>Ga0326728_10000980_pt1 | contig 104489 bp, 84 predicted proteins | sample MB3enrmetagenome_FD_207602 | JGI IMG/M metagenome (GOLD analysis project Ga0326728, IMG submission 207602) | Lab enriched peat soil microbial communities from McLean, Ithaca, NY, United States - MB31MN | ecosystem: Environmental > Terrestrial > Soil > Wetlands > Peat | place: USA: New York... | reverse complement strand
AATATCGTTTGGGGCTTTTTCAATGCGATGGTGGCGTATCTGCTTATCGTCCATGTTGGGGACTTCGACCTGCATTCAATCCCCGATATTCTTACCATGGGAATGGGCGGTTTCCTGATTGCCCTTTATTCGGCGCGTCATTTTGGAAAATTCCATGGCGGCAATTCCCCCGCTCCTTAACCCGGTGACACCTTAATCTTAACTATGGGAGAGCAACTATGCGCTGGTACTATTATTTGGCATACTTTTTCGGAGGCGCGTTTCTCGCGAACACCGCGCCCCATTTTGTTAGTGGAATTTCTGGGCATCCCTTCCAAAGTCCTTTCGCATCGCCACCCGGAGTGGGTTTGTCCTCCGCAGCAATCAACGCCCTATGGGGCTTCTTCAATCTTGTTATCGCCTACCTGCTTATCTGTCGTGTAGGAAGTTTCAATCTGCGCAAGACCCAGCATGTGCTCGTTCTTGGAGCGGGTATCCTGACCATGTCGCTTATGCTCGCTCATACCTTCGGACGATTTTACGGAGGCCTATGAATCTTTTCCCAAGTTATTACTGACCTTTCAGCGCCGTTCATGCGGATATGCTATAACTGCGAGCCTTCTTAATCACTCAGTCCTTTTCAACAATGGCACCGTGACGGATCTCAACAGCCTGCTCGATTCCACGATTAACGGAACTATTTACAGTGCCACGGGTATCAACGATAAGGGGCAAATTGTTGCCGATAGCGCAGGCTATGTCTACCTTTTGACACCTGACTTGGGGCCACAAACATCACCAGTCCCTGCGGCTTCGCCTGTTACACCGGCTGGCACCGCAATAGCGCTGGCCCTTTGCGGAATGTTGTGGAGAAGGAAAAAACTTTAGACAGTTTGCTTCACATTGTCTCGTATTGTGAGTGTCGAATCGGTCCGGCTAACTTTGCTGCCCTTGGTTCGTCAAGTGGCCTGCCACGTTCGCAGTCTTGGAAAGCCCCTGTCGGCAATATCGGCCGTTTTGCGGACTCCCGCGTACTGCTCGCCGCGCTTTCGCTCCTGCTTCAAGCGCTTGGCCCCGCGTTCGTGCTTTTCTTTTTCCTGCTGCTGGAGGCCATCGAAATCATCACACTCATTTATTGTTGCTCGCCATCATCATTTGCCCCGTCCGATGCATCCTGCTATGCAGGTATTGAATACGTCCAGGACGCTGTCGATAAATATCTTCAGATCACCGGCATCCAAGGGGGAGTAAAGCAATGATGAATGATGAATGCGGAATGATGAATAGAATTTTCGTAAACCACTAATCATTCATTTCTGCTGATGATTCCTCAGTCGCCTTTCTCATCGGTCGTGTTCACGATCGGTACCTTTTCTCATCATTCATTATTGTCATTGGCATGTTTCAACTCCTCCTGCGTATCGATCGCTGCAGTCCGATCGGCAGCCGGCCCGGGCAGTCGTAGAGAACGCGAGGACCGTTGCGATTATCAGCGACGTAAAAAAACGCGAAATGACGGCACCGTCATTCCGTTGAAAGCCGTAATCCGCAGAGTTCCGGCCCCGGATTTCCGCCTGGGCAACGGATGACAGAACATTTGCAATCAACGCCGTGCGTGGAAAAAGTTTCATCACGGCACCTCCTTTTTAAGGATAACAATATCCCGGCTGAATTCCCACACCCCCCTCGACCGGGGATAATCACCGATCTCCTTTACCAGTCTCAGGCTGCATGGATTTTGGCCGCGATCCGATCCTGTCGTACCTGCGGTTATCGCCGGGACTGTTTTCATAGCACTGGGGGCCGGCAACCGGTGTTCCGGCCGTCAGCAGCTCGCTCACCGTGACGAATTGGAAGCCCCTTTCCCTGAGCTTGGGGACGAACATCGGAAGTGATTGGGCTGTTCCGTGCCCCCTGGCGTTGGCGTGAAAGATGATAATGGAGCCGGGCCGGGCTTTTTGCAAAACCAGTTCGGCGATTGCCCCGGCGGTCCGGCCCTTTGCCGGATCGCCGGATACGACGTCCCATTGGATGGCCGGCAATCCAAGCTGCTGGAGTATGCCGAGAACTTCCGAGTTGCATGTTCCGAACGGAAAGCGAAATACCTGCGGAATTCTTGGGATCTCTTTTGTGCCGTCCTGCCGGAAACAGGGGTCCTTCAGCATTTGTTCCCAGAGCATTTCATATTGGGCCTGGGTCCAGAGTATTTGATCCAGGGCCTGGTTCTTGTCTATCAAACGAAAATTCTTGTGGTTCCAGCCGTGATTTCCCACCTCGAAGAGAGGGTCCGACATCAACTGCATCGTCTTCTCGGGATGAGAACGCATCCATTTTCCGCAGGCGAAAAAAGTGGCTTTTACGTTGTTGGCCCTGAGATAATTAACAACTTCAAAATCGTAGCCGCTTATTTCACTTTCCACCTCGCAAAGATCGAATGTCAATGCAAGAAGCCGCTCGCCGCCAGGCAGTCTGACGCTCCGGATGGAGTTTGCCATCCCGGGGGCCAGGGGAGAGTTGACCAGGGTCGGCCTGGCGCGCTTCGGAGGAATGTTTCTCGAGCTGCGGGGAGATACGGTTATGATCTTATCGGCAGTTCCTCCTCTGAGTTCGGTTTCCGACCAGATCCCGCACCTGCCGGCGCAGGGCCGGATGGAAGGTGGAGAAGAGCTTTCCTGAATGGAATCGGAAGGGTTGAGGCCGGGCGCGCCGGCCGAATCGCCGATTGCCGGGAGGGGGCCGTTTGAATCCGGTCCGGGGCAGATGCCGACCAGACCGAATAAGACAACCGTCAGGGTCAATTTGATAAGAGTCGATTTCACCAGGGTCTTTCTATCCGCGGCGAACCCGGCGGCAATGCCGGGGTTCAGGTTCTGCGGGGCGGAGTCACTGCCTGCGGTTTCTCAAAAGAGAAATTGAGGCTGTCAGGCATCCGATCCCGAGCATCAAAAGGGTTTTTGGAATTCCGAGCGCCGGCAGCAGGAAAAGCGAGCCGGCCACAGCCCCCGCCGATGCGCCGATAAGATCCGCCGCATAAAGGCCCGCGCCTCCGGCTTTCTCGCCGGTCGCAACGGATGCGCTGAACTGCGCGCCTCCCAGCAGTCCGGCCGTAAATGCCAGCGCTGAGAACAGCAACAACAATGAACCGTGCCCGAGGTTGTCGACCAGAGAGTTCCTGAACACGGAGAACAGCAGATACAGAGCCCCCAGGTAAGCGGCAAGGCCTGCCTGGACTATGAACAGGCGCCGTACACTTTTGCCTGTGCCGGGCGGAAAGGCTCCGGCAGCGCCGTCCGGCTCCCTGGACAGCCTAAGTGTAAAAAATGCGCTTCCCGCTGCCAGCCCCGCCATGAAAAGCGAAATAATAAGGGCCATCTGCTTGTAAACCGCGCCTTCCATAATCTGATACACAAGCAGAAGGGTCACCTCCACAATTATGAGCACCGCCCCGGTGACTCCGGCATTTAAAACAACAGCCGAACTCAGGCCCGCCCTTTGTCTCAAAACCAGAACAAGAGCCAGGAAAGCCCCGCAAAGCCCGGCGAGAACCGGAAAAACGGGTCCGCCCGAAACAAAACCGAGAAGGCGGCCGGCGGCCGGGTGGAGCTGGGCGCCCCACAGGCCGAGCCCGTATAAATAACAGACCGGCTCAAAATCTTTATTGATCCGAGCGGGAGGGCCTTCACGAAGGATCGACTCAATGTAGGCGAGGCGAAAGGGGTTGAAGAGGTCCAACAGGTAGAAATCACGTATGTATCCCAGGTTCAGGCGGCGCGCGCGCATGCGCTCGATCAGCTCTTTCGGGTCCCTGGTAACCCCCGCGCCGTCCCGTGAAGCAATGAAACGGATGTTTTCTCCGGGCAGAACCAGTACGTAGCTGAAAACCTCTTTCAGAGTCGAGTGAATCGATTTGAGAAGGGAGGCCTCCCTGGGTCCGACTATGTCCGGGGCTGAAGGAAGCCCGAAGGAAAAATGGCCGCCGGGATTGAGCGCCGATTTTATGCCGGCAAAGAACTCGACCGTATAAAACCGGTTCATCTCCGCATTTACCGGCTCTCCTGCGCTAAGAAGCACGATGTCGTAGCCGCTTCCGGCATTGCCCATGAAACGCTTCGGGTCCAGGTGCCGTACGCGGACGCGCGGGTCGCTCAGGATTTCCCTGCTGGAGGGGGAAAGGACCTTTTCCATAAACGCGTCGGCTTCAACGTCGGGCTGCACGCAGTCGACTGCCGTCACTTCCGGATGTTTCAGAATCTCGCCCACCATCTCGGGCGAATAATCTCCAAGCACCAGGACCTTTTCCGGACGCGCGTGCTCCAGGAGGGGCACATGAACCGCCGGCTCCGCGCTCTGAGGGTCGGGGCTGGAAAAAAGCCATAATCCGTTGGAAAAAAGTGAGAACTGCCCCGAGTCGCGTAAAAATGCAAGGTTGTGGTACGAGGTGTCTTTAGACTGGGAAAAGTTCTTTCCCCACTGCAGGTACCGCGTCCACTGATCCAACCTGTCCGAGAAACCGAAAGCAACACCTGATACCGCAAAAAATAAAGCCAGAACCAAACAACTAGAAGCCTTCCCCGGATACTTGAATCCGGCGCCGACCGCGAAAGCCGAGGCAAGCAGGAGGAGAACCAGGGCCAGGCTTCCGGCAAGCGAGGGGTAAAGAGGAAGCAGTAGGAAGTAGAATATCAGCCCGCCTGCCCCCGCCCCGAGAGATTCGGCCAGATAGACGGGCGGTTGGACGGGAGACCCGCCGGAGCGGGAGAGTTCCCATCCGAGAGCGAACAGGGCGCCGGACAAAAAACAGATGGGCGCGGCCGCACAGAACGCGACGACCAGCATCATGCCCGGTGAGAGAAGCTCTCCGTAGGGAATGGACCACACCGCCCTGGCAGCGCGTATCCATATGATTGTCGCCGGCAGGGAGAAGCAGTAAACGGAGAACCCTACCAAAAGGCTCGTAAACCCCGGCCGCCATTTTCGGGATAAGCGCCCGGTCAGTCCGCTCCCCGCCGCCGTGCACAGGAGCCAGCACGCGAGAATGAGCCCGGTTGAAAGCTCGTTGCCGTAAAAGATTACGAGCAATTCGCGAATTACCAGTATTTGCCCGATTGAAGCGGCAAAACCGGCCATGAAAATTAAAACGGCTATTCGCGCGGTCATACGTTATCTAACGTGTTTTCTGTTGCTTCAGAAGCCTCAGCCTGTTCTTTGTCAACAAAGCTAAGTTCACAATGCATCAGGTAGTTATCACATAAGTCTGTTTTGGGCACCGTTTAGTTTTGACCGGAACGTTTTCACAGTGTTCCAGGGAAGCGGCCTGGTGGGGAAAAAGGGCATGCAGGGAGCGGCGGCCTGGCATGTCCAGTGGTGCAAAAGCAGTAGTGGGGTTCAGTCTATGGTTTCTTCGCGTCCCTCGTTCAGCTTCTTCTCAAAACCGGTAATCATAAGAAAGCCTGCCAGAAACAGCGCGCAGATTCCCTGGATCGGATGAACGGCGATCTGGAGAAACCCGGCGCCCCCGACGACCAGCCCAGTGACTATTTGAATTATCCCTCTCATCTCACACCTCCTGTTGCCATATAGCATAGGCAAGTTCCATTCCAGCCGCCCCAAAGGTCCTCGCCGGGATGCGCACATCTGGTGTCTATCGGCTAAGATATCGAAATAAAAAGGATTATTGGTGCATGTGCTTGGGATGGCTCTAATGCGGGGTACTGCGTCGTTATGAAATTTCGTTTTCAGGCGATCTGAAGATGACGATATTTCGTTAAAATGACGAAAGAGCGAAAAAAGGAAAATGTGAGTAACCAATGCGGTCAAGGCAAGGCTAACGGCACCTCAGATAAGCTATCGCTTTTCTCCTCCCCGGCTTCGCGTGCGATCTGCTGGCCGGCACAGGGCCGATCTTGTTTATCACGCGAAGACGCGAAGCAAAGAAGCCCCCGGATCTTGCCGGGATCTTTGCCCTCCCACCGGTATCTTTTTTCGCATATCAGGCTCTTCGCGTGGACTTCATTCTTTTACCCCTGCAGCTTTTCTTTCTTCGCGTCTTCGCGCCTTCGCGTGGAACAAATTTTTCCGAAGTTTCGTTCTCATGTATCAACTGCCTGTTTCATACAAAGACGCGAAGACGTGAAGGCGCGAGAAAGAAGGATGAGAGAGGCGGCGATTCTCCCTAACGCATTCGGGCTAGAAAAGGAGGGGGGAATCGGCATCATCGGTTATTCGGGCATGAGCGGCAGGGCTTCCAGGGAAGGCTGGAGGTCTAAAACTATCTTTTCCAGCATCGCCTCCAGGTCTTTTTCGGGACAGATCGAAACAAGACCCGTTCGCCTTACCTTTATTTCAACCTCTCCGGTTTTTTGAAGTTTTTTGCTGACCACGATCCTTATGGGGATTCCCAGGAGGTCGGCATCCTTGAGCTTTACGCCCGCCGATTCGTTACGGTCGTCATACAGGATTTCATATCCGGGGCTCAGTTTGGAGTAGATGCGCTCGGCTGTTTCCAGGATATCCGGGCTGTTGCCGAGCGGTGAGATTATTATCTCATAGGGCGCCACTGTATAAGGAAACTGTATTCCGGAATCGTCATGCCATTTTTCCACAACCGATGCCATCAGCCGCTCGACCCCGATGCCGTAGCACCCCATCACTACCCGTTTCTGCTCTCCGAAGTTGTCCAGATAGGTCACGTCCATTGAGTCCTGGGCGGTATATTTCGTCCCGAGCTTAAACGTGTGCCCAAGTTCGATGCCGCGCCGTATTTCGAGCCTGGCGGCCTCGCACGTCGCGCACGTGTCTCCTTCCCGCACTTCGGCTATGTCGGCCGAATCGGTCCATTCGAAGTCCCGGCCGGGCACCACGTTCTTATAGTGCATATCAGGCTCGTTGGCCCCGGCAATGAACGCGACCAGGTTCGATATCGAAGTATCCAGAATAATCCTGATTCCTTTGAGGTTGACCGGGGCCAGGAAACCGGGATGAAGGCCTTTTTCGGACAGCACATTCTCAGGCGCATAGTCCAGGTGAACCGCCTTCAAATGATTTGCCAGCTTCGTGGCCGAAACGTTGAAATCTCCCCGGACAACCGCCAGCACGAGATCGTCGTCGGCGACGTAGGCTACGGTTTTCAGGAACTGTTCGTCGGATGAGTCGAAAAACCGCATCAGGTCCGCAATCGTTTTGATGTCGGCGGTATGGACCTTTTGCATCGAAGGATGCGTGCCGGGGGAAGGGTCCCGCTCCGGCTTGACTCCAACCGCCTTTTCCGTATTTGCCCTGTAGCCGCAGCCCGGACACACCACGAAGCGATCTTCGCCGCTCGGCGATTCGAGCATAAACTCATGTGAGCCGGTCCCGCCCATGATGCCGGAATCGGCCTCAATGGGGACCGAGTTTATCCCGCAGCGGGCGAATATCCTCAGATAGGCGTTATATACCTTCGGGTAATAGGCATCCAGGTCTTCAAAATCGCGATGGAAGCTGTATGCGTCTTTCATGAAGAATTCACGGACCCGCAGCAGTCCGGCGCGCGGGCGGGCCTCGTCCCGGATTTTCGTCTGGATCTGATACAGCATCACCGGAAGATCGCGGTAAGAGCGTATGAACTGCTTCGCTATGTCCGTTACGACTTCCTCGTGAGTCATTGCCAGGACAAACTCCCTGTCCCTGCGGTCCTTGAACCGGATCAGCTCATCGCCAATATCAAAATACCGGCCGGATTTTTTCCAAAGCTCCACCGGGTTGAGAACAGGCATGGTTAGTTCCAGGCCCGCGATTGCGTTCAGCTCTTCCCGGATAATCCGCCGGATTTTGGATGTCACGCGGTGTGCGAGCGGCAGAAGCGAATAGACCCCGGCAGCAAGCGGATATATGTAGGAACCTCGAATCAGGAAAATATGGGAAGCGGTCTCGGCTTCCCTGGGCGCTTCGAAAATAGTGTGAATGAATGCTTCCGAGTAACGCATCTTTGGACCCCGTAGTGTATTTTACCGCCTGTACTTCCCCCGTCCCCATTCTTAAAAGAGTGCAGATACTATCATTTATCCCCTTGGATCTCCACTTCATAGTGTTTCGATCTTCCCGGTCGCGACCCGGCCACATCTCTTCCCATGGCATTATTCGCGCCGGGACTGGATTTCGGCGTTCGAATCGGATTCTATATAGCATAAGCAGTTTTTTTAGGCTCATCCGACAGACGAGTGCCTCAGATATCTGTCCGCGCGAAAAAAGATAAGGGTGAAACGGTCCGGATCGTCGCAAGATCCATCGCTACTTTCTTTGCTTCGCGGCTTCGCGTGGGCCAGGCAGTTAAACCATGAGATGGCAATTACGCTCCGGGACACAGAAACCAAACTCGGAAAAATTTATTCCACGCGAAGCCGCGAAGCCGCGAAGAAAGAGGAGAAAACAAAAGATGTTCGATGATTGAACGCGTTCGAAAAATGAACACAGATGCCGGGCGCTGAGATGGGGTAAGGCAGCGCGGTTATGACTGTTCGATTATCGAACATCTCGGGACAGGCGGCGCCAATGGGAGACACAAACATTTCTCGCCTGAAAATTCCAGGGGGGAGTCTCGTTATTGCCCGCGGATTGTGGCCCGGAGCGGGCGGGAAGCGCGGCGAGCGCAGGGAACCTCGACCGCCGATAACTGCTGGCATGCGGTTTGCTCTATTTGCCGTGCATGTCGTTTTTTGTTGTGAGTCCACATGCTTAGAACTCTAAAGGAGGGAGCAGCCGGTGAGCATAAATGTCACGATGCCGAAGCTGGGCATGACCATGAAAACCGGAAAGCTGTCGAAATGGTACAAAAGCGAGGGTGACCCGGTTGAGGAAGGCGCTGATCTGTTCGAAGTGGAAACCGAAAAGATCACCAATAAGGTTGAATCTCCTGCCGGCGGAATTCTCTTTCAGATCGTTGTCCATGTAGGCGAGGTGGTGCCGGTCGGGGCCATAGTGGGTGTAATCGCGGAGCCGGGCGAAAAACCCGAAAGGATTGAAGGCATCCAGGTGGGTGAGGTGGAGGAGCGCCGGCCTGCGGCTGCGGCAGCGCCAAAGGCGGAAGCCGAAAAACCGGTGGAGCGGCGTGAGATCCTGGCGACTCCCGCTTCCAAACGACTCGCCAAAGAACTCGGAATAGACCTGGCCCTCGTGAAAGGCACCGGCCCGGACGGGCGAATCAGGGAGGCGGACGTTACCCTGTATCACGAACAGGCTCAGCGAAAACCCAAAATCACACCCCTGGCCGAAGAAATCGCGAAGAAGGCCGGCCTGGACATATCGGAGATTTCAGGGACCGGAGAAGGCGGCAAGATTACCAAAGAGGACGTGGAGCGGGTCATCCAGGCGAAGAAACCGGCGGCTGCGGCAAAAGTCGAAGCAGCGGAGCCGGCCAGGACGATTCCGCTGACGGGCATGAGGAAAGCCATTGCCGACAACATGCATGCCAGCCTCCAGAATACGGCCCAACTCAGCCTGGCTTCCGAGGTGGACGTCACCGGGTCGCTGCGCTTTCTGGATCTGGTCCGGGCACAGTACAAAAAGGATGAATCCGTCAGGGTCTCCCTCAATGACATCGTGATCCTTGCCGTGTCTCGCGCCTTGAAATGTTTTCCGCTAATGAACTCGACTCAGGCGGGAAACGAAATCGTTCTTCACGACTCCGTCGGGGTGGGCATCGCCGTCGCAATTCCCGACGGGCTGATAGTACCGGTGCTTCGAGATGCCGACCGTAAAGGTCTCCTGCAAATTGCCGCCGAAGCGCGCGTGCTGATCGGCAAGGCCAGGACGAACGCTTTGAGCATGGAGGAAGTGACGGGAGGCACGTTCACGATCACCAATCTCAGCTCATCGACCGTGAACAACTTTACCCCCATTCTAAGGCCCCCGGAGACGGGAATTCTGGGCCTGGGCCGAGTGTTGAAAAAGCCCGTGGTTTTTGAAGACGAGATCGTGATCCGCTCCATGCTGGGCCTCAGCCTCACTTTCGATCACCGTGTGGTGGATGGAGCGCCTGCAAGCGAGTTCTTCGATCTGGTTTACCGCTACCTGGAAGAGCCAAGTCTCATTCTGACGTGATCCGTTGACGTTTCGCCGAATAACAAAGGCTTGAGGAGATTTCGATGCATGATGTGATCGTCATTGGCGGAGGATCAGGTGGATACGCTGCGGCTATCAGAACGGCGCAGCTTGGAGGGAAAGCGGCCCTGGTCGAATGTGGGGAAATGGGCGGCACATGCGTGAACAGGGGCTGCATTCCGAGCAAAATATGGATGCGGGCCGCAGCCCTCTTGCGCCTGCTTAAAAAAGCGCCGGAGTTCGGGATCAATGCCGGCATCGAGCCTGTGAACTTCGGGGTGATCATCGAAAGAAAGAACGGAGTATCGGGAGACATCCGGGCCGGCATGGAAGCGCTTCTCCAGAACAACGGAGTGGAGGTTATCCGCGGCCGCGCGGTTCTAAAAAGCCCCCGAGAGGTCGATGTGGAGGGCCGGGTCCTGGAAACGAAAAAGATCGTCATAGCGACGGGCAGCTCACTTGTATTTCCCGAGATCCAGGGGATCGAGGATGCCGCGATCACTACGGACCAGGTACTTGAGATGACCGAACCGCCTGCTTCGATATTGATCTGCGACGCCGGATATATTGAAGTCGAGACGGCGTTTCTGATGAACACCTTCGGCGGCAAGGTGGTGCTTGCGACGGAGTCGCCGCGCATTTTACCCATGGAAGACCACGATACGAGTCAAAGGATCGCTCAGTCCCTGAGAGAAATCGGGGTGGAGATCCTGACGCGCCATTCGCTGAAGTCGATTTCGAAGCCGGAGTCCGGGGCCGGCTGGTCGTGCGTCCTCTCAGGAGCAAAGGAGAGGTCGGTGGAGGTTCGGAAGATACTGGTCGCCCGGAGAAAACCGGCCGTAGCCGATATGGGGATTCAACAGGTCGGGATCGAGTTGAACTCGGACGGAGGCGTCAAGGTCAACAACAGGTTGGAGACTTCCGTTCAAGGGATCTACGCCATAGGCGACGCCACAGGCGGGTGGATGCTGAGCCATGCCGCGTCATCCATGGCCGTTACCGCCGCTGAAAATTGCATGGGCAAGCCCCGCGTCTTCCCTTTCAACCTTATCCCCCGGGGCCTGTGGACCATCCCTGAAATGGGAGCTGTCGGCATGTCCGAGGAAGAAGCGGAAAAAAAGGGTCTCGAGGTCGAGGTCGGAAGCTTCCCCTACGCAATCAATGGGCTGGCCATGACCCGGGGCCAGGTGGATGGCGCGGTGAAGGTCGTATCGGATGCGCAACACGGGGAGATACTTGGAGTTCACATCGTGGGGGCCGGGGCAACCGATCTGGTCGGTGAAGCAGTTCTCGCCATGCAGTTGGAGGCAACGGTAAACGAATTGGCCCGCGGTATCCGGGTCCATCCCACTTATTCGGAGACGGTCGTGGACGCGGCAAGGGACGCGGCGGGCTGGGCACTTTACCTGCCAAAGCGCTGAGGTCCGGCAAAGTTGATTCTCTCCGGGTAACGCTCCCGTCGCAGGGGAACATCGGAGCCGGCCGCCGGGGCCGCTGCGCCGCGGCTGTCCTCCTCTTGGAAGGGGGCTCAGGTATCGGTGGTAAGTCGATGAACGATGAATCGATCCAGCATTTGCAAGTTCTGGACTGGGGGCTTTTGCCTTACGGCGAAGCTTTGAAGCTCCAGGAAGCATTGGTTTCAGAACGTCTGGCGGAAATTTCTCCGGACCGCCTGGTACTGGTCGAGCATCCACCGGTCATAACCATCGGAAGGAGCGGAAGTCAGGAGGATTTGCGCCGTTCTGAAACAGTCCTCAACGGGAAAGGAGCTTCGGTTTTCCACGTGGACCGTGGCGGCATGACGACCTTTCACGGTCCGGGGCAGATGGTGGCTTATCCGATTATAAAGCTCAAGTCGAAAGACCTGCATGAATATATGCGGATGCTTCTGGATTCAGTTGCGGAAGTTCTGTGCAATTATGGGCTGAAGCCTGAATTCAAAAGCGGCAGACCCGGTGTGTGGACCGGCTCGGCCAAAATAGCGAGCGTCGGGATATCGGCGCGGAGGTGGGTTACCTATCACGGGATAGCGCTGAACGTTAATACCGACCTCGACTGGTTCGACGAGATCGACCCCTGCGGAAATCCGTCCGAAAGGATCACCTCACTTCAGCGTCAGTTGGGACACCCGGTGGATATGGGTCAGGTGAAGGACCGGTTCATAGAAATTTTCTGCCGGGTTTTCGGATATCCCTCCAGGCAGGAAGTTTGCCACAGGCGCATGGAGCGCCCTCCCTGGCTCGTTCTTCCGGCTCCGGAACCGGAATCTCTCGAACGGATGCGGGTTCTACTGGCGGGCCTGAAATTGGGCACGGTTTGCGAGAGCGCCAACTGTCCCAATATCGGCGATTGTTTCGGGCGCGGTACCGCCACCTTCATGATTTTGGGGAGCACATGCACCCGAAGATGCCGCTTTTGCGCGGTGCACAAGGGCATGCCGGGTCCGGTGGACATTTGCGAACCGGAGCGGGTGGCCGAAGCCGTAAAACTTCTGAAGCTCAAACACGCCGTGATCACTTCCGTCACGCGTGACGATCTCCCTGACGGGGGGGCCAGTCAATTCGTCAGCACGATCGAGGCCATCCGGCGGCTCAGTCCCGAGGTTGCCATCGAGGTGCTCGTCCCGGATTTTGCCGGGTCTTTTCCGGCCCTTCAGCAAATCTGCGATGCGCGTCCCGAGGTGTTCGGCCATAATCTGGAGACGGTGGAGCGCCTCTACCCTGTCGTCCGGCCTCAGGCTCAATATCACCGTTCACTTGAAATTCTCGAGTACGCCGCTTGCCGGGACCTCATCGTCAAATCCGGAATCATGCTGGGACTGGGGGAGACCGAGGGCGAGGTTCATGAAACCATCTCGGATCTCGTACGGTCGGGGTGTTCTTCTCTCACCCTGGGCCAGTACCTTGCTCCAACCAACGAGCACCTTCCCGTGGCCCGCTACATTTCACCGATCGAGTTCCGGATATGGGCCGAAACGGCCCGTTCCGCAGGACTCAGAGAAGTGGCGGCAGGGCCTTTGGTTCGAAGCTCCTACCACGCGGACGAAATGATCTCACATTTGAACTGACATTTGACAAAAGGGGGTGAGGAGTTGGCTTCAAAGCGGTTCATAGTTGAAATAGGCACCGGCATCGATCTCCACGGAGAAAACGCCACCAAGGCCGCGTGCCGCGCCGTTAAAGACGCGGTCTCCAGGAGCTGCCTTTGCGGGATAGTCGAAATTCTGGGAATTCAGGACCTTCAGGCGGTGGACGTGGATATTGTCGTAGCCGTGCCCAGGCCGGGAAATGTCGACCTGGACAAGGTAATGGCCGAGGTCCCGATTGGGCGCAAAACAGCGCGGGCCGTGGAGGGCGGCATGATGGTGAAAGGACTCTGCGTTGCCCAGTTCGCCGCTGATTTCGATCAGGTCATGGTAGCCAATGCGGCCATAACGGTATCTGTGGAAAAGTGAAACCAACACTATTGAAAACAAAGAGGAGGAGTCTGCCAAGCGATTTCTGGAGTTTGTAATGGAGGCTCAGGCATTTAACAACAGGACATTTGGCCCGGAGGAACAAAAAGATGGATATAAGCAAAGAGAAAATGGTCGAAATGTACACGATCATGAACAGGATTCGGATGTTCGAGATGCGGGTCAGCGAACTGTTCGCTGCCGGCAAGATTCCCGGGTTCGTGCATCTCTATGCGGGTGAAGAAGCAGTGGCAACCGGCGTGTGCTCCAATCTGAGAATCTCTGACTTTATTACGAGCACCCACCGTGGTCATGGGCATCTGATCGCCAAAGGCGGCGACGTCAAGTTCATGATGGCCGAAGTCCTCGGAAAGAGGACAGGGTACTGCAAGGGCAAGGGCGGCTCCATGCATATCGCAGACCGTGATCTGGGAATTCTCGGAGCCAACGGCATCGTCGGCGCCGGACCGCCTCTTGCCGCCGGCGCCGCGCTGGCCTGTCAGTACCAGGATACTGACAACGTCGCGGTCTGTTTCTTTGGAGATGGAGCATCGAACCAGGGTACAACCCACGAAGCAATGAACCTGGCAACGTGCTGGAAACTCCCCGTTGTCTTCGTGGCCGAAAACAACATGTACGGCATATCCAGTTGCACCATCAATTCGATGTGTGTGCCGAACATTGCCGACAGGGCCGGGGCCTATGACATGCCCGGCATCGTGCTGGACGGAAACGACGTTATGGCGGTTTATGAGGCGGCCGGTGAGGCGATCAAGCGGGCCAGAGCGGGCCAGGGCCCCAGTCTGATCGAGTGCAAAACATACCGTCACAGGGGCCACTTCGAAGGAGACCCGTGCGTGTACAGGTCCAAGGAGGAACTGGATGAGTGGAAAGAAAAGGACCCGATTCCCAGGTTCGAATCGAAGCTTTTGGAACTTGGCGTCCTGACCCCGGAAAAGACCAAGGAGATCAAGGGCTCCATTCAAGCCCAGATAGCTGAAGCCGAGAGCTTTGGGGAAAGCAGTCCCTATCCTGATCCTTCCGAAATTACATTCGATCTGTATACCGAAGTTGCATCCTGAGCTGCATCGAGTCGGTAAGGATGGAATTCCAGGACAGGTTCCACACACATTGGAAAGGAGCATACTGAAATGCCGGCTATGACTTTTGCTCAAGCTTTGAATGATGCGCATAAGATCGAGATGCAGCGTGACCCCAACATCTATGTGGCTGGGGAAGACGTCGGCGTCTACGGTGGTATTTTCGGCGTAACCTCCGGATTGCTCGAGCAGTTCGGCGCGAAAAGGGTAAAGGACACCCCTATCACTGAGAGCGCGATAATCGGGACCGCTGTCGGAGCGGCTTCCTGCGGGCTGAGACCGGTGGTGGAGCTGATGTTCATCGATTTCATCGGTGTTTCGATGGATCAGCTTTTCAACCAGGCGGCCAAGATGAAATACATGTTCGGCGGAAAGGCCAAAATTCCCATGGTGCTGAGGGCCACGTGCGGAGCCGGGATCGGGGCGGCCGCGCAGCACTCCCAGTGCCTCGAAGCCTGGTTTATGCACATTCCGGGGCTGAAAGTGGTAATGCCGAGCACCCCTGCCGACGCTAAAGGACTTCTGATATCCTCAATTCGGGACGATAACCCGGTGGTGTTCCTGGAGCACAAAATCCTTTACGCCTTGGAAGGGGAAGTGCCTTCCGGAGAGTACACCATCCCGCTGGGAAAGGCGGCCATCAAACGAGAAGGCAAGGACCTGACAATCGTAGCCACTGCCCAGGCCGTTCACACCGCGCTCAGCGCCGCCGAGCAACTGGCCGGAGAAGGAATCAGCGCCGAAGTGTTGGATCCGCGCACCCTCAATCCGCTGGACGAGGAGTCCATCCTGGAGTCGGTTCGAAAGACCCATCGCGTGGTTATCGTTCACGAGGCGGTAAAATTCGCCGGACCGGGCGCTGAAATCGCGGCCCTTATTGCCGAAAAGGCATTCGACCGGCTGGATGCTCCCATCCTGAGGGTTGCCGCGCCGTTTGTGCCCGTTCCCTTCTCCCCCCCGCTGGAAAAGGAGTTTGTGCCCAGCGTGGAAAAGGTGGTCAAGGCTGCAAAGACCGTTATGGAGTCGTAGACGAACGGTAAAACGCCGTTTGGAGGGAGGTAGTCGGCTTGTCGCTAGTGGGAATCATTGCCAATCCAGCGTCAGGAAAGGACATCAGGAGACTGGTGGCCTACGGAAGCGCTTTTGACAACCAGGAAAAGGTGCGGATGGTGCGCCGCATTCTTCTTGGACTCGAGGCGATCGGCGTAGACGAGGTCTGTTATATGCCCGACTACTACGGGATCGTCCCCAGGGCCCTGGACGGCCTGAAGGTCGATCTTCCCGTTACTGCGCTTGAATTTAATGCCAAGGCGGACCAGAGAGATTCCACCGAAGCCGCCAGAATAATGGAAAAAAAAGGGGCAACGTGCATCGTTACCCTGGGAGGTGATGGGACCAACAGGGTCGTGGCCAAGGGGACGCTCGCGGTCCCGATCCTGCCCATATCCACGGGGACGAACAATGTTTTCCCTTACATGGTGGAAGCTACCATAGCGGGAATGGCCGCGGGGCTGGTTGCGGCAAAACTCGTGCCCTGGGATGAGTGCGCTTTTTCCTCCACGAAACTGGAGGTCGAACTGGAGGGGAAGGTTGTCGACCTGGCCCTGGTGGATGTAGCCGTTTGCGAAGATCTGTTCGTCGCTTCCAAGGCGGTCTGGGACATGCGCAAAGTCACCCAGATATTCCTGAACCGTGCCGAACCGGGAAACATCGGTCTTTCATCCATCGGGGCAAATCTCCATCCGATCAGGGCCGAGGAGCCCCACTGCCTTTGCCTGGATCTTGGGGGCGGGGTAAATTACGTGAAAGCGCCCGTTGCCCCTGGCGTGGTCGAAAAGGTTTTTGTAAGCAGACAGCGGGTCATGAATGTCGGAGAGGCGGTGGAGATTGGGACGGCGCCGTCCGTTCTGGCCCTGGATGGGGAACGGGAAGTTGAAGTAAGGCGCGGACAGCGTGCCCTGATTCGCCTGGCCAAAGAAGGGCCCCTGGTGGTGGATGTCCGTAAAACGATGAACAGCGCCATGAAGAAGGCGATCTTCGCTCCGGCGCAATGTGCCGGGGAGGCCAATTAACCTGTTGTCTATCCGGTTGTACAGGATGGGCGACCGCGGTGGAGGTCCTGAAAACAGCATGTTTGCGGCTTTTCGAAGAGAATGTGGGTTCAGGCCGTTCCATTTCGTATTAGTGCCGGTGCTGACCCTTGTCCTGGTCCTGACGGTGTTTGGGTGGAGCGAGGCCTCCTGGTTCATAGATCAGGGGCAGTTTCACGCTTCCGTCCACGGTCGGGTTTCATGCCTGGAATGCCACCAAAATATTGCTGGAGAAAAGCTCCATCCCGATCCCGCCCAGGTCAACGAACCTCTGAAACATTTTTTTAGTCTGGATCGGTGTACGAGTTGCCATGAGGATGTGGTTCAGGATCTGGACAAGGGAACCCATGCCGGCAAGCCGGTCAAAGACCCCCTGGAATACAAAGTTTGTATAACCTGCCATGACCCCCATTACCAGCCTCAGGCCTCAATGGTCTCGCTCGGCTTCGACCGCTCGAGGCCGGTGGAAGGGCAGTGCGGCGTCTGCCACGCAGCAAAGGCTCAATTGCCGGCACTGCCCTCAGCCGACAAAACGTGCATGGTCTGTCATCGTGAAATTGCCGCGGCAAATCCGGACAGAACGAGGAAGGTCGCCGCGCTCTGCTTCTGCTGCCACGCAGAGTGTAAAGGGGCGCCTATTTCGGCCGCGCCGGTGATAGCGGCGCAGGCATACCGCTCCTCCACGCATGCCTCGCAACCATGTCTTTCCTGCCATCCGGACTCAGCGCAGTTTGAGCATGCCGGACAGAAACGCGCCAACTGCCTGGCCTGCCATGTCCGGCACGATGAGAAGGTTGCCCATGACGCGCACTTGGGGGTCAGTTGTGAAGCGTGCCATCTTTCGGGGGGTACGCCGGTCAGGGAACAAAAAAGCGGCTCCGTGCTGTGGCTCTCTGACCGCAAACCGGGCCGGACAAGCAACGTTCACAATATGACTCTCAAGCAGGATGAAAGTTCCTGCGTGGTCTGCCATACAAGCGGCAATACGGTGGGCGCTTCGGTCATGGTGCTGCCGCCCAAAAGCATTCTGTGCATGCCGTGTCATGCCGCAACGTTTTCCGCCGGAGATGTCACGACCATCGTTTCGCTGCTGCTGTTCCTGGCAGGAATGGCATTTCTTTGTATAACCTGGTTCTCGACCAGGTTTCCAGGCCAGGCCGGATCGCCGCCCTGGGCCGAAGCGCGCAAAGCCGCCGCTCATGGGAGCGGAATGGATTTCAGGTCGAGAATTCTTTACGTGTTCAAGGTCATTTTTTTCGACGTATTCCTGCAGAGAAGGCTCTACAGACAATCGGCGCGCCGCTGGCTGATTCATTCACTCATATTCTGGCCTTTCGTATTTCGCTTTGTCTGGGGAATGACAGCCCTGCTTATGTCTCTGTGGGCGCCGGGTTCGTCAATTTCGTGGACCATGCTCGACAGGAATTATCCGCTGGGCGCCTTTTTATTCGACCTCAGCGGATTGATGATACTTTGCGGCGTGATATTGACCTTTCTCCGGAAAAAGGATCGGAGATCAGAAGACATCAGCGGATTTCCGGGACAGGATTGGCCGGCTCTTTCTCTGCTCGGCGGCATAGTAGCCGTAGGCTTTGTCCTTGAAGGAATTCGCATCGCAATGACGGGAGGACCTCCCGGTTCGGGATATGCTTTCCTGGGATATGCGCTCAGCCGTTTTTTTACGGGGAACCCCACTCTGCCGGGACTTTACGGGTATGTCTGGTATCTGCATGCCATCCTCACCGGCGCGCTGGTGGCCTATTTCCCATTCAGCAATCTGCTTCACGTAATAATGGCGCCGGTCGTAATGGCCATGAACGCCGTTTTGCGGACCGGCAAGGCGACATAGTCCGCCGCGGTTAAGCGCGGCGGTTTGCAAGATACCCCAGGGGAGAAATAAGCCAACGATTGTAGCGAAATGATTCATCTGAAGGAGATCAAAACTATGTCCACGAAAGAAACGATTAAAGCGGCGTTCATTTTTATCGCTCCTGAGGGAGATCCGGTTCGACACAGGTCCTGGGTCAAAACACCAATAGTCGAACTGCTTGCCGTTGCGGTAAAAGACTATGAGGAAGCGGGACGGCTTTCAAAGGAGTTGCTTGCAGACGGCATAACGGCCATCGAATTGTGCGGCGGGTTCGGCAATATAGGCACTGCCAAAGTGGTAGAGGCAGTAGAAGGCAAAATCCCCGTGGGAGTGGTCCGATTCGATTTGCATCCCGGGTTGGGATTTAAAAGTGGTGACGAGATATTTGGAAAGTAAGAATGATTATTAACCGGTTATAATCGGGTTGGGAACAGGAGAAGGGTATATGCAACTACACGGCTACGACATGCCTGACGACCTCTATTACGATCAGTACCACTTTTGGGTCAGGCCTGAAGGAGACATCCTGGTCATGGGAATGGATGATTTTGCCCGGCAGCTCGCAGGGCAGGTTGTATACGTCCAGCTTCCTTTCGACGGCAAAGCGCTCCAGGCCGGTAAAAAATTCGCTAGAGTGGAGTCCGGAAAGTGGCTGGGCACGGCTTATGCGCCGGTCGACGGCACGATTGAGTCCTCCAACCAGGACCTGGAAGCGGACCCGTCCCTGATCAACCAGGACTGCTACGGGAAAGGGTGGATGTTCAAGATCCGGCCGAAAGACATGGGTCAGATCCAGAAGCTGGTCCACGGGCCGGAAGCCATTGAGCCGTGGCTTGTAGCGGACATCAAAAAGTATAAGCAGGAATGATGTGAGCAATCGAGAGTACAGTATCCGACAAATGCTGGAAATGGAAGCCTGCACCCAGTGCAGGCTGTGCGCCGATGTTTGTCCCGCGGTTTCGGCATCCAAAGACGGGATGCTCTCCGCGCTTTCCCGCATGAAGGGGCTTAAGCGGGTTTTGAGGAGCCGCACTGCTCTATTCGGTAAGCTTTTCGGGAAGAAAGGCCCTTCCGAGGAAGAGTGGAAAAAGTTCAGCGGAGAGGTTTTTCGATGCACTCTTTGCGGCAGTTGCCAGGAAGTCTGCCCGGTCGGCATCGGACTGAAAAACATCTGGCTGTCGATTCGCCGGGACATTTCAACTTCCGGCAGCCGTCCGGAAAAAATTGAAATGATCCGGGATAACCTTGAGAAGAGCCGAAACGTTTTTGCTGAAGACAACCAGGAGCGGGCCGACTGGGTGGACAACATGCGCGATGCTCCTGAAGACCGTTACATCAGGGACAAGGCGGAAACGGTCTATTTCACCGGCTGCGTTTCGGCCTACTTCCCCCTGGCCCAGAGAATTCCAATGGCGCTGGCTCAGATCCTGGATGCAAGCGGTGTTGATTTCACGCTGATGGGTGAAGACGAGTGGTGCTGCGGGTTCCCGATGCTTGGGGCCGGCCTGGGGGAAACTCTCAAGACGTTTATCGATCACAACATCGAAGCGGTGCGCAGCAAGGGGGCGAGCAGGGTCGTATTCGCCTGCCCGTCCTGCTATCAGATGTGGCGTGAATATTATCCCCGGCAGTTCGAAATCCTTCATGGTTCCGAATTCCTGGCTCAACTGCTGAGACAAAACAAGGTCCCTCTCAAAGAGCTGCCTTTGACCGTCACTTATCACGACCCCTGCGATCTGGGCCGGGGCGCCGCGGTTTTCGATGAGCCGAGGGAGGTTATTCGATCGATTCCCGGAGTGAAGCTTGTCGAATTGCCCGCCAACCGGGAAAACTGCCGTTGCTGTGGAGGCGGCGGCAACCTGGAGATGCTCGATCCCGAACTTTCCTCCGCCATTGCCGCGAGAAAGATCGAAGATGTGCTCAGTACCGGCGCGCAGGTGGTGGTCACCGCCTGCCAGCAGTGTGTCCGCACCCTGACAACCTATGCCAGGAGAAATGGGGTAGCCGTCGAAGTGATGGATCTCGTCCAGTTGGTGCAGAAAGCGCTTGCAGGCAAAAATGCCTGAACCGCCCTGAAAAAGGGGGAAAAGCCTTGGAACGAGAGGGCCCGGCAAAAGTCAAACGCGAGGGAATAAATCAGATCATCGCTAAGCGGGAAATGAGGGTACGGGATGGAAACCTGGCGGCTTCTGGATACAGCGCCCATGCGTGCGGCCGAAAACATGGCGCTCGATGAGGTGCTCGTGGAATTAAAGGGGCGAGGCGCAACCCCTAACACGATACATTTCCTCCAGTTTCGTCCCAGGGCGGCGCTGGTCGGGTTCCATCAGTCGGTTCAGGAAGAGATCCGTACCGAATACTGCAAGGTCCACGGGATAGACATAAATCGCCGCATCACCGGGGGAGGAGCTATCCTTTTTGACGAAACCCAACTCGGATGGGAGGTCATCTGCGACAAGTCCTTTTTCGGCCTCCAACTTCCGACTGAAAGACTTTTCAAGGCGCTCTGCGATCCCGTGGTGACCGCGCTTCGGACCCTGGGGGTGGAATCCGGGTTCCGCCCTCGAAACGACATCGAAGTCGAAGGCAGAAAAATATCCGGCACCGGCGGCACGGAAAGCTACGGGGCCTTCCTTTTTCAGGGCACCATGCTGATCGATTTCGATGTCGATACCATGCTGAAGAGCTTGAGGATCCCCGTTGAGAAGCTCAAGGCAAAAGAAATAGAATCGATAAGGGAAAGAGTCACCTGCCTAAAATGGGAACTGGGCCGTGTGCCGCCTCTGGAAGAAATAAAAAGGGCGATTACCGCCGGGTTCGAAGAGCACCTTGGGATCAGGCTCGAACCGGGAGATCTGACACTTGCCGAACAAAAGCTTTTTAAGGCAAAGCTGAAGTTCTACGAATCGGCCGACTGGATTCACATGGTCGAGCCCGCCTACGAAAAGAGCGAAGTAGTCCAGGCGGCGCATAAGACGGATGCAGGCCTCGTGAGATTCACCCTTGTGGTGAACCTGCCTCGAAAGAGGTTGAAGAATGTTTATATCACAGGAGATTTCCTGTCTTTTCCGACACGGGCGCTTTCCGACCTGGAAGCGGAACTCAGGGGCGCCCCGCTGAATCTCGATCACATTCGAAACATCATTTCCGATTTCTTCAATGCGGGACGGATAGTCGCTCCGGGCATGTCTCACGAGGATTTCTGCAGGCCGGTTGACCAAGCTCTTCAAAAGATCGCTATTTCCACGGATTATGGGCTGCCTCTCGAGTATTGCAACCTGATATCGGTCACGAACGGCTCTTTTGCCGAGATAATGCGCAAAAAACCCTCCGTGCTGCTGCTTCCCTATTGCGCCAAGTTGCCTGATTGCGAATGGCGGTTCCGGAAAGGGTGTAAACTCTGCGGAGAGTGCTCGGTAGGCGCCGCCTGGATCATGGGCCGCGAGAAAAGGATGAAGAACGTATGCATCACCAGTTTCGAGGACCTTTCGGCTGAACTGGAGCGGCTGAAGGCTTCCGGCGCCGAGGCGTTCATCGGATGTTGCTGTCAACCGTTTTTTATCAAGCACGCCGATGATTTCGACCGGGCCGGGGTACCGGGGGTCCTCCTGGATATAGACAACACCACCTGCTACGAACTGGATCAGGCGAAAACGGCCCTCGCCGGGCAATTCACCGGCCGAACGGATGTCAATCTGGACCTGCTTCGAGCTGTCCTGGACGTTCATCCGGATTGAAGCCGTGGAATCGCTCACCTGCGACATACTCGTGATCGGGGCGGGTCCGGCCGGATCGTCCGCTGCCGGGGAAGCCTCATCAAGGGGCGCGCGTGTAATCGTGGTGGACAGGCGCGCCGAGATCGGAGTACCGGTCCAGTGCGCCGAGTATATACCCGCTTTTCTCCTCGGAGAGCTTTGCCTTGGAACCGGCTTTGTCGCGCAGCCCCTGCGCGGGATGAAAACCTTCCTTACCGGCCGCCAGATTCAGGAAATCGCCGCTCCCGGCTATACTATCCACAGAGATTCTTTCGACCGGCTGTTGGCCGATAAGGCCGCAAAAGCCGGGTCTTCCGTTTTGCTCTCAACCAGAGCTGTTTCCATGGACGACCGGGGCGTGCTCGTGCGTGGGAAAGGACGTTCGGAATCGTGGATCAGGGCCGGGGTGATCATCGGCGCCGACGGACCCCATTCCATTACCGGCAGGTGGCTTGGGTCGGAAAACACCAACCTGATACCGGCGGTCCAGGTGAGGGTTCGCCTTAACCATCCCATGGAATTCACCGAGATCTATTTCGACGACCGGATCTACGGAGGATACGGTTGGCTTTTTCCCAAAGGTGACGAGGCAAATGTCGGTTTGGGAATGAAGAAACGCGGCGATCGGAACGAAATTGGCTGCATGCTCAGGGAGCTTCTTTCCCTGCTTGCCGGACAGGAGAAAATAGTTGGAGACCCGTTTCACATTACTTCGGGGCATATTCCGGCTGAACCGCGGAGGCCCATTACCGGGAAAGGCATAATGCTTGCCGGGGATGCCGCCGGACATACCCACCCGATAACCGGCGCCGGAATCGCCCAGGCTGTGATCGGTGGGCGTATGGCCGGCAAATGGGCAGCCCGCGCCGTCGAATCCGGGGATCTGAAAAATCTGTCCGGTTATGAATCCGAATGGCTGGAATTATTCGGGGATACACTTGAACAGGCCTTCGAACGCCGCCGTTTGCTCGAAGCAAAATGGGACAGGCTGGAAGAAATTTTCAAACATTGCTGGGTCACATTCAAAGAATACCATGAGCCAATTGGACGCAATATTGGAAGAGGCCAGAGAGACTTCCTGGAGTAGACACGGAAAGCGGATCACATTCTACCTGCCGGGCATGTTCTCCTGCAATGGGACTTCAGGAAAATACCCTGCCCTGTCGATTACGGGTTCGGAGTGTGCGCTTCAGTGCGAACACTGTCGCGCCAAAATACTTTCCCCCATGATCCGGGCGACGGAACCCGACCTGCTGGTAAAAAAATGCGTGCAGCTTGAAAAAAATGGAAACGTCGGCGTCCTGATCAGCGGGGGATGCGATGAAGAGGGCCGGCTGCCCTGGGAGAAGTTTATCCAGGCGGTGCGGGAAGTCAAAATGAAAACCGGCCTCAAGGTATCCATACACAGCGGCTTTGTCGATGACTCTACGGCCCTTCGGCTCAAGGGCGCGGGTGTTGACCAGGTTCTCATCGACGTGATAGGCGATGAGAAGACCTATGGGAAGATATACCACCTCGATTCCGGCGTGGCGAGGCTCCGGTCCTCGCTGACCGCCCTGGAGCGGGCGCGGCTGCCGATTGTGCCTCATATTGTCTGCGGCATTTTTGGCGGAAAGATCAGGGCGGAAATGGAGGCCATCGATATCATCTCCAATTTCCATGTCGAGCTTATTGTGCTTGTTTCACTCATGAAGGTTCCGGATACGCCCATGTGGGGTGTCGATCCGCCGTCTCCTGAAGCGGTGGCCGGGTTGATAGCCCATGCAAGGATGAAAATGCCGGGGCCTCAGATCAGCCTTGGATGTGCAAGGCAGAGGGGCGATAATTCAATTGAAGTGCTCGCAATCGATGCAGGAATAAACCGCCTGGCCCTGCCTTCGGAAGCGGCCGTGAACAGGGCCCGCTACTACGGGCTGGACATAAAATACCAGAAAACCTGCTGTTCGGTTCACGAGTGCATTCCTGAAAGTGATTGGAGGGTTTTTTGAAAGTACCGGGTGATTCGAAAATAATCTGTGTGGGACCTGATGCTGCACCGAAACCAGAAACGGAACCAATGGAGAGTCCTCATTTCGTCCGCATCAGCCTTGCCGCGGCAATGACCCTTGGATTTCAGCCGGGCCTTTTTTACAGGAATGCAAGGCTCCATTGCATCAATCTCTTGCTTACCTACTCGAACGGATGTGCCGCCAGATGCGCTTACTGCGGCCTATCCAAAATCAGGCCGGGCAATTTTTCGGAAAAGAGCTTCATCAGGGTCACATGGCCTGTTCACGGCGTTGACGACATTATTGGGAGAATAGCCGACAGGCGCGACCGGGTTAAAAGAATATGCGTTTCCATGCTGACCGGCAAACGAGCCGTGGAGGATACGAGGCGGATATGCGAGCGTTTGAGATCGAGCTTCGATATCCCGGTCTCGCTCCTGGTTTCCCCGACCGTTATGTCCCGGGGGGACCTGGCTTCTTTCAAGTCCGCTGGAGCAGATAAGATCGGGGTAGCCATCGACCTCGCCACCCCCGAACTTTTTGATCGATATAGAGGAAACGGCACAGGAGGCCCGCACCGGTGGGAAACCTACTGGAAGTGTTTGGCGGAGGCCGTCGAAACATTCGGGGAGGGTAATGCCGGGGCTCATTTGATGGTTGGCATGGGGGAAAGCGAAAAGGAAATGAGTGAGTGTATCCAGAAGGTAAGGGACCTTGGCGGAAGGACCCACCTTTTTTCTTTTTTCCCGGAAGCAGATTCAATACTCTCAGGTCGTGTTCCACCGCCAATGGACCAGTATCGCCGCATCCAGTTGGCCCGGTTCCTCATAGACGGGAAGATCGGCCGGGTGGAACAATTTATATTTCTCGACGGAAGGATCGTTGACTTTGGGGTCTCCGGAGATATTTTGGAAAAGATAATTGATGCCGGAGAGCCTTTTCGGACAAGCGGTTGTGAGGGGTACGACGGAGAGGTCGCATGCAATCGGCCCTATGCGAACTCACGGCCCGGACCAGGAATAAGGAACTTCCCGTTTCGGCCTAACAAAAAAGATATATCGCGGATTCGCAAACAGATGGCAGTTACCGGCAATAAGCGCTGAAAACAAAGGACTGAAAACAAATTGACAGTTCTTTCATTCGTGGTAGCATACTGCATTTGTCTGAAGTTGCGATCAGGTTCACTCGGGAGTTCTTTCGATACTGGTGTCTTTCCCGTCAGCGGCAGCCGGGTCGATTTCTCCTTGCAGTTCAGCGCCCTTCCCGCTCTTCTGCGCGCGGTTTGTTCGTGATTTTCCGCTTCGGGTGATACCGCACGCCTCGGAGGCAGCTCCACAGGGTTTTTGAAACGGCGGGACGACGGAACGTCCATTCGGATAAGAAACCTGAAAAGGGGGAGCATGACACATGTATAAACTGGATCGCGTTGAAGATCAGCTTCAAGTGATCGAGCGAAATTCGACCTCGGAAGCCCCTGTCCTTTGTCGCCAGCCTGAACCCGTTTTCGGGGAATTGGTCCCCTCCCTTTGGAGTCCTTGCTCACAGGTTGAAAAGCAGTTCTGGAAAAGTTTTGTCCGGACGGGAATCGCCGAAGAACCTCATGTATCCAAGAACATCATCGACTCCTGGAAGAGATGTCTGAACGCGAGCGTTGAATTTGAGGGCAAGTGCAGGGACCTGATTTCCGCCAAGGAACTTGAGCAGCGAAGGGGTCTGCTTTGTGAGATCTCGGAGCCGATCATGGAGACGGTATATCAGTGTCTGAAAGGGACGCGTTCGGTTGTCGTGCTCATCGACAAGGAGGGGTACATTCTTGCAAGCCTGGGAGATCTTGAATCTCTGAGGCAGGCTGAAAAGTTGAATTTCGGCCCGGGGGCCAACTGGTCCGAGAAAAGCGTCGGAACCAATGCCCTCGGCACGGCTATGGCTATCGGGCGCTCCATTCAGGTAACGGGCTGCGAGCATTATTGCGAAAATCATCACCTGTGGACTTGCGCGGCCACTCCCATAAGGAACCCGGAAGGCGAGATAATAGGGTGCCTTGACGTCTCCGGCCCCAGGGAGGAGGCCCGCTCTTTCAGCCTGGGGATGACCGTGGCTGCCGTTCGCGCCATCGAAGAACGGCTGCGTCTTGAACAGTCCCACCGGTACTATGTTAACGTGAGCACGCACCTGGCTGCCGTCTTCAGTTCCGTAAGGGAAGGGTTTATAACCGTCGATAATACCGGGCTTATTTCAGGGATAAATGCATCCGCGGCCAGACTGCTCAAATTGCACCCTCAGGACCTGATTGGCAGTCCCATCGACAGAGTCATACGGGTTGATAACAAGCTGCGGAGTTTTATCCGCAAGGGCATGGAGTACTCGGAAGAAGAGTTTTTGCTGAAATCTGAAAAGGGCCAGGTTCGTTGTCTTGGGTCGGCGCACGATATATGTGGAGAGAACGGCTCAAAACTCGGGACCGTTTTTACCTTCACGAAGGTGAAGGACACTCCCCTGCCAAAGTCTTCCGTAGCGAAGAGTTCTAACCTGAGATTCATGTTCAAGGACATCGTAGGCGAAAGCCTGCCCATGCTGGAGACTCTGGAAAAGGCAAAAAGAATTGCCAGGAGTCCATCCACCGTCCTTTTGCTGGGCGAGAGCGGAACAGGAAAAGAGCTGTTCGCTCAAGCCATTCACAATGCAAGCGATCGGCCTGATGGACCCTTCATATCGGTCAACTGCGGGGCAATTCCCGGAGAACTGATTCAGAGCGAGTTGTTCGGCTACGCCGAAGGTGCGTTCACCGGCGCCAGAAAGGGCGGACGTCTGGGAAAAATCGAGCTGGCGAACCAGGGAACGGTTTTCCTCGATGAAATTGGCGACATGCCCTTGCAGATGCAGGTAAACCTCGTCAGGGTGCTCGAAGAAAAAACCATTGTTCGCATAGGCGACAACAAGCTCATCCCGGTCGACGTGAGGATTATTGCTGCAACGAACAGAAGCCTCTACGAAGAAGTGACGAAAGGTCGATTCAGGGAAGATCTCTTTTACCGGCTGAATGTCATAAGCATAATTCTTCCTCCACTCAGGGAACGTAAAGGTGACGTCACTTTGCTGACCAGCTATTTCGTGGACAAAATCTCGAAAAAGGTGGGGAAGGATATAGACAGGATAGAACCTGAGGTTTTTTCAGCCCTGGAAGCGTGTAACTGGCCGGGAAACGTCCGGGAACTTGCCAACGCTCTGGAGTACGCCATCAACCTGGTTCAGGGCGGGAAGCTGCAGTTGTGCCATCTGCCCCCCTATCTGCAAAAAAATGCGGCGGTCTGTAAAGCGACTGAAGATCCCGAAATAATGCCTCTTGCGCTGATTGAAAAAAAAGCGATTGAAACAGCGCTGAGAAGTCTCGGAGGTAACATATCAAAAGTCGCAGCCGCCCTCGGAATCGGGCGCAATACGCTCTACGACAAGATGAAAAAGCATAGGATTCGGCTCTAAGAAGTATTTTCTAAACCAATTTATCCTGCCCTGGTTAAATCCGCGCAAAAAGAGCTGGAAAAACGCCCCATTTCGAATTTTCAGGATCTTGTTTATCTCGACGGCGTAATTCATTATATTAGACTTGTTACTGTCGGCGTATCACAGCCGTTTAATCAACTACCGAAGGGAGGGGCCCGTGGCGGGGAGCGGTATGAAGGATTTTCTTGATGAACTGAAGGCCATGAAAGAACGGATGGACGACCTGTTTACGAGCAGTTTCGATAGTGGAGAGAGCGAAAAGAGCGAACCGCAGGCTTCTGAAAGCTGGGTCCCAATGTGCGACATCATTGATTCGGGACAGGAGCTTGTCTATTCGATTGATTTGCCTGGAGTGATGGAACACGACATCCAGGTTGAGTGCAAAGACAACCGATTGTGGGTCTCGGGATTGAGAAAACGCGATCTTCCCGAGGGCGAAGCTTTTCGGGTCGAAAGACCCATGGGCGCATTTTCACGGGTTTTCAAATTTCCCTGCCCGGTCGATGAAGACGGGATTCAGGCCGAATTCAAAAAAGGGGTGCTGAGGATCGAAGTCCCCAAAAGTTCACCGGGATGCAGGTCTCACAGAATCGAAGTGCATGAGGTTGAATAGCGCCCGTTTCCGTCGAATCAAATGGCCGAACATCATGTATCAGGCGCCGGATAAACTTTTCGGCTCGGGTTTGCCGGAAATGCCGGGGTAATCCGCCCTGGGATTCAAGGATTTTTCCCTCCTCATCTCTACTGAAAAAACCCGAGATACTGTCAAATGAGACTCGTCAACGCCGGTTGAGCCCGCCAGGGCTCAACCGTTCCTCGCCCTGCATGCGTCCCTTGGCGTGCCCCCGGCGTTTTAAGCAGTCTCCGTTTGAAGCGCCTGCTCGGCCGTTTCTCCTCCGAATGATTATCTGATCCCCAGGATTGGCCATTAAGAATACTACGCGAATTTACTCTCTGATGTCAGTGACCGGGGGTAGATCCTGTACGTTAAAATAAGGGGTATTGCTACTTTTATAGAAAGTGAAGACGAATAATAATCAGACTCAGATTGATAACCTGCCGAAAGGAAATGTTTTCATGGCTTCTCTCGGAAACCTGGCAATGGGTGAGGACGTCGTGCGGGACTTTGAGGGTCTGAGATGTAACGATCCACGGCTTACGGTCTTAATGGCGGACGATGACGAGGACGATTACATCCTGGTAAAAGCCGCTTTTGAAGCGAGCCCGGTCAAAGTGGACCTGCGATGGGTTGAAGATGGAAAGCTGGCCATGGATTACCTCCTGCATATGGGCCGCTTCTCCTCCAGGGAGTCATCCCCACGACCCGATCTGATTCTGCTGGACCTTGTGATGCCGAGAAAGGATGGTCTTGAGACATTAAAGGAGATAAAGGGACACCCTTACCTCAAGGAAATTCCGGTTGTACTGCTCACCTCGTCGACCAAGCAGGAGTCGATGTCTTGCGGACTTAAACTGGGAGCGGACTCTTTCATTATTAAACCGTACAGTCTGGATGAGATGATCAGCATAATGGGATCGCTTCGCGAGCACTATTTCGGAATTGTCAAAATGCCCGAGAAAATATCATCTTCGATTGCCTTTGCCGGTGCACGCACAGGCTCCAATTACGGGTCTTCCAGACGAGTTCGAAATTCTCGCCCGAATCCATGGACGCCCGATTGAAAAGAATGGGAACAGCGATGCCCAGGATACTGATAGTTGATGACGATGAACGGCTGACGAAGATTATCGGCGATTATTTGAGCATTTTCGGTTTTGAACCGGAACTTGCGTCCAGCGCGGCCCAGGCTCGTAATTGTCTCAAGCGTGGGACATATGCCGTGGTCCTGTCGGATTTCCGGATGCCGGGCGAGTCGGGGCTCGATCTGCTCACCCACATCAAATCGAAGTATCCCGGATTACCTTTTATCCTGATGACGGGATTGCCCAGTTCCACTCTCAGGCGCATAGCGATGGAGTTGGGCAGCAACGCCTTTATCGAAAAGCCTTTTGAATTGAAAGATCTGGTTAAAACCATCGAGACCGTTCTGACCCCCGCTGATGGGGAAACGATGAGCATGGCCTCGTAGCATGTTCTCGTCTTCTTTCTTTCACTTCTTTCTTTGCATTTTCTCATGCGGCGCCAAGCCATCACTCCGGCTGAGAATTCTTCCCCTGCGAGTTTCTTTTTTTTGACACTGGCCAAAATTTTCGCTACAGGTATAAAAAGTAATCCGGTCCGTGAATCCAGGGGCAACCAATCCCTGCCGTCTCCTGATTGAACTAATTCGCAGGTATCCTTGCGCCTGGATTGGGGGTGTAGGGGCGGGCTATGCAACTTGAGAGAAAGACAAGATTATGGCCAAAGTGGTTATAGTAGGTACTCAGTGGGGCGATGAGGGAAAGGGGAAGGTTGTCGATCTGCTCGCGGAGAGTGCGGATTTCGTCGTCCGTTTCCAGGGCGGAAACAACGCAGGACACACTCTAGTCGTAAACGGGGAGAAGCACATCTTCCATGTTATCCCCTCAGGGATACTTCATCCCGGCAAAATGTGCATGGTCGGAAACGGAGTGGTGCTGGATCCGGGGGTACTGCTGGGCGAAATAGACCGCCTTGAAAAAGCGGGCGTGGGCGTCACGCCGCAAAACCTGTCGATTAGTCTTTACGCCCATGTAATTATGCCCTATCACCGGGCTCTGGACACGGCCCGCGAAAAGAAAAAGGGCATGACGGCAATCGGCACTACCGGTCGCGGAATCGGCCCCTGCTACGAAGACAAGGTGGCCAGAAGCGGCATACGAGTCCACGATCTTCTGGACAGGGAGGTTTTCCAGGAAAAGCTGGCGCGCAATCTCGAGGAGAAAAATTTCCTGCTTCGCGGGTATTTTGGAGAAAAGGGCCTGATTCAATCGGAAATCGAGGATGAATATCTCGATTTTGGCGAGCGGCTCAGGCCTTTCGCCGGTAACGTGTCACAGCACCTCCAAACGGCTGACAGGCAGGGCCGCAACATTCTTTTCGAGGGGGCTCAGGGTACTCACCTGGACATCGATCACGGGACCTACCCATATGTGACGTCCTCAAATACCGTCGCCGGGAATGCCTGTTGCGGGGCCGGCATAGGGCCGACCCGCATAGACGAAGTGCTGGGCGTGGTCAAAGCATATACGACACGAGTGGGGGGAGGGCCGTTTCCGACCGAGCTGCACGACGAGACCGGAGAGCGACTGAGGGAAATCGGAGGGGAATTCGGCGCTACCACGGGACGTCCACGTCGTTGCGGTTGGCTGGACATGGTAGTTATCAATAGTGCCGCCAGATTGAACGGCCTCTCCGGATTGCTGATCACCAAGCTTGACGTTCTAAGCGGAATTCCGAAGCTAAAGATTGGGGTTTCCTACAATTGCCGGAGCAGCGGGATCGATTATGTCCCTGCCCAACTGGATGCGCTGGAGGCATGCGAACCTGTTTTCGAAGAACTCCCCGGATGGGATGAGGATATCGGGCGTATTCGCAGGTGGGACGATCTCCCTCCCAATACCAGAAAATACCTGAAAGCAATCGAGGAAATCTCGGGAATCCCAATAAAAATTGTATCCGTGGGACCCGGTCGTGAAGCAACCATTGTTCTGGCGAACCCTTTCGCCAGGTGATAGCGTTTTTAAGGCGTTGGGAATTGCCTGCCTCGGCGATCGGAGAAAATTCACCCTGGGTCTTTTCATGCTGCCTATTTCTACTGGAGGGTTCTCGTCTTCCTGTGCGCCCTGTCCGGGATGTGTTTCCTCGTAGGTCTCGGTATGTAATTCATGTAAATTCAATGGGTTAAGTAGAGTACTTGTCCTGCCCGGCAGAAGATCATATTTTTCGGCAGTCACTAATGAAGGCTATGTAATTGTTTTTGTTAGATTTATCTGGGATGGTGGCGAGCTGTTTACCCAATTACTACCCCGGAAAATCCCCCTTACGTAAATTACTTAGATGCTATAAATAACCAATGTGCGATAAGGTTTAGGCCTGTTTCCATCATCTCGAGATGGCCCCTTTCTCCCTCCCTGGCGGTGCCGGTTTCCGGATTTCGCCGAATATGGCTGTTTCGATGCTCCGCGCGACCCTTTGCTTCAGAGTGTGTGACGGGCTGGGATTTTCGGTAAGGTTTTCAATAACTACTTATGAACTGGTTGGCCGATTACGGAGTCTGTGTCGCATTTCGGCCCTGAGATGCCATTCATATTGAAAAGTGGGGAAGAATGTCGGAGGAGAAAAGGAAATTCAAAAGGCTTAAGTGCAAAGACGGAGGGTTCGCTGCTTTTACAAGGCCAAATGAACTCATTCGAATGGGGCAGCTCCAGGATATCAGTCTGGGAGGTTTGTGCGTCAGGTACTTGGCTATTGACGGGGACCAGGTAAAGTTCTCCGAGGTGAAGATATTTGGCAGTAATTCCCGCTTTATTCACGTGGATAGGATCCAATGTAATATCGTATATGATCAGGAAGTTCCTGAGTACTCATGGGCACAGATCAGCACGAGGCGTTGCGGAGTGGAGTTCAAAAACCTGTCTGTAAAGCACCGGGCCATGATCCAGGATTTCATCGACCATTTCGCTTCGGAAGAATCCACTTCGCAAAACTCGGTTGGCTGACTCCTCGCTTCAGCGCGAGGCCCATACTGCGTGCTTATTCCTCGCTTTTAATTCCTTTCCGATTAATTCACGGCCTGGAAGCCAGCTTTAAAACATCCCGCATTCTTGACATCAACTCCATCATAGCTATCTGTTAGTCTGTGCGTTTTCAGCATTAAGGAAGCAATCAAGCGTTAACGGTAGTAGACGAATTGGGTTCCTCCCGGTTTTTCCAGGATTTTTCGAGGACTGAGCCCCAGAGGATATTTCTGTCATGAATTACTCCCTGAGCCTCAATGCAGAGTTCCTGGACTCGCAATACCAGAAATGGAAATCGAATCCTGAGAACGTCAGCCCTGAATGGCGGATTTTCTTCGACGGATTCGAGCTTGCGGGCCGAGCTGAGAAGGTTGGTACGGGTATTTGCGATAAGAATGAACTGCTGAAGCAATCCAGGGTTCAAGAACTTATCTACAGGTATCGTGACCTGGGCCACATCATGACCTGTCTGGACCCATTGGAAAGGTGTCTCGATACGCACGAACTGCTTACCCTTTCAAGCTTTGATCTCTCCGATGAGGATCTGGACCGTTCTTTTCATGCCCCATCCACACTGTTCCGTCAGGAGGCTCCGCTGAGGGAGATCATATCGGCCCTCCACCAAACCTACTGCCGGTCTATCGGCATTGAGTATATGCACCTTCAGGATCCCCACGAGCGGGGGTGGCTTCAGGAGCGGATGGAACCGTCGCGCAACACTCCCGTGTTCAGCGGGGACGAAAAACTCCAGATCCTCAATAAACTTTGCCAGGCTAATCTTTTCGAGCGTTTCCTTCACACCCGCTATGTCGGACAGAAACGTTTCTCAATCGAGGGGGCGGAGGCTGTCATCCCGGTGCTGGATGCCCTGATAAAACATGCCTCGCGCGGAGGCTGCCGTGAAATTCTAATGGGAATGGCACACCGAGGGCGTCTCAACATCCAGGTCAACGTGCTGGACAAGCTTTACGAACATATTTTTTGCGAATTCGAGGAGCACTACGATCCAGAATCGATCTACGGCTCCGGTGACGTCAAATACCATCGTGGATACATGACCGATCTGCAATTTGGAGACGCCGGGAAGTTGAGAGTGTATCTGCTTGACAACCCGAGTCATCTGGAAGCAGTCGACCCTGTTCTTGAGGGGCTGGCATGTGCAAGACAGGAGCAACTGGGAGAACGGGGCCGGCAATTGCTTCTTCCGGTTTTGATTCATGGGGATGCCGCCTTCGCCGGGCAGGGCGTTGTGGCGGAGACCCTCAATTTGTCGCAGTTGGAAGGCTACTCGACCGGTGGGACCTTGCACATCGTCATCAACAATCAGATAGGTTTCACCACGCTCCCGGAGCACGCGCGCTCGACACGGTATCCCACAGATATCGCCAAAATGCTTATGGCGCCTATCTTTCACGTGCATGGCGAAGACCCCGAGGCGGCGATTCACGTGGCCAAGCTTGCGCTGGACTATCGGGCCGAGTTCGGAAAAGACGTCGTTATCGATGTAGTTTGCTACCGGCGCTACGGGCACAACGAAGGGGACGAACCTTACTTCACCCAGCCCACGATGTATGCCAGAATAAAGGATCGGCCGCCTCTCAGCGAAATCTATTTCCACCGGCTCAAAGAAGCGGGGATTGCCTCGGATGACGACCTGAAGCGGCTCACCGACGGCGTGCAACAGTGTATGGAAATCGCCTACTCTGCTGCGCATGACCGGCTTTGCAGCATGCCCGAGGACAAGTTCTACGACGTCTGGGAGAAAATGGGCAGGCGCTATTCCCATGAACCCGTGGAAACTGGCGTGAGCGCTGAGGAATTGCTGAAATATGCGAAAAGAATGAACTCCTTCCCCGAAGGATTTTCCATTCATCACCGACTTGCCGGAATATTGGAAAGGAGGCTGCGGAGCGTTGAAAACGGGCAGGGCATTGATTTTGGCAACGCTGAGGCCCTTGCCTTCGCATCGCTGCTTGTCGAAGGCTTGGCGGTTCGCCTCAGTGGACAGGACAGCGGACGAGGTACGTTCAGCCATCGGCACAGCATTCTCTCCGATGTCAAGACGGGCGAACACTACATCCCTCTGAACAATATCTCCACCGGCCAGGCAAGGTTTTCGGTTTACGACAGCATGCTCTCCGAGGAAGCCGTGCTTGCGTTTGAATACGGCTACTCGCTGGGTACTCCCAATACGCTCACGGTCTGGGAGGCCCAGTTCGGCGATTTTGCCAATAACGCTCAGCCGGTATTCGATCAGTTCATCTCCAGCGCGGAGTCCAAGTGGCATAAAATGAGCGGCCTGACCGTCCTTCTGCCCCACGGTCTTGAAGGACAGGGCCCGGAACATTCGAGCGCCCGGCCTGAGAGGTTCTTACAGCTTTGCGCCGAAGATAATATGCAGGTTTGCTATCCGAGCACTCCGGCCCAGTTCTTTCACCTGCTGCGGAGGCAGATGCGCAGAAATTTCCGCAAACCCCTGATTGTGCTAACTCCAAAAGGACTGCTCAGGCTCCCGGAGGCGGCTTCGACACTGGACGAACTCACGTCGGGCCATTTTCGGGAGATAGTTGACGACCCGGGGTTCGAAGGGGCGAGGAAAGTCTATCTTTGCAGTGGAAAGATATATTACGAATTGGCCCGAAAGAGGAAAGCCCTGGGAGTGGAAGACATTGCCATCCTTCGGGTGGAACAGTTCTATCCTTACCCGGAAGCCCAACTTCGGGATGCTCTGTCCAGGTATAGCGCGGCCGACCGTTTCTACTGGGTCCAGGAAGAGCCTGAGAACATGGGGGGATGGACCTTTATGCGGTTCAGGCTAAAGGCCCTGACTGGTCACGACCCCGCCTATATCGGAAGGGTGGCCGCGGCCAGCCCTGCTTCCGGCTACCTGGCCTCATACAAAAAAGAACAGGATATGTTGCTGGATATGGTGTTCGAACGGTTAGACGAAGGACGGAAGAGAACGAAATGATCATTCGCCGTCTGTTGTTCACACCAGCCTGAGGGCAGGACTGGTTTTCAGCATTCATCATTTTTCTTCCGTCGTCCGTTAAGGAGACACTATGATCGATCTCAAGATCCCTGAGGTTGGCGAGTCAATCCGAGAGGCGCTGCTTGCGCAATGGCTGAAACGTGAAGGAGAAACGGTCCGGAAGGACGAAGTCGTGTTCGTCATCGAAACCGACAAGGTCACCCTGGAGGTTTCATCTCCGGCTGACGGGGTTCTGAGGATCCTTGTACCCGAGGGGCAGACCGTGCCGATAGGCGCCGTTGTGGGCAAAATCGAGGGAAGCCTCGTTGAAAAAGGGGCCGAACGAGCGGAGAAACCACCCGAGAGAGAGGAAAGGCCACCGGCAGCCGAGGTCGGGAAGGATGCCGCTCCTCCGGTTCCTCCCGTGATTGAACAGCCCCCCCCTGGGCTCTCAGTGCCGCCCGAGCCGGCCGCGGCCGCCAAGCCGATTATCTCCCCGGCCGTGCGCCGTTTGGCGGAAGAAAGAGGCGTCGATCTTTTGGCTGTTGCTCCAACCGGCCCCGGTGAAAGAATTACCGAGGGAGACGTCCTGCTCTTTGCAGAACAGCATGTCCCTGAAAAACTCCCGGACCGGCTCCCAAAGCCGGGATACACTCCGGCAGGAGCCGCGTCGGGACCGGTCGCCGCCCCCGGCGAAGAGACGGTCCGCAAGCCCATGTCCCCGATTCGGCAACGGATTGCCGCAAGGTTGCTGGAGGCTCGTCAAAGCACCGCGATGCTCACCACTTTCAACGAAATAGACATGAGCAGGGCGCAGGCGCTGAGGAGACAGTTGGGGGAGGAATTCCGGCAAAAGCACGGAGTGCGGCTCGGCATAATGTCCTTTTTTCTCAAGGCAAGCGTCGCAGCCCTCAAGGATATGCCGATCGTTAATGCCTTTATCGAAGGAAATGAAATCGTATATCACAACTACTATCATATCGGCGTGGCAATCGGGGCCGAAAGAGGCCTGGTCGTACCCGTAATCCGGAACGCGGATTTCCTGGGATTTGCCGCTATTGAGATGGCTATTGCCGATTTTGCCGGGAAGGTGCAGGAAAACCGGCTCACGGTCTCCGATCTCGAGGGGGGAACGTTCACGATCACGAACGGAGGGGTTTTCGGATCGCTTCTCAGCACGCCGATTTTGAACCCGCCCCAGAGCGCCATTCTCGGAATGCACAAAATAGAAGACCGCCCTGTCGCGGTCGGCGCGCAGGTTGTCATTCGGCCAATGATGTATGTAGCGCTCAGCTATGACCACCGGTTAATCGACGGCAGGGAGGCGGTTCTTTTTTTACGCAAAATCAAGGATCTGGTCGAGAATCCCGAACGCATCATGATGGAGATGTAGATTGGAGGCTTACGAAGACAGATTCGATCTAATTGTAATCGGCGCCGGCCCCGGCGGCTATGCTGCCGCTGTCAGGGCAGCGGAACTCGGTATGAAGACGGCCTGCATAGAAAGAGATGCTCGCCCCGGAGGGGTCTGCCTGAACGTGGGCTGCATTCCCAGCAAGGCGCTTCTGGAATCTACCGAGTATTACCGGCTTGCAAAGGACGGCCTCGGCGAACACGCGATCAGTGTAAAGGAAGTCTTGATCGATCTGGCAGCCCTTATGGAGCGAAAAGAAAAAATCGTTTCCGGTCTGTCGGAAAACGTTCGCAAGCTGATGGAGCAAAGCGGAGTACGGCTAATTCGAGGTTTGGCCCGCCTTGTGTCCAATACCGAAGTAGAGGTGCTCGATCCGGAACAGGCCGCCGCCGGGCGCTATCACGCAGGGGCTTTGCTCCTTGCGACCGGAAGCGAGCCGGTTCAGCTCCCGTTTCTCCCCTTCGACGGCGAACGGGTTGTAAGCTCCACTGAAGCCTTGAGGTTCGAATCGGTTCCCGAACGTCTCGGGGTAGTGGGAGGAGGCTATATAGGCCTTGAACTTGGGTCTGTGTGGTCGCGGCTCGGGTCCAAGGTCACACTGATCGAGGTTCTGCCGCGGATAGCCGTCGCAGTCGACGGCCAGGTGAGCAGGCTTCTCGAACGGCTTCTCCGGCGTGAAGGCCTCGATTTCCGCCTCAAAACGAAGGTTATAGGGGCTGAAAAGACCGAAGGGGGTATGAAGCTCTCACTGGATTCGAACGACGGCCTGGACGAGGCCGAATTCGACCGGGTGCTGGTTGCGGTCGGTAGAAAACCCCTGACCGGAACACTCGGCCTGGATCAGATCGGAATCAGGCTCGACCCCAAAGGCTTTATAGTGGTGGACGAAAACTACCGCACGAGCGTTCCAGGCGTTTATGCCATAGGGGACCTGATACCCGGCCCGATGCTTGCGCACAAGGCTTCCGCCGAAGGGCGGGCTGCGGTCGAGCGCATGACCGGATATCCCGGCGAAGTCAACTACGATGCCATTCCTTCCATTATCTACACCTCACCTGAAGTGGCATCGGTCGGGAAGACCGAGGAGGAGTTAAAAGGACTCGGCGCGGACTACAGATTGGCTGTTTACCAGTTTTCGGGGACGGGCCGTGCGCGGTGCCTCGGCCAGACGGATGGCTTTGTTAAGATTCTGGCACATCGCCGCTCCGGTCGCATTCTCGGTGCGCACATCATCGGCCCCCGGGCTTCTGAATTGATTGCGGAATGCGTCAGCGCAATCGAGTTTCACGCCAGTGTCAAAGATCTCGGTCATATTATTCACGCTCATCCCACGCTTTCGGAAGCCGTGCACGAGAGCGCATCCATGCTGATAGGCCGTGACTAAAGGGAGCAATGGATTTGAGATTTGAGATTGCTGGAAACCCAGTCTGAGGGTTCTTCTTTCAATAAAATCGGGTCGTGCTAAACGGTATCCAGTAGCGGCAAAAAACAGAGGATAGAGGACAGAGAACAGAAAAAACATCGGGTGCCGGTGAGCAGTGAGACCGGGGAAAGTCTCGGAACAGAAGGTTTTACAAATCTAAAATCTAAAATAGACTTCTCAGCTTTTCCAAACTCCCGGTATCTGCCTGCCGCATCCGGGGCATTTTCCCTCTTTGAGAGTATTGGAAGTTACGGCATAACCCGAACGCGTGATCACCGGCTTTTTGCACCCCGGGCATATGGTGTTCTCTGCCGGGTGGCCGGGAACATTGCCTATATATACAAAGTTGAGGCCTTCATCTTTGGCCTTCTTCCAGGCCGTCTCCAGTGTGGATATGGGAGTGGGTTCCAGGCTTTTCAATTTGTATAGAGGGTAGAACCTGGTGAAATGCAGGGGCACATCCGGTCCGAGCTCATCCCTGATCCACCTGCACATTGCCCCTATTTGACCGGTATCGTCATTCTTCCCCGGGACCAGGAGGTTCACTATTTCTGTGTGTATCCTCCGTTGTTTGAGATGCTTGAGTGTCTCCAGAACGGGTTCGAGAGTTCCCTCCGTGATTTCCTGGTAGAATCTGTCGTTAAAACCTTTCAGATCGATACACGCGGCGTCCAGGCAGTCGCAGAGATCTTCGAGCGGCTTGGGATTTACGTAGCCGTTGGAATGCATCACATTCAAAAGTTTTCTTTTCCTGGCCAGCTTCCCGACTTCGATCATATATTCCATGAAAATCGTGGGTTCGACGTAAGTGGAGGCTATCGATGCGCATTCGAAGCGGGATGCGCCGCTGACCACCTGTTCGGGAGGCAGGTCGTAGTTCATGGTGTCATCCGGGCGGGCCTGCGAAATTTCCCAGTTCTGGCAGAATTTGCAATCGAAATTGCATCCGGCCGTGGCGATGGAGAACGAAAGGGTGGATGGAAGCACATGGAAAAAGGGTTTCTTTTCAACCGGGTCGATGTGCACCGCGCAGGGATTCCCAAAAACAAGAGAATAATACTTCCCGTCCCTGTTTTCCCTGACCCGGCAGTACCCGCGTTCTCCGGCCCCGGTTTCGCAAAACCGGGGGCAAAGCTCGCAACGGACCCGCTTATCGGAAAGTGGGGTAAAATAGGGTGAGAGCTTTTGCCCCAGCAGTCCTTTCCTGATTTCCTGGGCCTGTGCCCTGGAGGCGAGAATGCTGTAAGGAATGAATTGCGATCCGGCGCAAAACAGGGCGCAACCAAAACACCCGTTAAGAAAACTCCGCCTGCTCAAACTATCCATAAGCCAGCGCCGTTCTTCCCATCTTTTAAATGAGAGCTAACTAAAAACTAAAAACCCAAAACTAAAAACTCTGTCAAAACACATCAGCCGAGAAAACGTAGATATCCGTTCCCTTGTCCTGCCAGGATTCTCTGGGCAAGCTTGCTTTCAGGCAGCAATTCTCTAGAAACTCGATCCTGTCCCAACCATATTCGGTTGCCACCTGTGGGAGCAGGAGCCCGACTGATGAATCCCGGACTATAACTATCCCGTGTTTCCCAACTTCGATCTCATCCTTGGAATCGATTTTCCGCAATGGGGTGAGAACCGAAATCTCGATTTTTAAATCGTCCACTTCATCGGCGCGGACCGGCGGAAACCGCGGGTCATGGAATGCGGCCTGTTCGGCCATTGCTGAGACTGCCTCCGCAAGCGGCATTCTGGGGACGATCTGTCCGATGCAACCCCGCAAGATCCCTTTTTTGTACAGGGTGACAAAGGCCCCCTTGGGCTCCTTCAGCTTCTGAGATGTAGGGTCGACGTGCAAGGAACCGGTTTTCGAGGCGAGTCCGGCGTTTATCGCTTGTCTGGCGATCGCATGCAGTTCGGCCCGCTCTTCTTTGGTCAGGCCAAGGTCGATGCCGGCCTTTTTCTTCTCCTGCTCGCTTTTGTCCCTGTCCCTGCTCGCGGAGGATTTCGTAAAGCAAGCCGCGCTGTAGCCGACCACGCCCCTGGGTGACGTCTTTTCTCCCGTAACGTCTCCCGAGTTTGCATACTTCAAAATATCACACCGGTCGGCCCCCAATTCTTCTGCGGCAAGCATTGCAGTCATTATTGGACCCTGGCCGCAGGCTTCGCATTTGCCGTTTCGGAGGCATTGCCGCAGCCCTTCGGTATCCATCGCCCCGACCTTTTGGAGCAGCAGTTGGTCCATTCCGACCGCAACGTCGTAGGAATGGTAATGTGAAAGGTCAGAGCTGGCCACTATCAGAACCGATTTGCCTTTCGCGCATTCGGCTATTGCTTCGGCCAGCCAGCGGCACGTCTCCATATCCGGATTTCCCATGATCAGCGGAACAAGCTTGAATCCGGGTAAAGCCACCTGGAGAAAGGGAAGCTCGGCTTCAACGGAATGTTCCTGCCGGAAAGCGTCCGGCCGGCTCGTTATGCGCGGTTCGCGCTTCATAAGAGCGGCCATAAGCTGTGTGTCGAGCGGAATGACACCAAGGGGGGTGCGGAAACCCGCGCAATCGTAAGTTGCTACCCCGCTGAACGCCATGTAGTGACTTGGGCCGATTACGATAACCGAATCGAATTTTTGTCCCTGAATGGCTTTGAAGGCGTAGCCGGCGACCTGGCCGGAGTACATGAATCCGGCGTGAGGCGAAACGACGGCCAGTATTCTGCCTTTGACATCGGCTGATGAGGCCCGGCCCAGATAATCTTCCACCAGCTTTCTCAAATCGGATGGAGATCCCGGATACCACATCCCGGCAACCGCGGGATCATGGATCTCGGCTGAGGCGGCTTGCCCGGCTGTCGATGCCCGAGGACTCACGGCTGCCACAAGGAAAAAAACGACCAAAAACGAAAATAATCGGCGAAATCCGGCAAGTGATCCAGGCATGGCGTTCTCCTCAAGGCAATCCGGCGCTTGTGTGCATTTCTCTTTGAGCCGAATTATAGGAAACCGCCTGCATATGCGTCAATTGGTAAAGACGCCGTTTTCAAATAAGAATGTTTGACGCGACCTGATCACTCGCCTTCATACTTAGTCGTTATCCTGTTTCTTATCTTCTTTTCTTCGCCTCTGCGCGCGAAAAAGAAAGCTGTTGCGAACGCTCCTGCATCATTACCCGGAAGCTCGGGCTCCCTCACCCTGCTTTTTATTTTTCGAGCAGTGGTCTTCGCGTGGTAAAATCGGTAAATCGTTTGCTGGAAAAAATAAATGGCAGGGGTTAATGCCGGGAGACCGAACTTTAATGAAATCTTGCGAAAAAGAGAGGAAATTTGAGATCCCATCCGCCTCGAATTCTGCGAATGCCGAACAGGGTCGGCCTAATACACTGAAATTACATCGGAAACGGTTTTAGATAGGATTTTCTTTCATTTCAGCACATTAGGTGTTCTTGCGGCCTAAGGTCCGTTCATCTTGACGGATTTTTTCCTTCTCCCCCTTTTCAGGTTTCTCCCTCAAAACTCGGAAGATCAACTTTGACGAGTAAATTAACATGGATTAAAAAGTCACCCACACTTTGGGGGCTAAGTAAAATCTTTCCAGGGTAAAAATCTTCAAACTCCAATTTCATTTCAGCACAAGGTTTTTCAAAAATGGGGCGTATGCGCTGGGGGGTGCATGCGTCCTGCACCAGAATTGTTTTCTCTTTTCGGGGAACGGGCGAGAACTTATGGAGCAGAACTGGCAAAAAATCAAAAGTAAGCTTCGGTCCAGCCTGTCAAAGGGGCAGTACGATCTTTGGGTCTCATCAATCGAATTCCTTGGGCTAGAAAATGAAACGTTGGCGATGGGGTGTAAAAACCGGTTTCATATTGAGTGGATAAGGGAAAAGTTGGAGCTTAAACTGTTGCCGGCCATCCGGGAGTTTTTTCCTCTCGTGCGGCGTCTTGACTACCAGATAGTCTGTGGGGGGGCCGAGGAAGGGGAATTCGACGAAGGTCCGCAGCAGATTGGAGTTCCACGGCAAATCGCAATGAGCGATCTTATCAAACGAGTGGGGCCGGTTTTCAACCCCAGATTCACTTTCGAACAGTTTGTGGTCGGAGACTCGAATCAACTCGCCTTCGCCACTGCCAAAGGCTTGGCAAGCGGGCGCCAGCTCTACAACAATTCGGCATACATACTTTCGACGACCGGATTGGGCAAAAGTCATCTCTCACATGCGGTCGGCAGCTATATCTGCCGGCTGGCGCCCGATTTAAGGGTCCATTACGTAACGGCGGAACAATTCGCAAACCAGATGATCTATTCGCTCAAGAACGGAAACATCGAAAGTTTCAAGACGAAGTTTCGCAATGAATGCGACGTCTTGCTGTTCGAAAAAGTGGAGTTTCTGAGCGGCAAGGAAAAAGTCCAGAACGAGTTGGTCTACACCCTGGATGAGTTGATGGATCGTGGGAAAAGGATCCTTTACACCGGGAATACTTTTCCCAAGGACATCCCTAAACTCACCAGTGAATTGCAGTCCAGGCTGAATGGAATCCTGGTTGCACCTATTGGGCCGCCGGATTTCAAGACCAGGAGAGAGATACTGAGAAAGAAGGCCCAGATGGAGAACACCAATCTGCCTGTGGAAGTGATCGACTTCATGGCCGAACGGGTTACGGGGGATATAAGGCAACTGGAAAGCTGCCTGGTGGGAATAATCGCAAAGTCGAATATCCAGGGCATTCCCGTCACGCTGGAGCTTGCCCGGGAACTTACCGAGACCATGCTCGACCGGCTGCCGAAACTCACCATCGACCATATTCAGCAGATTGTGTGCAGCAATTTTCAGATCTCGTTGGAAGACCTCAAGTCTTCAAAGAGGCGAAAAGAGTTGGCGGCAGCCAGGAAGATCGCAATGTATCTATGCCGGCGCTATACGACCGAGTCGCTCGAATCAATCGGGAGATCATTCGGGCGGAGCCACGGCTGTGTGCTCTACGCCATAAACAATCTTACCGAAGCGTTGCAGAATGACAGCAAGATTAGGCGGCAGGTCGAGCACGTCAGCCGCCGGTTGGATGCAAGCTGTCTTTCCTGATTTCGCAAAGATCTTTTCTCCGGTCGGTCGCGAGCTGGGATACAAGGCCTGCCATTGCTGCGGCAAATTCCTTGGGTCCGGTTGCAGGTAGAGGGGGCTCTAATAATGGAAATGTTTTCGAAAAAGAACCGTGCGTGTGGGTTTTTCTTGCCAAAGGCTCATTTCCACGTCCAAGAGGGCATGGTGGGAGGAACCGTTTTTCTGGAGAACGAAGTAGCAGATTTGTCCGCTTATCTTGTATGTCGCAGGTATGGGATTTCCCATCGGAACAGTATCCTCAGGCACCATTCCAGGAGAGAGATCGCGCATCAGATTGTCAGCGATCATGTTTCCGGCAGGATTGACCCATTTGAAGTGTGACGAAGAGCGGACCTGGAGGGAGGTGGACAATAATAACTATCTGATCGCCGTCGAAGGGGGCGGGGGTGTGGAACGGCCGGGTTTCGCACCGCCCCCCGAAACGGTTTTAGACGGCTGGAAGGCAGGAAAGGATAATCGATCTGATAGTAATCGGGCGCGTCTGAGCTGGAAAACAAAGAGCAACCACTGAGAAGCTCGATTCCAGGCATCTGCAGCAATCTTAATCCGGTGTGTGTTGCCGGTGTTTTTCAATGAAACAATCGCGGCGTTATCTTTTCAAGCAATGGGGCTGGTCAGGTTTTGCCGGATTCCGGCAAAACTTTCGTAGGTTAAGAGATATCCTGGAGGCGACCGCAAGCTCGCCTTCGGCGCTCTTGCCTGTCTCGAAGGGGAATCTCTCTTCAATAAGGTCTGCTTCCCGTTACGAGCCGCTTCCCTCGTTGATGCGCTCTCTCAAAACACCGGAGCACTTGAAAGTAACCACTTTACGGGGTGAGAGAATAATGGGATCGCCGGTCTGGGGATTTCGGCCCCGGCGCTGGTTCTTTTCTTTGACACTGAATTTGCCAAACCCGCTTATCAAAACATCCTCACCCTTCTCCAGGGTGTTTTTCACGATTTCGAAAAGGGTCTCAATGATCTGGGCTGATTCAGTTTTGGTGAAAATGTTTTTGGCAAACAAATTTTCGACAATGTGGGCCTTTGTCAATGTCATGGAATTCCCTTTCCTTACGCGCCACCGTGTCCAATGAGCGGTGCGGGCTTGGATTTTTCAGTCTTGCTGCAACCTCGTAAACTATTAAAGTATTGTTCTTCGCTTTTCAAGAAAAAAAGACCCACTTCGAAATGGAACCCCTCATTTTTAAAGAGAAAATGGCTCTCCTGAATTGAAGACGGAGGACGGAAGACAGAAGGTGGACAGCAGAAGAAAGAGGGCCTGACGACCGATACGACTGTTTCCGGCTTCCCTTACAACGTCTGCTTGCATGGCAAGCTGATGATGAATGTGGCCCCTTTCCCCGGTTCACTCTGGGCGATTATGCTTCCCCCGTGCCGCTCGACGATCTTGCGGCATATGGCCAGGCCCATGCCTGGTCCTTCATATTTGCTGCTCCTGCCGTGTACTCGCTGAAAGGGAATAAAGATCTTAGTCGCAAACTCATCGTCGAAGCCGATCCCATTATCTTCCACCGCAATCCGGCATGTATCCTTTCCAGCGGGCAGGGCGTAAACCTTAACCAACGGTGGGACACCATCTTTGCGAAATTTGAGCGCGTTAATTAGCAGGTTCTGAAAAAGTTGTCTGATTTGCGCGGTATCGGCCTGGACCACGGGGAGATCTCCGATTTCGACCTTTCCCCTGCTTCTTAGAATCGTGAGATCGAGTTCACCGACCACTTCCTCCACAGCCTGCCGGAGATTGCATTTGCTGAACGGTTTCGGTTGTGTCGATACACGGGAATATTTCAGGAGGGCCCTTAAGAGTTCCTGGAGCCTCAGGGTAGCTCTTTGGACTCGCTTGAGGTAATCCGAACTGGTTTCATCCAGGACATTTTCAGCTTCCTTCATCACCAGGTTGGAAAAAGTCCGAATTTTCCGGAGCGGCTCCTGCAGGTCGTGTGAGGCTACGAAAGCGAAATCCTGCAACTCACGGTTGCTGCGCTCAAGTTCCAGCTCAAACTTTTTTCGCTCGGACACATCCAAAAAAGCGATTCCCCAACCGTGGAACCGGTCACCACCGTTCCGGCACGGCATGATCTCGACTTGAGCGTAAAATGATTCGTTTCCAAGCTTATCTTACTGGTTCGCACGGATAGTTGAAAGCGTTCTGCTTCGAAAAGTTCGTCGCGGCTAGAAGCCGCTCCTACGTGAAATTGCGAACTTTTCATGGTTTCAGGGTGTCCCAAAGGGACGTGAGGAGCTGTCTCGAATACATTCGAACGGTTTTGATTAGCATTCTTTGGGATAACGATAAGTATTCAAACAGGAAATCAGAAGAGGTTTGCTGAAAAAAAGCGTTCGGTCCAAAGACTGAATACGCAGGGTTTTCCCTGGGTGGCAGGTTGCCTTCGTTGATCCCCACAGTGCTCAAGTTCGTTACTGTGGGGTCAACGGGGCAATAGAATCGGAAAGTCGTGAAGATTGGCGGTGCAGGGTTTCGAACCCCGGACGCTACGGATATGAGCCGTATGCTCTACCACCTGAGCTACACCGCCTTAGAACCTGTAATATGTAAGTGAAATCCCGAATTGAGTCAATACCAAAACCTGTCCGGCCTTACGGTATCCGGAATGGTGCCCTGATTGGGTTTGACAAACGCGAACCCTTCGAGTAAATGTTTTAAATCATTGATGAGAAGAGCTTTTTTCAGGTATGGAATGTGTCATTCGGCTTCTCCCCGCTTTGGTGGGGATTTCAATTATGCCAGGGGCCAAACGGGAGTTCAGCTTTGAGCGAAAAGCTGTTTGAAGTTAAGATAAGCGGCAGTTTTGCTGCCGCCCACTGCTTGAGATGCTTTCGCGGGAAGTGTGAAAATCTCCACGGTCACAACTGGAAAGTTGAGGTGGTTTTGCGGGGCAAGTCTCTGGACAAAAGCGGCATTCTGGTCGATTTCGGAGAAATGAAATCCGCAACCAGACAGGCCCTTGAGGAAGTGGACCACAAGTATCTGAACGAATTGCCCTTTTTTCTGGAAAACAACCCATCTTCTGAAAATATCGCTCGTTTTATATTCGAGAAGTTGTCCGAGAAGTTCAATAACGAGAATAGCTGGCTGCATAGTGTATCCGCGTGGGAATCCCCCGATGCTTGCGCGACATATATGGAATTGCGAGACATGTGAAAAAGGAGCCTGCCGATGGGAGTTTTTGAACAAAGGACCCGGGGTCGTTGTAGACACATGGTTGTGAGGCCGCCCGTATTCTTCCCTTTTCTTCTTGTTACCCTGGTTCTGATATTGATCGCCGCAACTGCCGGGTTTGCACTCCAGAAACCAACACTTGGAGGCGCTGAACCCCCGCCGGCGGAGCAGCCGAGTCCGGCCCAGTCTCCTCCGACTGTTGAAAAGGCCCCTGTCGTCGCGCCGGCCCAACCGCCTGCCGTAGCGACTCAGCCGCATGCGCTTCAGCCTGAGCTTGGCGCCAAGCATGGACATGACGAGGGTGAGGAGGAACACGTTCTTCTCCCGGAGATTTCCCCCGTTCCGGGGGTTACTTTTGTCGATACCCTGATCCGCTTGATAAACTACGAACTGAACGTGCGGACACTCGGCTGGAGGCCAAACGACATCATAATCGGCCGGTTCACCGACAATATCAACCACTACCAGTTGGGGGTCCTTGAAGCCGTCCGATTCACTACCCTTCGGCTGAAAGACAGCCTTACCAGACTGGGCGAGGCCGATACATACGATCCGGATCTTGAACAGGCGGTCAATCTTTTGATGAACAGCGCCACCTCATGGTGGTTTCCGTCTGCTGAAAGTTCATACAGTCAGGCAATAGAGCACCTGAAAAAGTTTAAAGCCAAACTGGAGAAGGGCCAGCGGAATTTCTACTATCGGCGCGACACGCTGGTTTCGCTGATCTCCACGTACAGGGACCAGGCCGGAAATGTAAACAGGAGGCTCGTCATGCCGGTCGGGTGGTTTAAGGCATCCGATCACTTCTATTACGCAAGAGGTGTGGCGCATGTCTATTTCGAGATTCTGAAAGTCTGCCGGGTAGGGTTCAATAACCAGTTGGCCACCATGCACGCGTCCGCCATCATGGACGAGGTGCTGCACGAGCTTCTTATCGCGGAGGGAATCGAGCCCTGGATAGTTTTGAACTGCGACTACGGCTCATTTTTCGCCAACCACAGGGCCAACCTGAATGCGCCGTTGAGCGAAGCTGCGCACTTGCTTGGCGAACTGAGCCTGCTGTAGGGAGCAAGGAACGAGGAGCAAGAAGCAGGGAGCGGGGGAGAAAAAACGTTTTCTCCCTTCACCGCGCAGAGAAGAATTTGCGCATGGAACCGAGGCGGGGTTTCAATGCGCGTTCCGTGAAGGTGGGCAAAGCCTGTGCTGTTGCCCACCTGCTATTAGGAACCGCATCAACTGAAAACTGAAAACTGAAAACTAAAAACTCTCTTAATTGCTGTCCAGTAGATGAAGACCTGCACGTCTGAGACGTCTTTTCCGGTTAGCTTTGCGCAGATTTCCCGGTATCCAAGCATTTGAGGCCGGTATGCTTCAGTTTCGCTTTGGATAAAGTCCTCGACGGACTCGCCTTCCCTGGGCCTTGATGTCTTAAAATCGATCAGGTGCCATTTCCCATCGATCTCCGCCGCGAGATCGATTACCCCCGAATAAAGCACGCCTCCCTCATGCAGGCACTCCACCGGCCATTCCACTCTCAGGCGTTCTCCGGGCATGTGGTAAAAAGCCTTCAGCCAGGGGTCATTCAGGCATGACTTGACTTCCAAAAGGGCTTGGCGGGCGACCTCAAGGGACGCATCCTCCACGATTCCGAGCCGGCGAATATATGCGGCCGCTTTTTGAGCGGAAGGCAGGGTTCCTCGCTTGCCGATCTCGGCAAAGAGACTGTGTATGAGGGTTCCCCATATGTCCGGCGGACAGGGGGCTGGGCCGCGGCCGGGGAGGATGGTGCTCATATCGAGTTGCGTCGATGCGGGTGAGGATCGGCGATTTGACTTCCCCTCTTTTAAGGAGGGAATGTTTTTAGCGCTTTGAGCGTAGCCTGATATGAAAGAGGCGCCCGATGCGGCGTCGCGCTTCGGGGCCTCCAGGCTCGAAGGTGAGACGACGGTGAAGACCGGTTTCTCTCGTTCGAATTCCGCCGGAGCAGTCCCGGTCGGCGTGGTTTCGATCCGGATTTCTTCAACGGCCTCAGGCTCCGGTTCGACATGAACAAAAAAACCATCGCTCATGCGAACGGAACTTTTCCATTTATCGGCACAGTCGCGATCGGTTTCCACGGGACAACTGAATTCGTCAATGTGGCAAAGCCGGTCTATGTCATAATGCCTGCTTAGCCAACCCAGTGGACTTTCAGCCTCTGTCGAAAAAGCCTTTCCGTTCTTCTGCTTGACCAGTCCGCTCATAACCAGTTCGTGCCGGGCTCGGGTCGCCGCAACATAGAAAAGCCTCCTGGCTTCGCCAAGCTGCCTTCTGGACCGCAGTTTGCGCAGCAATACATACAGGGGATCCTTATCCCCGGTCAGGCGGCCGGGTCTGGTTGCCAGGAGAAAATCCCCGCAGTCCGGCGCACGTTCGAGAATGTACGGAGGCGGCTGGTCTTTTCTGCCGCTTTGCGGGTCCCAATCGAGGAACGGAATGAAAACCGAGTCGAACTCCAGCCCTTTGGCCCCATGGACTGTTGAAAGAACAACATTTGAGGTTGCGGTGTCAGGGTCCACCGGCTCGTAAGCTTTGTCCAGGATTTCTTCGAACCTTGCCAGGGTCCCGACGGGCTCTCCCTGTTCGGCGTCCCTGAGCATCTTGAGAAAGCGGCGGCAGCAATTCAGCCCCAGACTTCCCCATTTTGACCCCACCGTAAGGGCCCCGTTGAGTTCCAGCCACGCCGACTCGACAACGTCGGCCAGAGGTTCATGCCCGAGATGCTGCCTGGCACCGGCCAGGGCCTGCCAGAACAGGCCGACTTCCTCATCGTGTTGCGAAAACAAGCTGATCTTTTCGATCCAGAGGGGTGGCTCCTCTTGGGATATCGCGTAGATTCGGTCGAAATCGATACTGAACCAGGGACTCCGCAATTGAGCGGCCCAGGCAAGGTCGTCATGGGGCAGGACTATTCCTCGGCAAAGCTGCCAAAGGGACCTGACCTCAGGTCTCTCGGCAAGTTTTAACCCTTCTTTCACCTGAACCGGGACCCTTTCCTTCTGGAGTGCTTCCAGGTAGACCGGTAGATGGGTGCGGGAGAAAAGAAGTATCGCAATCTGCGAATCACGGCCGTCTCTTTCAAGGCGCCGGGCTATTTTGCGGGCCAGCCACCGTGCTTCCCTCTCTCTTGCGCTATTGCGGCAGGGCCATTCCGCAAAAAGAGCAAGCTCAATCGGGGCGAGGTCCGGAAAGACGGTTGTACCCGGTGACACCCTGGCCGGACTGAAAGGGACTTCGTCGAACTCGGCTTTAGGTTGGATCATAACCGTGTTCCCGAAGACGTTATTGCACCATTCGATCAGGTGCGGTTGTGAGCGAAAGTTTGTATCGAGCACGAGGGACTCAAAGTTGATTTTCCCCCCGCCCTCTATTGGAAGTCCCAGGTTGGCCGCTTCCATGAACAGTTTTACTTCCGCTTTGCGGAAACCGTAAATCGACTGTTTGGGGTCGCCGACCAGAAAAAGGGTACGCCCGTCTCCTTCCGACCATCCGGCGCACAGTTTCTTTAAAAGCTCCCATTGTTCCCGGCTGGTATCCTGAAACTCGTCAACCAGTATATGCCGGATTTGCTGATCGAGTATGAGCTGTAGGTCTGAAGGATCCGCGGAATCAAAAATGCGGAGCGCGGCCAATTCCAGAGCCGCATAGTCAAGCACACGCCTGGCGGTTGTGGACGCCGCGTAGATTTCCAGGACGGCATGCAGAAGGACAACGATGTCCCAAAGCGTTTCGAAATCCGTCGGCGGTTTGTCGTGAGCGGGAAACCTTCTGATGTTATGGAGCCTCTGGGCGGTTTCGGGTGGGAGATTCTGGATTGCGCCGCACCACTTGGTTTCCCCGAAACCGCTGTAAAAGCCGCTCTTGGGTCCCAGACGCGTCCTGGGGTCGCCTTTTTGAGTGAGGAAAGTTTCCGCCATACAGATCCAGAGCGGAAGGTCTTCCCACTTCGCGAGTGGGATATTTGCGGGAAGATCGCTGGCGGCCTGCGCTCCCTCGCGGCCGGTCTCTTCGATGAAGCTCACCCATTGGCCCCCCAGTTCGTATGCTTCGAAACCGGTTTTGAGTGCCCTCAGTTCGGTTTCCACCAGCGAGCGGACCCCGGCTGCCAGTCGAGCTGAGGCTCGGTCGCGGCTAAGGACCTGTACCAGTTCCAACAGCCCGCCCCTCCTCTTCACCAGGTCCTCCATTTCGCCTGCCAGGGCGGACCATGAGTTATTCAGATGAAGAAGGCGATTCATGAGGGCGCGGCGCACCGGATCGCCCTCTTGTCGAGATGCGATTTTCTGAAGGGCTTCGTTTATGGTCTCGCGAAGGAAGAATTCCTGTTCGTCTTCGTCCATAAGCCTGGACCCTGGGGCGATCCCGGCCTCAAGAGGCGCTTGCGATGCGATCATATAGCAGAAGGAGTGAAAGGTCCGGATGTGGAGAACATCTCCGGCAAGGAGCAGTTCTTCCAGCTTCCTGTGCGCCGCCAGCGCTTTCAACGCGTAATCGAGCAGCTCGGCTTCCGCCGGGTTTTCGGCCGCCGATCCCTTCTTGGCTTTCTCTAAACAGGCCTTCACCCTCTCGCGCATTTCGGCCGCGGCTTTGTTTGTAAAAGTGAGCGCCAGGATTTGCTGGGGGTGGCTTACAAGGCCGAGGAGGCGAAGGTACCGGGCGGCAAGAAGGAAGGTTTTACCGGAGCCGGCGGGGGCGGTCAGGTGAAAGTTCCCGGTGGGATTCAGTGCTTTGCTGCGTTTTTCAGCATCCGGGAGAGCGGACATTCAGCCACAGTCCTTTGTCATTTTCAAGTGCCGGAACTCCGTTCGAGAAGCTCTCTTGCATGCTCGCGCACTTTCTGGGATATGGAAATCCCTCCAAGCATGCGGGCCAGTTCTTCTGAACGTTCCGTTTCCGTCAGCATTCGGATCGTCGTGGAGGTCTCGTTGCCGCCGGACTGCTTTGTCACCAGGTAATGCCATTTGCCGTAACAGGCTATCTGGGGAAGGTGCGTAATGCAGACGACCTGGTGTCGCTCCGAGAGCTTTTTCAGTTGAACCCCCACAAGCTCAGCCGTTCGGCCTCCTATGCCTGCATCAACCTCGTCGAAGACAAGCGTTTCAGCTTCTTCCTTCCTGCTCGCAAGAGTCTTCAGGGCGAGCAGCAGCCTTGAGAGTTCGCCGCCCGAGGCCACTTTGGCAAGTGGTTTCAAGTCTTCCCCTGGATTGGCGGAAAGTAAAAATTCTATTTGATCGAGGCCGGTGGGTGAAAACAGCGGCGAATCTTCATCCCGGTTGTGGAACTGGGTGCCGAAACGGGCGTGCGACATGTCCAGGCCGGCCAGACTGCCCGTGACTTCAGTTGCAAGCCTCACGGCCGCCTCCTTGCGTTTGATCGAAAGGGCGCGGGCTTTCTCCAGGTAGGCCAGACGCAGGATTTCGACTTCCTTTTCCAGCTCTTCTTCCCTCAGACTGGATTCTTCGCTCCTGCCTGCTATTCCCCTCATCTCTTCAAGTCTTGCAATCATCTCATTCGCGCTTCGCCCGTACTTTTTCCCAAGCCTGCCCAGAAGCGCCAGCCGATCTTCCACAACGGTGAGTCTCTGAGGATCGAAAACAATCCGCTCAACATACTGCCTAAGAGCGTGGGCCAACTCATCGAGGTTGATGCGGGCCTGCTGGAGGTATTCGTCCAGCCCTTTCTGGGAAGCGTCGATATCGAAAATCGTTTGCAGGACCTTATAGATATCCGAGAGCCGTTCCAGTATGGAGCCTTTATCCGAATAAAGCGCATTGATGGCCGACTGGGACGCAGAGGTCAATGCGGAGGCGTTTTTCAGGACTTTTCGCTCTTGCTCCAGTTCCGTGTCTTCGTCCGGTTGAATCTTCGCGGCCTCAAGCTCGCCGATTTGAAACCGCAGAAAGTCCGTCTCGGCCGCCTTCCTCTGCCTTGCCCGCTTCATCTGGGCCAGTTCGTCCCTTTTCTCCTGCCATGCGGAATGAATATCCCGTACTTCGGAGCAAGCGGAATCGAGGAGCGCGAAAGAGTCCAGAAGGCCCAGATGCGCTTCGGGATCGAGAAGCCGTTGATGCTCGTGCTGACCGGAAATTGAGATCAAAAGAGGTGAGAGTTGCTGGAGCTGCTGTACCGATGCGGCCTGATCGTTTATGAATACCCGGTTGCGTCCGCTTCTTGAGATGCTGCGCCGGACTACCAATTCAGGCCCTGATTCTATACCCCATTGGTCCATATACTGCCTGCACGGATTACCCGGTGGCAGAAGCATGACCGCTTCGACGCCAGCCTCACCTGCGCCGGTTCGGATCATTTCACTCGAGGCGCGTGCCCCCAGGACTAGATTCAAAGCGCCGACCAGGATAGATTTGCCCGCGCCGGTCTCGCCCGACAGAACATTGAACCCGGCACGAAAGCATATTTCCAGATCCCGAATTATCGCAAAATTGTGGATGGCCAGATTGGTCAGCAAAGGGAGTCCTTTTTTTGTTATTGAAGGCGATTCTATCAGCAAAAAAAGAAAGGGACAATGTAAAGAGGAGAAGATCTGGATGCGCGTAGGCGGCGGCTTTGAAAGGGTGAGGAGCGCATGGAAAGGTGAAGCCGTTTGCTTCACCTTTACCACCACCCCTCACTTCTCTTTTGACCGGTTCCGTTAGCCGATTATCGACTGAATGGCAGGTGGATACTCCATCTTCTGAGGCAGGAAGATGAGTTCGGGGTCCACAAACTCCCTTAGGACAAAAAGTTCCTTGTAGGTTGGCGGCGACGTCTCTCCCTTGACTCTTTCAACGTTGAGATCGAAGCCGCAGTTTTCCTGCACCTGGGCAACGCTGACTCCGGGGTGGTTCGATGAAAGGTAAATAATCCCGTTTTCATCAAACCGGTACACTCCCATGTTGGTCACGACCGCCTCGGGACCGCAGTTCGCAAAAGGTGTGTTTTTCCAGACTTCTCTTTTAGGCTTCCACTCACGGGTCTTGAAATCCCAGCACCACCAGCCGGGGGTCGTGGTGTAGTCGTTTCTTTCCAGGAAGCGCCGCTTTTCCTGAAGAATGATGAAAACCGTCCGGCCCGCCATCACCCCTATGTCGGCGTTGCCGCCGGACCCTGTAAACCTGTGGGCCGGCGAAAAATAGTCGCCGATTGACGTTACGTTTACCCCGCCGTATTTGTCTATTGCCGCGCCCCCGAGAAAACCAAGGGTAACGAAGCCGCGCTGGAGATAATACCCGAAGGTGTCCACCAGTCCGCCCAAAGTCGAACTCAGGTACGCGGCCCGCTGGTCGCACACCGACATGGGAACGTGCATCGTTTTGCCGTCGCAGACCCCTGATTCGTAGATCAGGAGGGCGTGCGGGGCATTGAGCAGGTTGGCGGCCATGATTCCCACCATCGGAAGACCGGTCCCGGCAAACACTATATCATCGTCTCGAACCTCATTGGCAACCGCTATTGCCATCAATTCGGGCAGGAGGAATTCTCCCTTTTTTGCTGGTTCGTCGGGTATTTTGTCGATCAGTTCCATCAACTCTTCCATCGATTTGCTCATATCAGTCCCCCTCTCTCTAAAAACCGCTTCTTGCGACGGACAAGGGCATCTTCATCCTGGGAGCCGGTTTCTTGCCCCTCATCATTCGGGTGCTGTAGCCGGTTACGCTGTCGGCCTTGAGATCGAGCAGGTTTTTGGCGCCGAGCTTCACAATGAAGTCTTCCCAGTTCTTCGGTCCGAACACCCATTCATCCAACCATTGCTTCATGGTCTCTTCGCTTCTGGATGCCGCATCCATCTTTCTCATAAACGGCGCATCGTAATCGTAGTAAAACGGGACCGAACTGGGGAAGGCGCCCCAGGGTTGCACCACGATGCAGTCCACCGTGAAAAAGGGGATCTGGTTTGATTCGGGAGTTTTGCGCATCTCCGATTCGGGGACCAGTTCTTCACAGACAACCACCACCTTGTCCGCGGCAAAGGCGATTTCCTTGTCGATTGTTCCCACACCGCGCCAGCGGGCTGTTCCGCTGTCACCCGCCTGGGCAACATGGAGTATTGCCACCTCGGGCCTTGCGGCGGGCAGAAGCATCACGTCGCCGTCTCCGAAAAAGGGGTCTTCCATTTGTATGAACTTCTTTTTTGCAATTCGCGGGTTCTTGCCGTCACGGAGCCCGGCGCGGCCGAGCGCATCATAATCCGGATTGTAGAGGTCAGATCCCAGAGGGGCATAGTAAGGAATGAAAGGCGCGCCAATCGCCCCGGCAAAATACCTCAGAGCCATTGCGCCGTGGGCGTAGTCTTCGAGGATCACCTCTTTGGCCTTGTAGCGCCTTTCGAGGTTTATATCCAGCTTTCCCGCCATTTCTCCCCAGCCCATCCAGTCGGTTTCAAATATCTTCAACGCCCCGACCGTGTTGAAAAGCCATGTGCAGCAACTGCCGTGGCGATCCATCACGTGCAGGTTTTTGAAACCCTGCCTGACCGTCTCCCATGCGAATGCAACCGGATTTCTGTTGAAACCGGTAAATCCGCTGAAAGCGCAGATCACTCCATCCCGCATATACTTTCTTACAGCATCTTCGAGAGAGAGGATTTCCACTTCTTTTCGTTTCATTAGTTCCCTTGGCATAGGGCTAACCTCCTTTTATGAATGTGTCACCACAAATGACCTGAATCGTTGGGAAGCTCCAGGCGAGCTGTAGGCGCTGCACCTCCTTTCGCTTATGCGTATTCTAGATAAATGCTGTTGAAAAGCGGAATTGGCCTCGCCAGAATGCGAGAGAAATCCTTGCCTGGTAAGGCAGATCTATACACAGCGCTGAAGAAGAAAACGCACTTGTCTCGCATGTCCCTCAGTATGGGACTTAGAGAAGAGCGCAGACCGACCGCCGAATAAGTCTGCCATGAGCGTTGAGCTTGCAGCGGGAGGTCCGGAAGTCTTAGCTTCGATTTTAGCTTGCGGTGGCTGAAACTGGTGTGAAACCAATGGGATCGGGAATGTTAAGAAGAAATCGAAGCCTGATGTGAACAACAACATCATAGGTTGCAATCCCGCTTCAGTCAAGGATTTTCGAAGACCTTTCCAGTGATGTGGCAAGATGGCGATCCTGGGAAAAACGCCCTGAATTTTCCCGAATTCCAAAGTGCCGTGTTTCTGTAAAAGAAATCGAGCCGCTTCTCCACGATGGTCGTGGCTAAGCGGCCCGATTTACTATACCCGCAACCGGATCATTGCGGCGGTTTCTTGTCGGTGTTCTGCTGCTTGCTGTCAGGCGTTGTCGAGTGCGCCGGCGCGGTTGTTTGATGAGTGGCCGGAGGCGTTGATGGACGATTTACAGCAGGGGTCGGTTGAGCGGTCCCCGGGGTTGGACGGGTTGCCGGCGGTGTGGGCGGCGCTGCCGGAGTTGGCGGCTGCGGACGGTTTACTCCAGGTCCCGCCGCTTTTGCCGAAGGCGAGGCCGCCGCCGGCTTGGTGCTCTTCATTATTTCTGTTTGCTTGAAAGGAGCCTGGGCTTTTGGAGCATTCACCCGGTCTGGAGGGACCATTTTGTCGGTCAGTGTTGTTGGCGCCGGCACAGCCGCCTTTGCCAGTGGTTTCGCCGGTTGGGCGGTCGTCGCCTGCTTGAGAATCTGGGGGGTTAGGCTTTTAGCCTCAGTTCCGGCAAGCCGGGCGTTGTGGGTTATCCTTTCGGTAACGACAGCGTGCGGTTTGGCCTCAACCGGTTTATTTACGAAGTTATATCTTGCACTTGTCTGGTTATAGTTTTTTACAACGGTGTTGTTGACAACTCGAGCGGCGTGAAAATTATTGATGATGGTTGTTTGATTGATATTTGTAATCCTCACGGAGCTGTAGTTGCTTACAGAGTAGAATGAAGTCTGAGGAACAATTACAGCCGCCGATGCGAAAGCAAGGCTGCCGACGGCTATGTTTGCGGCAGGAGCCGACGTGACAACAACGGCCGACGGTCCCCAGTAATGGTGGGAATAGTATACTTCGGTCGGGGCCAGCGGCACCCAACCGACATCGGCATCGGTGCTGATCCAGGCGACCCTTCCGGGATACCAGCCATAACCTATGGGTGGGCCGCCGGTGACGTGGGGAACCGGCGCAGGCGGCGCCCAATACCACTTGCCGTTGATGATCACCCAGTTGCCATAATGGTGAGTGACGTATCCGAATGATTCGTCCGGCACCCAGACCTGGTCGCCGTAATAGTCGGTCCATCTTCCGGCAGTAAAGGGCCGCCAGGATGCTGCTACTGAGGTGGGACGCCAGAACTGGCGAGATTCACCCTGGTAATTGACGCTCTCCCACGTTCCGGATTCTTCCAGATCGTAGGCTTCGTCCTGGAGTTGAGGCGGAAGGTATTTGACCGATTGGCCTTTGACATCGATCCGTTTAGTCCACATGGTATCCCGCGCAGTGTTCCAGTCATCCCACGCGGCGTCTACCTGTCCCTCACCTGAGGCGACTTGAGTCGCATCGGCCAATATTGATGGGCCGCCGGGAGCTATCTCGTACCTTGCGTCGCTGCTCTGCTGAAAGTAATCTGCCCGGCCGAGCAGGACAATCGTCTCCACCGACTGATCTCCAACGTACACGTCAACTGTAGAGCCGGGCTCTGCCAGAATATAGCCGAACGGGGTCGTGATCTTCAGCATGGCGTCGGAGTTCGTGTTATAGAACCGGGCAACTCCGGCGGCCACGTCTATTTCGGAAACCTCGGGCTTCAACGCGATCAACTGGATCTGTGTGCTGCCCCCTATCCTGACCCACAGTCTATTGGGCATGATGAATTCAGCTTTCGTTGAAGAGTCGGAATACAGCGCGTCATCCAGTCCAAACGGAGCGTCTTTTACCACGGCGACCCAATCCTGGCTCTCCGGAACATAACGGAGGAGTTGCCCTTCGATGCAACTGATGCGCCCGACTAAAAGCTGCTCCTGTTGGGCTGCGGCGGAGGGTGCAAGAAGTGAAACAATGCAGACAATGATTAAAAAAAGAGCATGGCTGAACCATTTCTCCGGATTGCTCATGAATCTTCCTCCCTGAAACATGAAATGATATTGTGGAGCGGGCATATACCTCTGCCCATGCTGAGCGGACTCATCCTACAGTGTGCCTTGCGGTCATCGTCCAAAGAATCGACAATACAATATGGAGAAGATCCCTTATTATATTTTCATCGTGTCCGCAAACGGAAAATCCATTCGCGGCGGGCAGCCTCTCAGACCCCCCTGTTAGACCCGGACATACTGAGCGGCATGCGCGCCAAAGTACTTCCTTCTAAATGTTGGATGGAGATGTGCGTTGGGGAAATGAAGTGACGTATAATGGGGAGGAAACGTCGTCTCTCAATTGCTTTTTAATGAATTGCGGTGTCGATCGTCGAGCGTGACCCGAAGCGATGTGCAAAGATGGAAGGCTTGATGATTTGGCATGCGGAGAACCTGGGGACGAAGACCGGAACGATAACTGTCCCGGTCTCCGTATCCAGTCGAATATGCGTTAGAATGTAGCTGTCACGTTCAAACCGCTCGAAGACATTCCTCAGAAGAACAACACGTTCAGGTTTAGGCCGCCAACGAAGTGGCAGGACTTGCCGTCCATCGAGGTGGCTTGAAGCAAGTCCTCGGCGGCACTGGTCAAAGGAAGCCAGTAGCCGACTTTTGGGGTAATGGTGATATAGTCGTTGAGTGGAAACTTTATATCGGCGGTAAGCTGACAGGTGTCGAAACCCGAAAAATTTCCGGTTTTGGTTCCCGCGAGATTCAAAGTGTTGTCAGTATGCATAAGAGTAAGGTATCCAAAGCTCGCCCCCAAGTCAACGGTCGCCCCCTTCAAGATGCAATCGACCGGAATGCTCTTGGTGATGTCGAGTTGCAGCCACACGTCGGCAAAATGGGTCACTTCGCCGTAAGCGGTAAATGCCACCGTAACCCACGGGAAATTATAACTGACGCCTCCGAATATTTCGTCCTGGTTGAAACCGCTTACCGGAACCTGAAGGTCGTAGTATACGTTTCCAATCAATACGGAAAAATTCTTGAACAGCTCCTTGGTGTATGAAGCGGTGAAGTCGGTCTCAGTATACCTCAGCCTGCCCGATTGCCCCGGAGGCAGAGGCATAGTCGTAAGATTGGTGCTGCCGCGACCCATGTCGACGTTACCCCAGTAGTTGAGCGAAAAACCGTTGTAGGAGGCGGTCACTGAAGGTTGGATGACGCCGTGGCTTAAAGTTTGAGCCGCACCGCGAAATATATACTGGTTAAGGACATCCGTGGATAGCGACAAGGACGGCTTGGGCGCCTCGGGCGGCGCAGGCGCGGCCTGAGCGGGCGGTGTTTGATCTGCCGCCTTCTCCTCGGCCAGTGCGGCCCCAAATGCAAATGTGCAGGTAAAAAGTAAAAGAATACATGCCAGCAGTACTTTTCTTGTTTTCCATGAGTTCATTGCATTCGCCCCTTTTGATATGTTGAAATAACAATTTCGGCACTATCGTGCCGGCAGTCTTTTCGGCGGCTCGGCTCATAATTTCCCCGCTTGCCATCCACTTTCCGTTAAGCCGAGCCACGAAAACACTGACCATTAGGCAAACAGGGATTTCGAATTGAGGGGTGATTGACTCATTGAGCACGATTCGGGCCAAGGGAGGCCCTCTCCCGATTCAATGTTTCAAAGACAACGGTTAATAGGCCTAACTAGCCGAAATAGCGGGTCTTGGAGATGGAAAGCCTCCATATTTTGTTTCCCGCGTTGTCAAAATCAGAGGAATGATTTTAATACAAAATTGTGGCATATGCACTATCCAAACAGTTTTTGGTACAAATTCGGATACCCTTTTGCCCGGAGAACCGGTTGAGAATATCGGTCCCAGCGAAAACAGGCTTCTTGATAAGAACCTTTAGTGATAGTGTAAAAGACTCTTTTCTTGATACGGACGCTAATGTTTTTGGAGATTGAAAATGGATGAAATTGAAATTCTGGAAGCGCTTACAGGGGACTTCTTTCAAAGTTGGCGTGTGGCGCCTACCGGCGGTGGATTCCTTATCACAACAGACTGGGTCCTCCCCAATAACGAGTTGATCGAAATACATGTCCGAAGGGTCGGTGAGCGGGACGATCTTTTCATCGTAACGGACGGAGGCGAGCTTATAAATTTTCTTTTCTCTGAGGGAGTAGATCTTACGAGTGACCGGGAAGGCCGGCGTGTGCTGGACGAGATAGTGGAAAACAGATCCGTGAAGATAGTGGATCATCAGTTGGTCAAAGGTGCAAATGAAGAGGAGGTGCCTGGAGCCGTGCGCGTTATTCTCGAAGCCGTCAAGGAGGTCTCCTTTTCGTTGTGGCACAGGATCAAATCAAGACCGGGGGATTCCATGCACTAACGACGGTCGAACGCGGTCATAGTAAACTCCCGTATTCGATTCGCCTGGAAATGCAACCGCCTTTCATTAACCTGCGGTCGATTCTGATTGAAAGGTTGCCTTGTTCCGGCTTTTCTTCTTCCCCTTTGCTGCCGCTTGGTTCGCGCTTTTATCAAGTGTGAGGACCTGCCCGGCAGATTCACTTTAAAGAAGAATTATCCCGAGCGGCGGCAGGACCAGCGACATGGAATTGTCGCGGCCGTGGCTTGGGGTTGGAAGGGCATCCACTCCCCCGAAATTGCCGTGGCCGGATCCGCCGTAAATGTTCGAATCACTATTGAGAAGCTCATGCCGGCGGCCATGAGGTGGATTCCTCCGCGATCGTTTGTACGTCCGGATATTCCCGGTAAACCACCTCGTTGAACCGCATATTCATCACGCCGGAAAAGGGGTATAAATGCAGAGAGCCATTCTCTCAATGGCAACATGGGAGGCAGCGTATTTGACAGATTTCCGCCAAGCGTTCATAATAGATCAAAACTGGAAGCTTTGATCTATGGTTGAATTAGTCTGCGACCATGAAAAACCGAGAAGATAAAACTTGCCTTCGAGGCTACGATTGCGCTTTAGGCGATACCGGCTCTGCAGCGTTGGAGAAAATGCGCGAGCGGCTGGAGAATCTGAAGGAATGTTTTAGAGTATCCGGTCTTATCAATTCCAGCCTCCAGTTGGATCAAGTGCTCGAAAATATCATGACGATCTCGCGCTCGATTTTAAAAGCCGATGCCTGCAGCCTGATGCTGGTTGACGAAAAGACCGGAGACTTGATTTTCGAAGTGGCGCAGGGACCGGTTTCCGATAAGCTGAAAACCGGGGTGCGCATAGGCAAAGGGGAGGGAATAGCCGGGTATGTTTATGAGACCGGCGAGCCGCTCCTGATCGAAAAGGCCTACTCGGACTCGAGGTTTAACCCGGAATTCGACCGGATGACCGGATACCGGACACAAACGATCTTGTGCGTGCCGCTCAAAATAAAGGATCGGGTGATAGGCGTTTCGCAGGTGATAAACAAGCTGGACGGCTCGCTCTTTAGCGAAGAAGACAAGGAGACCCTGAGCCTGCTGTGCGCCAATGCCGGAATCGCGATCGAAAACGCCAGGATGCATCATGAAATTTTGCGCAAGCAGCAGATTGAAAAGGACCTGGCCTTTGCAACGAACATTCAGTTGAGTTTTTTGCCCCAGAAAATGCCTGAATTGCCGGGATTTGCGTTTGGCGCTCAGTACCAGGCCGCCCAGGAAATAGGTGGTGATTTCTATGATTTCATTCCTCTCGACGGCAACCGTCTGGGAATCCTGATCGGTGATGTTTCAGGCAAAGGGGTAGCATCCGCCCTGTTTATGGCAAAGTTTACAACGGATTTTCGCCTTTTGGCCATTCGCGAAGAGGACCCGGCAACACTTATCGGGAGCATTAATGAAAGGGTCTGCGCTCAGAGTTGCCGAGGCATGTTCGTGTCCCTTTTGTATATGGTGCTGAAGAAAAACAGTGGTGAGGTCATATACGTCAATGCCGGCCACCTTCCGCCCTTAATCTGGAACAGCCCGGGGGAGCGATACGCAGCGCTGCGCGGAAGCGGCGGGCCTCCCTTGGGGATAGTTCCCGAACAATGCTACGCGTCTCAGGCGATTTCGATCAGCCGCGGCGATTGCATCCTTCTCGCCACGGACGGGCTCGTTGAAGCCAAAAACGACAAGGGAGAGCGGTTCGGATGGGATCGGCTCGAGGAATGCCTTAGATCTGGAGGATCGGACATCGAGTCCGTAAAATCCCGTATAGCTTCTCATCTATCTCAATTCGTCGGGGAATGCCCCCAGGCCGATGACACCACCCTGGTGCTGGCGGGATTTGAAGAGGTGCCTTAGTTGGACTCTATAAAGCTGAAGGGCCCCGTTATCCTCGACATTGCCGCCGATCCTGCCGCCATGTTCATGGTCAGGGCGCTGGTGGGGAAAATTTCGGAAAGAATCGGCTTCGGAGCCGATGAAGTCGATAAACTAGTCCTTGCGGTTGACGAAGCGTGTACGAACGTGATCCGGCATGCTTATGGCGATAGGGAAGATGGCAGGATAATCCTGACCTTTACCTTGGGTCGGGATTGTTTTGAGATCTGTATTCGGGATTTCGGTATTGGGGCGGACCCTGAGGGGTTTCGAGGCCGCGATCTGAACCAGGTTCGTCCCGGAGGGCTTGGAATCCACTTCATCAAATCCGGTGTGGATAAAATGGAATATAATGTCCCGGCTGACGGGGGCATGGTGCTGAAGCTGGTGAAATTTTTGCCCGAACAGGAGAAGTGCAAAATTGAACATACAGGTCAGTGAAAGAAAGCCGAGTGTTTTTGTCGTTTCCTTGGCCGGTGATCTCGACATGAGTTCCTCCCCTCAGGTCAGAAAAATCCTGCTGCCAATTTTCCTGAAAAAGGTGTCCCATCTGATAGTGGACCTAACCGGGGTGCCCTACATAGACAGCTCTGGAATAGCCACTTTCGTGGAAGCACTCCAGCTTGCCCGCAAAGGCCAAGTGCGGTTTTCCCTGGCCGGCGCATGCAAGACTGTCGAATCCATTTTCGACCTGGCCTACCTGAGGACCGTTTTCGAAATGGCGCCGGACGTTGACCGGCTGATCGATGGAGAGTAGGGCAAGTGGGCGCTGAGGATGCAAGCTCGGAAAGCAGGGTTGTTTTTTTCCTGAGACACATTACGAGTATCTCGTACTTTTTCCATGAGACGATGAAATGGACGCTGATAAAACCTTTCCAGGGGAAGCCCCTTAGATTCAGGGCGGCTGTCGTTCAGATGGAAGAGGTCGGCGTCAAATCGATCCCTATCGTGACCCTGGTTTCATTTGTGATCGGAATCATCCTGGTGCTCCAGACCGCCTATCAGTTGGAGAAATTTGGCGCCGTCAACTACGCGGCGAGCCTCGCCAGTGTTGCGCTGACCCGTGAAATGGCCCCGCTGTTGACGGCGATTGTCCTGGCCGGCCGAGTAAGCGCAGCGTTTACGGCGGAATTGGGCACGATGCTGGTGACTGAAGAGATCATGGCTCTGGAGGTCATGGCCATCTCTCCGATCTCCTATCTGGTGGTCCCCCGATTTATCGCCATGATTGTCATGCTCCCGTGCCTCACTGTACTTGCCGATCTAATCGGAATGATCGGCGGCTATTTTGTGGGTACTCTTGCCATCGGAATCAGGTCCGCGCTCTATATTCAGAATACGATCGACGCCCTGTTGATGAAGGACATCCTGAGTGGGCTGGTTAAAAGCGTGGTTTTTGCCATGATTATCGCCATGGTTGGCTGCTACATGTCTTTCGTGGTAAGGGGAGGCGCCGAAGGTGTCGGCAAGTCGACCATGATTTCCGTGGTGACTTCGCTCATAAGCATAATTCTGGCTGACTGCCTTTTTACGGCAATCTTTTACCTTTTTCTGTAAACTTCATGCCCTTCGCGGGCGGGAGGGCGTTTGCATCGGAAACATGCTCAATGGCTGAAGCGCTTATAGAAGTCAAAAACCTTATGAAAAGCTTCGACGGCAGAGTTGTCCTGGACGGGATAAATCTCACCGTGGACAGAGGCAGCGTATTCGCCATCATGGGCGGCAGCGGGTGCGGTAAGACGACCCTGCTTCGGCACCTGATCGGAGTCATTCGCCCCGACAGCGGACAAATTTGCATCGGGGGCGAGGACATTACCAAGTTTGATGAAACCCGGATGGACGGATACCGCAGACGATTCGGGATGCTGTTCCAGATGGGAGCGCTGCTGAACTCGCTCAGCGTTCACGACAATATTGCGCTTCCGCTCCGGGAGCATACGCAACTGGACGAAAAAATCATCGGCGTGATGGTCAAAATGAAGCTGGAACTGGTAGGGCTTCGCGATTTCGAACACCTCAAACCCGCCCAGTTGAGCGGGGGGATGCAAAAAAGAGTAGCCCTGGCGCGCGCCCTGGCTCTCGACCCGGAAATCGTTTTCTACGACGAACCCACCTCGGGTCTCGATCCTGTTGTGACCGGGGTCATCAGCCAGCTCATTGTCGATTTGAGCAAGCGCATGGGAATCACCTCGGTAGTTGTAACTCATGACACCGGCAGCGCTTTTAGAATTTCCGACAAAATGGTAGTCCTGTTTCGGGGAAGAGTCGTCGCCGAAGGAGCCCCCAAACAGATACAGGAGTCAACAGACCCCATGGTTCAGCAGTTCATTCACGGAAGTCCCGACGGCCCGATCCCGCTTCGCCAGTCGAGCAGGGATTACCTTGAAGATTTGCTGGATACCGAATAGAGCCTGGGGGAATGCCGCCAAGTGTAACAAATTCTCAAGGACTCGCCAATCAGGGGAGAGATATCTAAATGCAGGTTTTCCGGTCGGAGATAAAGGTTGGGTTGCTCGTCCTGATCTCGTTTAGCATTTTCGTGGTCGGGATCTTCGTCGTGAGTGACATCCGTTCCTTGTGGGATCAGAAAAAGACCATCACGATTCTTTTCCAGTACGCAGACGGCATAGCTAACGGAGCGCCTGTGTGGTACGCGGGATTTGAAGTGGGCGGAGTCAAAGATATACGCATAGCCAGCGGAGTGGCCGACCGCATTGCGATCACGGTGAAAGTATCTCCGGATGCCCGCGTTCGAAAGGACTCCAAGGCGGAGATACGAAGCCTCGGGATGATGGGCGCCAAATACGTCGAAATCAGCCCGGGGTCGCCCGATTCTCCTGAGGTTGCCTCCGGTGAAACCATTGAAGGCAGAAGTCCGGCTTCGCTTTCCGAGATCATTGAAACGGGTGGAAAGGTCGCCTCGGGTCTGCTTGATCTGGTCGCGGAGGCAAAAACCCTGGTGTCCGAGGTTCGAACCGATTACTCGATCAAAGAAACAGTACAAAACGCAAACGGTCTGCTCACCGACGTGAGAAAAAACGCGGCCGATCTTGGGCCGATAATGAAGAATTTGAAACGGGTGTCCGGAGAGGGTGGAGATGAGCTTGTAAAACTAGTCAAGGAAGTTCGCGACACGAACAGGGACATGCAGAATAGGCTTGGCACCATTGAAACCGAAGTCACAAAGACGCTTGGAGAAGCTAATAAAGGGCTGGCGGAGGCCCATGACACCATAAAAGGAGTCCACGCGATCGTGAATGCAAGTGAGGACAACATAGGCTCGCTTATCGCGCACTTGAATGAAATCTCCAGCAATCTGGAAGCCCTGAGTGAGGATATAAGACTGCATCCGTGGAAAATAGTCTGGAAGGCCGACGGGGCGGTAGACTCTGTCTCTGATGCGGCGAAATGGAGGGAAAAAGGGAGAATCGGGCCGTATGGAAAAAAATAGCCTATTCCTTGCGGCTCTGCTGATTCTTCTTTCGGCGTGCGCCTCCGGTAATTCCGACCCCTACAATCGGGCTGTCGAATATTACAGCCTCGGGCATGTCGACGAATCTGTCGAGAGTTTTAAGCAAGCCATTCTTATCAACCCATCGGAGCCCGAGCCTAAGTTCAACCTCGCCGTGATTTATCAGGATCAGGGAAAATTGGACGAAGCCGAAAGTCTCTACCGGGCGATTATCCAAAAGAATGCGGAATTCGCCGCCGCATGGAGCAATCTTGCATCCATTCAGGAGAAGCGTGGGCAGATCGTGGAGGCGGAAAAGTCTCACCGGCTCGCAGTGCAGGCGGACCGGGGCGGCTGTGCGGCTGCTAGCCAGTTCGGCTATTTCCTCCTTCGAAATCAACGGACCGATGAGGCTGCCGACGTATTCAAGCAAGCCGTTGAGAAAGACGGGCGCTGCGCGAACGCCTGGTTTGGCCTCGGGATGATTGCCGAATTGAGAGGCGACCGGCGAACTGCTCTTAGAAGCTATGACAATGTCTCGATTTATAATGCCTCAGACCTGGAGGCCTACCTTCGATCCGCTGATCTTCGGATTTCCATGGGAGAAAGGGCGGCAGCCGTCCTCCTTCTGGAAAAGGCCGCCAGCCTGGCCCCGGACAGGGGCGACATAAAGTTGCGTCTCGGCAGACTGCTTCGTGAGGAAGGCAAGTACAAGGATGCTGAAAAAACCCTGGAAGAGGCCATAAAGGCCGGGGCGCCGCGGAACGAATGTGACCGGGAACTGAGCATAGTGTATGGAAAACTTTACGAGGAAGCCTCGGCCGCTTCGGCCGACGGTGCGCGTGTGCAATGAGATGATCTGCCCGGCTCCGAGTTTATTAATTTTGGCCGTCGTTTTCGAATCCGGGAACACCCTTGAATCTAATCGTATTATTCCCCGAGAAGTCACCAATGTAGTGAGGGCTGCGCTCTCGGAATCCCACCCGCTTACCGTTTCCTGTTGAGCCGATTGACAAGATCCGAACCCATCTTTAGGTTAAAATAAGTTTCCATGAATATTCAATATGTTACGGTTTGCGTGAAAAATAACTGCTTGGATTTGCAGGAGAAAGTGAAATGAATAGAAAACTGGTTCTTGGATTGGCCCTGGCGTTGATTCTGATAAGCGGCAATTTTGCAGGGGCGCTGGCTGACTGCGGCTGTCTACCGCACATCAGTGTGCCTTCTTGCGATTCCTGCGGTTCAACTGGCCCTTCCGCCAGGGATCTCGACAGGTCGGAAGCGACCTGCCAGGGTGCACACAATTATGGACCCGCTTTACCGTGGTGGACTATGGGGGCCCCGTCGATCTAATATCTCTTGGGTCTACCGAGTGAACCGACGCTTTGCCGTGATGGAGCCAATTGGCGTCACGCTCCCGCAGGCATGCCTAATCAGCCCCCTTTGGATGGAAACAACAGGCCAAAGGGGGCCAAACTTTCCAAGACTAAGCGGCTCATCTCTCGGAAAGAAATGGACTTTTCCCAACTTACGACACATCGGAAAATAATTATTTTGTGAGATTGATTGACATAATGATCTAATTAAATGATATCGTTAGATAAAGTGTGTCTGCCAGTGGAATGTTCAATGCTGCCCGGTGCTCCTGAGAAGTTGACAATGGCCGGACCAGATTTTAAGTTCCGTCTAACAAGTTGTAATGCGATCAACGAAAACTGATTGCAGTGTGTTAAAACGGAGTACAACTCTCAGGAGATTAAGATGAGCAAAAAACTGATTCTAGGATTGGCCTTGGCCGTGGTATTAGTGAGCGGTGCTTTTGCCGGCGCACAGGCCGACTGTGGATGTTTACCCCACATCAGCAACCCTTTCTGCTCGACTTGCAGTGGGCCTGCTTTTAGCGGGAGGGATTTGGATAGAGCAGAGGCTACTTGCCAGGGTGCATATAATTTCGGTCCAACTACGCCATGGGTAATGGGTGCTGTTTCTGCTTACTAATTGTCTACTGATTTGGTGACACCCCTGTCAGAGGTATACACATACGCCAAGGGCTCAATCCATCAGAGTCCTTGGCGGCCTTCGTTGCAACGGCATACCCGGAAAAATCCCAATCAAAAATCAAAATGAAAATTGACAAATGTCACGTTGACCTTTTCATTTATATGTACGACCCTGTGTATCAGTATAGTTACAGTTCCCCGGCGCCTGGAAAGGATCGCAGGGGGCGGCTGTCACAATGTCTCCGGTTGTGTTCTGAAATTATAAGGATTCTCGTCTGAGACAACCCGATTGACTCCGGGCGGGGTTCGGGCAAAGGAAGAAAAACGGAAAGGGCGTGAGGCATTCAGGACGTTGTGGACGTCGGCAAAAAAGAAGAGCGGCTGCGCTCCAGTGAGTGCAGCCGCTCATGTGCTTTTCTAACTGATAAAGCTTATTTCCAAAGAGGAATCACGAAACGAACATCAAACCACTCGCCGCCGACATCGTTGTTGGTGTAAAGCGGGAAGTTGTAGATGAACTGCACGCTGCAGGGACCGAAATTGTAGCCGACGATCGGGCCGAGGGTCCATGCATTAGCCTTGGAGTCCGAAATAGTAGTACCGTGAGAACTGTCGCTCGTGGTCTGGGTTTCCTCAGCCGCGCCAACACCGAAGGTCCATTTCCCGCAGGTCTTGGTGACGGTGTAGTCGATTGCCATCTGCTGGCCGGACTGGTAGCTGGTGCCGCTGTCCTTCAGCGGGAATGAATAATGGAAATCTGCACTGACATTCCAGCCATTGTGCAGCCAGCTTACACCCAAAGTGGGCTCAAACCAGTAGTAGCCATTGGATGAAGCAGCGAAAGTGTCAAAAGCTCCGCCCTTGAGAGTGTCCAATGTCGCGGGATTGTTGGAACCGTCGTTAAGGGCGATGCCGAGGCCGGTCTTGATGAACCAGTCACAGGGGAGTTTCCATGACAATTCATAAGGAATCAGAATCGTGTTGAACATACCCCATTGAGCACCGCTTGCGTAACCAGCGGCCGCATTCCCCACTCTCAAGTTCGTGTAATCGAAAGGTTCGGCTATAGCCATGGCATAGTCGGCGCCCAGGAACTTCCATCCTGGGACCCACAGGAGAACAGGAACATCGACGTAAGCGAACAACTTAACGTCCGGGTTCGAGTGTCCGGAGACAGCGCCAAATTGCGCCCCAAAGCCTTTATATGACGGCGCAAAATATGAGTTGTTCACAAAATACAGCCCCGGAGGCGGAAGCGCTCCAGCGGCCAAGCCTTCATTAACGCCCCTCAAGTGTGGATCCCACAACTCAGTTGCGTAAGCGGGGACAACAATCATCGCCGCCGCCGCGACTACGAATAGTGCCAATAAAAGTTTCTTCATCTCTTCCCCCTCAATTTTTGAAATTATCATCTTCAACGCAGAGCAGTAAAACCGATCCCCTCAAACTGCTCTGATTTCCGCCCGCGTGCGGGCAACCAACTCTCCGATTACCACCTCCTTTCATCTCCGAACACCAGCCGCAGGCCATAAAAGCCGGAAACTGCCATTCCTGGCCAGTCCACGAAAGGCATCAAGCCGGTGCGCGAGGATAGCAGCAAGTTGTCTCATTGTCAAGAGAGCCGCCCCTCTCGGCGATAGCCGCCGAATAACTCTTGCATCGCATATAATATTATCGGCATTTATGTCAAATTAATTTTTGTAAAAAAAGACATTTTTCCAAAAATAATTTGATCGAGGTTAAAAAAATAAACGGGACAATGGCATCGAAGTTACGGAAATCGCAAGGTAATATGGCGAAAAACAGCATATATCCTGACATCTGTGAAATTGGTTATTCTTTAATAATTTTTCAATGAGACAGGGCCAACTCCAAAGGGTTGAGGAGTTACTTAAGTCCTGTTGGGATTTTCGACTTTTTTCAGCTCCTTTTATTCTCCCTCCCGTGGGGAGCATCGTAGCGGCGGCCCTGCTGACCGCTCGCAAACTGTGATCCGGCGCAGCTTTTCATTCCTTATCCGATTGTGGTTTCCACAAAAATGTGACATATGGTTATTTGGTATGTTCGCTTAACCCGTATAGCATGGTCCTAATACTTTAGGTTAACGTTTAGCGAAGCGGAAAACGTCAACTTATGAAACCAGAGGAAATTAGGGCGGACACACTGACCAGAAAAGTGCCCGCGTATCAAAAGGCCCTGTGCCTGATTGGATCGGCCCTGGGATTTGCAGGAACGGCTCTGCTCGATTTATGCCTCCCGAGAAGTTGCGCCGGGTGCCAAAAGATGGACAACAGGCCCCAAAGCTCGTGGTGTGGTAGATGTTGGGACCGGATTCCATGGATCAAACCGCCTTTTTGCTCAAGATGCGGAATACCGTTTACAGATTCGCCCCACTCGCCGGATCACCTGTGTGGTGAATGCATTCTTTCCACCTACCATTTTGACACGGCAAGGTCTGCAGTGAAGCATGAAGGTATAGTTCGCACGCGTATCCACCAGTTTAAGTTCGAGGGGCAAACGGAGTGGATTCCGCCCCTGATTGAACTGTTGGAAATTGCTTGTGCCGGGTCGGAAATGCCTTTACCTGAGCTCATATTGCCGGTGCCCCTCCATATCAAACGTCTGAAGGAACGGGGCTTCAATCAGTCGGGACTTCTCGCCGGGGAGTTGGCGCGCAAACTCGGCGTGCCGGTATGTTTGAACGCTATGGTGCGCAAAAACTGGACTCAACCTCAAACCGGTCTCACCCGAAATGAACGTCTGAAAAACGTGAGGGGAGCATTCGAACTGACCGGAGAGCGGAGGGTGCGAGGCCGCCGGATACTCCTTGTCGATGATGTTTTCACCACGGGCACGACTTTGAGCGAATGTGCCCGGATTTTAAAGAAAAAAGGGCGCGCGGCCGAGGTGCGCGCCATTACCGTGACTCGTGCCCTGCTCGGCTGAGTAGATCGTGGACTCTTTGACAACAAATGTTTAAAATGCATGTAAATCGAAAGATCGGATTCTAGTGAGGGCCGATGCCTCATCTGTGCAGGGGGAGGATATGAATGAACTCTTAGCGCCTGGCGGCAGTCTCCTCATGGTGGAGAAAGCCTTTGCGGCTGGCGCCGATGCAGTTTACATCGGCGCAAAAGGCTTCAGCAGGCGAAAGTGTGCATGGGAGCTTGAAGATTCCCAGATGCGCGAAGCCACCGAAATCGCGGGAGGATTTGGCGGGAAGGTGCGGGTTGCGGTAAACGCTGAGGTCCCGCCCGACAGGTGGGAACTGCTGCTTGCAAAGATCGGTAAATATGCATCGTGGGGCGTTGAAGGAGTTATAGTCAAAACACCGGGAATCATGCAGCTCGTTAGAGATAATTTTCCGGGGCTGGTCGTCCACGCGAGTGTGGGGTGCAACATTCAGACTGCGGAGGAAATGGCTAAATTCAAAGAATATGGCGCTACTCAGATCGTCGCCGGCACCGAGATCGATACTCCTGCCAAACTGAAAGCTTTCAAACAATCCGCCGACAAGCTGGGACTCGCAACTGAAGTGCTGATTCACGGCAACAGGTGTGTGGGCGGGGTCGGAAATTGTACCTTCCACGAGTTAATCAGTGACAGTTATATCAGGCGCACGTACCATGATGAGGACGGAAACGAAATAGTCGAGCATGAGGGTTGGCCGGACCGCAGCGGAAGCTGTTTCAGACTTTGCCTGCTGACTGATGAGCAGCGGCGCCGGGTGCTTTCCCGACGCTCGGTGGAAAACGAAAGAATAGAAGAAATCAATTCTCTCATCAGGCGCCGTCCGAACGTTGCTTTTCTGATAAATGGAGAAGAACTCCGGGAGTATCTGGATCTTGGTCTGCATACCCTTAAAGTGCAGGGAAGAGAATATGCCGCAGAAATGGTCGGTCGGATGGTCTCGATTTACCGGGCGTTGATCGATGCGCACCGGGAGGGAGCCTCTTTTGAAAGTCCGGCCCTCGTCCAGTTTCAAAGTGAGTTGGACGGCATCGGCAGGGACCGGGACCAGGCCCGAATGCAGAAAACCGCGGAATTGCACGCAAACATAAAAGGACTATTTATATAGAACAGAAACTTGCCACTTGATTTCTAAGAACGATCTCTACATATCGAAAAACATCAAACTCATATTCATCATCGTTCCGAGACAGGATTTCGATTAAACGAGAAAAGCAAGAAACGACAACATCGAACCTTCAAAGGCCTTCTCGACGCAAGCACCCAGGAGCGCCTTGCCTACGGTCGTCCCGATCTTCGACATGGCGGTTTCAACCGCATGCGGCTTTTCTTCCTTGCCGAAGGCTTTGAAATATCCCTTTTCCCTCAAGGTGTTCAGAATCGATTCCTCATTTGATACGCTATCGGCATAGGTGATAGTGATGCTTCCCGTCACGGGATTAATATGATAGGAATCGATTTCCCCAAGTGATTTAAGCAACCTGTGTGCTTTATTCACTTCCGCCGGGTTCCGCTTGATCAGCGGAGTTTTGATTCTGAGCCTCCCAGGAGTGCTATGACAGTAATAGCTCATGCTTCACCTCTTGATCGTTTTGCTCAAGTTTTTCTTATCCGTGACCTCGGCGCAGGTCCGGAACCGCGATCTCACTGCTGAAGTAAAGATAAGTCCTGGGATGTTACGGAATGTTGACGATATCCGTACGATTCTCAAACATTTAGGGCTAATTTGAGGTTTGGAAGCTCACAGGAAGATTTCTTGAAGATTTACAAATGTTACAGCTTTCATCAAAACTCAGAAATTGATCGGCCGGTTAGTTCCCATGATAGGCTGCTTTCTGTTGCGTTACATTTTCTTCTTCGTGCCGCTCTTGTGAGCGTGGTGACAACAAGTGTCCCGGATTTGATCCTGAACCGGCCCCGCGCGGGGTGGGGCAATCACGGAGCGCGAAGGACAAACAGCCCGAGGAATTGCCCTGAATAACGGCTTCAATTCTCCAGATCCAGCCTTTGCTCAGAGTCGCAAGGTTCCCGCCTGGAAAGCCTTTCAAGCTCTTTCTCGACCGAGCGTCTCAGTTCCGGGTTACTTCTCAAATCGATCAAATGGTTCCAAAAGTCCGGATCAATCACCCTTTTGTCATAACCAATGACTATGGAGCGGGCGGGGGCGTTGACCCTTGCATCCAAAATACCGTTGAAGTGTTTCATCAGGTCTGCTGCATCCAGATCCCTCGCCAGAAGCAGTCCGGAGAACCCGACCTTAAGCCGGATACGGCCGGGGATATGGTGTACGATGTCCGTATGAGCAGCCAGGTCGATCAATTTGTCTATAAGAATATTTTTTCCTGTCGTGTATTGACCCATCTTAGTCCTGCCAGAATCCCCCATGAATGGTATATGTCATTAAAATGTAACAGAATCTTAACTTGACGTAACAGGATTGAATGCATATCGTAACTGGTCAGCGATTATTCGACAAACTTTTAACGCTTTTCCGAGGGGACAGGGTTTTTAGCCGGAATGACCGACCACACGCAGATTGTTTCCAGCACACCGAGGCGCACAAGAATCCGGGTATCACGGAAGAGGCGAAACCCAACGGAGATGGCTCGCCTTGCCAAGGGGCTCGAAAAACTTCCCGGGATTAGCAGCGTCGAAACCAGTTTACATACCGGCAGCCTGATTGTCCACCACAAGAAGGAGTTGGGGGATATTCGGCCCGCGCTCACCGACTTAGGTGTCATCATGATTGCGGCCACGGGTGTCGAGATGCGCGCACACCCCTTGGCACAGGCAATCGCAGATCTTGACAGGCGCCTGGGTCCTTTCGCGAGAGGTTTTCCGGATTTGAAACTGTTGGTGCCGCTCGGATTTGGTGCTCTTGCCGTCATACAACTATTAAGGCGTGGTTTGCAGTTCGAGGGCGCGCCATGGTACATACTCGCCTTTTTTGCAATTGAATCCTTCACAAGACTCAACATGGCGGACGAAAAAAGAAAACCTGCGCCGCAAGAGTCGACCCGGTGAAAACAGTAGCCGGGATCTTTTCGAAGAGATTTATCAGGAATGGATTGCACGATCAGGTGCAATTTGAGTTTGCGATTGGGTAAGGCCACACTTACTGAGGAGAGGCAAATGGCGCTTTATGACAACGGATTGAAGATTGGAACGGGTTTGGCGATCGGACTCGGGGTGCTGATCCTGGCGCCGGTCATCGCGCCTGCGGTTGGGGCCGTGGTGCGGCCGATGGCGAAGGCGTCGATAAAGAGCGCCATGATTCTTTTTGAAAAAGCCAGAGAGTTGATTGCAGAGGCAACGGAATCCCTGGAAGATCTGGCGGCGGAAGCTCAAGCGGAAATAGCTCAGCAAAGGCAGCAGGAGTCTTCCGCGGCTGTCGCCGGGACTGACTCGAGTGCTTATTGAGAGATTCATCTCGTATACCTGTCGCTTACGGTCCTGATGAAGGCCGCATATGAATGCACCTGTTTCTTGGATGGAGCTGTTCCTGATCGAATAGTGGCGTTTCTGGTTCGGAATTAATTGCATTGCCCCTGCCATACTCCGGTTGTTGCGGTTGGCGCCGGAAACCACATGGAGAGAAAGATGGAAGACAAGGAAATGAAAGGGAAGAAATCGACTTCGCCGGCGAGCGTTTCCGAAACAGAGGAAAGGGCGCAAATGACGGTAAAAGAGGGGATCATAAATAGTTTCGAGATTATAAAGCAGGTCGAATCGGGGCTGGTAGAGCTTGCGAGGAGCACGGTTTCGGATACGATCAGAGCGAGTGGGACCGTTGCCAACGAGGCGGTTACGGTGGCGGGCGATGTTGTCAAGGGAGTCGTTGCGGCGGCCAGAGAAGCCGGCACGGGTCTTCTGGACGGAACCAAGAGTATAGCAAAGGGGATCATTATCGGTGTGAGCGAGGTTGGTGGTGATGTGGTAAGCGCAGCCGGCCGGACCACCAGGGAAGCTGTGAAAGGGGCTGCCGACGTTGGGGCCGATGTGGCGCTCGTTGCCCGAAGAGCCGTTGACGGAGTTGTTGAGGCCGCTCGCGAGATTGGCGGAAATGTCAACGAGCTGTCGAAGGCCGCAGTCGGAGGGGCCATCGAGGCCGCCGGGTCCATCGGGGAAAGCGCAGTAGGCGCCGTGCGTGGGGTCATGATGGGTGTGGTCTCCGGTGTGAAGGACCTGGCCGGGGCTGCCCTGCCGAGCCGGGAAGAGCCCAAAGCCAAGTGATCTTGCACTCTTAGCATTTCGCTTCCGGCGTAGAGCATTCTTGCTCCTTGTGGATGCTGAAAAAAGCTGCTGTACGTACAGGAATGTCCACGGCAGGAAATCACAGTGGTCGAGACTTTACACTCCGCCGTAGCCGGCAGGGCCAGATTCAGGGTAAGGGAACTCCACGGCTGCGACTCCATGAGAAAACATCTTGAGCGTAGCCTGGCCGCCGATCCCGCCGTGGTTAGCGCGAAAGCAAACACCCTTACCTCCGCGATACTGGTGCGCTTTAATCACGGGACCACCCAAGCGCAGATACGGTCCGCGATCGAAGAGGCGGTATCCGAGTTCAATCGATCCAACGAAAAAGACCTGCCCGGTTCAAAGAAGCGCCAAGTTCAGGGCATCGGAGACAAGCGGGGTATTGAGCGTTGCCGATGTGATGCCCCCGGCCTTGCATCTGCCGAGGTGGACTGCCCTGGACCTGATCCCGGCCCTTGCCTAAGGGACATACACACCGTAGAATTTAAGACCCCGGTTTCTGGCCCTCAGAAGGTCCAGCCGGAGCATCCATGGCATACAATCGACGCTCATGGCGTGATTGATGTCCTGGGAAGCTCGGCGCAGGCTGGACTTTCAAGCCAGGCTGCCCGCGAAAAGCTTTCGGCTTTCGGCCCGAATCATATCCCGGAAGCACCCCGAAGGACAAAACTGGAAATCTTCCTCAGCCAGTTGAACTCCCTGCCGGTTGCTCTTCTAGGCGTCGCAGCGGGAATTTCCTTGCTGACCGGCGGGTTGGCCGACGCAATTGTGATAATGGCTGTGGTGGCGATCAATTCTTCAATCGGCTTTGCAACTGAGAGTGAGGCCGAGACGACAATTTCGTCATTAAAGAACCTCACTCATCCGTCGGCTCTGGTGGTCCGGGAAGGCGCAAGGAAACGTATAACCGCCCGGGACGTGGTCCCGGGCGACCTGGTGGTCCTGGAACCCGGGACTTATGTGACGGCCGATTGCAGACTCCTGGAAGCAACCCGCCTGAGTATCGATGAATCGAGTCTGACCGGCGAAAGCGTCGCCGTATTCAAAGAAGCCCGAGTGCTCGAACAGGCCGACATCCCTCTGGCCGACCGCAGGAACATCTGCTATATGGGCACGCTTGTCACCGGAGGACAAGGGCTTGGGGTGGTGGTCGCAACGGGGTGCTTTACTCAGCTCGGAAGGCTCCAGACGATGATCGGCGAAACCGCCGCCCCGCAGACCCCGATGGAAAGACAGTTGAACACGGTCGGAAATCAACTGGTTTGGGCGTGCGGCGCCGTTTGCGGGATGGTGCTGCTGATGGGGCTCATGAGGCGCACCCCCCTGGCGGCTATTCTCAAGACAACCATATCGCTGGCCGTGGCCGCAGTCCCGGAGGGACTGCCGACAGTTGCTACGACGACCCTGGCGCTGGGTATCCGCAAATTGAACGCGCGACAGGTGATTGTTCGTGACATGGAGGCCGTGGAAACACTTGGCGAGATTCAGACAATCTGTTTCGACAAGACCGGGACCGTAACCGAGAACCGTATGACGGTTACGAAGATATTTTCCGGAAACCGGACCATCGAGCTGAAATCGGAGGGTATTTTCCGCGGCGCCCGGAAAATCAGTGCGCGCAGCAGCCCTGAACTCGTTCAACTGGCGAAAGTGTGCATATTGTGCGGGGAAGTCAGCGGGAAAGATGCCGCGAATGGATCTTCCACTGAAAAAGCACTTTTCGATTTCGCGGTTCTCGCAGGTCTCAATCCGACGGCTATTCACGAGCAATATCCCAGGATCCGGACTAAATTCCGTAGCGAAGATTGCCATTTCATGGCTACGCTTCACACTAACGGGACCTCCAAAAGATTTCTGGCTGTAAAGGGCAATCCGGTTGAAGTCCTCGCCATGTGTGACACTCAACTTGTTGCCGGCCAAAAACTCCCCATCAGCGATCAGGACATCTCGAAAATTGAGCTGGAGAACGAACGCATGGCGGGCGCTGCGCTGCGGGTTCTCGGCTTTGCATGTCTGGCGGCAAACGACGAGGAAATCCTGGACAGCCTCAGCGGTCTCACATGGCTTGGCCTCATTGGAATGGAAGACCCGCTCCGTTGCGGGATGAGGGAACTTGTGGCCTGTTTCCACCGTGCCGGGATAGAAACAATCATGCTTACGGGCGATCAGAGTCCTACCGCATACGCGATTGGCAAATCGCTCGGTTTGAGCCGGGATGGGCCGCTGGAAATTCTTGATTCGACCAGTCTTACCGACCTCGATCCCGAGGCCCTGAAGGGCATTTCGCAAAGGGTGCACGTATTTGCCAGGGTGAGTCCGGCTCATAAGCTGCAGATAGTTCAGGCTCTCCAAAAAGCTGGAAGAGTAGTGGCGATGACCGGGGACGGCATTAACGACGGGCCGGCTTTGAAGGCCGCAGACATCGGAATCGCCATGGGTCGCGGCGGGACAGATGTCGCGCGCGAGGTGGCGGATATAATACTTCAGGATGATAATCTCGAAACGATGGTCCCGGCGGTTGGCCATGGCAGGGCAATCTACGATAACATAAGAAAATCGTTGCACTTCATCCTATCGACAAACTTCAGCGAGATCATGGTTATGTTCGTGGCCGGGGCGGCCGGCATGGGCTATCCCCTGGGTCCCATGCAGCTTCTTTGGATAAACCTGGTTTCGGATATCTTCCCCTGTCTGGCCCTGACTCTGGAGCCCTCGGAGCCGGGAATTCTCGACCGACCGCCTCGAGACCCGCAAGAGCCGATCGTGAGGAGGTCGGATTTCAAGCGAATCGGATTCGAAGCGGGGGTGATCAGCCTTGCTGCCCTGGGCGCCTACGGGGTGGGGCTGGCCCGCTACGGAATCGGGCAGAGGTCGTCAACCGTAGCTTTTCATAGTCTCACCATTGCTCAATTGCTTCACGCGATGAGCTGTCGTTCCGAAAGAGTGGGAATCTACGACAAGGAGAAACTCCCACCCAACAGGTATCTCAATCTTGCCATTGGAGGCTCATTAGGCCTGCAACTTCTTACTATGGCGGTCCCATGGCTTCGAAACCTCCTCGGAACCTCGCCGATAGACCTGTTCGACGGCGCCGTGATAGGTATCAGCTCGATTTTGCCGCTCCTTGTTAACGATGCGACGAAGGGATCCAGGTTTGGTTTGAATTCGGGAAACGACGGGTAAAAGAGATGAAAAAGAACTTTATGCTTACTTCGGAATCGGTGACGGAGGGCAACCCGGACAAACTCTGCGATATCATCAGCGACGCCATTGTGGATCATTTCTTGGAGCAGGACCCTTATTCGAGGGTAATCGCCGAATGTTCGATCGCCGCCTCGATTGTATTTATTGCGGCAAGGTTCTCCTCCGAGGCTGCCTTCAGCCTCTCTGAAACCGCCCGGAAAGTAATCGGGAAGGTTGGATATGACGGGGCCGATTTCAACCCGAAAACCTCGAGCGTGCTGACAAGTATAAAGGAGCTGCCGCTCGATCCGGCCGGCAGGTTTGACGAACGGAAGCTGAAGGCCGCACAGATTGAAAACATACCTGCCGGAAACCAGGTTACCACATTCGGCTTCGCCTGCCGTCAGAACGAAGCATATATGCCCCTTCCCATCTGGCTTGCCCACAAGCTGTCAAGACGCATGGCCGAGCTGGCGAGAGAGAAGATTCTCCCCTACCTTTGTCCGGAGGCCAAAACCGATGTGGGTGTGGAATACAGGGACCGGAAACCCGCCCGTATACACAGCATCACTATCACGGCCAGCCAGAGGGATTCAAAGAAACCAGAGATAAAACAACTCAGGGCCGATCTGAAGGATGCCGTTATCGATCATGTGTTCAAGGATGAACCGCTGAGGCCTGACAGCAAGACAGGGATATTCATCAATCCTGAGGGTATCTTTCACCTTGGAGGTCCTTCGGTCCATTCAGGTCTGACCGGCAGGAAAAACGCCATAGACACCTACGGCGACTACTCGAGGCATAGCGGTGCCGCCCTGAGCGGCAAGGACCCGCTCCGCATCGACAGGGTGGGGGCGTATGCCGCCAGGTATGCCGCCAAGAACCTGGTTGCCGCGGGACTGGCTGAAGAGTGCGAAGTCCAGTTGAGCTATTCGATTAGCCGGCCGAATCCCGAAAGCGTGCAAGTGGAGACTTTCGGTACCGGCAAGCTCCCGGACGACGAATTGACATCGCTCCTCGAACAGCATTTCGATTTCAGGTTGGCAGCCATTGTAAGAGATTTCCGTCTGAGAAGGCTCCCGGCCGGGAGCAAGGGGGGCTTTTACCAGAAGCTCGCGGTCTATGGCCATGTCGGCCGGCTTGACCTCGATCTGCCATGGGAGAAAACAGATAAGTCGGAACTGTTGAGTAAAGGATGAGCCTCGCAGCCCCCCACGTCCTCCGATGAGAAGCGGGCAAAAGAAAATGTCTGCCCCTGACGTCCCTATATAAAAGACTTGTCAAGCACGACAATCAGTAGGTTTTCAATCGTTTGCCGATCTATGATTGGCGGTGTATATCGAATATCGGGAAAGCATAACGCCCGGATCCCCGTCCTGCGAGCCGGGCGTTTGACTGGATGCCTTTTGTTCAGGTTGCCGCCCAGATTGAGCTACAGTGAAGAGAATTGGGTAGTCAGATAACTTTGCAATGCATCCATCTGGGCTACGTAAGTGTTCATGTTCTCATACTCTGTTGTAAGATTTGCGATCTGCATGTTGATATTGGTCTGTATGGAGTCTATTTGCGAATTTAACTGGCTAATGTCGCTATTCAGCCCGTTTGTCTGGGTGGTGACCGTGCCGTTGGTGGAATTGGTAAATCCCTGAATGAGATTGTCAAGAAGGCTCGCGATTCCTCGGTTCACCGTAATGGTCGCGCATGCCGAAGTGGTCCCGTTGTAAACCACCTGAAGCCCGTTAGCCTTGCTCGCGGAGTTGTCGAGAGTGATGACGTCTCCATTAACGGAAGCATCGTATCCGTCAATCTGAGCCGTGGAGGTATCGGAATTATAACTGAGAGTATAGGTGCCCGATTGAGTATCTGCGGTACTGTAGCCGTACTGGAACTCGCTATTGCTTGTATATGCGGAGTCTGCAAACAAATCGGCCACATCCTGGAAATTGTTCGAGAGCACACTTTCAAATTGGCTCGTGTTAAAACTGATCTGAGCATTGCCGGCCTGACTGATTCCGATTTGACTGAGATATTGAAATGTGCCCGTGCCCACCTGCTCAAGTATTGTGGATTGGAGTTGCTCCTTAATCGATACCAGCGTGTTATCGCCGAATAAAGCGCCGCCGGTAGTCGAGGTGCTCGTATTATAGGACATCTGTGTATTGATGAAGGACATCACGCTGTTATAGGCGCTGACCATCGTGTTGACTTCGTTCTCAATCCCCGATACGTCGTGATTGATGTTGAGCGTCAGGGTTGTGCTCGAGTCGGCGCCGAGCAGGTTCAGCGTAACTCCCTCAATTGCAGTCGTATTCGTGTTCGTCGAACTCGTTATATTCACGCCGTCTACCGAAAAAGAGGCGTCGGCGCCTTGCTGCAGCACGTAATCGTGGGTCGTCCCGTACTCTCCGAGAGAGCCGAAACTCAGTGTTCCTGAACTAATGTCGGAAGTCAGATTGACGGAGAGCTTGCTCGTTCCGGAATCATTGTCGGCTATCTGGAGCTGACCGCTTGAATTGACCGAGGCGGTGACGTTGCCGAACACGTTATCAATCTCACTGAGGAGGTCCCCGACGGTTGTGCTGTCGGTTATTGCGAATTTGCTGGACGTCACCGCGGTGCCGTCGTGGGTCGTTCCTGAAATGGTGATCTCGTCTCCGGACGTGTAATTGTATCCCTTTATAGCTGAGATCAACGTCGAAGAGGTGATCGCAGAAGTGGTGTCGTCGCTGGTGGTGGTATTTGCCACGGCGCCACCCGTTACCAGCCCAAGGGCTTGCAGCACATTATTCGAGTCCGTCCAGCTCGTCATACCTTCAATCGCAAGGCGGTAGCTTGTGGCCGAACCGCTTGTCGATGAAACAATGGAAGCCGAAATGCCTGCGGATGACAGGGCTGACTGTATGGCCGAAAGGCTGTCGCTCAGGTCGATGGTTACGCTTTTTCCGTTTATGGTTACAGTTCCGGAGAGGTCCTCATCTGAATTTCCGAGAAGGGCCTCCACGGCAGTCGATTTGCTGGTGAACGCGTCGCTTTCGGCCCCATCGGAGGTCGCGTTCTTAATACTTGTCCCGCTTCCATTGAACCCGAGGCTCGTGAGTGTGTCCGTAGACGAGCCGTTCGCAAGGGAGATCCCGGAAGCTCCTGTGCTGTTGCTGGTCAGCACCAGCTTGAATGAAGTGGAAGAGCTTTGAAGAATGCTGGCAGTTACGCCTGAAGCACTGGTGCCCGTATCCAGGTCGTTGATGTTCTGCTCTATATCGAGCAGAGTGTCGGTGGACGAGATACTGACGGATTGGCCGTTCACCAGGATAGTACCGGAAATGCCAAGTGCGGACGATTCCGATGAAAATGAGGATGTGGCTATTTTTTCTGCTTGTGCCGTGCCGTTGATCACTATGCTGTAGCTTCCCACACTCGCGGTACTGGAGGCGCTTGCCGAAAGGAGCGATGAGGCGGCGGTGCTTGAAGAAGACGTCATCGTGGTTGAGTATAGGTCCAGGGCGGATGAGCTGTCCATGGTTTCTGTGGCCGTATCGAGAGTGCTCAGCAATCCTGACAATGAGCTCCAGGCAGAGATCATGCTTTGATCTGTTGTGATTTGGTTATTGTATGGAGTGATGCTTGCTTCGTCGGCCGTTTTCAGCTCATTCACTATGCTCTGCCAGTCAATGCCGCTCCCAAGACTGCTCAAGCTTATGGTGGAAGTAGTTGTTGTGGACACCGCATTCTCCTTTTGCGCAAGGGCGAATCCGCATTTTGCACGGAGTGACCCTTCTTGTGAGGGTCCCGTTCCGGTACTCATTGTGAGATGAGTCCAGCCATTGTCAGATCGGCAAAAGTGAAAAGAAACTTAAATGATTTTTATCTGAATGCTGCAATTTTTTTAGACAGGAAAATTGGAATCGGTCTGAAATCGGCGGGTCTGGACGCCTCGGGACAGGGGTTATACTCTTATAAGCCTTTGATAGGCGCTGATGATCTGTTTACTTTTTTCTTCGGCAAGTGTTCGAAATTCCGAAGACAGGCTCGCGAACCGATCAGGGTGATACTGCTTCATTGCGCCCAGGTAGGCTTTGCGGATCTGTTCTTTTGTTGCATCAGGGGACATACTGAGTATTTCGATGTCACTTTCGGTTTGAGGCTGTGAGGATTGATCCAGGGATGCATCGTTCTTGAACTGCTTCATATATTCTTTTGATTTCTCGTACGCCTCCTTTGAAATCTGCACGGTATCCTCCGACTGATTGCCGGGCGCGCCTCGCGACCGGCCGGAGGTCTGTGTGTCGGTTGGATAGGATTCACCAATTCTGGTGATTCGAAAAATACCCCACATACAACATCCTGAACCAAAACAAGTCGAAAGAAGGGCCAACCTCTGTTTCCAGGCAACCCGGCCGCCTCTTAAGAGACCCGTTGGCTTTCCGTCCTCGGCTCACACCGAGTTTGGCTTTTTCAGGAATGCGCGTATATTATAGATACTTAGGTCATTTGTCAAGAGGGTTTTTTAGTGCGCAAAGCGCCGGTAGTCTTCCCGCCACATTTCATCAAACATCCGGATCAATAGGAATTCTATTCGGATAAATCTTGATTAAAGGTAGAAGTCTAAATAGAACAATTAATAGATCGAGCTTATAAAACCTACAAAATGTGTCTTTAGATCTTATAAATATTAATTTACAAAACTTTACCTCTATTAACCAATGTTAACTCGACATTTCTGAAGGCTGACGATATATATACATCATCGATGGACCACAATAATACACAGGAGAGACGACATGAAAAGATTATTCACAGGATTTGCTGTAACGTTTGTGACGGTCGTATGGATGATGGGGTCGTGGTTTTTCTTCAATATTGTCGCGACCGGTGTGGAAAGATCGGACGCTCTCGCCGCAGCCGAAGTCAACAAGGGAGATTGCGCAGGGCACCACTGGCGCCACAAGCATCACTTCAGGTTGTGGAAAAAGCTCAATTTGACTGACGCGCAAAAGAAAGAGATGTTTTCAATCCGGCTCGACGAGCGCGCAATAATGAAACCGCTTTTCGAAAAACTGAGATCGGAGCGCGAACAGCTCCATGCTCTCCCAATGGGTCAGTTTGACGAGGCAAAGATTCGAGCCATTGCCAAAGGGCAAGCGGATACATTAACTGAGCTTCTCGTGGAGAAGCAGCGCATGAAGTCGAAACTGTATGCGGTGCTGACTCCGGAACAGCGCGCCAAGGCCGAGCAAATCCGCCAGGAATGGAAAGCTCGCCGCGCCGAAGAATGCAAGAAGCACAAAGACTAGGTTTGGCGTGAGTACCGTGGGACCCTTTGCCATGCCCCTTATCTCACGTACTCACGTTTTGCGATAGGGGAGTATCGGGACGGGTCGTTGGTTTTGATCCTGCCCAGCTCCTCCCCCCACAGGGGCCGGCCCGGTGATCCTTTTGGAGTCGGCCCCTTCCTGCTGGCCGGAATAGCTTGATACGACGGCATTTATCGGCGCCAAGGCGTCAATTGGTTTTGTGGAAAAAGGCAATATCCTGGATTTCGGGAAGATGAGCATGATCGGTGAATTGAAGATTCGGCTTTCCGTCGAAGCCGACATGGAATACTGGAAGCGCTGGGTCGCAGACCCTGAGGTGTTACGCTGGTTCCCGTTGACCACCGAGGACGAGATAGACAGGGCCGCGCGCTATGTATTCAGTTTTCGGTCTCGAAACGCGGTGCTTACCGCCGAATGCCAAGATCAACCCTGCGCCGTTGCCGGACGTGTGTTGCCGGAGTTCCGGAAAATTATGCATCAAGCGGAGTTTTCAATCATCGTCGCCGAGTCTCACCGCAGAGTGGGTGTGGGGTCTATTTTGTTGAAGAAACTGCTGGAGTCAGGAAAGGTATTGCACGGACTTCGTCTTGCATTGCTTAAGGTTTTCGAAGGCAATCCTGCGCGTTCTTTCTACAAGAAAATGGGGTTCACCGAATTTGGTTTTCAACCCTTATACTGCAATATGGAAGGTAAATTCCTGGGGCGCTATCTGATGTTCAAGGTTCTTTAGGCCCGGCCTGAACGATGCAGGGTCGGAAACATCGGCTCCAGGCTGTCCGCGGCAATCACGCCAATCCCTTTGCCGGAAGATCGAAGACTACGCAAAGACCTCCGTCGGGTGCGTTGGCCGCCTTGACACTGCCGCCGTGCAGTCTGGCGGCTCGCTCTGTTATGGCGAGCCCCAACCCTGTTCCCCCCTGCTTTCTGTCACGGGCATCCCCAACCCGGTAGAAGGGATAAAAAAGGTTGGGCATTGATTCTTCGGGGACCCCGGGGCCCCTGTCTCGCACTTCAATTATCGCGCGCGGTGAGTTCCCCTCCATTGCGCACCGCAGCGTAACCGTTACTTCCGTGTTTTCATCCGTGTAGTGGATCGCGTTTCTTAAAACGTTTTCGACGGCACTCCGTAATAATTCGCCTGAACCCGGAACGAAACAATCCTCGGCCGAAACGATTCTGACGGAGCAATTACGCCCTCCGGCTTCGAATTCGGCGTCGTTCACCAGATCTTCTATCAGTTCCTTCATATTGACAGGATCTCGGTCCACTTCCTCCACACCGCTCTCAAGGCGGGCAAGCATAAGCAGATTGCCGATCAGAGCGTTGAGCCTCTGTGCCTCCAGTTCGATTCGCGCCAGGGCATTGTCGCTATCCTGCCCTTTGCGCTGACGTGCAATCTCAAGGGCTAGAGTTAGTCGTGTAAGTGGAGAACGAAACTCATGGGAAATGTCTCGAAGCAGACGTTTCTGGGAGGCCATCAGAGATTCGATGCGTTCGGCCATCAGGTCGAAATCTTTTCCCAGATCGGCAATTTCATCACGGCGTTTGCTCAAAAGAGCCCCGACCCGTACCTTGAGATCTCCGTCAGCCAACTGCCTTGCGGCCGCGCTGAGTTTGCAGATCGGGTTGGAAATGTACCTTGCCAGCCAGTAACAGACCCCTCCGGTGGTGATAAGAATGAAGGTCAGGTTTATTGCCAGAAAGCTCTGATTACGTGAGAAAAAATGTCGGGCGGGAAGTCTGGCGACAAGTGTATATGCTTCACCCTTCGATCCGGTGAGCTGTTGAGCGATAAAGATCGAGTCGCCGGACCTCTTGTAATCCAAAACCTCGCCCTGTGAACGGGACGTTAGCTCGCCTGCCTCCTCGGGAATCGGCCCTCCGGTTATTTCATCCTTATGCGAGTCGAGAAGGAAAATGTGAATTCGGACCGCTCTTTCGAGTTCATCGAGGTAGTTGGTGAGGGCAGTCTTGCCGTCACGCTGGTAAATCTCAATGGCGCTTTGGCCCGAGAGTCTGATGCAGTTGCCCATGGTTCCGATCAGGTGGTCGGAAAAAGGACCCGATTGCAGCTTCAGTTGGCCCTCGACATGCTGGCGCACCAGAAACCTTAGCCACGGCACGGCCAAAAGCGGGGACGACTCCGTAGCCATGGCCGATAGCAAGGAGACAAAGCTGACCAGCGCCATTCCAATCCAGAACCAGAGGAAAATTTTTACAAAAAGGCTTCGCATCATTTATCCTGCACCGATTGCCCCAGGTTCCCTTCCTTAACAGGCTGAGAGGGATTTGCATAAATGTATCCGACACCCCGCACCGTTTTGATCCGTTCAATTTCGCCGAATTTATGCCCAAGTTTCTTTCGCAGACTGCTCAAATGTACGTCCACACTTCGGTCGTAAGCGGTCAGACTGCGGCCGAGAACGCTCTCTGCCAGCCGTTCGCGCGTCACTACGTGACCCGCGGCCCTGAGCAGTATTTCCAGGAAGTTGAACTCAACGGAGGTCAACTCGAGCCGCTCGCCGTTGCGGCGCACCACCCGCGCCCCGGAATCCAATTCGATATCGCCCACGGTGATCCTTTGGGGCGCCGGATCAGTTTCGCTTTTGTCACCACGATCTTTGGTCCGGCGCAGAATTGCGCGGGCTCGCGCAATGAGTTCACGAGGGTTGAAAGGCTTTGACAAATAGTCATCCGCGCCCATTTCAAGTCCCACGATGCGGTCCACTTCCTCATCCCGGGCCGTTAACATCACGACGGGCGTGTCGATCTGAGCGCGCAAACGCCGCAGGACCTCGAAACCGTTCATGCCTGGAAGCATTATGTCGAGCACGATCAGGTCGAACTGACCCGCTTGAGATGTAGCAATTTGCAATCCCCGTGCGCCGTCATGAACTGGAGTGATCTCGAAACCTTCGGATTTGAGGTAGTCTGCTAACAGGTCACATAGTTCTATATCATCATCTATCACCAGAATTCGGTTCATCGCATACGTCTCCCTGCTGAACACCATGGTGACGGGTTTCAAAGCCCGTCATTCCCGCACCTTGCGGCTTCTTTAAAAAATATCAGGCCGTTTTTGCTCATATAACACTTGTCAGCGTAACTTTCACGAGCATCTTTCCAATTGGGTGAGGTAATAAGCGGAGGGCAGAAAACTGAGACGCTTCCACTAATATGGAAAGACCTCCCAAGGTGGAAAACAACTTCTTGGGAGGTCTTGAAAAATATCAGATTCCAGCGGCTAGAAAATATCAGTATTTAACGGTTCCGGTTCAAATTCTTGTCCCATTCTTAAATTGCTCGGGTCCTTACCGTTGCCTTTCTGTTGCACATGGGCTTCCATTTTTGGCTGATTGGTCACAACAAAGTTTGAAGGGATTCGGGTGGTTTTCTTGGTTTCCGCCATTCCCGAAGATGATTTGGATTTTGTCCGCCCCCTGCCTTCCGATTTGCCCACGATAGCTACGAGGTCGCTTACAAATCCATTCATCTGAGAAGCCTGAGAGTTCATCTCTTGAGAGGCCGATGCAGACTCTTCGGCATTCGATGCATTTCGCTGGACGACCTGGTCCATCTCGCTGACGGCCTTATTAAGTTGTTCTATCCCCTGGGACTGCTCACTGGACGCCGCAGCTATTTCCCCCACCAGTTCACTCATCTTGATCGAACTGGACGCCACGCGTGAAAACTCGGAGCTGGTCTTGTCCACTATCTGGGACCCTTCCTGAATCTTCTTTACCGTGCCTTCGATCAGGTCAGCCGTATTCTTTGCGGCATCGGCCGCTCGCATCGCAAGGTTTCTTACCTCGTCCGCCACCACCGCAAAACCCGATCCGGCTTCACCCGCCCTGGCGGCTTCCACTGCCGCGTTCAGCGCCAGAAGGTTTGTCTGAAAAGCGATTTCGTCTATCGTTTTGATGATTTTGGAGGTTGCCTCACTTGCTTTAGAAATTTCATTCATCGAGGCCGTGAGTTGGGCCATGGAATTGTTGGCATCTGCCACCACCTTGCTGGTCTCAGCCATCAGTGCTTCGGCCTGACGGGCATTGTCGGCATTTTGTCTGGTCATGGATGACATCTCCTCAAGAGATGAAGACGTCTCCTCTATGGCGGCGGCCTGCTCGGAGGCCCCTTCCGCCAGTTCTTGACTGGCCCCTGAAACCTGGCTCGATGCTGCCGAAACCTGGTCGGAAGACTCCGTCAACCCGTCCACTATGCGCTTGATGGGACCGGTGATGCCTCTTGTCAGCAGAAAGGCGAAGCAAAATCCGACCACTGTGCCCACCAGCATGAAGCCGATGATGAAATTCCTCCCCGTGGCAGCGCTGTCGGTGAACGCGGTTATCGCATTGCCCCCTATCTCGCCGGCAATCTTCAAAGTCTTCCCTGCCAGCCCATCGATCTGGTTAATGTCTTTTTTCCTGGTTTCGCTATTACGCAACTGGTGGTTGAAAGCTTGGAGATAGTTATCGGCCTTTTGCTTCAGCCCGTCGTTTGATGCGGCAAGCGTTTTCACCTGTGAAACATTTTCAGGCACTTTTTCCGCATTTAGTCCAAACATTATGAAATAAGCCACATTCAGCCTGGCCATGAGCATCTGGGTCTTGAGCTCGTTTGCCTGCTGCAGCTTGTTGAGACCCGCCCCGATCATATCCGCGGTTTTGGCAACCTGTTGTTTCACGTCGTCTACATATACGCCGGCGCAAACAATAAGACCCCAGGGCTTAAAGTATTTCCCGCTGGTAATTTTGGGGAAAACGGCATCTCCCATGCCGGGCTTGTTCCAAAAATATTCCGTGACGGATTGCCCGTTTTTGATTGCGTCTTCCACCACTTCTTTCATAAATGTCTTGCCGGTCTTCTTGTCCTGGATCTGTCCGAAATCCTTCCCCTCCAAAGCTCGGTTGCTTCCGTGGGCTACAAGGGTCAAGTCCTCCTGAACGACAAAGAAGTAATTGGTGCCATCGAAATGAAGATTTCGAAGGGTGTCAAGCGCGGCTTCTTTGGTCAAACCCTGGTCATAGTAGTACTGGAGCACGTTTTGTCCAATTGTGACGATGTTCTGAATCTCTTTTTGCGAGTATTCGTTGAGCGCTTTTTCGTTCTGATCGAGGACTTGAGTCTTTACGGCTGAAGAGGCCCTGGTCGTTTCCTCTTCGGCGAGAGCCGCGACTTCGCTGCCCGCTTTCTGGAGGCCTTGCATCGCTATCGCGTCGTCGTCATTCAGCTTTTTTATCTCGGCCATTGCTTGCTTGTAGTCATGCTGAGCGGCCGCTATTTCGGCTACCGCGCTGCTTTGGCCCATCTTGGCCTGCAGGGCTGAAATCAGAGAAGCGAGTTCGTCCAGGCAACGCATCAATTTGTTGTAGCTTTCATCATCCTTCTTGCTGATGTAGGCTTTTTCCAGGACCCTTGCTTCCAGGACTTTGCTTCGGACTTCTTCGGACGACACATTCACATGCCCCGCTGTCGTCACCCTGGACAGGCTCAGAAATCCTGCGGCCCCTATGACAGCTCCTATGAGTATCAGGGCTATAGAGCCTATGAAGATCTTGCTTCCCACCCCCAGCTTTAGATTTTTCATATCCTGTGTCTCCTGAGTTCTCCATCCAATCGTGAATACCAGAAATCCTCTAAAGCAAGTTCCTGTTAAGATGGCCTGCCCGGCATCATGCGGCGCTGGAAATTAGAAATTGATCCGCGCACATGGATTTGTCGATGTCCAGCAGAATTATGACTTTTCCGGCAGTCTTGGCCACTCCGAGTATGTAATCCGTGTCCGCAGCATTGCCGAAGCAGGGGGTATCTTCTATGTCACTGCCTTTGATATTCATCACCTCAGCGACCGAATCCACTATGATCCCTATATGAATCCTGCCCGAGCTGGAATCGATTTCCACAACAATGATGCACGTCCGTTCCGTATAGTCCGTCTCAGACATCCCGAACCGAAGGCGGAAGTCTATGATCGGAATCACCTTCCCTCGCAGGTTTATTACACCTCTTACATGCGAAGGAGTTTGCGGAACAGGAGTTATCCGCATCACCCCAATGATTTCCTTGACCTTGAGAATGCCTATTCCGTAACTCTCATCCCCAACCGAGAAAGTCAGGTATTTGCCTTCCCGGGAATCCGCTGTCGATTGATCCGATGACGCTCCCATAGCACCCACGTCTGCCTCCTTGCCGCATTCACGTAAAGAAAATCACTGATTTACTAATGGAATCGGCAAATTCGAAAAATTGATGAGAGAAAATAACACTTAGGTATCACTTAAGGAGGACGTAAGGGGAGCCTATGGAGCGAAATGATCCTAAGCAATTGAAATGAGAAATGATCTGAGGTTTATCTTTTCGTTTTGGATGCCAAGCTTCATTCGCAGCTTGTAACGGTGAGTCTCGACGGTCTTGTATGCTATGCCCAACAGGGATGCTATTTCCTTCCCTGTTTTTCCTTCCCTGATAAGAGTCGCGATATTGATTTCCATCGGGGTAAGGTAATTGAAAGCGGAGTTCATGTTCGTGATGAATGGAGAAACAATATTTTGCAGGGAAGACTCGATGAGCTCAAGATAGGCTTTTTGATCGTGATCCAGTCTGCCTTTTTTCACTTTATTTAAATATGGCAAAATGAATTTTCTTATATTTACCTGGATATCGTTCTGAAGCTTTTTTCGGTCTTCGTCACTGTTTTTGATAAGCACTCTCAGGGCCGTGTTTATCTCTCCGAGCTGGCTGGCTTTTCTTTTGAAGTCCTTTTCCTTCTGGTAAAGTTTTTCCTCCAGCTTCCTGTGATTTGTGATGTCTCGGACCGATTGGATCGCGCCGATCAGGTTCTTAGCGCTGTCATGCAAAGGGGATGAGCTGCAGGAGAAGTAAGCTCCTTGCCCGGCATTGACAGTTGGAACAAATGTTTCGATAGAGAAAACATCACCATCCCTTATGAATGAATCATACCGGTATTTGTTCGCTGCTTCCGGGTTCAAAGCAATATCGATAAGCATCGGTCTTCTCTTGCCGTAAAACGGAACGGCATAGATGTAGTCTCCTTTGCCGAGTATCTCCCGTTTCGGTATTCCGGTCATTTTTTCTATGGTCTGGTTCCAGGCGATTACTTTTCCGGAATTGTCAATGACGAAAGTTGCGTCAGGAAGAAAATCGATAACGTCGATCAGCCGGCGAAGCCTGCTCGGAAGTGTGTCAATACCTGGTAAGTCGGTCGCGGAAGTCCCTGAAAGAGAATCGCCTTTGTGTGAACCTGAAATTCGAGATTCGGCCCCCATCAAAACCTCCGCAAAGGAACTGGGAAGTAGCCCCTGTGGAATGGTTTGCTGCGCTTTCATCCCCGATGCGATCCGTGGCTGACGGGCATTATAGGCGAAAAGAAGAAATTGAAAAGCCGTTAAGTAAAATTATAGGAATATCTTGCAAAAAGGAATTTTTATGGATCGAGGCATCATTGGCGGTTCACAGCGTGGAAGGCATCCCGTTCAGCGTGGGCGTTATTCGTGCCGGACCTAAGCGGGATGCCTTCAGGCGATGAGGTGGAATACTTCTGATTCTTCTCCCGGAGCAGGCTTGCTACACAAAGAGATGTGGCAATCCCAGAGCCTTTCGTTTGGATTCGATGTGCCGGTGCATCAGCAGTGCCGCCTTCTCGGGATCGGGTTCCACGGCAAAGGTAGCGCCGACAATATCAGTGAGATCCTGGGTCAGGAGTTTTACGATGTTCATGCTTCCCGTTACCGGAGGGGTGGGGCCGAGCACTGTAAAGACGCCGGATGCAACGAAATAGACGCCGATCGCCACGGCCTTTTCCGAATACCACTCCGGGGCCGCCCCTGCCAAAGGCAGATCACTGATGTCAACCCCGAGAGTATTAGCAAGAGCAGCAGCGAGCACCAGTATACGGGCATTATCGACGCAGCTTCCGAAGTGGAGGACAGGCGGAATGCCCAGCGCGCCGCAGATCTCTTTCAAACCGGGACCTGCGAAACGGGTTGCATCGGTACTCTCCAGGCCGGCCTTCGCGTTTGCCACGGCCGAGCATCCGGTGTCAACCACCAGGATATCGTTTTCAATCAGTTTGCGCGTCATTGCAACGTGCCCGTAGTCCTGCCTGATTTTGGGATTATTGCAGCCGACGACGCCCGCAGCCCCTCGAATCTTACCTGCCTTAATGGCTTCAATCAGCGGATCGAGCTTGCCTCCGAGTGCGCCCAAAACGGATTCTACCGAAAATCCGGTCATGAAATCGACCGGCTTCACCGGAAGATAGACCTTCTCCGGAACGCGGTTCGAGAAGTTACTCACTGCTTCCGCGACAAGCGCCTTTGAGGTCTCGAACGCGTTTTCCGGAGTGAACTCCCGATGGGTCATCCCGGGAAACTTGGCTTTGTTGCTCGTCGAGATCATCCGCGTATGGTAACAACTGGCGACCGTACTCACGGAAGGCATTATGCACTGGTAGTCCACAACCATCATTTCCACGGCGCCGGTGGCAAGGGCGAGTTCCGTCATCAAATGATTCCCGGCCATGGGAACGCCGTGGCGAGCCAGAAGCTCGTTTCCCGTACAGCACAGTCCCGCCAGGTTGATCCCTTTCGCGCCCTTGGTCTTTGCGAGTTCGATGAGTTCGGGTTCGGAACATGCGCGCAGAATGCTCTCCGAAACAATCGGGTTGTGCCCATGGACAAGGATATTTACCTGATCTTCCTTCATTACTCCCAGATTCACCTGGCTCATGGCAGGTTGTGGAGTCCCAAAAAGAACGTCGGAAAGTTCGGAGGCAATAAGTGAACCACCCCAGCCGTCTGAAAGGGCATTGCGCATTCCGTGCAGCAGCAGGCTCACCCAGTCATTGTCCACCCCCATGTGAGTTCGGTGCATGGCCTCTGAGGTTTCGCGGTCAATGCCCCGTGGAGTGATTCCAAGTTTTTTCCATATTTCTCTGCGCTTGGCGGGAGCACGCTCGACCAGAGTCAGACCTTCCCGGCGGGTGCCAAAATCTTCCTGCATGGAATAGGCAAGATCCTTAGCGATCTGTGGGATATCTCGGCCGTCAACGGCGACGCCGTATTCTTTGGCAAGGTTTTTGAGCTTTCCTGCGTCACGGATGGAGTACCCGGGGGCACTGCCTTCGGCCACCTTTGAGAGCACCTCTATGAGGTCCCTGCCGTGATCGGAATGTGAGGCCGATCCAGCCGCTATCATTCTGACGAGATTGCGGGATACGATGATATCCGCATCGGCGCCGCAAACCCCGCGTTGAGGCCCTTCACCAAAGGGGTCGACTCGGCATGGCCCCATGGAACAGAACCTGCAACTCAGTCCCATTTCACAGAAACCGCATTGAGGGAGTTGGGCTTCATGCCTGTCCCAGACAGTCACGATCCCATCTTTTTCAGCTTTGGCGAGAAGCAGTTTGGCATCTTCAGCGGCAGTCAGAATATCGAATCTTTCCACATTACTCATGTCGAGCCTCCCTTTGCGGCAAACGCTCGTTAACGGCGGTTTGTGCCTGCTTAAGGCTGGTCAGCAATGCAAATCCCCGGGCCTTTCCAAAGGAGATGTGCTCCTCTGCTCCAACGGACATCCGTCTCGCCACCTCTTTGGTCTTCTTCCGCTGTGATTCATTGCATTCCTCAAAGGTCAGCGCCCCGGTCATACAAGCTTCGGCACAGGCCGGAATGATCCCCTTTGCCTGTCTTTCCATGCAGTTATCGCACTTTACGGCAATGGTTTTTCCGGGTAGCGCCAGCGGGTCTTGGTGATATCGGATGACCCCGAAGGGGCAGGCCATTGCACACGACAGGCAATTGATGCAACGGTCCGGATCAATCAGAACCGACTGAGTGCGCTCGAACCTGTAGATGGCGCCGGGCAGGCAACCCTGCAGGCATGGCGCAGGATCGCAGTGGCGGCACCTGTTTGGGAAGCCTTCCCCATAAATTCCCGCTCCAACGTGAACCCGGGGGTGAGGTTTCGGTTCTTCCAAAACCGCCGAAAGCAACCTCTTCGTTTTCGAATGGGCCGTTGCGCAGGCCAGCATACATTGCTTGCAGCCCACGCATTTTTCCGGATGCACAACGACTTCCTTCATGGAAGACCTCCTTTGTTTAGCCAATCTGGAAACCCTTGTTATTTCAACAGTAGCTGAGAGTAATTGAAGGACGGGGCAGCCAGCCTTTCGCGGATTGCCCTGATCTTTAAGGGTATTTCGTTGTGGATAAGGGACATAAGCACACCTCCCTGTTCCACACGATTCACCATTACCAGGCCGACCAGTTTGTCACCCCGAAAAACCAGCTTCCGGTAAGTCTTTGAGTGCGGATCGTGAGCGCAAATGCTCTCAAAATCCCCATTCGCGGGCGGATTGACAAGCCCGGCCGTGAGCACGTCCGTGCCGAAGATCCGGATCACGTTCCGACTCAAACTGCCGGGATAGGAGACTTTCCGGCCGGTCATGTTCATCCCGGCGAGGCGCCCCTGCTCAACGGCAACCGGCCAAATGGCGTTTACCCAGCGCGTTTTCCTCGCAATATCGAAGTGTTCGGCGACATCCCCTGCCGCGAAAACACCGGGCAGGCTCGTCTCCAGGTGTTCGTCCACAACAATACCGAGATCGACCTTGATTTTGTCGCGCGGCAGGAAGGAAACGGCAGGATCGACGCCTTTCCCGATCACAGCTATGTCACATTGGAGCCTTGTGCCATCCGTGAGGACAGCCTCCCTGACTTTCCCATTTCCTTCGAAAGCGGCCGGCTCCGCGCCGACCTTAACTTCAAGCCCTCTGTCAAGGAGTTCCTGAAGCAGTATTTTGCCCGCGAATTCGTCTACCTGCATAGAAAGAGGATAGCCGGAACGGATTAGCAACTCTACGCTGAGTCCTCGGCGCAGAAGACCATATGTGGCCTTGAGTCCGACAAGTCCGCCGCCCAGAACGAGCGCTTTGCGGGCGCCTGCCTTTATGGTGTCGATCATGCCCTCCACGTGGGCCTGAGTCCGCATGAAAAACACATTCGGGAGATTAGCCCCAGACACTTTAAGACGGCGGGGATCGGCGCCGGTGGCTATAAGCAGCCGATCATACGGAAACTTGTTCCCCCGGTCTGTTTCCACTATGCGATTCTCTGAATCGATTCTCTCGACCCATTCCCCTATCGCGGGTTCCACCTGCAGAAATTCATAAAACTTTTCAGGACGCAAGGGGAGCCGGTCCGCATTTACTGACCCTTCGAGGACCATGCTTATCATGGGGCGGCTGTACGGAGGAAAGGATTCCCCTGCAATCAAAGTTATACTGGCTTGGGGATCGATGCTACGAATCGTCTCTATCGCGGATGTTCCTGAAATTCCATTGCCGATGACAACGTGTCTCATAGCTCATCCTTGGTCGATTAAGACCCGTTCAGGCGGCCTGAGGGGAAAGACGCTCCCTACCCAAGCCCCCGGCGATAATTCCAGACCATACAAGGCCCGCGGAAAGGGCTTCCTATTGAGGAGCAAGATTGTGAATGCATAGGTTCGATTTCTAACACGTTAAAATATAAGAAGTAAACCATGGAATCTCGGATTTGATTCCGGTTGAGGGATCAATTTAGCCCCAAGGCTTCCCGCAAATATCTCGCCGTATGGGAATCCTTCGATCGGGCCACCTCTTCGGGAGTTCCCGCGGCGACAATTCGCCCTCCGCCCTCGCCGCCTTCGGGGCCTAGATCGATTACGTAATCCGATGACTTGATGATGTCCATATTATGTTCGATTATTATGATGGTGTTATGCTGGTCCACGAGTCTTCCGAGCACGTGCAGAAGCTTGCTGATGTCTTCGAAGTGCAGGCCGGTTGTAGGTTCGTCGAGAATATAGAGGTTCCTTCCCTGGCTGCGGCGGCTCAATTCGGCGGCAAGTTTGATCCTCTGGGCTTCGCCCCCCGAAAACGTGGTGGCCGGCTGACCCAGCCGTATGTACCCCATGCCGACTTCAATCAGCGTGTCGAGCTTTTGGCGGATCGCCCGGAAATTTTCAAAAAAAGCTGCTGCCTCGTAAACCGTCATCTCCAGGATTGAACTTATTGTGTAGCCCCGGTAGACGATGTCCAGTGTTTCGCGGTTATACCTGCTCCCCTCGCAAACCGGGCAGGTAACGTATACATCAGGAAGAAAATACATTTCAATCCGCTGAAGGCCTTCTCCCCGGCAGTGCTCGCACCGGCCTCCCTTCGCATTGAACGAGAAGCGGGCGGCCGAATATCCCCTGGCGCGGGCCTCGGGTACCCTGGCGAAAAGCTGCCTTATCAGGCCGAAGACTCCCGTGTAGGTTGCGGGAATGGATCTCGGTGTCCTGCCGATCGGCGACTGATCGACTAGAATTACCTTTTGCAGCCGCTCCGTATTGTCCAAACCGATGAACGGTGCCGGATGGGTCTCGATGTTGTAGATTCTCTTGGCCAGGGCACGGTGGAGAGTATCCAGGACAAGAGTGCTTTTCCCAGAGCCCGAAACCCCCGTGACGCATGTCATGCACCCGTAGGGAAAGCCGGCGGAGACGTTCTTGAGGTTGTGTCCGGTCGCTCCCGTGAGCCAAAAGAAATCCCCGCTTCTTCTCCGCCGTTTAGGGAGTGGGATTTGTCTTTTGCCCGATATATAGAGTCCGGTCAGCGAATCAGGGCAATCAGCAATTTCGCCGGGCGGTCCCGAAAAGACTACCTCTCCCCCTTGGGTGCCTGCCCCCGGTCCCATATCGACGATGTGATCGGCGCGAAGGATCGTTTCCCTGTCGTGCTCCACTACGATTAGGCTGTTTCCGGCATCCCGGAGTCTCATCAAAATGCCCAGTAGCCTCGCCTGGTCACGCGGGTGCAGACCTACGCTGGGTTCATCAAAGACATAGAGTACGCCTGAAAGTGTCGAGCTGATTTGACTCCCGAGGCGTACCCGCTGGGCCTCGCCCCCTGAGAGGGCATTGGAGGCCCGGTCCAGGGTAAGATATGGCAGGCCCAGTTCGATAAGATTGCCGAGCCTGTAGAGAATCTCCTTTTTGGGACGATCCAGGATTTCGCGCTTCCCCTCGATGTCGAGCCTTTCGATCCAATCGGCTACGCCTGAAGGAGTCATCCGGCTGACCTGGTCTATCGAGAGGCCGCCGAGATGGACTGAACGGGCGGCTTTGTTGAGCCTGGTTCCAAGACAGGCGGGGCAGGGGGTGGGCTCTGAGCTGAAGACCGGGATTTCGGCTGCTCCGGAGTCCGCGCCTGTGGTAACCGGGTCTGCGGAAGCATCCATGTCTTCCTCGGCTCCGACGTATCCCAATCCTCTGCATAACGGGCACATTCCGGTGGCGCCCTGAAACGAAAAAAGCCCTGGCGTAAGCTCGGGGCCGATAGATCCGCAAGAACCGCACCGGGCCGATTCGGAGTAGAATTCCTCCTTGCCTTCGGGGTCGGCTATTCCGGCATTCCCTTTCCCGACCCTCAGGGCAAGTTCGAGTGAATCAACGAGCCTCCTGCTCTTTTCCGCATCCAGCACAAGCCGGTCCACGACAACCTCTATCCTGTACCCGGGCCGTCGGGGTATCAAAGGAGACGGATCCAGCTCATAGACCGATCCGTTTACCCGCACTCTGCCGAAGCCATCCCGTCTGAGTTTTCTAAGCATGTTGGGCAGTTCTTTTTCCGGGATTTCGCCAAGTGGAGCAAGAACGAGTATTCGGCTCTTGGGAGGCCTGGATTCAGAAATGTGGCGAAGGATCTCCGGGAGTGTCCAGGCCCGCACGGGTAGACCGCAGTTCGGGCAGAAAACAGTGCCCAACCGTGCGAACAAAAGCCGCAGATAATCGTAGATCTCGGTGAGAGTGCCCACGGTAGACCTGGGATTGTGCGGCATGCCTTTTTGTTCGATTGCGATCGATGGACTCAGACCCTGAATTTCATCGACCAGGGGTGCGTTTAACCTTCCGGCCATCTGACGTGCGTAGGTGGAAAGTGCTTCGAGGTAACGTCTTTGGCCTTCCGCGAAAAGGGTGTCGAAGGCGAGCGAAGACTTGCCCGAGCCGCTCACTCCGGTGATAACGACGAACCTGTTTCGAGGGACCAGCAGATCTATGTTCTTCAGGTTGTGCTGGCGTGCGCCCCGTATGTAAATAAACTCGTTGCCCATGGTGGATGCCGGAACAAGGGTGCTCTATTCATTTAAAGGCTTACCCAATCTTTCCTGTTTCTCGCGATGGAAGCCGCAAGACCTACTGCCGCAATCAGGCTTCCCGGGTCGGCTATTCCAAGTCCTGCAATATCGTATGCGGTGCCGTGATCGACGGAAGTGCGGACAATTGGAAGCCCGAGGCTTACGTTCACGGCTTCGTTGAAATGAGCGAGCTTTACGGGAATCAGGCCCTGGTCGTGATACATGGCGACTACAGCGTCAAATTCGTTCGAAATGGCGCGATGGAAGACAGTATCAGGTGGCCATGGACCGCTGATCCGGGGAGAAAAGCCGCCCTTTTGCCGGTTCGTCTCCAAGAAATCGGCTCGGAATTCCTCGATTACAGGCCTTATTACCTCAATCTCCTCGCGGCCAAATTTCCCTGCCTCTCCTGCATGCGGATTCAAGCCGGAAACTGCAATCCGGGGCGATCTGAAACCGAAGTCGCGCTCCATCGATTCCGCAGTGATGGAGAGGACCTTTCGGAGCAGCTCTTTTGTGAGTAAACCGGGAACTTCTGAGACAGGCACGTGGATCGTCGCCAGGGCGACCCTGAGCTTTGGGCCGGCAAGCATCATGACAACGTCTTCGGCGCGGGTGAGTTCCCGGAGGAACTCGGTATGTCCGGGAAATTTGAAACCGTGCCTGTGAAGCTGCTCCTTGTTTATCGGGCAGGTGCAGACTGCATCGGCCAGCCCGGTGCAAACGAGCCTGACCCCCGTTCGTATGCCGGACACCGCCGCCTCGCAGGACGCAGGCGTGGGTTTGCCGAACTCAATGTCCCCGGTCGTTAGCGTTGCCGTCGCTCCACCTTCGCAAGCCGCCGCAGACAAAAGCGGAATCACACCCGCATCCACACTCTCTGTCCCCGAGCGGAGTGATTCGAGCATTTCATCGGTGATGGGCCGGACCACTGTGTGGGAACCGAGAAGCCTGATTGCGCGCTCGAGCGCAAGTTCGTCTCCGACTACCAGTGAAACGCTCTTGCTCGCAAACCCCGGAGAATCGAATGCTTTGACTATGATCTCCGGCCCTACCCCGCAGGGATCCCCCATAGTGATGGCGACAATCGGCCGTGCCCCCAAACTTTCGCTGGTTCCCTCGGTCTTCCTCATCATACCCCCGGTGCGACTCCGGGATTAGAAATAAAGTTCAACATTTTCATCCCGCAGGGAGCACCATTATTACAATTCAAAAAGTTCCGGGTATATCTTTGCCGCCGCTTTCCTCGTTTTGAAGGCGCCGATTTCCTCAAGCCAAACTACATAACCCACAAGATCCAGGTTATGTCCGCTCCGGCATTTCTCCATTGCTCGAAAATCTTCTTGCGTCAAAACAAGATCCGATTCCAGATCGAGAAGTCTATCGCCAAAAGATTCCTTAGTCTTTGCCGGTAAGTTCATGGAACTTCTCCAGTTGGCCGTACTTTTCAAAATAGCCCCTCACCTCGTCGATATCCACGTTCGCGGAGGCGAGGCTCATAAGTTGCTGAATATCGGCCATTTCACGAAAAGACCTCTGTGGGTCGTTCTTCATTGCGAAGACTTTAAGGGCGATCAAATGTTCCAGCCTGACCACTGGGACCGAGAAATCCCCGATAATCGATGCGGGTTTGGTCTGGGAGAATAATTTGGAAGCAGTTTCCGCTTCCACATACACAAAGTCTATTTGGCCAAGATTGGGGATCGGGTGAACATGATTTGAAAATCCACTGGAGCGGTACGAAGTTTCATACCCGAGTGTTTCAAGGAACCGAATTATCCTTTCCTGACTTTCGCCCCTCACAACGAAGTCGATGTCCTGCGTGGCGCGCACATAACCGTATGCCTGCAGTGCAAACGCCCCAATCAGCGCATACTCGATTTTTTCCTTGGCAAAAAAGCCTGTGAGCTTTTCAATGACAGTCCTGATGTTCACAGTCGCTTATCTTCCGGAGGAAATTCTGGCTCTTAACTGATCGATCTCAGCCGAGCTCAGTGCGCGCCCCTCGGCGTCAAAAACCTTGGCGGACGGCGGGACTTCAAGTTGGAACAAGCGGGGATCGAGGCTCGAATGCGGCACAAAAGACTCGATCGCAACCGTGTTGGTATTTCCCAGGATGTCATGACTTTCTAGGCGGGAAATCCGGTACGTCCCAAGGTCAATCCACAAATACAGGAGCTTTATGGTCGGGTCTTCCTTCTTTGGCATAAGCTTGAGAACGGCCGCGCTTGAGGACGACCGGTTGGATTCCAGGGTCACGTCAAAATAGCTCTTGAGGCCAACCGCCCCGTCGAAAAAAGTCCGAGCGAGCGGCGAGGCGAAAAGCTTGTCTGCTTCAAACATGGTGATCTGGTTTTCGGCTCGCACATATAGCCATGCGACCTGGTTATTTGCCACGAAGATCTGTTCTTCGGGCTTGTCGTATTCCCATCTCATCTGCCTGGGCTTTGCGTAATACAGCCTTCCTGATGCCTCCCCGGCACTGATCGCCCCTGCGGCAGCCGATGTAGTCTGCTGATGGAAAACCGCCGTAAAAGCCTGGATGTTTTGATAATTTGCTTCCGTTTTGCTGAGGATTTCACCGAGCGACAGGGAACCGGCTGCTGAAGCTCCGACGGTGAACACTGAACATGCCATTGCGGCGAGTATGCATAAACTTCCAATCCGGCAGAAGTTCTTTTGCAAAGCTCTAATTCTCCACTTATTCGCCATAAGATTCCTCGTTTAACAGGCCTTTTGCTGATCCCACGGACAGAACTCAAAACTCAAAACTGCCCACGGCTATCGCCTGCCCAGTACCTCCCTTGGCTTTACCCCGTCGGAAGGAGAGACGATGCCCTGGTTCTCCATAACTTCTATCATTCGGGCAGCGCGGTTGTAACCGACCCTCAGTCTTCTCTGCAGCATGGATATCGATGCCTGCCTGGTTTCCAGGACGATCTGAACCGCCTCCTCGTATTTTTCGTCCAGTTCGTCTTCGGAGACTTCGGCAGCAGCCTCGTCGCTCAGGTCAACTCTGTCCTTCAGCGGGTCGTCCAGAAGCTTTTGAGCCTTCCAGTGTTCGGTTAGTCTCGTGATTTCAACATCCGAGACAAAGGCCCCGTGAATGCGCTGGAGCTTTGCCGTTCCCGGTGGCAGGAAAAGCATATCGCCGGCCCCGAGGAGGGCTTCGGCGCCTGAGCCGTCCAGGATAGTCCTTGAATCGATTTTAGAAGAAACCTGGAAGGATATCCGTGTGGAAATGTTAGCCTTTATTATCCCGGTCAGTACGTCCACAGAGGGCCTCTGAGTCGCGAGTATGAGGTGAATCCCCGCTGCGCGGGCCATCTGTGCAAGGCGCGTGATCGACTCTTCAACATCACGGGAGGCAACCATCATGAGGTCTGCGAGTTCGTCAATTACTATGACAACGTAAGGAAGTCTATAGTGTTGGAGCTCTAATTCGGAAAACCCGTCCGAATCCGACCCCCTTTCCCTGCTCTTGACCTTTTGCGTCTTTTCGCGCGCCAGTAATTTATTATAGCTCTCTATATTGCGCACGTTTTTGTCGGCCAGAAGCTTATAGCGCAGTTCCATCTCCTCGACCGCCCACCGCAAGGCCCTGGTAGCCATCTTTGCATCGGTGACAACCGGATGAATCAAATGTGGTATGCCTTCGAAGCTGTTCAGCTCGATTCTCTTCGGATCGATGAGGAGCAGCCGCAGATCTTCAGGTGTGTTTCTAAACAGCAGACTGCTGAGGACAGTATTGATACAGACGCTCTTGCCCGTTCCGGTGGCCCCGGCTATCAGCAGGTGAGGCATCCTGCCGAGATTTGCCACGACCGGATGTCCCGTTATGTCTTTGCCCAGGGCTATCGTGAGCGAGGCCGCAGCCAGGGTGAAGATCTCGGATTCAAGCACTGCCTTAATGGAGACAACTTCACGTCTTGGGTTCGGTATTTCGATCCCGACTGCCGCCTTGCCGGGAATGGGCGCAACTACGCGGACGCTGATGGCTTTCAGGGCCATCGAGAGGTCATCGGCCAGGTTGACGATCCGGCTGATCTTGATGCCGGGCGCAGGCGCGTATTCGTACATCGTAATAACCGGTCCGGGATTGATGCCTACGACCTTGCCCTGGACTCCGAAATCGGACAGTTTTTCTTCGAGGACCGCGCCGTTTTGCTCAAGCTTTTTCCAGTCTGGTTTGAAAGTCTCCGTTTCATACGTGTCGAGTAATGTGAGCGGCGGGAGGCCATATTGTCCCGGAGGGGGAGATACAGGCTGAGTTTCAATTGTTTCTGCGCGGCTATGTTTTCTGGGAAACAGCTCTGCCTGGACCGGCGATGTAAGGGTCTTATCCTTTTTCTTCGGCCGAACCGGCGGCGAACCGGACGATTCCGGCTCCGGTTCCGTGCCGGCCTCCTCCGGTCCTTCTAAAAGCCATCCGGTAATTTTTTTCCAGAATGTGGAAATACCCTGGATCATGGCCTTCAATGTGTAAGGAGTGGAAAGGACAAGAGCGATCAGAATCAAACCGAGCAGTAGCGTATGCGAACCCAGCCACTCCAGCCTGTCTTCAAGAAACTCAGAGATAATTCTGCCGATTTCCCCGCCGGCGCCGACTTTGTATTCCTGCCCCAGGAAAGGAACCGCTTTCCAATGCATGGCCCCGAACGCCATCAGACTCAGGATGAGAAGAACAATACCCGAAACCCGGAGCCACATCCTGTCGATTTCAGGTTCCCTGAAAAGACGCCAACTGGCCCACAGACCCGAAATAACGAGCCCATAGACTCCCAGTCCGAAAAAGGTGACAAGCGGCCAGGCAATGTTGGCCCCGAAGGCGCCTACCCAGTTGCAGGTGTAATTTTTCGATGGAGTGAATATCGTAGGGTCTTTTTCATGGTAAGACAAAATACTGAACAGGACCAGCAGCGAGATCGTCAGAATGCATAAAGCCCAAATTTCGTGCTTTTTTCGATCCATTCGGAGCCTTATTCTTCTTTCTGTTGCTAAATCTCCACCACAATCGGATAAATAACCGGCCTTCTATCGAGGGTGCGGTTGAAAAAGCGCTTCAGTTCGCGGCGGATTTGATCCTGCAAAAGAGCACAGTCCAACTGGCGATCCTCTTCCAACTGCCGGTCGATGCTTTCGAATATTATACATTTGGCCTCGAAGAAAATCTCGGGCTTTGCCTCTTCGTGAATGAATCCTCTGCTGAAGATGTCTGGCCCGCTCACCAGTTCGTGGGTTTCCTTGTTCACGACCAGAGATGCTATTACGAGCCCGTCTTCGGACAAATGCCTGCGGTCCCGAAGGACCACGCCTCCCACGTCGCCGACGCCTTTGCCGTCGACAAAGACCCTGCCCGACTCAATCTTTTCTTCTGTACATACCGAGTCAAGGCCGAAGGATATAACGGTGCCGTTTTCTACCAGAAGACATTTCTCAGGAGGTCTTCCGAGAGACATGGCCAGTTGCCTGTGTTTCGTAAGGTGGCGGTATTCGCCGTGAACGGGGATAAAGTAGCGAGGCTGGACCACGTTTATCAGAGTTTTGAGTTCTTCCTGATAGGCATGTCCGGAAACATGTATGTCTTTGACCTGCTCGTGAATTACGTCAGCCCCGTTTCTGCAGAGGTGGTTTATGATGTTTTGGATCGTGCGCTCGTTACCGGGTATGAACCTCGATGAAAGGATGATCGTATCGCCTTCCTTGACCTTCAACTTCTTGTGATCGTTGAAAGCCATCCGGCTGAGGGCGCTCATCGGCTCACCCTGAGTCCCGGTCGTCAGCATCAATACCTGGGAGTCGGGCGTGTGCTGAAGATCCTGAATCGATATCTCATCTCCGGAAGCAAAATCGAGATAACCAAGCTCGCACGCGATCCTGACATTCGTGACCATCGATTTGCCGTTGAGAAGAACCTTGCGCCCGAATTCGCGGGCAATATGGACGAGCTGCTGTATCCGGTGCAGATTGCTGGCAAATACGGCGACAATCATTCTTCCCCGCTTCTCCTGAAAGATTTCTCGAAGCGTAGCGCCAACCTGTTTTTCGGATACCGTATATCCCGTGCGTTCCACGTTGGTCGAATCGGAAAAAAGCGCAAGCACCCCCTCTTCGCCATACGACCCCAGTCTGGCAATATCAATCCTTTTGCCGTCCACTGGCGTGTTGTCGATCTTGAAGTCGCCTGAATGGATGAGTATCCCGACCGGAGTGCGGATGGCCAGTGCCACCCCATCGGGAATGCTGTGGCAGACTCGGATGAATTCGATACTGAATGGTCCGATATCCACCACTTGGCGAGGGACGATCTCAATAAGATCCACCCGGTCGAGCAGATCGTATTCGCGGAGTTTTTCCCTGATGAGGGCAAGGGTTAGCGCCGTACCGTATATGGGGATGGAGAGTTCTCTGACCAGGAAGGGAATTGCCCCGATGTGGTCTTCATGACCATGGGTTACGACCAGTCCGGCCACCCGGTCCTTGTTTTGGAAAACATAGCTGAAATCGGGAATTACTATGTCGATCCCCAGCATCTCATCTTCCGGAAACATCAAACCGGAATCGACAATTACAATGGTGTCCTCATATTCGAGGACCATCGTGTTCAGGCCTATTTCGCCCAAGCCTCCGAGGGGGATGACTCTTAAAGCGGGACAACTCTGAGTTTCAGGCATTTTTGCGGGCGTTCCCATCGTGGAAATCAGTCCTTAAGTCGTCTGGCTGGGTCCTGGACTCGCCCCCGGCCTCATCAATGGACAAATTGGCGCGGATCGCCTCTCGGACCTGTTCCATCAGGAGATCCCGGCTCCGATTATCGCCGCCCGCCGCCCGGACCGGTTTGCTTATTATCAACTTGATTTCCCCCGGATGGATTTTCCAGCTCTTTTTTTGAAGAATGCGGTACGATCCGCTGATGCTCACCGGCACGATCGGTTGGTGGGACTTTAAGGCCAGGACAAAGCCGCCTTTTTTGAAATCTCCTATCACTCCGTCGGCACTCCTGGTGCCCTCGGGAAAGATGAATACCGAGGTCCCCTGGCGAATCACTTCCGCAGCCGTGTTCATGCTGATGAGTGCTTTCCGCCTGTCCCTTCTATTGATCGGAATGTAGCCTGCCTTGAGCATTGCGAGTCCCAGGATCGGGATCTTGAAAAGCTCCTCTTTCGCGAGCCAACTGAAGCGAACGGGCATTTTCCCAAGCGCCGTGAAGATATCGAACCA
>Ga0326728_10000979_pt1 | contig 104607 bp, 90 predicted proteins | sample MB3enrmetagenome_FD_207602 | JGI IMG/M metagenome (GOLD analysis project Ga0326728, IMG submission 207602) | Lab enriched peat soil microbial communities from McLean, Ithaca, NY, United States - MB31MN | ecosystem: Environmental > Terrestrial > Soil > Wetlands > Peat | place: USA: New York... | reverse complement strand
ACTCAGCCACTGCCGAACTTGCTGCTGCTGGCTGGAATTCAAAGTCAAAGCGGGAAGTTTTCGTGACATGCTTAAGCATAAACCGAACTCCCCCAATTGTCCATCTATTTGTTGGACAGTACACTAGTGGGCGAGTATCTGGGAAGAATTTGGTAATGGGCCCTAAACCCAAGTGTTCCATGAGTCCTCGCAAGTCCCGAGAGAGAAGGAGTTGACATGTACGCACAAATGCATCAATATGCGTTTATGCGTACCACCATCGATCTGCCTGACGACCTCTATCGGACCCTCAAGGTTCGGGCGGGAATGAGCGGCCTTACGCTGAAGCAATTAGTTCCGCAGCTCATTGAGCAAGGGATGCGGTCGCAGCGAAGCGAGCCAATTTCCGCGACGCGGCGCGCTCCCCCGCCGGTAATAATCCTCCCTCGTGGAGTGCCCATTCCTGCCCGGTCGCGGGAGGAAATCAGCCGCATCGAGGAAGCGGAAGGCGAGGCGAAGCATGCGGGACCTGCTTGATGCGAGCGTATGGCTTCCCTTAAGCGCCCCGGAGCACGTCCACTACCCTCGCGCGCGGCGCTATTGGGATGAGGAGTCGGCGAGCGAGCTAGCCTTTTGCCGCCTGACCGCGATCGAGTTCTTACGGCGCCTGACCAACGCCCAAATCCTCGGCACTGCCGCTTTGGACGGCGCAGGGGCTTGGCATGCTCTCGAAACTTGGCTGGCGGTTCCGCAAGTCACTTTTCTCGCCGAACCCCCAGGCCTGGACGAATTATTGACGCAATGGGCCGGAAAGCTCGATTTGCGCGACGGACAGTGGGCCGACGCGTACCTTGCTGCCTTCGCCCTGGCGAGTGGCTGCCGGCTGATTTCCTTCGACGAAAGTTTCCATCGTTACCCGGGAATCGAGTTTCTGCACTTGACGGCATAAGGAGGTTTCGATCATGAAGATCATTCTGGCCTCCGCGGCTTTCCTCTTGACTCTCCAAGGTTCAGCTCTTGGTGGCATTGACACTGACATTCCCCAAGCCAATCAGGTGATTCTGACAACGGGGGATTGGGCGCCTACCGTAGAGGCAACGCAGAGGGCACTCAAAGCCATTCAGTCTTTTCTCGAACGGCCCACTTCAGGGGATCAGCGGAGCAGGGAGGAGATAAAATATACTCTCGAAAACACGAGGCGCTACCGAGTTCAATTCGTCGGGCTTATCCGACAGAAAAGAACAGTTGTCTGGTGCAACTTTTTCCCGGCCCCTGGAACCGGAGAGATAGACGAGTTTAAGGATTGGAAGCATAGGGTGGTCAACGTTAGTGACGGAGGGTACTGGTACTGGCAGATTGACTATGACCTGATCACGGGGAGGTGTCTGCATTTTTGGGCGAATGGGATTGGTTGAGTTCACGCTCTATTCACGCCAGACAACGCTGAATGAGCCGCGTAGCGCCTCCGTTGTTGAGGGCCGCGCTGCTTACTGCGAGCGCTATCCAATCAGTTTGACGACGTATCACAGCGGTGGGATATTGGGGCGCGAAAAGCCCAAGTTCAAAACTTCGCTGTGTGGCTATTTGGTCGAATCGAAATTCACCGCAACCTGCGGGGAAAATCTGCAAACATGGACACGCATTCTCTCATGAGCCGACTCTGGCGATCCCCAATTCCCCGCCGTACCGCGTTGGCGCTGGTGGCATTGGCAACACTGGCCGGTGGCGCCATCGGCTTTTGCGGCGAGGTTCATTTGGCGGCCTACAAGGGCAACCTGGCAAAGGTCCGAGCGCTGGTCAAACGTCACCCCGAACTGGTTTCCAGCAAAGACAAGTTTGGCCGCACACCGTTGGAGGTAGCGGCGTGGCAAGGCCACAGGGATGTGGTGGAATTGCTGTTGGCCCACGGGTCTGATGTCAATACCAAGGACCAAGGGGGAGAGACGCCTCTGTTCAGCGCGGCGCAAGGGGGCTATAAAGACGTGGCGGAGTTGCTCCTGGCGCACGGGGCTGACGTCAATGCCAAGGACCAATCGGGGAAAACCCCTTTGCATGTGGCAGCGGAAGACGGCCACAAGGGAGTCGCAGCCTTGCTCCTGGCCAACAAGGCCGAAATTAATGCCGAGGACAACACGGGCGAGACACCTTTAGATATGGCGGCCGATAAGGGCGACAAGGGCATGGTGGAATTGCTGTTGGCCAATGGCGCCGATGTCAATTTGAGTGGCAATTGGAATCCCCTCCACTGCGCTGCGGCTGAGGGCCACAAGGACGTCGCGGAATTGCTGTTGGCTCACAACGCCGACGTCAATGCCAAAGAGACGAACGGTTATACGGCCCTGCACCTCGCGACGACGTTCGGAAAAAAGGACATCGGAGACTTGCTGCTTGCCCACGGCGCTAAGTACAGCTTCCTGGAAGTGGCGGAGATTGGCGACTTGGCCAGAGTCCAGGCGATGCTCAAAGCCGATCCCTCGCTGGTTTTCAGCCGCGACGAATACGGCCGCACGGCCCTTCATGCGGCAGCGCTTCGGGGCCATAAGGACATTGTGGAGTTGCTGCTGGCCAACCACGCCGATGTCAATGCCCGGGAACATGACCACTCGAGCCATGCGCTCCTGGAAGCGGCGCGGAGCCACAATGCTGACCCCAATACCAGATGGAAGAGGGGCGGGACACCTCTGCACTCAGCGGCGGCACAGGGTCACAAAGACGTGGTGGAATTGCTTTTGGCGCACGGGGCCGAAGTCAATGTGACGGATGGCGATAATGCCGATACGCCGTTGCACTCCGCGGCCGACCAGGGTTACAAAGACGTGGCGGAATTGCTGTTGGCCCACGGGGCGGAGGTAAATGCCAGAGACAAATACGGCAAAACGCCACTGCACCTGGCGGCGGAGCACGGCGACAAGGATGTGGCGGAAGTACTACTGGCTCACAAGTCGGAATACACCATACTTGAACTGGCCTCGGTGGACGACTTGGAAAGAGTCCGAGCGGTGCTTAAAGACAATCCTGGTCTGGTTTCCAGCAGAGGTGAAGTCGGCTGGACGCCCTTACATTACGCAACGAAGAACGGCTACAAGGACATGGTGGAACTGCTACTCGCCAATAAAGCCGACGTAAATGCCCGAGACCAACTCGGCGAGACCGCGCTGGAATGGGCGGCATATTATTGCCTCACAGACATGGTGGAATTGCTGTTGGCGCACGGGGCACAGGTCAATACCAAGGACGGATACGACGGCTCGTCACCTTTACATCAGGCCGTGCATCAGGGCCAGATAGACGTGGTGAAATTACTGTTGGCCCACCATGCGAATGTTAATGCCAAAGAGAATAATGGCTGGACGCCTCTGGACGAGGTGAACGAATATGGTGAAATCGCAGTTCTGCTGCGCCGACACGGCGGCCACGAATAGACTGGCACCGCAGACGCGCGGGCTGCCGCCTGACACCTTTTTCTCATTATGGAGATGTCCACACAACTCATGCGAGATTTGCTTAGGAGCAAGGTAGCGCAGAGTTTCGCGCTCCAGAAACTCTGCGGTTTTGCTTTTTGTGCATCAATGGGTCGTAAGCGTTTGCCTGTCCAAAGCCGCAGACTCTCAAAACCCGAGAGTCTGCGCTACCCTACTTGGTGGTATATTTCCATCCAAGAGTTTGGAACAAATGAAGTTTGTGAGGTGTCTATCTCGATATGAAATGGCGTCGAGGGTTGGTGTTTGCGCTGATCCACATCACGATTGCGATTCCTGTAATCCTGCACCTGGAGGATGCGAATTGGCGATATCTGCGCAGTGCGCTTCGCGTCGCCTCGCCCGTTCGCGCTGTTGCGTTTCGGGAGGAAGTTGAGTGGGATCCCGTTACGGTCTGTTCGTGGCTTAGTCTTGAGGACAGAATTCTACGAGGTGTGGATTTACCCGCCTGGATTGTCTCGGGGTGGCGGAGTTCTGCGCCCTTACCATGCACTCTTGCGAGGATAGCCGCCGCGTTTCATGGTGGATATCGCTATGTGTATTCCCGTAGCGGCGAGATGGCTGTTTCCTGGGGTTTTGTGGGGCTGATATTTTTGCAATGGCTAATCGTCGGTTCATTTCCTGTTCTTCGAGTGAAGCGCTGGTTTCGTGAGCCATCAGTAGTCATCACTGTTTGCGCCTTGGTCGGCGTTCTTGCACTCGCCTGGCAATACACCGATGCTCCTCAAAAAGACATTCCTGATCTTGCGGCAAGCATCGTTATGCTGGTGGCTTGGACCGCGTGGTTAGTGTGGTTCATGTGGCTAGGGTTGGTACTCATCAAGGCCGCCAAGGCTAAATGGCGCCGCCTAGTGGTCAACGCGTGAATTCGCGGGCGGCAAGATCAATTCAATGTTTTTGCAGCGGTTTTGTCCGCCGCTGCTACGTCTTGCGGGTGCGCGCTACATTGGCTTCGGGGGCACAAAGTCGAACATTATCCTGCCGGGCCCAATCCCGACTACTTCCACCTCGTAGGTGAGGTCTCTTCCTGCCAGAGGATGGTTGAGATCCACCACGATCTCGGTGTCGGTGACTTCATTGACTCGAACCGGCCGGCGGATGCCCAACGCCTCTTGTTCACCCGAAAGGATGTCCCCGACCGCCGGTTGGTCATCGGGTGGGAATTCGGTGCGCAACAGCACTTTCTTAAGGTTTTCATCGCGAGGGCCGTAGGCATCCGCGGCGGCGAGGGTGAAGGTGGTTCTTTCTCCCTCTTTCAGGCCCAGGAGATGTTCTTCGAACTTGGGGATCAGGAGCCCGGCCCCCATCCTGACGGGGGCAAATGGTTCCAGGGGGCAAATGGTTCCAGGAACCATTTTTCTTCCAGGAACCATTTTTCTTACAGCTATAGCTGGGACGCCGAGAATCGCCTGGCCTCGGCGGCCGGGGTGACGTACACTTACGACGGCGACGGGCAGCGGGTGGAGAAGTCGAGCGGCACGCTCTATTGGCGCGGGGGAAACGGTTCGGTGGTGGCCGAGACAGACACCTCCGGCAACACCCTGAACGAATATATTTTCTTTGGGGCTCGGATCGCCCGGCGGGATTCGAGCGGGAACGTCTACTACTATTTTGGCAACCACCTGGGCAGCTCAGCTATCACCAACGCCACGGGCACACTCTGCTACGACGCGGACTTTTACCCCATCGGAGGCGAGTTGGCGTTCACCAACAACTGCGCGCAGAATTACAAATTCGCGGGCATGGAGCAGGACCCGGAGACCGGCGATTACCACACTCAGTACCGCCAATATGCTTCCAACCTCGGCCGCTGGCTGAGCCCCGACCCGCTCGGCGGCAGCATCTTCAATCCCCAGTCCCTCAACCACTATGCGTACGCGTTGAATAACCCCATCACCCTCACCGACCCGCTGGGGCTGGCCGGCAGCAGCTACGCGCCAGCGATTTCCTGGAATTGCGTCATCCCAACTAACGTACCTAATGCGTATACTTATTACACAAAATGCGAGAAGAATAACGGGGCGGTTCCGGGTACTGCCAGCGGCTCTGGGAGCTGCATTTCCGGCGAGTACGGTTGCGGCGGAAGCTCCACAAGCTTCACTTACGGCGAAGACTACTGGGACGCGCTGGAGGAGAACGACGCCATTGCTAAGGCTTCGGTGGACGCGAATGGGAACCTCGGATTTACTGTCAACCCGGATTCTGGCTTTGCGCAGGTCAATTGCCAGAGCGGTACTTGCGTCTGGGCAAATATCATTGACCCGGAGAAGGGCGAGTACTACCAGGTCGGGATGCCCGGGATGACGCAAGGGTCCCCCTCCTTAACAACCACCATTAGCCTTGCCAATAGCCTTAGTCCTGTTTGGAACGCCCTGAAGACAGCCGCTTCCGACGGCGGCTTCAGCATGGGTACTTCGGGCAATACCAATTTCCAGCCCGGCGGATCGGTCTGTGTGACATGCGCACAGCCTCCTATTGGAACCCTCCCGGAAAAGGCCGCGAGCACAACCCCGAGCGTGCCCCAGATGATGCTGCCTTTTTTGCCCAGCGCTCCTTTGCCCAGCTCAGTACCAGTACTTTTGCCCGTGCCCTCCTCGTCTCCATAGCCGACGTGGTGAGGGACGCACCCGTCCGGCACGGGGCGCGCAAGGAAGGAGGCTTAATGAAAAGCTTTGGACATGGCAAACGCTTACAGCCCCTTGATGCACGAAATGCAAAGCTGCAGAGTTTCTGGAGCGCGAAACTCTGCGCTACCCTGCTCCTGGGGCTGGCCTTGGTGGTCCCCGCGGTATCTTTCGCAACCGACCCCACGCCCGAGCAGATACTGGCGAAGGTTTCCCAGACCTACTGTGGCCTCGGATCCTTCCGTTTCGTCGAACGCCAGGAGAGCAGGAAACCGACCGCTCTTTTCCCGGAGAAGAATGGACCGGCCGATCCTTTTGGCAGCCGCCCGGCGCGCTACGAAACGGACCTGGCTGTATCCACCCCTGGAAAGATCCGGCTCGTTGTGAGTTCTGGGGAAGGCAAAGTTTTGTTGGTCTCGGATGGCCGGAAGACCTGGGCGTACATCCCCAACCTGAACGAATACAAGGAGGCCGCCGCGGCGCCGCTGCTGCAAGAGCTGTGGGCGTACCCCATTAGCCTTATCAGCGACGACCTCGCCCGGTACAGGAGCCTGTCTCACGAGGGCGGACGCGCGAAGCTGCGAGGCGAGGAAACGTTGAGCCTCGGGGGGCAGGAGGTGCGGTGCTACGTTGTGAACGTCCCAGCGCCGGCCGGCTCGCGGAGGCTTTGGGTTGACGAGCAGCGTTTCATTGTTTTGCGGGATGAGTGGATTTCGCCTCCCGGTAGCGGCACCAACTTGCACCCAGGTGGCGTGGAGGACTGGGGTGTTTGGACCTCGCGATTGACGAGGGTGGACCTCGGGCCGATATCGAACGATGCCTTTCAATTTGATGTTCCGAGCGCTGCCCGCCGTGTAGATTCATTCAGCGCTCCGGCCGGGCCTCTCCAGTGGGCCGAGGAGGTGCTCCTGGGTTCCCTCATGGGCTTGGAAATGAGGCATGCTGTCCAAGACGTGGTGCTTGAGGGTCTTCACATTGGCACGGAAATGGAGCACGTTGCCCAAGGAGCGGAAGATGCCCTATAAGGCTCGACGGCGCGCGACTTCACGGCCGGAAGCCTCGGCGGCGAAAATGTACGCCTTCGCGGGTTGCACGGCAAAATCGTGGTGCTGGATTTCTGCGCGAGCTGGTGCCTGCCCTGCCAGGAACAATTGGCGGCCATCCAGAAGTTACATGACGAGCTGGCATCAAAGGGAGTGGTTTTTCTCGGAATTGACGACGAGAGTTCGGAGGCCGTGGAGGATTTTGTCAAGACTCACGGCTACACGTTTCCGATGCTCCTGGACTCGAAGCAAACCGCCCATCAGCTCTACGACGTTCGCTTGGTGCCGACGACAGTGGTCATCGACCGCAAGGGCAAAATCGCTGCCCACTACGTTGGCGCAGCCGGCGAGGAGCAACTCCGCCGCGCCCTCAAATCCGTCGGGCTCAGCACCACGCTTTGAGGGTAGATTTTTCGGGCGGGGTGTCTGAGGAAGAAAGGGTGTCAGAACGGCACGGCGCTGAGTCTCTCTTACAACTACTTCGGGAACGGCAGCCCGTACGTCATCACCAACAATCGCGACAACGGGCGGACGGTGACCTACGGCTACGATTCGCTGAATCGCTGGAATAGCGCCTCGAGTCAGGCGGCCACGGGCGCTGACTGCTGGGGGCAGTCAGTGCCCTCGGGCGGGTATGACCGGTATGGCAACCTGCTGACGATCAACCCGAGCCAGTGCTCGCCGCCGGGGCTTTCGAAGAGCGTCAATGGGAACAACCAGGTGAGCGGGTACTCTTACGACGCCGCGGGCGACGTGACCTACGACGGATTCTACAACTATAGCTGGGACGCCGAGAATCGCCTGGCCCTGGCGGCCGGGGTGACGTACACTTACGATGGCGACGGGCAGCGGGTGGAGAAATCCACCGGCACCCTCTACTGGCGCGGGGGCGGCGGTTCGGTGGTGGCCGAGACAGACACCTCCGGCAACACGCTGGACGAGTATATTTTCTTTGGGGCTCGGATCGCCCGCCGGGATTCGAGCGGGAACGTCTACTACTACTTCGGCAACCACCTGGGGAGCGCGGCCATCACCGACGCCACGGGCACACTGTGCTACGACGCGGACTTTTACCCCATCGGTGGTGAATTGGACTTCACCAACAATTGCGCGCAGAATTACAAATTCGCGGGCATGGAGCAGGACCCCGAGACCGGCGATTACCACAATCAATACCGCCAATATGCTTCCAACCTCGGCCGCTGGCTGAGCCCCGACCCCTCGGGGACGGCGGCCGTCTCTCTGGCGAATCCGCAGACTTGGAACATGTATGCGTACGTCACCAACAACCCGACAACCCTGAACGACGCGACGGGGCTGGACGGCAGCGGCTACGGGCCAGGATGTGGCGGCTATGCCCAGCCGAGTTGCTATTTCCAGGCGAGCTACGATTCAAACTACGACCCCAATAGTTGGGTGCTGCCGAACAACATTAATTGCATGGCCGGGGAATACGGCTGCGCCGGGACCCCGAGCGAGATACAGTTAGCCGAGGCGACGTGTGTCGCCTGGGTAAATACCGTAACTGAGAATAACTGGTTCCTTCAGGGGTTTATCGTGCAAAAGGGGATAGGCGGGATTTACTATAGCCAATGGCTGGCGGGCGCTGCTGCCGCTCAGTTTGCCGACCCTAGCACCATCGCCAATGGCGTCGAGGAAAGCACAAACCTTTATATGAATCCGGATGGAACATACTCATATATGTTTCCTTCATCCGGCAATGCTTTTGAATCCGATTTCAACCCCGATGACGTTCCTCTCGGTACGACCTATGCTGGCGACGCTCACACGCACGTTGCGCTCGGCCTTCAGACCTTTGGCGAACAGTTTTCACCAACGCTATGCGGGGGGGAGCTATGCGACATCGGGCTAGCTATGGCGCCCTGGAACAACGGCCAACCATGGTTCTTGGCAACTCCCCAGGGACGCATCGAAGTGTTCCTTCCTTCGGCGGCCGGTAGCATGCCCTATGGGTGCGTAGTTGTCGGTTCGGCGGTTTCGCCGGGACCTGGACTGAGTAATGTTGCTGTGCCAACCTGTAATTGACGTGGAGGAAACTAAGGATGAACAAGAAACTTCTAGCAGTTATCGCCGGATTGTCGCTCCTGGCCCCATCAGCGGCCGGTCAGTCCCGGCCGGAGCCCGTCAGCATGATCCAGCTTATCGCCGTGCCGCAGAAGTTTAACGGCAAGCTTGTCTCTGTCATGGGACTGCTCGGGTACGGCGAGTTTCCGGTCCTCTGGGTAAATGAACTGGATGCCAAGCACGCACTCTTTCTGAACACTGTTCGGATATCACCAAGCAAGGAAATGGCAAGGGAAAGGGATACGATCAACCTTAAGTACGTCACCATAGTAGGGGTGTTTCACGCGGCTGGTACCGGGGCTGTGGAAGGCCTGCGAGGGAAAATATCAGATATTCAGTCTTGCACCGTGTGGTCCGATCCGCAGCACCCCATTAGCGAGAGGGAACAGCCGGCGGGCCAGTTTAAATGAATGCTTACATAAGGTAGCGCGACCATAACGGCGTCGGCGCTGTCAAGAGACAGTTCTCCGGTGCGCGCCGGGCACCTCGCTGCTGGCCTCGACGTCGAGCTGGCGCGGAGGCTGGCGTCTCTCAGCACTCCTCCGCGGCCTTTCGTCGTTTTGTATTCATAAACCTGTGAACGGCGGGCGGCTCAAGGGCTGCAACATGGGCGCGATTATAATCCACGGCCCAGGGCTCGGCGAAGCGGAATTCGCGTTCCGGCCCAGAGCCGCGGACGAGCGCTGAGAGGCGCGCACGTCCTCGCTACCCGACCTCCGGGCCACCCGCTTGCAGCGCAGAGTTTCGCGGTCCAGAAACTCTGCGGCTTTGCATTTTGTGCATCAAGGGGTTGTAAGCGTTTGCCATGTCTAAAGCCGCAGACTCTCAAAACCCGAGAGTCTGCGCTACCCTGCTCTGCGGCTCCTCTGCGTGATAGCTCAGTCCTCTCCCCCCATGGGAGTCGGGGTGATAACCGCGCCTCTGCTGTCATTCCAACCTGTCAGCCGAGGGAGAGGAATCCCGCTCTGAGCGTTTTCCAGGCAGCGCAAGATTCTGCCTATTCGATCCGCTTGGCCGGCAGGTCCTTGCCATTCTGATGCATGATCATCGCACTTGTGTGGCCCTGGTTATCGAGTACGGAAGTAAAAGTAATCTGCAGATCGTTGACCTTCAAGAAAAAGTCATACTCACTCTCGGGAAATATCTCGACCTTCTGTTGCCCAGTGGCTTGCGCAAAGAGGTGGCCACCTTCCCGAGTCACGGCGACAATGAAGTCTGGCATTAGCTGATAACGTCCCACGTGCCTGTCCAATATCTTCGAATCAACCACGATCTCTTTGTGTTCTTTCGGATGGAATCCCGGGAGGAACCCGTGTGCAGCCAGAAAGGCATCTCCCTTGGCGATCGAGTCCGCAACCGCCTTGGGATCAGGATCGAAAGAGTATGTTTGCTCGTCCAGCTTTCGAGTGAGCAGATGGCCGAGGAGCGGGTATTCAACGACTTGGCAATCGCTCCCGTTATCCCGAGCACGCTGGCAGAATCGCCGGACGCCGCAGATGGGCACGGTAGTGTCGAGGACACCTTGAAAGATGATCGTGGGCGGGACGCGGCCATGGATCTGTTCGTCAGGAGACAAAGCGGCGGTCGTGGTCTTCCCCAACAGAAGCCCTTGGAAATAACTGTCTCCCACCAGGGAAACGGCGGGTGAAAGCAATACCAGGGCTTGGGGAGAGAAATCAACATAGGGGCGCTCCGGGTCCGGAATCGTGGCAAGTGCGGCGGCAAGATGCCCTCCGGCGGAAAAGCCGTAAGCAGCCAGCCGGGAGGGATCGATACCGAGTTCCTGGGAGTTTGCGCGCAGCCAAAGAATCAGGTCGCGGGCGTCCGCTAGGGCATCGAGGGGTGTAATCTTCGTCCCATCGGAGAGGCGGTACTCCGCGGCCACGGCGACGGCGCCGTAGCCGGCGTAGCGCCGCGCATCTCCATAGACCCATTCGGGCGAGCCAACCTTCCAGCCGCCGCCGTGAAAGAGAACAATGACCGGAGCGGGTTTGCCCGGAGTGGCACCTTCCGGCCTAAAGATGTGGGCCGTCAGTCGCGTGGTGCCAACCGTCTTGAAAGTGCGGATGTCGGGTTGTAGCTGCGCGACCTGGGATTGAGCGTGGATGACGGAGCAGATGCAAAAGAACGTGAGCGTTGTCATGAGAAGCTTCATGCTGTGTGTTTCCTCCAAAACCGGTTTTGTTCCGGCTAAATTTACCGACCAAGTCGCGTGGCTACGGAAATCACCGGAGCCATCAGATTTGGCCATAATCAGACCTCAGAGTACGTGTACGTCTGAGCGGCCAAAAAGTTTCGCAGGAATCGCATGCTCCGCCGACTCTGAGTATGGCAAGGGATTGTCAAAACGAGAGGTTCGCGGGTTCCGACCTGCGCCGGAGAGGTTGTTCAGGACCCTCGCCCTTCGGAAAGGCAGCTCCTTTCCGCAAATCAGGCGGCGGAGCCGCGGCTGGCGCATCAGAGCGAAGCGCTGGATAGCGCCGGGATAAACCGGCAGGGAGTAGCGAATGAAAGAGTCGTACAGCGGCGTAGCGCAGAGTTATTTTTCTCCGAGAAAAATTACTCTGCGGTACGCCTTCAAATGTGTGTGTGCGGGTCGGCGGGCAACCATACGCGATCGACCGACAAACCGCTGGGAGTCACGACCGCATCGGTGAGGTTACCGGTGTAATCAGGGACGCTCGACCAGGGCCAATCCTCCGGACGCTTTGCCAATCCCGCCTTCACCGGGTTGAGGTGAGTATACTCCACCTTTTCGTGATACTCCCTCACCGTACGCAGAGCGCGATCAAAGAAGCGCGGCTGGAACAGCAATCCCACCTCCCCGCGGAAACGGTTGATACGCTTCGTCGCGGCCACCTTAATCGCTTCCATGACCCGAGAAATGGTGAGCGGATAAGGCGGGTAGAAGATCGCATGCCAGTGGTTGGGCAGAAACACCCAGGCACTCAGCAAGAAGCCGTGTTTCCTGCGGCGTTCCTCGATCACCCGCGCCAAGCAGGCGAATTCCGAGGCCGTGAGAATCCCGCGCCAGGGTAAGACGCGACATGTGATAAAGAACCAACTGTCCGATACCACCAAGCGTCGAAGTCGCGACATAGCGCCCAGTATAATCCTCAAACCCTTGGCCGCAACACGTCATTTCCGTATGGGTTCAATCCCCCACGGCGTACCGCAGAGTAATTTTTCTTGGAGAAAAATAACTCTGCGCTACGCCGCTGTCCCCATCCCATCGGGACGCCGCCCTTTGGTCCGTCAGTTGACGGATAAACTCGCCGCTACAGAATTCGACGCCGTGGCAAGCAACCCGCAGCCGTGCGCGCCCCTCTGAAGATATTGTAGAATGGATGATTATGCGGAAAACCATTTCGCTCTCGCTCGCCCTGCTCGGACTTTTCGATTCCCTCTATCTTTTCTGGACCTACACTTCCTCATCCCGGCCGATGGTCTGCTTCGGAGGGGGCTGCGACGCCGTACGCGCCAGCGCTTATTCCCACTTTCATGGCGTGCCCATGCCGGTGTTTGGCGTGGCGGGCTACGTCCTGGTGGCCTTGCTCATCATTGCGGAATCGCTGGTTCCCGCGGCGGTGGCCATTGAGGTTCGCTATGCGCTGGCGGGCGCCACCGGGTTCGGATTTCTCTTTTCGCTCTACCTCGAATACCTCCAGGCGTTCGTGATTCACGCTTTCTGCGCGTGGTGCGTGACCTCGGGCCTGGTGATGACGGCACTCTGCGCGTTGGCCCTCTACAACGTAGTTCACCCCGCGCCGGAAGGCGATCCCTCCGCGCAACTCGCCCAGGTGCGCAGCTTCTTTGCGGTATCCGTGGCGGCGTTGCTGATCGGTGTTCCCGCTTTCTACCAGCTTGCCGCGCATGGGGAAAAAGCTCCCCCGCCGCCACCGCCCGCAACTGAGACCAATGCGGAGAAGCTGGTCAGGCCCGAGAGCCACGCCACCGGCAATCCCCAGGCGGCTTTGACGGTGGTGGAGTTTGGAGATTTCGAATGTCCCGCCTGTGGACGCGAGGAACCCGTGGCGGGGGAGATTCGCGCCAAGTATGCAAACCAGATCCGCTTCGTATTCCGCCAGTTCCCTCTCCACGTCCATCCTCTTGCCGAGCGCGCGGCGGAAGCCTCAGAGTGCGCCGCCGAACAGGGAAAGTTCTATGAAGCGGTGGACAAGATCTACTCCCAACAGGACGATTTGAGCGATGATGGGTTGAAGCGTGACGCCGCTGAAATCGGCTTGGATCAAAGCAAATTCAACCAGTGCCTGGCCAGCGGCGCGGAGACCGCGCGGGTGCAACGCGATCACGAGGATGGCAAGGCGCTCGGGGTAAAGATGACGCCCACATTCTTCATCGGGCGCCAAGCGGTGGCAGATGTCCCCGATTTGGACGAGTTCTCGCGGCTCATCGACCAGGAACTGGTAGCCCAGGGGGTAGGGCTGTCCTCCCCTCCCGCACCGACCGCTGCCCCCGTGCTCCCCTCCGCCTCGCGACCCGCACAAGCAAAAAATCCCCCCAAAGCCACGGCGTCTTCCCAGAAAGCTGCGCCCGCCACCACGGAAACGGCCGCGTCTCCATTCGGCTTGTTCGGATCAGCCCCAGGAAACTCACTTTCAAGTTTCCAGTCCGACACGACGACGTGTAGCGAGGCGGAAGCACTCAAGACGCAGCCTCGACTGATCCATACCAGCGAACTGCGCGAACTCCTCACGGGAAAGATTAAGCCGCTCTTCGTGGATGTGCGGCCGGCAAAAGAGTACGCCGCGGGGCAGATTCCCGGGGCGATCAATATTCCCATCGACGATATGCCCAAGCGCTGGAGCACCCTGCCCAAAGACCGCGTGATCATCTTCTATGAGGGCGGACGATCCTCCGGGGATGTTTGCGCCGCCGGCCGGGCCGCAGGAAGGATCCTGCTGAACCACGGCTATGCCTTCGAGCAAGTTAAGGTGTATCAGGAGGGCCTTTTGGGGTGGGAGAAATCCAGACTTCAGGCCGACAAATAGTCGTTCAAAGCATAACCTCCGGGCCTCATTAATCCAAGGCGTACCGCAAAGCCGCTATGTAGCTGCGCGGCTTCTGCCAGCCAAGAGGATTATTCCCGATCTTGGTACCTGCAACTATAGCCGGAGCGCCCAAGCTTTAAATAAGCTAATTAAAATGAGTGACTTAACAGGTACAACCGGGGCTACGGTGGCTGATTTTGGCGGTTTCCTAAGGGGCCGTGCCGGCGCAAAATCCGTGGCTAATTAATACCGGTAACAAAAAGTTATTTTTCAAAAGATAGATATTGAAGTGGGCTCGCCATAAGACTATACTCATTCTTTCTCGCGCGCCTCTCAGGGCGCTTCTGGGTTGCAACAGCCAGGCGTTCATAGTGTGCCACCAATTCGCTCTCCTTTTCGCTCCTGACCAGGCGCCTCCTGCTCATGGCTGACTGCTAAGCCATTACAAAGGACTGAAATGACATGGGAAATATCAGTAATCCAATAACGCAATGGGCCTTCACCATTCTGCTTTCCGTGGTCATGGGAACATGTCTGCTGGTTGGAGTGGCAATCTTACGGCGCTGGCAGCAAACCCGTTATTCTCGCTACGTGCACGCCCTTCAACGCAAGTACCGGCCGGTTCTGGCAGAGGTGCTCTCCGGCGCGCGGAACCCCTCCGAAATCGAAGCTCTGCGCGAATTACCCTTGGCCGACCTGGAACTCCTGCTTGATCCGCTTTTCTCCAGGCGCAGGATCACGGAACGGGGTCTGGTCTTCCTTCGGGCCCTATGCGCGGAATTGGGATTGATTGAGCTGTGGCAAAGCCGATTGGCCAATGGGCACGCGGCGAGGCACCCATCCTCAAGGCACCGTTGGGACGACCGAACGGGGATGCGCTATCTGCTGCGCGGGAGAAGCATCCGGAACCTGGGAACGCTGCATCATCGGCCAAGTTGGCCGCTCCTGGTCAAGGCCTTGGACGATCGCCACGCCGATATCCAGTTGGTGGCGTTGCGGTCTTTGGCGGCGCTGGGGGCGCCGGAGAGCTTCCCGGTGCTGCGGGAACGGCTCCATGCGGTGGTCCTGGGCAAGACCCCATCCCCGCCGTTGCAGGTATTACAGTCCGCCATGGTCAGCTTTGACCTTACTTGCGTGCCGGACCTGTTGCCTTCCCTGTGCCACGCGGATCGTCAGGTTCGTTTGCATGCCACCGAGATTCTCCAGACGATGGCCTGCCGCGAGGCTGCCCGCCAGCCACCTATAGCCCTCACCCGAGAGTTGCTTCCACCCCAGGTGGTGGAATTGCTGCTGTCCGGGTTGGCGGTTGACACCAGCGCCGATGTTCGAGCGCGCGCGGCGGAGATCATCGTTCTTCTCGCCGACCCTCGCGCCACGCCCGTGCTGCGCAACCTTCTGCTTGACCGGCAATGGTTCGTGCGCCTGCGCACCGTGCGCGCCCTCGTCCACATGCGCCAGGCCACCGCGCCTTTGCACCCGGATATTCGCGAATGCTTGCGCGATTCCCACTGGCCAATACGCGAGGCGGCAACCCAGACCCTCATCTCCCTTGGCCGAGTGGGAAAGCAGCAGCTCTATGAACATTTCCTGACTTCCCCCGACCCCACCACCCGCGAGCAAATTGTAGAAGTGGTCGAGCGCACGGGATTGATGTCCTCCCTGGTGGAAGATTACAGCGTGGGCACAAAAGGCGTGGACGCCCTCATGGTCGAAGAGATGGCCGGCGATACGGCTCTGCTGGGGGTTTCGGGGATTCTCCGCACCCTCAGTCCCGAAATCCGTCAAAGCTTCCTGGACCGTTTCCTCCCCTCCGTGGAAGCCAAGATGCGGTTCCTGCAAGAAACCCACCTGGGCGCAAAGAACACCGTTAGCCTCCAGGAAGTTCTCGATTTCCCGCCCCACCTGGCGGCCTAAGGGAGATTGCCGCCATGAACCACATGCGCTTGTTTTTCGACGGCTGGGCGACAGGGTTTGATCTTGTTGTCCTCTCCTACTTTTTCCTGGGCAACGGAGTTTACACCATCCTGATGTTGCTCTCGCTGCGCGCCACTTGGGTACATATGCGGCAAATGAACTATCAAGGGCTGGATGCTTTGCGCCGCTCCCCCTTGACGCCGCCGGTGACTATCATCATTCCTGCCTGGAACGAGCAAGACGTCATCGTGAATTCCGTTCGCTCCGCGTTGCGGGCGGATTACCCCAATGTGCAAGTCCTCGTCGTGGACGACGGGTCAACGGATATGACCCTCGACCGTCTGGTGCAAAGTTTTAGGCTGGTGGAAATGGATGGGGCCTACCACTCCAGCATCCCCACCGCGCCTGTCAGTACTTATTACATCAATTCCAAGGTTCCCAATCTTCTGGTGGTCAGCAAAGTGCGAGGGGGGAAGCCGGACGCCCTTAATGCCGGGATTAACCTTTGCCGCTCACCCTACTTCTGTAACCTTGACGCCGATTGCCTGCTCGAGCGCGATGCGCTATTGCGGTTGATGGACCCCATCATCAATTCCACCGTTGAAACCGTGGTGAGCGGCGGGATTGTGCGTATCCTCAATGGCTGCGAGATCAGAGCCGGGCGCGTGCTCAGAGTGGGCCTGCCACGGACCTGGCTGGAACGATTTCAGGTGGTCGAGTACCTGCGCAGTTTCCTTTTCGGGCGCACCGGGTGGCATCTGCTGGGGGGCACGTTGATCGTGTCGGGGGCATTCGCGGTCTTCCCTCGCGCCACGGTCATTGCCGCCGGAGGTTTCTGCCACGACACGGTGACGGAAGACATGGACTTGATTGTGCAGCTCCATCAATGGGCAGCGGAGCACAATCGCAAGATTCGCATGTCCTTCACCTCCGACCCCGTGTGTTGGACTGAGTGCCCTTCCACCTTCGCGATGCTGGCCAATCAGCGTCGGCGCTGGCAACTGGGGCTTTGTCAGACGCTTTGGAAACACTCTGAAATTCTGTTCGGAAGAAAATATGGAATCGTGGGGTGGCTCAGCTTCCCCTTCCACGCCTACGTCGAAGGGCTGGGCGCCGCGGTGGAATTCCTGGGATACTTTCTTATCCCTCTGGGCATTTTTCTCGGCGTTGTTCCTCCCGAACTGCTCTTGGTGTTCATTCTGCTCGGCTTCATTTACGGCGGATTCCTTTCGGTGGGAGCCGTGCTGCTGGAAGAACTCACCTATCGCCGTTATCCGCTGTTTCGAGATCTGCTGACCTTACTGCTATTCGCCATGTTCGAAAACATCGGATACCGCCAGTTGGTTTTGTACTACCGCTTTCAGGGAGTCATGAAATTCCTGGCAGGAAGCCGCCGCTGGGAAAAGGTGGCCCACATTGGCGCCACCGTTGAGGGATAGAGGCGCAAAACCACGCATCCAGCCCGCGCCGCCCGCGGCATCCAGAAAGCCCATGGCGGAAGAAATCGCGCAAAAATGAACCCCCGCACCAAAAGGCTCCCTGTCGCCAAGAAAAGCTCCTTCCACTTCCTCTTGGCTCCAAGGGCCCTCCGCCTTGGCGCGAAATGCTTGTGCTCCTCACTCGCGGCGGTGGCGGCTGCCACTCTTCTGGCGCCGGCGGCCTCGGCGGTTAAGAAGCGGATTCCACCCCCGCCATCCCTTGCGGCGGGCAGGATAACAGAGGAGCCGTCGCCTCTGGAAAAGCTTTACCACGAGCGCGCCGCCAGAAATCCGCAGGACGTGGAGGCGTTCGAGGGAATGGCGATTCTCCAGGTCCGGCGCCGCGCCTACGCCAATGCCATTGCATCGTACCGCCGCGTTCTGGAACTTACGCCGCGTGACCACGACGCCAAGGTGGGCTTGGGGCGTGCGTTGGCCTTTGACGGCCAGTACGACGCCGCCCTCCGGAACTTCCAAGGGCTCTTGCAGGAACGCCCGGGTGATACCGATGCCCTGGAGGGATTGGCCCGCGTGCAAATGTGGGCGGGCCACCCGGCAGCGGCCTTGCCCATCTTCCAGAACCTTGCGGCGATTTATCCCGCAAATTCCGAATATGCGATGGGCCTGGCACGGGTGGAAATGACCCTGCACCAATACCCCCAGGCGCGCAAGACCCTAATCGCGCTGCTCGCCATTCAACCACGCCTCGCCGAGGCACGGCTCCAACTTGCCACCCTGGACCTCTTCGAGGGACGTTTGGCACAAGCCTCGCAGCTGTTTGACCTCGTCATGCCCGGCGACCCTATCGATGCACTTAAGGGTAAGGTGCGTATTGCCTACTACCGGGGCGACCTGGCATACGCATACGACTGGGCAGAATGGATTACGGAGGAGAATCCGAACGACGTTGGCAACCTATTGTTACTCGCTCGTATCGAAAGGGCGCTTCACCGCAGGCGGAAAGCCTATGCCCTGGTCCATCGTGCCGAAAACCTCGACACAGATAATTCCGAAGCACGGGATTTAGAACACAGCCTCGATCTCGACGGGCAGCCCACGTTGCACACGGCTGCTTCCTTTGCGCGGGAAATCGGTTCCGGAAGTTCTTCGAGTGGCGAGGACCTAAGCGCGCCTGGGTTCGAAACCACCTGGGGCATGACGGCCGTTCCCAGCTCGGAATCGTCTTTATCCCTGTATTACCTCCATGCGCAGAGCCCCAGTGGCGGAGTGCAGGGCGCCGTTGGCCCTTCCCAGATCCTCTATCGCCAGACAACCTACGTCACATCACAGATCACTGTGCGCGGCGGTTTCGGGCTGACACGCTACGGCCCGGGGGAGCTCGCGGCCATACCCACACAGAGGTCGCCCATCACGTCGGCCGGCACCCGCCCTTTCGCTTTTGGCAGCATAAGTTATGCCCCGGACACAAACTCAACAGTGGAATTAACTCTGGCGCGAGCCGCAGTTACCTGCACTCCTACGTCCGTCCGACTTGGCGTCATGGAAGACCGCCTTTCAGCAGGTGTGGCCTATCGCTTCGATGCGAAGACAGATTTGCGGCTGGAACCCTTCCTAACCGACGACTTCTCGATCTCCTATGACCATGCGGCCAGCCTCGTGGGATCATCGCCTGGACCGACCAGCGAGGTCGATCACAAACGCGGGGGCGGAGCTTCCCTGACCTTTAGCCACAAGGTCATTCAGAAACCCAGCGTGGCATTCGATCTCGGTTACTCCGGGCTTGCCTACGGCTTTGCCGGGAGCCCGTTAAGGCCCTATCTAGGTTTTTTCAATCCCGGCTTCTACCAGCGCCACTACCTCACCGCGCGTATCGTGGGTAAGATTTGGGGGCCGCTCACGTACGATTTATCTTCCGGCTCCGGAGTTCAGCAGATAGAACACGGAACTCATCTTGAGCCTGCCCTGTTTGTTAGCCCGGCGGTCACTTTGAAGGCCAGCTCGCGCCTCTCCCTGACCCTGGCTTATTCGTACTACGATAGTGCCCAGACATTGGGCACAGTTGAAGGGAATGCCGTGCGCCTGTCCACGGATTGGCGATTCTGAGGCACTGGACCGGCACCGTCACATCAATAGGCAACCGTTTTGTACGGTGCATACATAGGAGGCACTATGCTGGATGTAATTCTCAGGCTCCGCACCACACGCTTCTTAGCCACGTTCCTTATGGCTGTGGCCATCGCTTCACCTGATCTGGCACGATCACAAGAGGAGCGGCCGGGGGGTAAGTTCAAAATGGCCGTTCCAGCCGAGGTGGGACTTTATGCGGTCCTGTCAAACGGGGACTTGCAGAAGATTACCGGGCGTCCCACAAACTTTTTCCGAGCCGAAGGATGGCTCCGCCTTCGGCCTAACTCCGAGATTGCTGGCGAATCAGCCTACGTCGGCGTGGGTCGAATTTCGACTTTCTATTACCGCATCAGCCAGGAATCGGAATACTTCCGTGTGGGCCGCCAAGCTGACCAGACTTTGCCGGGAACAATCAACTTGATTCTAACGCGGATGAAGGCGAAACGCGGACGACGCCAGTTCGAGTTTGAGGACAGCAAATCATATCGCCCGAGCCGCGGAATCTCAGTGCAGCATCAGTTTAACTTTGACGCTGGGGAAGTTGAGCCAGGGCTCTTCAAGCTTCGGCCCGAACCGCTTAAACCCGGACAATACGCTTTCTTCTTGTTCGTCAGAGGTCCGGAGAGGCAGACATTGCATGCCAAAGGGCTTACGGAGGGGTTCATCTATGACTTTGCGGTTCAATAGCGATTCTGCTGAGGCCGTATCCAAATCCTATCGCGAGTAGTATCGGGGCATGATATAAATTCCGAGGGGAGATATCATGGACTCAGCAGAGTTGAACCACCTTTATGATTTCAGCGGGAAAACTGTGGTCATTACCGGGGGAACGGGAATCCTGGGGGGAGAAATCGCCTGCGCGCTGGTGGGGTGCGGGGCCAACGTGGCAATTCTGGACCGCAACCTGGACCCCTTTCAGCACATCAAGGACCTCATGGAGCCGCGCGCCAATCAGGCCGTGGCAATCAGCGCCGACGTTTTGAACGTGGAAAGCCTGGGCAAGGCCGCGGAGACGGTTCGGGAAAGATTCGGCCGCGTTGATGCCCTGTTGAACGCGGCGGGAGGCAACAAGCCCGAAGCCACCACCAGCGGCGACCTCGGTTTCTTCGATTTGCCTGCCGACGTCTTGCGCTGGGTCCTTGATTTGAACCTCATGGGAACCATTCTACCCTCGCAGGTGTTTGGAAAGATGATGGCGGAAAAAGGCGAAGGGGTCATTCTCAACATCTCCTCCATGAGCGCCATCCGTCCCTTGACGCGCGTCGTGGCCTATTCCGCCGCCAAAGCCGCCGTCAGCAACTTCACGCAATGGCTGGCGGTGCATGTGGCGCAGCAGTACTCGCCGCGGATTCGCGTGAACGCGGTGGCTCCCGGCTTCTTCTTGACCAGGCAAAACAGGTTTCTCCTGACCGAAGAACAGACGGGGAAACTCACGGCTCGCGGCCAAGCCATCATCAGCCACACCCCCATGGGGCGCTTTGGCCAGCCCGAGGATCTGTTTGGAGCCGTGCTGTGGCTCCTCTCGCCCGCCTCCGCCTTTGTGACGGGAATTGTCCTGCCGGTGGACGGCGGCTTTTCGGCATTCGCGGGAGTGTAGGCAAATGTGGGCAAATGTAGCGCTGACCTTTAGGTCAGCACGCTCGGCCATTGCAGGGTGCCGACCTGAAGGTCGGCGCTACGTGACGTGGAGGTACAAAACCGATGAGCATCGGCAAGGGATTCGCGGATCGTTATCTGACCCGCGAGGAAACCAGCCAGGTCGTGCAGGAAGGCCTGGGCGCGCTCGCCGTGGATGGCAAGCGCGTGCTCGTCATCATTCCCGATGGCACGCGCACCATGCCTATGCCGTTGATGTATGACTTGATCGAGCATTACCTTGCTCCGCGCGTGGCCGCTCTGGATTTCCTCGTGGCGCTCGGCACACACCCGCTCATGAACGATGAGCACCTCAGCAAGTTGGTGGGGCGGCCGGTCGAGAACGGGCTGTGCGGCAAGAGCCACATCTTCAATCACCACTGGGAAAACCCGCAGAACTTTGTGACCCTGGGCGTAATTCCTGCCGCCGAAATCGGCGAGTTTACCGGTGGCTTGCTGGCGCAGGAAGTGCCCGTCCGCCTCAACAAGTTGATCCGCGATTATGACCAGCTCATTATTTGCGGCCCGGTTTTCCCCCATGAAGTGGCGGGCTTTTCCGGCGGCACCAAGTACTTCTTCCCCGGCATTGCCGGGTCGGAGATCATCAACTTGACCCACTGGTTCGGCGCCTTGATGACCAACTACAAGGTCATCGGCTCCGGCTACACTCCCATCCGCGCCATCATCGACCGCGCGGCCGGCATGATTGACACGCCCGCGGCCTGCTTCGCGCTGGTGGTGACGCACGAGGGCCTGGCGGGGATATACTTCGGCTCGCCGCAGGAGGCATGGGAATCCGCCGCGGCGCTCTCCGCCCGGAAGCACATCGTCCACGTGAAGAAACCCTTCCAGCGAGTGCTCTCCGTGATGCCCCGCCTTTACGACGATATCTGGACGGCCGGCAAGGGCATGTACAAGATGGAACCCGCCATCGCCGATGGGGGCGAGGTGGTGATCTTCGCCCCGCATATTACGGAAATCAGTTATACGCACGGCGCCATAATTGAGGAAATTGGCTATCACTGCCGTGACTATTTCCTGGCGCAGTGGGACAAGTTCAAAGGCTACCCGGGTGGAATCCTGGCGCACTCGACGCACGTCAAAGGGCTGGGCACCTACGACGCGCTCACCAGCACAGAGGATCCACGCATTCAAGTGACCCTGGCCACGGCCATTCCGGAAGAGCGTTGCCGGCGCGTGAACTTGGGGTACCTCGATCCCGCCCGCCTTCATCAGGAAGAGTGGGAAGGCCGTGAGGATGAGGGCGTGCTCGTCGTCCCCCGCGCCGGCGAAATGCTCTACCGCGTGCAGTAGCGACGGGTTTACCCCGCCCGATGGCGGCGTAAAGCCGCCGCTACGAGGCCATCACCCTTGCTCATCTGCCGACGGACCATAGAGGCCCGGCACCGGGATATCGTTGAGCCGCAGGTAAACTCCCAGCTGGGCGCGGTGGTGGATCATGTGATTCAGCACCATGCTGCGGAGGACCGCAATCCGCGGCATGGAGAAGATCGTCTTCCCTCCCGCGAGCAAGCTCCACGTCGCCAAAAGGTCAGCGTCACTTGCCCCCTTCAAAGCCGCCCGCGCCTTGGGGACATCGCGGTCAAACAATTCCAGAAGCTCCTTGTGCGAGTTCAATACGGGCGGTTTATAGCCCCCGCCTCCCGGCGGCGCGTAATCAAAGGATGACCCTTTCAGGGTTTCCACCATCCAGTCCGGGAACAAGGCCAGGTGCGTTGTCAACTGCCGAACGGTCATGGATTTCGCGTGGGGTTTCCAATCGAACTTATCATCGGGCACCCGCTCCAGACACTTTCGGGTGTTGGCCATTTCCTGGTCGAATTCCGGCAGCAATGCTTCATTCAATGCCATGGTTTCCTCCATTAAGTTTGGATTTGTAACCCGCCCCTTGCTGTTCGATTGTCTGGGTTACTCGCCGGGAATCATAGGCGAACAAAAAGCGAATGTCAAGCGCTTTTCAAAATTCGTCGCGGAAAAGTGGGGGCGGTTCGCGAACCGCCCCTACGCCGTTTTTGCGGCCCGCAGGTGCTCCGCCAGCCAAACAATGTAGCGCGAATTCCGCCGTCGCACTTCCGCCAGTAAATCTTGCGGCAATTCGTCGAGTTTCTCTTTGAAAAAGCGGTGGTCGCCATCGGGGGCTTGCGTGTCGCGGCTTCCCACCAGGTTGCCGAGCCAGAAAACCTGGAACAGGTTTCCATCCACGCGCCCGCGCGCCGCATCCCCCAGGTAATACTCACGCCCCATTTTCACGTACTCCTCGGCCAATTCGCTTTCCGCCCCGAAGGCGCCTTGCCTGGCAAATTGCCGCGCACGGTCCACCATGCGCTGGAAGAGCTGGCGCCAGGGAGAGCCCGCCGGCTGTTCCGCGAGCACATCGAAGAGCTGCAACTGGAGTTCGCCGGAGATCTTGTAATTCACCCGGCCGCGGGTGGAGTGGCCAATCGCTTCCAAGACCTCCGCCTGTTTGCCGCTGCCGGAGTGAATGCTCAAGGTACCGTCAAAATACCGCGCCACGGCGGCCAGTTCTGCCACGCGCGCGGCGAGTTCCGCGAGCGGCTGCGATTGAAACTCGCGCACCACATGCGGAGCCAACTCCGGCCACATTTTGTGGTGCGAATACTCTTCCAAACCCTTCCCGCGCTCGGCGGTGGTTTCCATTTTCACCGGATACGCCTGGCGTTTCTTGAAGCCGAGGTTGGGCGGCACCAACTGCGCCGGGCGTCCGCGCGCCTTGAGCCAGTGCATGTAGAACAACAGTTCTTTCGCCGTGGTAAGGGTTTCCGCTTCGTCCAGCGAGGGCTCAAAGTCAAATTCCGTGCTCGTTCCGAATCCCGTCTTGGCAGCGCGAATGGAATCGAACAGTTCCTCGTTCAGCTTGATGCTGCGGCCAAACTTGACGGCAAGCCGCAGGATTTCTTCCCGCGAAAAAACATACGTCGTGGAATCAATATGGAAATGTTGCGAGAATTCCTCCAGCACCCAGTGCGCTTCCTCCGCCGAAAAGATCTGGTGGAAACATTCTTCCACGGCGGAGGCGCTCCAGGCGTGGGGATGGCGTAGGTCGCTCTCAAGTTCGAACAGGCGGGAAGTATCGGTGGTGAATTTGGTGTAACCCGCGGCCTGGCGAATCGCTTCCTTGACCATTTCCACCGAACGCGCGATTTCCGCGTCCGTCGAGCCGGAAACGATAAAGTGGTCCGCTTCCGCCGTATATCCGGCGCGCCAACCGGCGCGAATCGCCGCCCAAAGTCCTGCATGGTACAAGTGGCGGATGGAAACGCGCGTGTGGCCCGCCGCCACCGGGTCGTCTCCGCTGCGCGCCGCAATGGCATCGTCCGTGGTCATCTCGCGCGTGGCGGAAAGCTGCACCGTGGACGCCCAGTTGGCTCCGAACCTTTCCAGAATCGTCCCGAACGCCGCGAAAGCCGCGGGCAAGCTGATTTCCGGATGGCGATTGCCGGTGGCGATGGCGGGCAGCGCCCGCTGCGGACGCGGCAGAAACACCGGAGCGACTTCCCGCGCAAATCTGCCGATCGAGTCGTGGTCATGGGACGTAAACCGATATGCTGTCAGCGTCGCTTCCCGCCCGCCGTCAAGATGCAAAACACTATCCTCCACCGGATTCGCAAGGCGGCGGGCAGCGGGCGCTATTCCAGGGGAAAATTGCAGCAACAAAGGCTGGACGGGATCTCCGTCGATCACATCAACCGCCAGGTAAGAGCAGCGAGCCTGCACGGGGTCCGTTTCAAGCGAGCCGGGGTAGGCGCGAATGCTGGTAAATCCGCGCTCCGCAACTGCTGATTGCAGGCGCGCCCGCGACTCATCCGTCACTTTTCCGCTCGCGACAACAGCGAGCATCTGTTCCGCCAGCACCCCGAGCTCATCCGGCCTTGGCTGCAGAGCCCTTTCCAGAACCATTTGGCATCTCCACACTAAGGGTCAGTCGCTAAAGTCATTGCTCTTCACTTAAGCTGACTGTTCCCAATTTGACCCCCTCACCCCCGACCCCTCTCCCCCAAGGGGGCGAGGGGGGAGGTATTTTGAATTTCCTACCCTCGCCCCCTTGGGGGAGAAGGGGGAGCGCAACTGCCGCCGGGCAGGAAGCCAAGCGTTTCCGGTCCCTGCTTCCCTCCGGGTTTTCCTGGTGTCTTGGTGTCTTCGTGGTGATCTCTTGAGGGTTTAGATCCAATCCAGCGCGCCGCGTTTCCACAACCAGATGTAGCCGACAATCAGGATGCCGAGGAAAACCAGCATCTCCACCAATCCATACAATCCCAAGGCCTGGAACTGCACCGCCCAGGGGTAAAGAAAAACTGTTTCCACCGCGAAGACCAGATAGAGAATGGCCACCACGTAGAACCGCACCGTGTAACGGTGGCGGGAGTCGGACTCCGGCGTGATTCCGCACTCATAGGGCATGACCTTTTCGGGAGTGGGGCGGAAAGAGGGACGAATCAACCTGCAAATCCACAACGTCACCGGGGCGAAAAGCGCGGCGATCACCGCGAAAATGACAATCGGTCCGTAGGAGTTAAGCACGCTGAAAAACCCTCCTTTTTGTAGCCAGAATCATAGCACAGATTCCTGCCAAGCCGCCATTTCGTGAGCGCAAGCATTTGCTCGGAGCTTGCGGCCACCCCTTCCCAGTCGATTTGCGTGATACCTTATGCGTATAATCTAAATAAGCCACTTATTTTAAATAAGTTGCCGGAATTGAGGGAATTGCAGCCTATCTGTGGTCCGTGTCAATATAATTATCTCTTGTGTTTTCATATAAATAGAACAACCTTGCGCACTATTCCCATAAGCCTTGCCTTTTCAATAAGTTCACGGGTTATCCCCAAAGCAAAATTCCACCGGCTTTTGTTTTCAATGACCTTCCGGCTTTGAACGTTCGAGTATGCACTCATTTTTGCTCCCTCTTCCGAAGCGTCCACACCCTTTCCCTGCAGATCTCGATGTCCGCTTGCATGGCATCACGCGCAGTCTCCAGGAACGTCGAGGGAATCACCGGCATGGGCGAGAGGAGTGCCCGCACCGTCGTCGACACCTCGCCGAGGGGCGCATTGTAGAGGGCCATAAAGAAACTGACGTACTGCGGCGAACGCATGCCGTGTCGAAAACGGTTCAGCCGCGACCAAGCCTTGCCGCGCGCGGTTCGCGGCCCCGTGGATTTCTGGGCGTTGCGGCGATTGGAGGCAAGCAAGGCAGGAGTCCGGGTGGGAGACTTACGCAGCGACATGGCACCGCCTCGATTCTAATACCCCTCAGTTGTAGCCCACAAAGATCATCTTGTCAAGAAAAAAAAGAGTAGCAGAGCCTACAAACAGTCGCCCCGCCGGAAGGGGCGTGAAAAAACGGGTTCGAGCCACGAAGCAACACGGAGCAGCACGGATAAATCCTCTGGCTTTGATCCGTGCGACCCCGTGCAAATCCGCGCGGAGAGATTGTTTCACTCCTTCCGGGGCCGGACCAAACCGGTGTAGAATCTCTGTTACTTCTGGCGCCACCAAGCAGATTCGGGCTTACACCATCCGCACCGGTCCTGCTGGGATTCGCAAGGCAGATTCATCCATCAGGCAAAAGCAACATACCCGGAGCCCGCATCGCCCGGGCGTTTGAGAAACGAGAAGAGGAACGATGAACCGACCCTACGTTCACGGCTACGATTTGAGAGAAAACCTGCGCTTGCAGGACCAAGCCTCGGCCCTGGTCGAACTGTTGCATTCGGACACGTCTTATCCCGCCGGCAGCCGAGTTTTGGAAGCGGGTTGCGGGGTGGGGGCGCAAACCATCACTCTGGCGCGGAACAGCCCGCAGGCGTTGATCACCTCCATGGACATTTCCGAGGCTTCCCTTGCCGAAGCCAGGAAGAAGGTTGAAACGGCCGGCTTCACCAACGTGCAATTCGAGCCGGGCGATATCTTCCATCTGACCTACGCACCGGAGTCGTTCGATCACGTCTTCGTGTGCTTCGTCCTGGAGCACCTGGCGCAACCGGTGGAGGCATTGCAGGCGCTGAAAAGGGTGCTCAAGCGCGGCGGCACCGTCACCGTGATCGAGGGCGACCACGGATCGACGTTCTTCCATCCGGACAGCGCCGCGGCCCACCAGGCGATTCAATGTCAGGTGGAATTGCAGCGCCGGGCGGGTGGCAACGCCATGATCGGGAGAGAGCTTTACCCGCTTCTGTGCCAGGCGGGCTACGAATCCATTCGCGTTTCCCCGCGCATGGTCTATGTGGATTCGAGCCGAACGGAGTTGGTGGAAGGCTTTACCAAGAAGACGTTCACCGCCATGATTGAAGGCACGCGCCACGCCGCCCTCAACGCCGGAATCATCGACGGCCCCACTTTTGACCAGGGCATCAAGGACCTTTACCGAACGACGGAATCCGACGGCGTGTTCTGTTATACGTTTTTCAAAGCGGTTGCCACGAAGAACTGAACCCCTAGCGCGTCCATCGCGCGCCCAAAGAACAACGGTTGCGCCAACCGGCGAGAAGCCTGCGAGCGCTGAACTCTAGAAGTCTTCTAGGAACTCATAGGGGCTGTCATCCTGAGCGTAGCGAAGGACCTCGCTCTGGACTTTTGGCTCGTCAGGTGTTTGTCACCCCCCGCGCGAACCAACCATCGCTCAGGTTCTTCCAGTCCCGATTCAAAGATTCGATCAAGGCCATCTTCTTAATGCGTGTCCAGCCTTTGATCTGCTTTTCCCGGTTAATCGCGGCCCGGACATCACCGAAAACCTCAAAGTATACCAGGCGGTTGATGTTGTATTGTGCGGTGAATCCTTCGTGAAGTTTGTCGCGGTGCTCCACTACCCTTCGTTCCAGGTTGTTGGTCACGCCCGTGTACAGGGTGCGAGACGCGCTCGCCATGATGTATACGTAGTACTTCTTCATGTATTGATCACAGTCGCTGGAACTGCCCAGGGGATTCGAAATCCGTAAGGTCCAGGGCGAGGTCCTTCGCTGCGCTCAGGATGACAGCTTTGATGATTTGCTCCGCAACGTGGAAAGGCCGTGCTCACCGCGAATTCCTGAAACCTCCCTTCCAGGGTAAGAAATCCGTTCTACTCATGGTGGGCCGTGCGGCCTTGGATGAGGTCCACGGCGTGGGGGAGTAAATCCCAAATGGTCTCGATGGACTCGAAGGCGCCGTGGGGGCTGCCCGGTAGGTTGATAATGAGCTTGCCTTTGCGCACGCCCACGATGCCCCGCGACAGGGCGGCGCGCCGCGTCTTCTTGACTCCTTCCGCGCGCATCAGTTCCGGTAAGCCGGGAATTTCCTTTTCGATGACCGCGCGCGTTGCCTCCGGGGTCACATCGCGCGGGCCCACGCCTGTGCCGCCGGAAGTGATTACGGCGTCGCAGTCGTCCGCATCGGTGAGGGCCTCCAGCCGTTGTCGAATGGTATTTAAATCGTCAGGGAGGATTTCAATGGAGACCACTTGCCATCCGCGCGCTTCCAACACCTCGCGCACCGCCGGGCCGGACAGGTCCGGGCGCTCGCCCCGCGAGGCGGCGTCGCTTAACACGAGAATCCGGGCACGAAGTTGAGAGGACATCAGAAAAAGGGTAAAGGCTAAAGGGTAAAGGATAAAACGACGAACCACTTTACCCTTTACACTTTATCCTTATCCTTCACCCTTTACACTTTAACCTTTTATTCTCACCCCGCGTCGCGGTTGGCTTCATCCATTATTCTCATGCCTTCCATCATCAGGCCCTGGGTGGACATGGTGGTGGTGTGCTCGGGAGAATTCTTCCGGAAATCCACTTCCCAGTCGCCATCCATCCAGGCCAGGACCTTAAAGACCGCGGGGTCGCCTTTCAGGTCGCCATAGACGGCGTGGTTCACCTGGCCCTCGTTGAAATAGAGCGTACACTCTTCGCCGCCCGAGCGCAGAATCAGCGCGCAGGTCTTGCGGCCCTGTTCGAGGGACTGCATCCAATCGACCAGGCTGAGCTCCGCCAGGCGCCCCTTGATGCCCGCGCCGCCGCCCTGCTTTTCCATGCGCTGCTGAAGCAATCGCGCCGTGATGCGGCGGGCCTGCTGCAAGAGGTCACGGGTGAAGAAGGGCTTGACGAAGTAATCCTCCACCCCCTCCACCACCATGCGCAGGCGCTCATCAATGTCTTTTTGTGAGGCGAGGAAGACGAAGGGAATATTCTGAGTTTCCTTGCGCGCCCGCAGCTTGTCAAAAAGCGCCCGGCCGTCCATCACCGGCATCGTGTAGTCGGAAATAACCAAATCCGGCTTGCCCTCAATCGTCTTCATCAGAGCATCGGCGCCATCTGCGGCGGTAATAATCTCGCCACACTTCTCCAGGGTTTGACAGAGAAGCTGAAGAATCGTGGGATTGTCATCGACGACGAGGATTTTGAGAGTTGATGACACTCGCGTAACCTTCCGTTAGGGATCAGGTGCTGGAAGCAGGGTAAAGTATAAAGGGTAAAGGCTAGAGGATAAAGTTTAAAGAATGAACCGCCCCATCCCTCTATCCTTTACCCTTTACCATCTCCGCCGCACGCCTCTCTTGGGCGTGATATTGGCCGCTCCTGCCTCCGCTCTTTTCCCGCAGGCGAAGTTCAGTAATTTCGATGCCGCGGTCAGCCGCTTTGCACATGTCGTAGACCGTCAACGCCGCCACGGCCGCCGCGGTGAGAGCCTCCATTTCGACTCCGGTGGGGCCGGTCGTGCGCACTGAAGACAGAATCTCCACGCCATTCTTACAGAAATTCGCCCGAACATCAATATGGCTCAAGAGCAGAGGGTGGCAAAGCGGGATAAGCTCGGCGGTGCGCTTGGCCGCCGCAATGCCCGCCACACGCGCAATCTCCAGCGGATCACCCTTGGGATTGCGCCGGGCGGCGCGAAGCGCAGCCGCGCTCATCTTCACACGCACGCTGGCCCTCGCCTCCCTAAGGGTATCAGGCTTGGAGGACACGTCCACCATTTTGATGCGGCCGGTGGAATCGTAATGGCTTAGTCTTTTACCCATGTCGGATTGCCGATTGTCGATTGTCGGTTGTCGATTGAAAACCACTCATTTGAGTGCTCGGCATCAGCTTTTGCGACCAACTGGGAATATGAACGGACGACCTAAGCGTTTCTTGCCTCAATCGGCAATCGTCAATCGACAATCGTCAATCTTTGGCCATCACGTCCACCCAATCGCCGGTCGCGAGGCTGGTTTGCTCGGGATGCACGACGATAAAGCAATTGGCCGCTGCCAAGCCCACAAAATCACCCGAGCCCTGCCAGCTTACCAGGCTCACCACAGGGTCACCGGAGGCGCGGTCCAGGCGCGCGGGCAGGAACGCGGTCAGACCCGTTCGGTGCTGGAAGGGTTGGGCCAGACGCGCCCGCAGAAAAGGCGGCGCGGCAAAATCCGCCCCCCCCAAAACCCCGATGGCTGCCCGCGCAAACAATGCAAACGTGACGAAAGTGGAGACGGGATTGCCGGGCAAACCGAAAAAGAATTTTCCGGCGACGCGACCGAAAACCAGCGGCTTTCCCGGCCGCAGCGCCACACTCTGAAAATAGAACCCGGCGCCCAAATCGGCAAGGGCTTGCTCCACAAAATCGTATTTGCCTACAGAGACCCCGCCGGCCAGCAGCAGCAGGTCCGCGTTCAATCCTTCCTGAATCATGCGGCGCAAATCCTCCCGCCGGTCCGGCGCAATCCCCAGGCAGTGAGCGATACCGCCCGCCGCAGCCACCTGGGCGGAAAGAGAGATAGCGTTGCTGTTGCGGATTTGAAACCAATCGGGCCGCTGGTCCACCGGCACGACCTCATCACCGGTGGAAAGAATCGCCACCACCGGGCGAACAAAAACCGGCACGCGCGATTTGCCTACGGTGGCGAGCAGCCCCAGTTCCCCGGCGCCCAACCTCCGCCCTCGCGGCAAAACGCACGACCCCGCGAGAGCTTCGCTTCCCTGCGGAACGACGTTTTCGCCCTTTCGGACCCCGCGATGGATCTTAACCCTGTCGCCCTCCGATTCCGTGTGTTCCACCATCACCACCGCGTTCGCGCCAGTGGGCAGCGGCGCGCCGGTCATGATGGAGACGCACTCACCGGCGCCTACTGCGCCGCTGAAGTGGCCTCCGGCGCGAACTTCCCCACGCGCACGCAGATCGACGGGCGGCGCAGCAACGTCCTCCGCTCGCACGGCAAATCCATCGCGGATGGAGCGATGAAAGGGCGGATAATCACGGTCCGCCACAACGTCCCCCGCCAGGATTCGGCCACACGCCTCAGCGAGAGGCACTACTTCCCCTCCCGGCCTGAGGTCCGCCGCAGCCAGCTTCTCTTTAACGATGTTGAGCGCCTGTTCGAGGGAGAGCATGTCGGTTGTCGGTAATCGGTTGTCGGGTGTCGGTCGTCAGGTCGAGCGACTTCCCTGGGCAGCGAATCTCGACAAGGGCGTTACTGTAGACGACTCATGGCGACCGGTTCGGGAGTCCCAATGCTAACTAATAACTGAAAACCACAGACTGACAACCAGCCACCGACAACCGCCTACCGACCAACCACCGCCTCATCCAACCAAATGCACTGCTCGCGCTCCGGTCCAGTTGACACCATGGCGATTTTCACGCCCACCTGGTCGGCCAAAAATTGGAGGTAATCCTGCGCGCGTGGCGGCAGTTGGGAAAGCTCGCGGGCACCGTAAGTATCACTCTGCCACCCGGGGACAGTGTGGTAGTGGACTTTCATCTGCTCCAAACTTTCGATTTCCGGGGGAAAGTCCTTAAACCTCTTGCCCTGGTATTCATACTCGACGCCCACCGGGATTTCCGCCAGGGGATCGAGGATATCCAGCTTGGTAATGATGAGCGCGTCCAGATGATTGAGGCGGGCGCTGTAACGGGCGAGAGAAACATCAAACCATCCGCAGCGACGTGGGCGTCCGGTGACGGCGCCGTACTCGCCTCCGCGTTCGCGAATCTTTTCCCCCTCCGGCCCGAAGGCCTCGCTGGGGAAGGGACCGCTTCCCACGCGCGTGGTGTAAGCCTTTGACACGCCAATGACCGAGTTGATGCGCGTGGGCCCCACGCCGGTCCCCGTGCAGGCTCCACCGGCCGTCGAACTCGAGGAAGTCACAAACGGGTAGGTGCCGTGGTCGAGATCCAGCAAGGTTCCCTGCGCGCCTTCAAAAAGCACGCGCTTGCCGGCATCCATCTCCGCATTGAGAAAGACGGAAACATCCGCCAGGTACGGAATAACGCCTTCGCCCACCTGCAAAAACTTATCCGCCAATTCCTCGGCATTCAAGGGAGGAACTCCGAAAAGCGCGGCGTTGATGCAGTTTTTTTCCGCCAGGATGGAGAGGCACTTCTCGCGGAACAGCGCCGGGTCGCGTAGATCGCAGGCGCGCAGGCCGCGCCGCCCGGCCTTGTCTTCATAAGCCGGCCCAATACCCTTGGCAGTGGTCCCGATTTTGCCCGCGCCGCGGGCTGCCTCGGCGGCAAGTTCGTGCGCGCGGTGATAAGGCAAAATCAAATGCGCGCGGTCGCTCACCTTCAGCCGGGTGCCAACGGATACGCCGGCATCCTCCAGCTTGCGAATTTCCTGCTGCAATGCCTCCGGATCCAACACCACGCCGTTGCCGATGGCGGCGGTTTTATCCGGGCGAATAATCCCGGTGGGAAGAAGTTGGAGGACATACTTTTTCGTGCCCACCAACACCGTATGACCGGCGTTGGCGCCTCCCTGGTACCGGGCCACGATGTCAAAGTGTTCCGCCAAGGCGTCCACCACTTTGCCCTTGCCCTCATCACCCCACTGAACACCTAGAACCACCACATTCATGCCCATACTGACCTGCTTCTCCGGAGCTGACAGCTCACTGCCCCCAGCCGACGATCGCTGTCGGCGGTTAACGGGTGGCTGTCCGCTGTCGCCTATTAAACGTATTTATCCAGCAATTTCATAATCGCGTCCTTGGACGCGGCCCCCACCACTTGCTCGCGAATCTGACCGGCCTTGAATAGAAGGAGCGTAGGAATGCTGCGAATTCCGTAGCGGCTGGCCACCGTGATGTTTTCATCCACGTTCAGCTTGCCGACTTTGGCGCGGCCGGCATATTCCTCTGCCAGGGCGTCGACGGTGGGTGACATCATACGGCAAGGCGCGCACCATGTCGCCCAGAAATCCACCAGCACCGGCTGGGAGGATTTCAATACGTCTTCCTCAAAACTCTGATCGCTAAACTCCAGTACATGACTGCCTGCCATTCTCAAAACCTCCACAGTGGGGGGAATCCCCGGGGCGTACTGCTTTTCACGCCGATCAAGCTTTGGTCTTCCCGAGGGTCTCATAGATTTGGGCGTACGCCCGGGCCGAAGTGGCCCACGAAAAATCCTTCTTCATGCCGTTTTGCACCAGGTTATTCCAATCCTTGGGTGTATGGTAAGCCTCCAAGGCGGCGTGAATTGTGGCCAGCAAAGCCTGGGGCGAGTACTCCTGGAATTTGAAACCTGTGCCGGACTTGCCGTCAAACGCCTCCACGGTGTCATCCAGGCCGCCGGTAGCCCGCACCACAGGCACCGTGCCGTACTTCATACTGTAAATCTGATTGAGCCCGCAAGGCTCGTAACGCGAGGGCATCAGGAACATGTCTGATCCGGCTTCGATTTGATGGGCCAAAGCGTTGTCGTAAGCGATTTTTACCAGAAACTTCTCCGGATACTTTGCCGCCATGGTCCGGAACAACTCCTCGTGCGCGGGCTCGCCCGTGCCCAACGCCACAATGTAGAGATTGAGCGCCGCCAACTGCTCCGCGATGCTGGCAATCAAGTCAAATCCCTTTTGCGAGGCAAACCGCGAAACAATGCCGATCACCGGCCGGCTGAGCACCGGCGTGCGTGCACCCATTTTTTCCAGCAAAGCCTTCTTGCAGGCTCCCTTGCCCAGCAAGTTGGCAGGGGTGTAATTCGCGGCCAGCAGCTTGTCTGTCGCGGGGTCCCACTCCGTATAGTCCACACCGTTTACGATCCCCTGAAGGTGGTCGGCCCGGGAATAAAGCACACCCTCCATGCCCATACCAAACTCGGGGGTTTGGATTTCCTCCGCGTACTTGCGGCTGACGGTGGTGATGAAGTCTGAAAAGATAATACCGCCTTTGAGGAGGTTCACCATCCCGTAATACTCCAGGCCGTCGATGGTGAACAGTCCGGCGTGCAGGGAAATCTGGGGCAGCAGATGGGGCAAAAAGAGGCCCTGGTAACCCAGGTTGTGAAGGGTGAACACTACTGAAGTTTTGGCAAAATAGCTGTCTTCCCGGTAAAGATTGCGCAAATAGATGGGCAGCAGCGCCGACTGCCAGTCGTGACAATGGATGATCGCGGGAGCAGCCGCCCCGTGCTTCAGGAATTCCAGCGCCGCCAGGGAAAACGCGGCAAATCGGTGGGCGTTGTCAGGGTAGTCTTCCCCCTTCTTCTGGTAAAGGCCGTCGCGGTCGAAATACTCCGGGCAATCGATCAGGTAAGTTTGCACCTGGTGGGCGCGGCCGCCGTCCTGCACGCCCGCGAACTTGTAACCGGAACCGAGCGGCAAGGTCAAACTTCGTGCGTGCGGCACGCTGGGCCCCTGCGGGGTGGAGCGATAGCGAGGCAGAATGACTTCCACCTCGTACCCGAGCGTGGCGAGCGCCTTGGGCAGTGCTCCCACGACGTCTGCCAATCCGCCGGTCTTGGAAAACGGAACGCCTTCCGATGCGACGAATGCGACTTTCACGCCGCCTCCTCCTGCGTGAGAATGAAGAATCCAAACCTCGCTACGTTAGAAGATGCCCCGCGCAAAGTCAAGGTCTCGGCACTTCGGAATTTTGGATTTTGGATTTTCGATTTTGGATTGGGGAGGTGTCCCGGAATCGGCTGAGGCAGCTAACCAGAACGCGCGCGGGAGTTCCCCTGCACCATGTTATGATGCACTCAGAGGAGGGGGTGAGTCCAAAATCCAAAATCCAAAATCCAAAATTCATCGGCACCGTCCCAAACTCGGCCAGCATTTTCTCCACGACCAGCGGTACCGAGCCCGGCTTCTGGAAGCACTCCCCCTTGATGCCGGCGACGTGGTTTTTGAAATCGGCGCGGGGCGCGGCGCCATGACCGCGTTGTTGGCCGCCCGCGCGCATAAGGTGATCGCCATTGAAATCGATGGGGGGCTTGCACAAGCGCTTCAGGAGGAGTTCCGCGAGGAGCCGCGGGTAAAGATCATCCTCGCGGATGTGCTGGGCGTCGATTTCGCCGCTCTGTGCCGGCAGGAGGGAATCGCGCAGGGATTTGTTTTTGGCAACCTTCCTTACTATATAACTTCTCCCATCCTCCATCACCTGTTTGCGCAACGGGACTCGATCCGCGCCATGGGCTTGCTGATGCAGCGCGAAGTAGCGGAGCGCTTGACGGCGGCGCCGGGAACCCGCGACTACGGGTATCTGACCATCACCACACAACTCTGCTCGCAGCCGCAAATCGCCTTGGCCGTTCCTCCGGGAGCCTTCTCCCCCGCACCGAAAGTGCAGTCGGCGCTGGTGACATTTCAGATGAAGGCAAAGTTCGGCCGATGGCCGCAGGCAACGGTGGACGAGTTTCTAGAGTTTGTGAAGCGCTGCTTTTCCCAGAAGCGCAAGAACCTGTTAAACAATCTGCCAGGCTTCTACCCGCGGCGCCGAATCATGCAGGCGCTCGAAGACGCAGGCAAGCCCCCCAATTCCCGCGCCGAGCAACTTTCCCTGGAAGAACTAGCCGGCGTTTTCGAACACCTGACTTGCGCCGCCGGGCGCGCAGGCGAGGGTGGTTAGAAAAGGCCTCCGGTGTATTTCTTATAAAGCGCGATGATTTCAGGATTCTTCGGGTCAAGCTGATATGCCGTGTAAATCTCCTTCACCGCCTCGGTCAGATTGTGTTGCTCGATAAGCAGCGCGCCCAGGTTCGCGTGGGCCATGGCGTACTTGGGGTCCAAGTGAATGGCTTCTCGATACTCCTTCTCTGTCCCCGCGTTGTCTCCTTGGCGGTAGAGCAGGACACCAAGCTGGTTGTGGTAGTAAGGATTCGAACCATCCAGGCGAACAGCCTCGCGAGTTTCGCTCACGCCCCCGGCAAGATCCCCATTCGACGCCAAGTCTGATCCCAATAAGAAATGGGCTGACGCGTCCTTGGGGTCGAGGCGGGTGACGGTGCGGAATTCATCGATTGCCGCCGGCATCTTTTGCTGGGAGCCCAGGATCAGGGCCATCACATAGTGCGGCCAGGGGGTGTTGGGATTGATGTGCATGGCATATTGCACTTCCGTGGTCCCGCCTGCCAGGTCGCCTTTGTTGGCGAGCGCATAACCCAGGTTGGAATGGGCCACCACCGAATCGGGCTGCAATCGCAGCGCCTGGCGATACTCGAAGATGGCGCCGTCCCAATCTCCCTTGGCCGAGATGGCGTTGGCATAATCGTTGTGAGGAAACCACGTGTAAGGATCCAGGCTAATGGCTTCGCGGAATTCGGCGATGGCGCCATCCGGATCTTTTTTTTCCAACAGGAGGACCTGGGCGCTCGCATAGTGGCCGGCAGCGGTGTCCGGCGCCATTTCGGCGGTTTGGTGCAATTCCTTCAACGCGCCGGCAAGATCATGCACATTGAAGAGCGAAGCGGCCAGAATGTTCCGTGCTTGCAGGTCATGGGGATTCAGCCGCAGGGCCTCGCGCAACTCGGGGATGGCCGTGGCGGGATCACCGCGCAGGCTGATTGCCAACCCGAGGGCGGCGTGAGCCTCGGCGGATTTAGGGTCCGAACTTATCGCCTCGCGATATTCCGCCAGAGCTTCGTCCCACCTCTCCTGTTTGGCGAGAGCTCGGCCCAATCCCACGTGCAGGGTGCTGTTCGAGGATTGAACGGCCAGGGCGGCGCGGTATTCCTGCTCCGCCTCGGGGTACGATTCCAGTTTCTCGAGTTCCAAGGCTCGGGATAAGTGCTGTTCGACCTGCAGATCTTCGGCCGGGCGCTCGACGGTGGTGGGGCGCGGGCCCGTTCCGTGTGCCTCGCGTAGCGCCACAAGCAGGTCCTTCTTCCCGCCGGCAGCCTGGACTTTCTTCAGGTAGGCTTCCTCGGGGTCAAAATCAACGCCGTTTTGCTTCACCAGATTCGTCACGCTCTGGCTGGGCACGTAGTTGTTCAAGAGGTAGAGAATATCGTCACGCGTCACCGGCTTATTGGCGGGACGCGCGACTGCCCCGGCTCCCAGATTAGTTGCCAGCAAAAGGATGATCGCCCACCAAGCCCTCATTACATTACCTCCCTGTTTCCCGGATGGTTTGCCTTTCTTGAGAGCATACGCTGGAAGAACAATCGAAAACAAGTACTTGGGTATCTTCAGGGTTGTCGACCCTAGAGCCAGCGTTACGTTCTGGTCGGAGCGGCTGCGCACCTTTCCTTCGGGGTCCACGAGATCCACCAGCACGTGAGCGGGGATGGCTCGGGATGAGAGGTTCTCGAGGGCAGCCTGAGAGTCAGCGCCAATTCCGGACCCTTCGGCTCAATGTGGAGTCGCGTGCCGGCTTCGTTGACCCGAAGGTCTGCCTGCCCAAATCCCAGGCTTAAGGATCCCAGCATGATGGCTACGGCCTGGATGATACGGCGTGAACTGAAGTTCACCATGTCCCACCTCGGTCGTTATGAGCGCGATTCTACCACGGGTCGTTTCATCATGTGCTAATGCTAAGAACAGGGTTGCGAACGCAGCGACTTAATGGCCGCCTATGGTTCTGGAGGACCCTAGCTGGACTAAGTGTCAAGATGCCCGGCAAGACGGTCCATTGCTCGATATCGTGGGTAGGCGCAGAAACTGAAGCCGCGGGCCGTCGACGCATGTTAGTCATAGGATCCATGAGGGCGTCCGACTGCGTCGTGCACTTTCAGATGAGATTTCAACGGGCGGCGCGGGATGGCCACTCGGTCAGTTGGGCAAACAGCTCGGTTGTTTTCGCTTGTATCTTCGCAGCAAGAAGTTTGGATACGATAATTGGCAAAGGTATTTCCCTCGGCTTCAGGCAAGTCCTTGCTGTGGAGTTAGTTCTCATGGGGATTGGGGATTCGGAATGGACAGTCGCCTAGCCGCCAACTGACCTCTGGTGCGGGGCGTGCCGGGGGCGGGAGGGGCAGAAGGCAGTGGGCAGTAGGCAGCACCGCCGCCGGCCTGGCCGGATTGAATAGCCTGTGACTCGCAATTTCACGGACCGTCTAAGATCAGCGTCTTGCGGGTTAGTCACAGGCCGGTGGGCAGTAGGCAGAAAAAGAGAGGCGGGCGCCTCTTTTGTGGCACGGGCGTCCCGCCCGTGCTCCGGCATGGCCAGGACCCCGATGGATCGGGGCAGGTCGGCCATGGGACGCCTCTTCCTTCTGCCGCGCGGGCCACACTCCCCCGAATCGTTATCGGCGCATTCGATCAGGAAGATGAAAGGATTCATTGCAGCGACCGGCGATTGCCGCAACAGCATGTTCAGGTGGCGACGTTGTGCGCCGGCGTGGGGCCGTTGTAGCGCCGGGCTTCAGCCCGGCACCTCCCATTTCATGCTAACGCCCGCCCTCCCGAATTTGATTTCCGACTTTTGTGGTGCCGGGCTAAAGCCCGGCGCTACGACCCCGCGCGCGACCCGCCGCAGAAGCGGTGACGAATGCCCCGCCGCGGCGGGACTAGCGACAGGCAAAGTGCAGGAGCGGAAAGGCGGGTGGGACACCATCCCCAAGGCGGGCAGGATGCCCGCGCTCCGACCCGCGCGGGACACACTCCCCCATATCGTTATCGGCGAATTCGATCAGGAAGATGCGATGAGTCTTCACAGCCCCCGGTAGTGACTCATTTTTCTTGATGGGGCACGCCATCTTGGCCGTGACCACTCATGGACGGGACCCCGATCAGATCGAGGCGGTCCGCGCTACGAACGGTTATTGATTCGCGGCGCGAGGCTGTTTCTTCGAGCGAAAGATCATCCGCTGGAGCGCGCCCCCGGGCGCGACCGCCAGGTAGGCAAGATACGCATAGGCAAGGCCCAGCACGACGTCAAAGACATAGTGTTCGCCGAGATAGACCACGGCGAAGGCGACGCCTACGGCATACAAGATAAAGAATGGGACGGCCTTGGGATATTTCTTCCCGATAAAGAGTGGGGTGAAGAAGGGATACGCAGCGTGGAGTGAGGGTACGGCGGCGGTAAGGTTCGGCGTGATGTATTTGTAAACCGTGGGTAGAGCAATGAACGGGGGGAATTGCGAGTAGGTAACGTCGCTAATGTGAACAATCGGGGGGATGATGCCGTGCTGTGCCGCGAGCCATGGCGGCGCGGCGGGGTAGACAAGATAGGTAAAATACGCCAGGTACGAAAGCCCGACCATCCCGAATACATAGCCCTCAAAATCCTCGCGGTCCACGAACCAGAGAATCAACGCGACAACCAGCGGGACGGCAAAGAAGATTGAGTACAGGAACGCGCTGACGTAATCGTACCAATGGAGATTGTGCGGGTTGTAAAGCAGGTGCTGGAGCCAGACGGTCGGCAACTGGCCGCCGAACAGGAACTCGTCAAACTTCGCCATGAAGTAATAGTGGACGTGGGGATTGATTTTCGGAATCAGTGCGCTCAGATATTCGTAGGCCAGGAGGAGCAATGTCGGCGGCGTCCAGTCCTTGATGAAATCTTTCCCCTGCCGCCCGATGAGCGCGATGACCAAGGCGAACACGAAGAAATGGTCCGGCGAATACGGCTCATCCTGGACGAAAAATAGAAGCGCCAGGGCGCCCAAACACGGAAGAGAAGCGATGATGAGAAAGCGATCGAACCGGCGCTGCTTCTCCCAGTAGGCGCGAAGTTTGCGAAGAATATCGGTCATTGATTATTGGCCGGCGGACCGGATTTCCCGAGCCTTGATGGTGCCCCTTCGATCCCACGGCCCGAAGATCACGAAATCCCTCCTTCCTGATGCCGGCAGGGCGCCAAATGCGTGAACGCGCCGAACGGCACGGCCAAGGTCTGCCCGTCCTTTTGGCGTCGCGGTACAAAGAGTTTGAATGCTAAGCCAATCGTTTTCGGGCGTCAATCGATTTCAGATCGATTTCAGATCGATTTCAGAAAACGGGGATTCCGCCGCAGAGTTCATGCGGTGGCGGTCGAGGCGCAAGGCGTAGGGGCGGTTCGCGACCTGTCCCGATTTGATCCGGAACCGCCCCCCCCTTCGACCGTCGATCTACTTTCTCAAAGAGCTTTGCTTTGCGGCAGTGTTCGTAAACGGCAGCCTATGTGCGTTTGAATAAGGGTATCCAATTCGGAGAATTGGCCCAAAAGATTGGCAAGCTATTGTTTGGGCACGTCTTTGCGAAGACCACGGCACACTCAAGGCCACCGTAACCCAACGGGGAATTCCTAACGAGACGTCCCCCGTACTGAGCACAGATGTCCTTCGCTTTTGCCCTTTCAGCCGCGTCCGGGAAGACTTCCGACCTGTCGCTAAAGCAGCGCGCTGATTCATCCAGCGGTTCGCATATACGGACTTTCACTGGCAGGTCCAGTTCTTGGATCATAGATTCGATCTTGCTGAGTCCCTCTCGACAACACCATCTGCTCACTGCCCCCATTCACGACGTCAATGACGTCATCGTTGTTCAAACCGCGATCACCGGGGAGGCAGACATCATCTGCACCAACGATGAGGACTGCTTCGAAAAACCTGCTGCGCAATACTTGAGTAACCACGGAATTAGTGTCCTCGACGAGATCGCTCTGAGGGAGCGGTTGCGTTCTTGGCGTAGTACGTTTCTTCCGCCCGTTGAGCCCGTGTCCCACTCCCCGTGTTTCTTGGTGAATGGCGCCACATTCGCATCGCGCCGGCATCGTGCCGCCGTCGCCGGGCCGTTGTAGCGCCGGGCTTCAGCCCGGCACCAAATGGTTCACGTTGCCCCAGCCTTCTCAACATCGATTTTTTAACCCGTGAGGTGCCGGGCTGAAGCCCGGCGCTACAAGAGCCTTCGCAAATTTGATTTTCGAACGCGAAAGGTCGCGGGGGCCCGATCCGATCGAGATAAACTCCCCCCCCCGCTACGCTCGGCTTAGGGTGGGATAAACACGCCGCGGCGGGGCGAGTGGTGTGACCAAGCAAGAAGATGGCGACTTGAAGAGGATGAACCTGGCGCGGCCGGGCGAGTGACTGGCCACCGGCGAAGGACATGAGCGCCAAGGCGGGCGGGACGCCGTCCCCCATGCGGGCAGGATGCCCGCGCTCCGACCAGCGCGTGACACACTCCCCCGCTTCGTTATCGGCGAATTCGACCAGGAGGATGAAACAATTTATTGTGGCGACCGGCGATTGCGGCTACCGCATGTTCAGGTGGCGGGCTCCTGACACGATGGGACAGGTTCCGCCCGGCCCCACATCGCGGCACCCTTTGTTTCACCTTGCCACGAGCCTTGTAAACATGATTATCGAAGCCGCGCGGGGCCTCGTAGGTCGCCCCATAGACTCTCCTGCCAATTCGCCCGAAAACCTGCAAACGCTTCTGAGCTATAGTCAACTCGCATCAAGGGTGTAGGCCTCCTTTTCTCGGGAGATTTTGTTGCTCGCACAACAGAAGCTACACCATCTTCCTTTTTACCCACTCAAATTTACGTCACCGGTTTGGAAAAGCGGGGCTTTGCCGGCTTTACACTAGCTCGCCCGCCCTTCCATCCGCCGGCAAATAAGGCCGTTAATTCCTGCAACTAAGCACTGGAGCTACGATAGCGCCTGAAATCTTTGCAACACGGCGCGAAAATAACCCAATGCAAATGCCATGCCGGCGTGCCAGGGAGCCCCGCATTCCATTTGCGGCGTGTGGTCAGGGATAATGACACCGTCAAAGTGGTTCTGTTGCAGGATTTCCAGCACGCGCTGCGCATCCACGTCGCCGTCGTCGATGAACGTTTCGCGATATTGCGGCGCCTTGCCGTGGACGTTGCGCAAGTGGACATAAGCCAATTTCCCCTGGCGGCTGTAGTGGTCCACCACCTCGTAAATATTCCCCTCCGTCATTTCCGCTAGCGTGCCTATGCAGAATTCCAGCGCGTTTCGCGGGCTCGGCTTCAAGTCAATCAGCTTCTGATAGAGTCGCGGTTGATAGATCAGCCGCGGCTGTCCTCGCAACATGGGCAGAGGGGGATCATCAGGGTGTGCGGCCAGGGTCACGCCCGCTTCTTCCGCCACGGGAATCACCGCATCCAGAAAATCCGCCAGCCGCTGCCACAGTTGCTCGGAGGTAGTCGGCGGAACCGTTCCGGAAGGAGCGTCGGGATCGTAAACCATGTTCCAAATCATTCCGTTGGGGATGGGGGTCTGGTCCGCCTCATCCATCCCCACGGAGACTGCGCCTCCGCGGGCGAAAGGCCCCTCGATTCTCCCCGCCACACCGGGAAGAGAAAAGTGATACCCCAATACTGGAATGCCCGCGCGCCCCATATTGCGGATAATGGTTTTGACGTTTTCCAGTTGTTGCGATTTCTTGGGGCCATCCAGCAGCACATCATGCCAGTAGGCGGGATCGAGATTTTCGATGGCGTGCAATTCCAAACCGTAGGAATTGATTATTGCCTTCAGCGCCGCCAGTTCTTCATAGGTCCAAAGCTTGTTGGGATCTCCCGCGCAGCCCCATCCGGCCCGGCTGCCCACCGGCTGGTTTTGCCGATCGCTCTCCCCCTGATGGAAGTAATCCACCAGGTGCGCGATCACATGCGTGCAACCACACTGCCGGGCAAAACGATAGTTTTCCGGCGTGAGCATGTGACGGTATAATCCCAAGCCGAGTTTCATGGCCACTCCCTGTCGAGAAATTAGTCGCCCCGTAAGAGATCTCTGCAATCAGGATTATTCCTGAACGGGCCGTTAAGGGCAAGCACGACGTGATCTGGGGCCTTACGGAGATCGACGTGTCCGCGTCCCCGGAAGCGCATTGTGCCCGGCGTCGCTGGCGATGCTGACGTTTTGTGGCCCTCGCCGCTGAACCTCCCAATCCCATTTCCTACCGGTAGGAAATCGACGGCGGTAAGGCTGAGATTTCTCCTGCCCGCAGGAAATTCCGCCAGAATCTTCTTGGAACATTCCTTGCCTATGTGCTAGCCTAAAAGGGAGCGGGAAAGCCGCTGCAGGAGAAGCGCAGGCCGGGAAAGGCCTCCCTCGGTGCCAGGATGTGTCGGAAAACACAAGGACTTAGTAGAAATTCTGAAGAAAACTACCAAAACGCATCTCGTTGAATGCAGGCTACTTATCGCATCGCGGCGCGGTGGGGGGCAGAAAAAGGGGGAATTAAAAAATGCAACCTTCATTCGCGATGTTATTGAAAACACACGTAGAGAAAATGGCCGTTTTTCGTCACGCCAGGATGTCTATGAAAGCAAATACGTTATGCGAACAAGGCCAGGATGTTTATGAAAAGAAAGGAACTTAGCGAAAATCGGCAGGGAAGGAAGCCTGGGACGTGCCCGGACCTGCGCCTCTCGTTTTACCCCGCGGCAGCTTCACCCACCCGGCGGCGCAGGCTAGCCGGACGGGCCCGCGCACAACATGGCCTCGTAACAGCCAGACCGGAAGCTCCTCCCGGTTGGCCCCAGCCGGGGCCTGGCCAAAACCGGGGTCTACGAGACACGCGACGGGCGGCCCCGCGTGTCCAAATAGTGTGTTAGCATAGGAAGGCACACAGGAGGAACGTATTCCATCTCTAAACCATAAGTTGCGAGCCATTCCGCTCGGGGGTCTGGGCGAATTCGGGATGAACATGATGGCGTATGAGTATGACGATGACGTGGTCATTGTCGATTGCGGCGTCATGTTTCCCGACGCCGAACTGTTGGGCGTGGACATCGTCATCCCCGACCTCAGCTACGTGCGCGAGAATCGCGAACGCATTCGCGCCATTCTGCTGACCCACGGCCACGAAGATCACATCGGCGGCCTGCCTTATCTGCTGGAAGAGGTTGATGCGCCGGTTTACGGCAGTCCCTTCACGCTGGCGCTGGCGCAATCGAAGCTGATCGAACACGATCTGGCGGAGAGCGCCGACCTGCGGGAAATGCATCCCCGGACGCCGTTCCAGGTAGGACCGTTCCGCATCGAATTCATCCACTTGACGCACAGCATCATTCAGTCCGGCGCCCTGGCCATTACCACGCCGCTCGGGACGGTGATTCACACCGGCGATTTCAAACTTGACCCCACGCCCACCGACCATCAGGTCAGCGATCTGCACACGCTCGCCGATTACGGGCGGAAGGGCGTGCTGGCGCTGTTCGCGGATTCGACCAACGTGGAACGCCCGGGCCTGACGCCTTCGGAGAGCGCCGTCCGCCAGCGTCTGTCGCACATTATTGGGGATGCCAAGGGGCGGGTGCTGATTTCCTGCTTTGCCACGTCCATGCATCGCTTGCAGATTGTCACCGACCTGGCGCAGGAGCACGGCCGCAAGCTCTGCTTTGTGGGCCGCAGCATGTTTAAGAACTCCGAGATTGCCATGCAGATGGGAAAGCTGAACGTGCCGCCCGGCATGCTGGTGCCCCCACAGGATTTGCGCAAGCTGCCGCGGGAGCAGGTTGCCGTGGTCATTGCCGGCAGCCAGGGTGAGCCCATGTCCGCCATGGCGCGCGTGGCCGTGGCCAGCCACCGCTGGGTCGCGGTCGACCCGGGCGATGAAGTGGTGCTGAGCGCCCGCGTGATTCCCGGCAACGAAAAGGCCATCTTCCGCATGCTCGACCACCTTTACCGGCGCGGGGCGCGCGTGCATTATCACGATGGCAGTCAGCCGCCCGTACACGTCTCCGGGCATGGCAGCGCGGAAGAATTAAAGCTGATGCTCAACATCGTGCGGCCCAAGTATTTTGTGCCGGTTCACGGTGAGTACCGGCAACTTTGGCGGCATATGGAAATGGCCAAGGAACTGGCAGCGGTTTCGCAGGAGACATTCCTGATGGAAACGGGCGACGTCCTGGAGTTCGATGAGCAGGGCGCGCGCCGCACCGGCCGCGTGCACGTGGGCCGCATCTGCATCGATGGCGGCACCCTGGACGAAGTGGAAGATATCATCCTCAAAGAGCGCCGCCACATTTCCGAAGACGGCATCGTGATTCCCATCCTCGCCATCAACGAGCGCACGGGATTGATGGAAAAGGAACCGGAGGTGGTCTCGCGCGGGTTTGTGCCCCTCGAGGAAGCGCCGGAATTGGTGGAAAGCGCGCGCGCAGTCATCATGCGTACCATCGAGAAATCCAACCTCGAAGAAGTCGCCGATTGGGGCGTCATCAAGGAGAAAATCCGCACCGCCCTGCGCCGTCATTTCAACGAGGAAACGGGAAAGCGGCCCATGATTTTGCCGGTCATCCTGGAAGTTTAGCCATTTTGGATTTTAGATTTGGGATTTTGGATTGACGCCCGGACGGTCGCGAGGATCGGTGCAGGGGTACCTACTGACTTCTGCATAATACGGTGACGAGTGAACCCCCTCACCCCCAACCCCTCTCCCCCAAGGGGGCGAGGGAGTTGGTAGCACGACTTAATCAATCAACTCTCCCCTCGCCCCCTTGGGGGAGAGGGGTTGGGGGTGAGGGGGTCTTGTGACTCTAATTTGCAGTACTCAATAATGGACGAAAGAACCTTCAAGGAAAGAACTAAAAAGTTTGCCCTCGCGGTGGTGCAATTGGTCGAAGCTCTCCCGCGAAGTCAGACCGCCGGGATACTTGGGAGGCAGTTGCTGCGTGCCGGAACATCTGTTGGAGCGAATTACCGTGCGGCATGCAGGGGAAAATCCGCTTCTGATGTCATTGCTAAGCTTGCAATCGTCGAGGAGGAAGCGGACGAGTCTATCTATTGGATTGAGTTGCTGGTCGACGCTGGCGTAGTAGCGCCGAATCAAGTAGAAGCGTTGAAAAAGGAAGCCAATGAGCTACTGGCCATGACGGTTGCTTCTATCAAAACCATGCGAGCTCATGGACAGCGCGGAAGCATGGAAACCGCGGAAAGCGCGAAGAGGCCGCGTTGCTGAATCCAAAATCCAAAATCGAAAATCCAAAATCAGGAGCCTTATGCCACTTTACCAAGCCATCGTTCTCGCCATCGTGCAAGGCCTGACGGAATTCCTGCCGGTTTCCAGCACGGCGCATTTGTGGATCGTTCCATGGATCTTGAAGTGGAAAGACCCCGGCCTGACGTTTGACATTGCTTTGCATGCGGGGACGTTGGTGGCGGTGCTGGGCTATTTCTGGCGCTATTGGCTGGAGATGATCAAGATGGTATTGGGAATCAAGGGGGGCAGCGGCGGCCCGGCAAACGGCGGGGTTCCCGCCAAGGCCGGGTCTGTGACCCTGCTGGGCGAGAATCGGCAACTCTTCTGGTACCTCGTCATCGCCACCATTCCGGGAGGGATTGCCGGCTGGCTGTTTGAGCGTGCCGCCGACGAGCAACTGCGCTCGCCCTTCATCGTCGGCCCAGCGCTGATTATTGTGGGCCTGCTGATGTGGGCGGGCGAACGGGTGGGCAGCGAAAATCATGGCCTGGGCCAAGTCGGTTTGCTGGACTCCATCATCGTGGGTGTGGCACAAGCGTTTTCGGTCATCCCGGGGGTTTCGCGTTCCGGCTCGACCATGGCCGCGGGCTTGTTTCGAGGCATGAATCGCGAGACGGCGGCGCGCTTTTCCTTTCTCCTTTCGACTCCCATTATCGCCGGTGCATGTTTCAAGAAAGCGTGGGAGATTCACCACTCCGGCCTGCCCGCGGACATGCGTTTGCCTTTCGTGTTGGGAATTATCGTGTCAGCGGTTGTGGGCTACGCCGTCATCGCTGCCCTGCTCCGCTATTTGGAGCGCCGGACCTTCGCCGTTTTCGTTGTTTACCGGGTCATATTAGGCGTGATACTATTGGCGGTTGGATGGGGATTGCGTCACTGAGAAAAGCAGTGACTAGTGACAAGTGACTAGTGGTGAGCAAGCATTAGCGACCCTTCGTGCCAGGATTGTTATTGCTCGTCAGTCGTCACTTGCCACTGGCCTGTTATGCGCCGGCTCGATAAAGAACAGTGAAAGGCAACAAGTAACGAGTAAGAACCACCGTTTCGTTAAGAAGCGGATCGGTTTGCTTGTCACTCGTCACTGTTCCTGAAAGTGAGGCAACCGATGGCCAGTCCATCGCCGGCGTCTTCCGCTTCGAAAACCAAGGAAGCAAGCTCCAAGACCGCTAAAGCGCTGCTGCTTGACTCGCGGCGTCTTTTCGAGTTGATCGGATTGCTCACTGGCGTAGCCGGTCTGCTGATCCTACTCAGCCTGGCGTCGTACCTGCCCGAAGACCCTTCGTTAAACACCGTCGTAGCCACGGGAACTCTGCCCCACAACTGGATTGGACCCGCCGGCGCATGGGTTGCGGACGGCCTGTTTCAAGGCTTCGGTTGGGTGGCCTATTTGCTTCCCCTGGCTCTGCTGGTGGTGGGAGTGCGCTGGCTTTTAGCAAAGCCTTTTGAGGCTCCCCGCACCAAAATGCTGGGGGCTGCGATGCTGTTGGTATCCTTGGGCGCGCTGCTGGAACTCTTTCCCTACACGCCTGCCATCCACGGAGTATTACGCGGCGGCGGACTGCTGGGATATTTGGCTGCGGCGGGCCTCATCCACACCTTCAACCGCCTGGGCGCAAGCATCGTAGCCACCACCCTCTTCCTCACGTCTCTGTTCCTGGTTACCCGATTCTCTTTCGGCTGGGCGGCGAAATTCCTGCAAAGCCGCTGGACCCGCGTGCTGACCCCACTCCAAGCGCGCTGGAGCGCCTGGCAGGCAGCGCGCGCGGCGAAAACTGCGGCCCGGCTGCGCCTGCGGATGGAGCGGCAACGCGTGGCGGGCAAACCGCCGGTGCTGCTGCAAAAAGTGGCCAGCCAGCAAGCACAACCCCTGGTGATGGCGCCCAGCGCTCCCGCTGCCGCTTCCCCGGCCAGGCCGGAAAACGCGGAGAAGCCTGCTCCTCCGCCCGTAGTGCGGATGCCCAAGCCGGCGACTGCCGGCGCTCCCCCCAAAATCGTGGGGCGCGCCGCGCATGGATACAAACTGCCCGCCGCCACATTGCTGCGGCCTCCCGAGGACGCCGAAGGAATCGATGAAAACGAATTGAAGGAACGCGCCACCCGCCTGACCGCCAAGTTTCTTGAATTCGGTGTTACCGGGACCGTCACGCAGATCCATCCTGGGCCGGTGGTGACCACATACGAATTCAAGCCGGAAGCCGGCATCAAGTACAGCCGCATTACTAATCTGGTAGACGATTTGTGCCTTGCCATGAAGGCGGAGTCCATCCTGATTGACCGCATCCCGGGCAAATCCACGGTGGGGATTGAGGTGCCCAACCTGCGCCGCGAAATCATTCACCTGCGCGAACTGGTGGAGTCGAACGAGTTCGTGGGGTCGCTCTCGCGGCTGAGTCTCGGCCTGGGTAAAGACATCACCGGGAAAATTCGCATCGCCGACCTGACGCAAATGCCTCACTTGCTGATTGCGGGCTCAACGGGCTCCGGCAAGAGTGTGGCGATCAATTCCATGGTGGTTTCCATCCTCATGAAGTCCACGCCGGAGGAAGTGAAGCTGATCCTGATTGACCCCAAACGCCTGGAATTGAACCTTTACGATGGCGTGCCGCACTTGCTGACCCCCATTGTCACCGAACCCAAACGCGCTGCCAACGCCCTGCGCCGGGCCGTCATGGAAATGGACGAGCGTCTGCGCAAGCTGGCCGAACATGGGGTGCGCAATATCGAACAGTACAACAAAATGTTCGAGCCGGAATCGACCCTGAGCCTGTTTGACAACAATGGCGAGCGCGAGAGTCCCCTGCCCTACATCGTGATTGTGATCGATGAACTCGCGGACCTGATGATGGTGGAGCCGCAGGGCGTGGAGGAATCCATCACGCGTTTGGCGCAGATGGCGCGCGCCGTGGGGATTCACCTGGTCCTGGCCACGCAACGGCCCTCCGTGGATGTGATCACGGGTTTGATCAAGGCCAACATGCCCTCCCGCATATCCTTCCGCGTCACCTCCAAGGTGGATTCGCGCACCATCCTGGATTCCAACGGCGCGGAAGCCCTGCTGGGACGCGGCGACATGCTCTTTCTGCCGCCGGCGAGTTCCCGCCTCCAGCGCCTGCACGGACCGCTGATCACCGAGGGGGAAATCGAGAAGGTGGTCAATTGGTGCAAGTCGCAATCGCAGCCGGAGTACAACGAGGAATTCCTGGAACCTCTTCACGACAAAGAGCAGGAGGAAGCGCCGGTGGATGAGGAGGAGGCCGCGGAACTGGATTCCGTTTACGAAGACGCCGTCCGCATCGTGGTGGAATCCGGCAAGGCCTCGACTTCCCTGCTGCAACGCCGCCTGCGCCTCGGCTATGGGCGCGCGGCCCGGCTGATTGACATGATGGAGAAGGACGGCATCGTGGGCTCTCCTGACGGCGCGCGCCCCCGCGAGGTGTTGAAGCGGCCGGACTGGATTAAAGAAGTGGATCAGTCCCTGCGCTAAATCTGAGGCCTTCGATGCGCCCCACCGGGTCGCCGTGCCTTCCTGGGTTGGGCCGCGGGGCAGGCGCCAACCTCCCCCATAAGAGGCCGCTCGACGTTTTCTGCTTGAGCCGCTGGCCCCACCAGTGGTATGAAATGCAGGTGAATTGGCCCGCAGCGCCGGGAGGGCTGCACATCCTACTATTTCCCCGGTGACAAAGGACGGAGGACGTTCATGGCTACACCACCCTATCCCCAGCAGCGACGGTCTACACGCGTCCAATTGCGATGCAAGGTGATAATCAGCGGGGTCGATCGGCAAGGGAAGGCATTCAGCGAGGAGGCGGAAACCCTCACCGTCAGCAAGTTCGGCGCGTGCTTGCGCGCCGCTCGCCGCTACGAGATGGGCCAAACCCTCACAGTTGAGACTATCGGTCATGACCACACGGGGAAGTTTCAGGTCGTGTGGATGGGCCAGCCCGGGACTCGTGAAGAAGGACAAATCGGGATCGAGTGGTCAGAGGTCCGCCGCTTCTGGGGGATTGAGTTTCCGCCGGAAGATTGGGGCGGACGCTAGTCTGAAGATCCCCCCAAGCCTTTACGAACGTCACGCCTCCAGGCCGCAGCACCGCGCAAAAAGTTACCTGCCGGGGAGGGTAAGTCCCACATCGCTTCGAGGGAATTAGGGTGGAGCGAATCTCTTGTGATTCGGTTCCGGGCTTCATTTCTTGACAAGGAACCAAATCCATCTGAAAATGTTGGCACGGACTTGAGCCGCACCGCGGGGCCTCTGCTTGCCTCACCGGTGGAAACGGCTCGGACCGGTGATGCACGATCAACCGTGTGCCGCGGTAGCTCAGGTGGTAGAGCGCAGCCCTGAAAAGGCTGGCGTCGGCGGTTCAACTCCGTCCCGCGGCACCATTGCTTTGCAGCCACAGCCCCCCCGCCAAATCCCAACCTCTCACCTCTGAAAGCCAAACGCTCATGCCAACCCATAGAATACATCGGGACTCTGGATCGTCCCCAAGCGGTCGAAGATGGCGGCGCTCGTCTCCGCGGCCAACTTCAGTCCATTGATGCGTCGCGATATTCCGTCGGCAAAGGTCAGATGAAGGTGCTTAGTACTTAATTGCAGAGGTTAGCGATTTTGTTTTTTCGGCGGATGGAAGGGCGGGGCGCAGCTCGGCCCTACGACTCCTGCATTGCAAGGTCGTAGATTCTTGTTTTTTATAGCAAACATTTTGGGACGCGGGTTGAAATCCAAGAAACCCCTCATCCGCTTCACACCTCAGCACCTTCTTCCGCCACGGCGGATCTTCGACCCCAGGGAGAAGGATGGGGTTTGTCCTGCTCTCTCCGAGGGGAGTGCGTGGACTGCAACCGGCGTTTTCACCAGTCCGTCAGCCCATCGGTGGACGGGTGTTGCGACCGACGGAGGAGGGGGCCCCACGTTCTGCGGGTTGTGGGGGTGAGGGGTCACTTCGCCACCCCATCACCATTTGCTTGCCGCTCCGCTGCATTGCGCAGCGCGGGCCGTTCCTGGCCCTCGGGCTCTTCCGCTTGGGCGCGGGAGGGGCGTGCATCCATTGGGTGGCGCACCCATCGGGCGCGATGTATACGCCATCCTGTCTGGATATCTTCTCCTCCCGGCAGGGAGAGTTTCTGCCGCCATGGCGTAATCCCTGAATTCTCAAATGTAGCCTCTTTCAACTTGACAAGCGTCATAGCCGTGCCATACTAGTTTGTGAGGCCAGTGGGCGCTACACGGGCGGAGGAGAATGGGGAACGATATCCCGGCATTAGCGCGGCGGAAGGGGAAGCGCGGGAGCGGGCGCGCCAGCTTGGGGAGAAGGTGGCAAGGGGAAACCTGCGGGGCGCAGCGTAAGGCCGCTCGCGAGGAGTCGCGGAGAGGTCCGTCACCCTACGAGCGCGCGGCGGGAATTGCTCCCACCCACGGCAACGCGCCGCTCATGCGCAGAATGCAGGATTCCCACTTTCGGGAACTCCCGCGCGTCACCAACCTCTAGCTGAAAATCAAATACTGTGACCGGAAGGTGGAGGCTCGGGAACAGGATGATGAGCACGATCATACCGCCGAGTTTGAGACGATGTGTATGAAACAAAATGGGTTAACGATGATCAGCGAAGACCTTGCAAAAACCTATGTCTTTGAAATTAAAATGGTTAGTCAATTCGGGAGAGGCAAGGGCAACAAGAAAAAAGGGGGCCGATATTTGACGAACGAAGCCTGAATGTTATTGAAAACAAACAGAAATGGAAATTGCGGTTTTCCAGCTTAAGAGGATGTTGATGAAAACACACGAGTTATAATTGGTCTGAGAGGATGTTGATGAAAACAAAGATAGTTGTGCGCCGGGATAAACCGGCAGGAAACAGCGGATGAAAGATTCTCACGAGAAAGGAATAGCGGTCCAATCGGCCCCGAGTTTTGCGTGGCATGTCGCGAGGCCTGCCGTGAAGCGTAGACAGGGGAATAGGTGGGATGGGTATGGAGCTCCGAAGAATTGCCATCCGGGTACCGGTGCTCTGACATCGGCGGCGCGCGTGCGGCACGGGTACTATTCTCAGTCGGCAGAGGTGGCCTGGACCGCGCGGGGCGAGGACCCGGCCGAGGACCAGGAACTGCGGGCCATTCTGGGGCCGGAGGTTGAAGGGCTCAAGGAACGCATCTTGCGCAGCAACGGAGATGCCGGCAAAGCCCCCACGCAATTCGATCGGGACGAAATCCTGGCGGCGGGCCATCGGCAAGCCGCGCTGATGAATCGGTGGGGAGAATCGAGCCTGCGACAGTTTCAGTACTTTCGTACCATTGGCCGCTTTCTAGTTATGGTCAATAATTAACTGCTGACCCCTGCCGGGGTTCAGCTTGCTCGTTGGCGGAGCGACATCAGCCATGGAAGACGCATCCAATCTCGTTGCCGCTCGAAGCTTCGCCCGCAGTCTCAACATCCTTCTAAAAACCGTGCGCCTTTACGGAGCCGAGCACGAGCGCACCACCGCGCTGTTGAGAACTGCCTGGGAAGATCTCCGCCGGGCTTTGGAGATTTCCCGGGAAGCGGGCCTGCTCTTGGGAGTTTCCGGCAGCCAGGTCCTGCTGGATGGAGTGCCGCTGGAGAAGCGTCCCACGGACCTCAGCTTTGCCCACTTGCTCACCTCCGCCGGCCTCGCCAGCATCAATTTCTCACCTCACGTTACGGTCGATGACTTTTGGCGATTTGTACGCGCCTTTTCCTCGCGCTCGCTCAAGGCTGGACCGATGGTGGCGGAGCTGAAAGCCGCCCTGGGGGGAGAGCAAGGGACGATCCGAGTGAATGAAGTGCGCTTTGTGGCTCAGGATTCCTCCCTAGGCGATGCGGGCATGGCCGCACAACTCGCCGCCCGCTCACTGGGAGCGGATGCACTAAGGTTGCAAGCTCTGCTGCAAGACCCGCAGCGGCTGCTGCAACTCATTGCTGCGGCAGAGGGCGCCCGAAACCAATCCGGCGGCCCTGGCGCGGGGACGGGCGCCCCGGGGCCAGTGGCACAACCCCCGCAAGAGGACGATGTCTTCAAGGTTTTGCATTGGTTGGCACAGCTTGGCCACACGGCGCGGCAGCCGGATTCACCCGAGCAGGTGGCCGCGGTGGAAAGAGGCCTGCATCAATTGCCCCCCTCGGGGCAGGCAGTCCTGACGCAGGCGCTGATGAGCCTGAGCTCGCAAAACGATCCCGCCCGCCCCGACGACCCCCTTCTGCTGCAACTCGCGGAACGTGTAGCCGTACGCTTTGCGGTGGAGCGCTACGATCGCGGCGACGTAAAGACCAACGCCGTGCTCGAACTTCTAAACCGGCTCAAGCGCGAAGTCGGGTCACTGCGGAAAATCCTGCAAGGGCATGAAGAAAAAATGGGCCGCGCCGGCATGGATGTGGAATCCCATGCCGACATCCTGGACCGGCAATTCTGGGCGCGCGTGCCGGAGCGCACCAAGCGCAAGATGCTTCTATCGCCGGAGGCTTGGGCCATCCCGCCGCGGAACATCCGCCAATTTGTGGAGGAGTTGCTCGGGCACGGCGACGTGACCACCGCCCGCGCCATCCTGGACAACTACGCCCAGTGTGTCCACACCGCCGATGTGGAGGCCCGCCGAAAAGCCTCCGCAGGCTTGACGGAGATGGCCGAGCTTTTCTCTCAGGTTAATCACTCGTTGCTGAAATCCAGCCTGCATCACATGGGCGAAGCCTTGAGCCGGGAAGGAAACGCCGATCTGCAAACTTTGCTCGGGGCCTCCTTCGTGCGTTTCAGTCACGAAGCGGCAGCGCGCCGGCAGTATCCCGCCGTCAACGAAGCGCTCCAGGCCATGGAGACTCTGGAGCAGCGGCAGCCCGGACTGGCGCGCCTCCTCTGGCCCCGCGTCAGAGTGGGCAATCCTCTGCCGGATTTCATCGAGGAGGCTCTCACCGCCCCGCGTCTTCCCGAAGGCCTGGTGGAAGTGCTGCGGCGCATGCCGCACGCCACAGTCGACCAAGTCGCGGATCGCATCCACCGTTGCGCCCGCCGGGATGAATGGGAACGGCTGTTGGAAATCGTGGAGTCTGTAGGCCCCGAGGCCATCGTTCATCTCCGCCGGATTTTGCAAACCCGCCCGGCGCCGGAAGCCGGTTCCAAGGTGGCGATACTCAGCCGGTTGGCGCCCAAGGATTTGGAGGAACTGCTTCCCGCCCGCCTGCGCGAATGGGATCCAGCGGCGCACGACATGGTGGTGCGGCAACTGGCCAACAGTTTGGCGCCGCAGCGCGGCAAGCTGCTGGACAAGGTTTACGACCTGCTGGACAAGGTCGTCCTGCCGGAAGTGGTGGACGAGTTGGGAATGTCGGGCGACCGCGTCGCCACTCCCCGGCTGATGCGCATCGTGCAGAAGGAGTCTTCCGACCCCGCCCAGCCCTACATGCAAATCAAAGCCATTGAAGCTCTGGGCCGCCTCCTCGAACCCAAGGCGGAAGCCCTGCTTCGACCCCTGGCCGAGGGCAAGGGGTTTTGGTGCTGGCGGCACCCCCAGGAAGTGCGCATCGCCGCCCTGCAAGCCCTTCAGAAGATCAATCCGGAGTGGGCGAAAAGTTTTCTGCCACGCTGCGGGCTCAGCGCGGCGGAGTTGAAGCTCACCGCTCTCGATCCCGACCCCCATTCCCCGTGGCTGCGCCAGCGGCGCTATGCGCGCGTAAACCTGCCTCATGCGCTGAATGGATCAGTCCGCCCCAGCCAGGGCTATTACAAAATATCCATCCAACAGCTCAGCCTGGGCGGCGGCGTAGCGCGCACCCAGTGCCACCTCAAATCCGGCAGCACGGTCCCCTTGGAGTTCCAGCCGGGAATGCATCGCATCCAAACCCGCATCCTGGTGCGGGAAGCCCGGCCGCAGGAATTGACCTTCGAGTTTGTCCAGATTAGCCATGCGGACCGCAGCCGCTTGCGTCGGCCCCTGGCAGGCTGGCATAGCAAGGAAAACTCCAAAACCGAATCCATGCCGTGTCGCGAGCGTGCGGCCTGAGCGGGCGCCGCCAGATTCGCCACTACTCCGCCTGCGGCTCCCAGAACCAGTCCGTAAGAATGTGACGCGTCTTCAGGTCCTGGTGGGGTTGGGCTTGCGGCGTGGGACTGGGGAAATCACTCATACGCGGGCAGTATCCTTGCGAAATGTAATAACGTATGGGGGCACAGCCGACGCGCCCCGATCCATCATGGTCTTGGCCATGCATTGACACGGGCTTGACCCCGATGAATGGGGGCAGGCGCACACGGCGCTTTTCGAACCCCACCGGGGCGGCGTTATCCTGGCGCTCTTGAGCTTTGAGGGGGGACAATTGGGTGCAACTTACGCCCCGCTAGATGCAATTTATTTGCACTAGTAGGGCCAGGCGAGGTCTGAACTCCTGTGGGAGCGCTCAGCGCCGCATCAAAAGCCTTCAAAACGACTGCGCACTCCCATAGCGTGGGCAGAGTGGGGGCGCTCGCATGGCCCGCGGAATTGGGGGATATCTCTCACTCCGCTGCGGTAGGAAGCCCAACATTTTACAGTGGTTAGACCGCCGGTGTGATGATTCCAAGGGAAAAAGTTGAATGGCATCATGCAGATAGTGCGTCGTGTACAATATAGATTGCCAGTTGCAAGTAAATTGCAATAAGCCTCTGCTGGGTGCACGCAAACCGTACGCTTCCAAGAGTGCGGCAGAGGGTCTAGATTTAAGGCTTCCTTGGGATCAGGCGCGCCATTCGGGCACAGGAGGAAAGCGCGGCAGATGACTGATACATCTAGGCCGACGAAACTCGACATAGCGAGCGCCACAGGCCGGCTGATCGGAATGCTTCTCCTCGCCTGCCTAGCAAGTTGGGCTGGCCAAGGGGGAAACATCAAGGGAACAGTGGTGGATCCCAGTGGCGCGGTCATCCCGGGAGTTGCCGTCATCATCTCCAACGCGGAGGCAGGACTGCGGCTAGTTGTTTCGACGAATTCCGAAGGATTCTTCTCTTCCCCGGAGTCGCCGCCGGGGTTCTATCAGCTAGAGATCCATCATCCGGGATTTCGCCCTCTCATTGAGAGCGGGCTTAGGGTCGAGACCGGTCAGGTTCTCGCGCTCAGCCTGAAGCTGGAATTAGGCCAGCAGGCAACCGCTATAATCGTCACGGAATCGGATCTGCACGTCGATACCACCGATACGGCCTTGGGTGACACCCTCAGCGCCGCCAAAATCTCCTCCGTCCCTTTAAACGGGCGCAGCTACACCGATTTACTTGCCCTCCAGCCCGGTGTGGCTCCTGCCAGTTCCCGGCAGCCGAACGCCGTGGTCATGTCAGGCTGCACCAGCACTGCCCCCTCAGGGGACCTCAATCCCGGCAACCTTTCGATTGGCGGACAGCGTGAAACCAGCAATGGCTTCGTCCTCAATGGAAGCGACGTGGAGGAAGATTTCAACATGGGGGTGGCGCTCATTCCGAATCTTGACTCGATAGAAGACTTCCGCGTGCTGACGGGCAATTTCGACGCCCAATACGGCAACTATAGCGGCGGGCAGGTGGTGGTCACCACCAAAACCGGAACGAACGATCTCCATGGCAGCGGCTTCGAGTTTTTGCGAAATACCAACCTGGACGCACGAAACTTTTTCTCCGCCGGCCGCGCGCGCTACGATGAAAACCAGTTTGGCGCAACCTTGGGCGGCCGCATCAAGCGCGACCGATCGTTTTTCTTCACTGACTATCAAGGGACGCGAATCAACCAAGGCATCGAGACCGGATTGATTTCCGTTCCCTCGCTGCCAGAGCGCGCGGGCGATCTATCCGGGATTGCGAACTCGCTGACCGGCGACGTGAACGGCCAGGCGTGGGCCAACCGGCTTTCCCAGAGTCTGGGTTATCCGGTGTCGGCGGGGGAAACTTACTACTCTCCCGGATGCGCCAACGCCGCGCAATGCGTTCTGCCCAACGCGCAGATTCCGCTCAGCGCCTGGGCGGGTCCTGCCAAGGCTTTGCTTAATGCCATTCCTCTTCCCAATCAGGGAGCAGATACTTTCGCTACGTCCGCATTCGATGAAACTCTTCGCGATGACAAGGGCGCGGCGCGAATCGATGCGCGCAAGGGACGGGAATCGCTTGCCCTGTACTATTTCTTTGACGATTATGCACTGAATAATCCCTACCCCACGGCGCAAGGCGGGGCCAGCGTTCCCGGCTTCAACGCCATCACCCGCGGACGCGCGCAATTGGCCAGCCTGGGCCTGACCACGGCCCTGAGTGCAAACACCATCAATAACTTTCACCTGAGCTACCTCCGGGACGCCAACAGCGTCGGCCAGCCGCAGGGAGGAGTGGGCCTCAGTCTCGTATCCCAAGGGTTCGTTGACAGCGCGGGTAATCCCTCCATTTACGCCTTGGCGCCCAAGATTGAGGGCATCGAAAACATCTCGTTCAACGACTTCACTTTCGGCGTGGATACGACGGGACTCAAGGAGGCCAACAATACTTATCAGTTGGCCGACGACTTTTCCAAAGTAATCGGGGGGCACACCTTCAAGGCGGGGGCGGGATTGCACTTCGACCAGGTGAATATCAATCCCGACGCCACCTTCAATGGCGCGTTCTCGTTCACAGGAGCCGAAACGGGCTCCGACTTCGCGGACTTTCTTTTGGGGATTCCCAGCAGCTATGCGCAAGGGGACTCATTGGCATTCTATCTCCGTAACCGGTATGCGGGCATCTACGCCCAGGACAGTTGGCGGGTGCGGCCGCGTTTGACTCTGAACTATGGCTTGCGGTGGGATGTGCTCCCCCCTTGGCGGGAGAAATATAATCAGCTCCAGACCATGGTGCTGGGCGAGCAGTCGCGGGTATACCCGGGAGCACCTCAGGGCCTGGTGTTTCCCGGCGACCCGGGGATTTCTCCCACCTTGGCCCCGACCCACTATACGGATTTTGCTCCTCGCATTGGTGCAGCGTTTTCGCCGGAATCATCCCGAGGGTGGCTGGGCAAGGTTTTCGGCGGCCCCGGGTCAAGCAGCGTGCGAGCCGGCTTCGGCCTGTTTTACACCGCTTTTGAGGGCCTCTCCGCCGGCATTATGAGCGCCAACCCTCCCTATGGTTACGACTACACCAGTCTCGCGCCGCCGCTCTTCTCCGATCCCTTTGTCACCGCCGCGAGCGGACAGAACATAGGCCAGCGTTTCCCCGAACCCATCCCCCCACTGGGAGCATCTGCGGCTAACCCCGACACCAGCGTAGAGTGGGCACCGTATTTGCCCATCACCGGTGTTCCATCGTTCTATTACAAAAACGTTCCCCCTTACAGCGCCAGCTACACGCTGTCATTGGAACGCCAACTCGCGCCCGATACGCTTCTGACCGTTACTTACGCCGGCTCGCAGGCCCACCACCTTCTCGTCCTCATTTCGGCGAACCCCGGCAACCCGGCGGAGTGCTTGAGCGTAAGCCAACCCGATCAGGTGATGCCGGGAACAGCCACCTGCGGGCCGTTCGGGGAAGGCGCCACCTACGTGCGCGCGTCCGGACAAGTGCTCCAGGGAACAAGAGGCCCGTATAGTTCCCAATTTGACGCCATTACCTATCAGAAGACTATCGGGAACTCGAATTACAACGCGCTGGAAATCGATCTGCGCCACCGCCGCGGGCCGCTGGAATTGCTGCTGGGCTATACCTATGGCAAGTCGCTGGACCAGTCCTCCAGCTTGGCGGAGGCTGTGAACCCCATCGACCCTGGCCTCAGCAAAGCCCCGTCGGCATACGACATGCGCCAGGATTTTGTGGCAAGCTACAAGTACGACCTGCCCTTTGGCCGCTTGCTTCGCCGCCGTAATCGGCTTACGGAGGGGTGGAGCCTTGCAGGAGTAACACGCTTCAGCACCGGCTTCCCGGTGACTCTCTACAACAACAATGACACTTCTCTGCTGGGAACCATCCCCAACGGCATCAATAACAATGGCGTGGACACCCCGAATGTCGTTCCGGGCAATCTACAAGTCTCGGCCAACCCGCGAAACGGCAGGCCCGCCTTTAACACTTCACTTTTCAGCCTTCCGGCACTCGGCCGATTGGGCACCGCCGCCCCGCGCATCTTTTACGGCCCCGGAATCGAAAACTTCGACTTGGCGCTGCTGAAGAACTTGCATTTTACCGAATCAAAATGGCTCCAATTCCGCGTGGAGACCTTTAACACCTTCAATCACGCACAGTTCTATGGGGCCGCAGCCGTAAACGGAAACATCAGCAGCCCTTCATTTGGGAGAATCGTAAGCGCCGATGATCCTCGCCTTATCCAGTTGGCAGCCAAATTCTATTTCTGACACGTGCTGATGAATTGTCCATGGCCCAACCTGTCATCATGGCTAGACCCTAACCGGAAAATGCGCATCAGACATTTTGGAGGCCCTTTGTTTCGGGGAAAACGTAAAAATCATATACCTATTTGAGATTCGTCGTGGCGTGATGACGGAAATTCAAAGTATAATTCCTCTTGGCGCCTCCGCAGTCCGCGCATCGAAAGTGATTGATGTTCTACTATTGGCCACGCTTAAAGCGTGTCGGCTTGGCCCTGTTTTTTGTCTTGGGCATTCCATTCACAGCCCAGGGGGCCCTTCCTGACACCCAGACGCTTCGTGGGGAAGTTGTAGACCCGAACAGCACGCCCATTGGGGGTGCGGTCTGCACCTTACGGGGTCGAACTCTGCCTGAGGAGGGGCGTCCCGTAACTACTGGTGATCGAGGGACTTTCGAGTTCACCGGGCTGATTCCGGGATCCTATCGTGTGACCTGTGCTGCCGTGGGCTACGAACCGATCTCCAAGTCGGAAATTCAGATTAGCGAAAGCGGAGAAGCCTCCACCCTCCAAATTGAGCTTCCTTTCGAGATTGTCTTCCGCCAAAAGGTGGATGTCACCGCCCAAGCCCCCCAAGCCACGGCGCAGGCGGCGGCTCCACCCGCAGTCCTTAGCAACCAGGAAATCCGTTCCCTGCCCCTCGTCGAGCAGAAGTTCAAAGCTGCGTTGCCGATGATACCAGGTGTGATTCGCACCCCGGATGGCAGAATCGCTATGAAGGGTGTCATCGAGAATCAGGGAACGCTGCTGGTGGATTCTTCTGAAACCGTTGATCCGGTAACCGGCAGTTTCTCCATCGACGTTCCCATCGACGCGGTGGAATCGGTGGACGTTTTCAAGAGCGCCTATCAAGTCGAGTACGGGCGTTTTGCCGGCGGGCTTACCACCGTCCAGACCAAAGCCCCCTCGAGCCGATGGGATTATGAGCTGAATGATTTTGTGCCCACACCGCGTTTGGAGGCCGGGCACCTGGTGGGAATTCAGAGCGACGCCCCACGCCTCTACTTCTCGGGGCCTTTCCTGGGGGATAAGTTCACCTTTTCCGAAGCCTTCACCTACGAATACTCCTCTGACCCCGTCCGCGGCTTGGCTTGGCCGAACAATCAAAGGCGCAGGCAGGGATGGACTTCCTTCTCGGATTTTTATTACACCTTTTCGCCCCAGCACTTTACCAGTGTCGACGTCAAGTTCTTCCCCGCGCGGCGGGAGTATGACAACATCGATTCCCTCATTCCGCTGGGGGCCTCCGCCGACTATGCCCAGAGTGGTTACTCGATCGGGGCGCACGATCACTATCTATTCGCTGGCGGCGGGATATTGACCACCATCGCGCAATTCACCGATTTTGACAGCTACTCGCACGGACAGGGCGCGCAGGACCTGCAGATTACCCCCACAGGCTGGGAGGGCAACTTCTTCAACGCCTGGACGCGCAGTAGCGCTCAGCAGCAAGTGCAGGAAAACTACCTGTTCCCGAGCAAACACTGGCATGGCCGGCACGACTTCAAAGTCGGGGGCGACGTTGTCCATCGCGCCTATCAGGGAACCAGCACTTACCACCCCGTGCAACTGCTGCGGGAGGACAGCTCCCTGGCCGGGGAAATTGATTTTGGACCTACCGGAAATCTCACCACCGCCGACACGGAATACGCCACGTATGCCGGGGACCACTGGATTTTCAACGACTACGTTTCCATTGATTATGGACTGCGGTTTTCCGGACAGACACTCGGAGAATCAGCGGCCTTTTCGCCGCGCGGCGGCGCCGTATTCTCGCCGGATAAGAAAGGCAGGACCATCTTCCGCGGTGGCGCCGGCGTCTTCTATAACCGCTTGCCACTTCTGGCCGGAGATTTCACCCAAAACGCCTCCCGCGAAGTTACCCATTTCGACCCATCCGGAGTGGCGCTGGGCCCTCCCACGGTCTACCTACCCTTTTACGAGAGATTTGCCGATCATGGCACCAAGATCGTTCCCACTGGAACGCGGCTGGGAAGCACCCCCTACAACTTTACCTGGAACACGGAGTTCGACCAAGAAATACGCCCTCACATCATCGCTCGCGTCAGCTATTTGGCCAGCCGCACCTTTAACGAGTTCACAGTCAATCCTGTAGGCCTTTCGCCCACCAGTGGCTGGCTGCTTCTTTCCAACTTGGGCGCGTCGCGCTACCACGAGTTTGAAACCACGTTGCGCGTGCGGCCGTCGGAAAAGGTGGATTTCAATATTTCCTACGTCAATAGCAAGGCGCGCGGCGATCTGAACACCATGTCCTCCGTCTATGTTCCCTATGAGCGGCCGGTTATCCAGCCGGATCTGTTCGGCACGCTGCCCACCGACGTCCCCGACCGCGTGGTGGCCTGGGGGCGCTTCAAGCTTCCAGAAAAGTTTACCCTCACCCCCCTGGTCGATTGGCATTCGGGCTTCCCTTTTTCCACTTTCGACGATTTGCAGAATTACCTGGGGCTTCCCAACAGCCGCCGCTTCCCCAACTTTCTTGCGCTTGATGTGCGGGCCGCTAAAGACTTCCGGCCCTCCTTCATCCCCTGGCTGCGCAAACACACCCTGCGTGGCTCGGTCAGCGTCTTCAACGTCTCTAACCACGGCAATTTCCGCGATGTCTATAACACCGTAACCTCACCCTACTATGGCGACTACGCCGGCTTCGAGCATCGCTCCTACGACCTCTCCCTGGACATTCTCTATTGAATGAGAATCATCCGGGCAGATCGAAATTCGAGAATTGAAACTCGAGAATCGCGGCCTAGGCACCGAGTTTTGAATTTTGAATTTCGAGTCTTGGTCCGTCCAGCTCTATCGCCCCAGGTAGGCGCGCACGAGGTAGCTAATTCCCATCACCAGGAGCAGGATGTTGGCAATCAGGATGAGGTGCTGCTTAAAGCGTTTGTGCAGGCCGGCGCCCCATGCCATGAGGGCCGTGGAGACTACCGCCGCCCCATAATAGCCAACCAAACTTCCGGCAAAAAAGGGCACCACGTGGCCATAACCACGCACTCGACCTTCCGCCAGAATGGGCCCGGCAATGGTGACCCAGTAGATCCAGGTACCCGGGACGGCCACTTCCGCCAGCGTAGCAACGCAAACGCCCGCGAAAGTGTAGCCCGCAGAATTCGCCATCTCATCCTGCGTCTTGCGGCGCATTTCCCACAGGGCGTAACTCGCAAACCCTATCAATACCGAGCCCCCTACGTAGGCAATATAGTGGACGACACCGAAAGGTATGAAACGGAAGAAAAACAATGTGACGAAGAGAAAGACGCCGTCAACCAACAGGGGAGGCCCCAACAGCACGAATAGGGCACGGCCCCAGCGGCCCAATGCTACCTGGGTCAACGCGACCATGTGCAGAGGGTTGGGAAGCATCCCTCCCACCATTCCCATGCCAGCACCGAGGATAAAGAGGTCCATATAGGTGACCAGCGATGTTATGCGGACAGGCAAAAAATGTAAAGCGCCGAGTGCCAGGGTTGTCTGCACATGACGTTTGAAAGAATTGTTCATCAATTTGTTCCTGGCGAACTCCTTCCCACCCTTTCGCATTTTCGTTGCGAGGCTTCCAAGAACGCGGTAGAGTTCCAACCGTCGGGAAATCATGTGACCAAGACGGCCTGCTGAAATGTCCATGAGATAGAGGAGTGGTAATCCGTAGCATTTCGGAAAGAGAATGTACTGAGGGACGCCTCGGTAAGGAAGATCTCAGCAAAATCCCAGGGAGATGGAAGCCAACAAAGAACATTCTGAACTAACCCCCCTTCCTGACATCAAACTTGCAAGGGCAGATTTGCCGGGGATAGCCCAGGTGGTACAAAGTATCCCTACCGAACGTCTGCGCTGAGGAGCCGCGATCAATGAATACTCTCGTAGTGGGTGGAGACGGATACCTGGGTTGGCCGCAATCGATGTACCTCTCCAAGCAGGGTCATCATGTAGGCATTGTCGACAATCTCGCCCGGCGAGCGTGGGACCGCGAGGGTGGAACCGATTCTTTGACGCCTATCCAAACCTTGCCCGAGCGCGTCAATCGGTGGAAAAAGCTCACCGGCCGCCCCATCGAGACGTACATCGGGGACATCCAGAATTACGATTTTCTCGCCGAAGTTATGCCCCAATTCTCCCCCGACGCTATCGTGCATTTCGGCGAGCAGCGCAGCGCTCCTTATTCCATGATCGACCGCGAGCACGCCGTTTTCACCCAAACCAACAACGTCGTCGGCACCCTGAATCTGCTTTATGCCATGAAGGAGTTCTGCCCCCAGGCGCATCTGGTCAAGCTCGGCACTATGGGCGAATACGGGACGCCTAACATCGACATCGAAGAGGGATTCATCGAGATTATGCACAACGGGCGGAAGGATGTGCTTCCTTATCCGAAGCAACCGGGCTCGTTCTATCACTTATCAAAGGCCCATGATTCTCACAACATCATGTTCGCCTGCAAGATCTGGGGGATTACCTCGACGGACCTTAATCAAGGCGTCGTGTACGGCGTGAAAACGGACGAAGCAATCCTCGATGAAGGCTTGGCCACGCGCTTTGACTACGATGGTATTTGGGGCACCGTCCTAAACCGCTACTGTGTGGAGGCCGCCATCGGCAGGCCGCTCACGGTATATGGCAAAGGCGGGCAAACTCGCGGCTTCCTGGACATTCGTGACACGCTGCGGTGCATCGAGCTCGCCCTTCTCAAACCGCCTCGACCCGGTGAGTATCGAGTCTTCAACCAGTTCACCGAGCAGTTCAGTGTCCTTGATCTGGCCAATTTGGTGCAGCAGATTGGCGTTCGCAAAGGGCTTCACGTTAACATCAGCCATCTGCCGGACCCGCGCGTTGAGGCGGAGGTTCACTATTACAATGCCAAGCATACCAAGCTGCTGGATCTGGGCTTGGTTCCCCATAATCTCTCCGATGTTCTGCTCGATTCCATCATGGATGTGGTCATTCAATACCGGGACCGGGTGAGAGAAGACACATTGCTGCCACAAGTCAATTGGCGGAGCATTCGCAATCCTTCCTCTTACCACACGGCCGAGTCGCCTTCGGCTGAATGCGCCGATGCTGAAAAGCAGCCAATGCAAAATGCGAGGGCGTGAGCTGGTTAAAGGGCTATTAAGCGAAGGTTTCCAGAAGTCCCCACGGGTCTCCAGATGTCATGTATAATCCCCTACTTGACCCATTAATGGGCTGAGGAATAGACTTACGTGGCCCTTTGAATCCAGTGTCGAATTGTCTGAAATGCAAGCTCTGTCGCTTGGCACCCAATAAGAGCCTACCAAATGTCGGAGTCCATTGACGTGCCGCGCCCTCGGGTCCTCATTCTCACCCTGCATCATGGATCTACCCACGTGCGTACCTCGCGCGCGCTGGAAAAGGCCCTTCTTCGCTTACGCCCGAACCTCAATGTGGAGGTCGTGGATGCCCTAGCGCATTGCACGGCGTGGTTTCAGGCCTATTACAACTCCTACGAGATTCCCCTGCGATACTGGCCAAGCCTTTGGGATTACATTGAAAGCCGCCAGTACGAGGGTGAAACCAGCGGGCCGTGGTGGCTTTACCGCTGGGGCGCCCGGCCGCTATTTCGATACATCGAAGCCTTCGCGCCCGACGTGGTGGTGGCCACGGAAGTCGGCCTGGGGGAAATCGCCATCATCCACAAGCGCGAATTCGGGGCCAGGTATTCCCTGGTCGGCGTGGAGACTTTCTCCTTCGAGCGACCCTGGGCGCAGCCGGAGGTTGATCTTATCATCGCCCATCCCGGAGAAGCTGCTGCCCAAATCAGGAGCTTGGGGGTGCCGGCGGAAAAGATCCTGGAATGCGGTGTCATGGTTGACCCGGCGTTCGGCCCGAGCTCCGATCGGCCGGCGTTGCGCGCGCGCCTGGGACTTCGGGATGATCTACCGGTGTTCCTGGTCAATTTTGGGGGATCGGGAAAGCGCCGGCCGCGGGAGGTTGTGTCGGGGCTCCGCCAGGTTCAGCAGCCCTTCCAGGCGGTATTCATCGCCCGGCGTGACGAAAGCCTGCGCCAGGAACTTCTGCGGCTCACCGCCGGGATGGCCCACGCGCGGGTTTTGGGATGGGTCGACAACATGCACGAGTGGATGGCGGCGGCCGACCTTCTTCTCAGCCGAGCCGGGGGCGGCATCGTGGCCGAGTCTCTGAACTGCGGCTTGCCAATGCTGGTGTTCGACGCCCTGCCCGGCAACGAACGGCGCTTCTGCCAGATGATCGAGAAAACCTGGCACACCGGCTATTGGGTAAAACGGCCCGGTGAACTCGCCGCCCGCATCCACCATCTGCTTCAGCACCCGGAGGAGCTTGCGCAACTCCGCACCAACGCCCTCCGCCACGGGTATCCCGACGCCACCCGCATCGCCGCCCAGGCCATCTTGAATCTGCGCCTGTAGCTGCAGGTTTATCCCGCCATATGCCGACCGTAACTGCGAGGGAATATGTCTCGATCAGATCGGGACCCCGCCACCTGAACATGCTGTAGCGGCGATCACCGGCCGCCGCAATGAATCCTTTCATCCTCCTGATCGAATCCACCGATAACGAAGCGGGGGAGTGTGTCACGCGCGGGTCGGAGCGCGGGCATCCTGCCCGCCTTGGGGACGGCATCCCGCCCGTCGTTCCGCTCTTGTCCTCCGCCTGTGGCCAGTCACTCGTCCCGCTGCGGAGATCGCCGGTTGCCGCAACAAATCCTCTCATCCTCCTGATCGAACCCGCCGATAACGATACAGGGGAGTGTGGGCCGCGCGGGTCGTAGTGCGGGCGTGTCGCGCTCCGGTTGTAGCGCCGGCAGCCTGCCCCGATACATCGAGGTCCTGCCCGTCTTGGCGCTCTTGTCCTTCGCCTGTGGCCAGGCACTCGCCCCGCCACGGCAATCGCCGGCCGTCGCGATGAATCCTCTCATCCTCCTGATCGAATCCACCGATAACGAAGCGGGGGAGTGTGTCACGCGCGGGTCGGAGCGCGGGCATCCTGCCCGCCTTGGGGACGGCGTCCTGCCCGCTTTGGAGATGGTGTCCAGCCCGTTCTTACGAATCCCCGGGGGTCGTTTGGCCGGGGCATAGGGGGGATTCATGGTCCCCTAGAGTCCTTTCAGCGTTATAGCCACCCGTTCATCTCCATCGGCTAACTTGGTACCGTTGTCCATGTGTTTTCAATGACTTGCAAGATGGACCGGATCCGTCCGGGGTAGACCTGCATTTTTGACACCTTGTTGCCGTCACGCTCCCCCAGCCCCGAATCCCCAACCCCGATTCCCGATCACCAACCCCCGAACCCGGACCCCCGACGACCGACGCCCGACCACCGACTTCCGACCACCGAGTCCCGAGTCTCCAATCCCTAACCCCGAATTCTCATCCCCCCTATTCCGCCACGCCCCGCACCAGAGGCCAGTTGACGGCCCGGCGACTCTTCTGGCCGGATTCTGACCAGCGCCGGAATTGGTTGAAAGCAGATTACTTTCGAGCTACGGGAAAGACCTTCAGCACCTCGTCGCCGTAGTGGTTGATGACTTTGACGGCGATTTTGCCGGTCTTGGGGGAATCGAACGGGCGGCTTGCCGTGGAATAGAGGGCTGACCATGCGGCTTCGTCGATTTCGGCTCGCAGGGCGCGCTTGAGCTTTTCGTAAGGGTCGCCTGCGCCGGTAAAGTGCGCGTGGCGAACGAAGGAGCTTTCGCCGTTGTAATTCGTGTCGATGAACCACGCGGCGATATCGTCGGCCGAGTGGCTGCGGACCTGTCCGGTGGTGGGATCGTACACGTCCACGCCATGGATGACGACTTGTAGGGGCGCATCGCGATGTGCCCCTACGTGGCGGATTTCGATGTCCGGCTCGCCATACAGCACAAAGAGATTTCCCGCCCCGGTCTTTTCAACAATTCGTCGCCCATGGTGAGGTCGTAGTTCATGCGGGCGGTCAAGACTGTGAGTTTGCCATAGCGCTTGGCCTCTTCCGAAACGTGCGGGTCAAAATAGAATCCGCAAATGATCAGGGTGTCAAAACCGATCCCCTGCACGGCCTCCTTGGCGGGCTCCTTCACCTGATCGGCGCCCACGGTGCAGTGTTCAGGGCCGATGGAGACGGCCACGCGGCGCGCTTATCCGCCCTTCTCCGTGTACTCTCCGGCAGCGTGCAGCCACGTGCCGGGGTAAGGCTCCAGACGGTCAAAGGTCAGGCGCTCATTCTTGATGGTATTTTGAACCCCGGCCTTCTTCAGGTTTTCGAGAATCATCGTCTCGAACTGGCCGGCGGTGGGTTCACGGCGGGCTTCGGATTCGCTCGCGGGCCGGTCGTCGTCCGTGGATAGCGCGCGGTGCGGCGAAAGGCTCTCGACCGTAAAGGAGCCGGCCACGCGGACGCGCTTCGAATCCTCATAGGGCTGGTCGTAAAGCAATTCCGTGTCAGCGTGGCGGGCAATAGATTCGTCAATCTCCTTCTGGCGTTCGCGCCGCAGCTTCCACCATTCCGCATGAAGTTTCTTAGCCTTTTCAGTCCATGCGGCGTCGGCTTCACGGGGGATTTTCCACTCCTGCCATGATTTCTTGAGGGATTTGTTCAAGTCGGCACGGAGGGGTTCCAATTTCTGCTGGAATTTCGCGTGGATGGCGTCAATCTCGTCGTTATTGGCAATGGATTTCAGCGTGATGTGGGGCACGCGATTGTAGACGAAACCCTTCTTGATGTCGTCGGTCGTAGAGCCAGGCTTGAGCCCGGCATGTGCAGCCCTCAAGGGCGGCGCCACGTCCTGTAGCGTCCATCTCCGATCGACGGCAGGACGGCGGTCGGAGACCGCCGCTACAGGAATTGTCCCCGTGATCTCCGCTTCCTTGCGCTCGCCCTCGGGTGAATCGGCGAGCAAAAAATATGGGTAGCGCGCGGTCATCACAAGCGTTCGAGCCAGTGCCAGTGCCACACGGCTCGTGTCAATGGTGATCCAACGGCGTCCCCAGTGCTCCGCCACATAAGCCGTAGTGCCGTTGCCACACGTGGGGTCAAGGACGAGGTCGCCCGGATCAGTTGTCATGAGGAGGCAGCGCTCTACCGCGGTAGTTGCCGTCTGAACGACGTAGATTTTGGGGTCACCGCGACTCTGAATGCCGCCAATATCCATCCATGTGTTGGTTATCTGAAAAGCTCTAAAATCATCAAGAAATCGAACATAGGCCAGCGTATTTGACGTTACATGAACCCGGCCTGCCGCGACCAGCTTGGCCATTCCGTCCTCATTGGTTTTCCGACGGCTGCGAATATTCGGTTGGAACTCCCGCCCATCTAACCGAACTGTAAACCATGAGGCCGCACCTTCGCCCTTCTCACGGCCCATGCTTTGACTCATCAAGTTGTCGAGGTGGGAGATTTTGTCGCCAGACTCCAGTATCGAGCCCTGGTCCAGGTCCCCAGACGTAAGCGCCCGTCTCTCCCCGTTTGCTACTTGTATGGTCGTATTTTGACGCACCTTCCCCGCCGAGAGTTTTTCCCGTGTACAGGCGATGTTACTTTACGTGCTCGATTTTCTTGGCGTACCAGAGAATGTAGTCAGCAGTTCCAGGAAGGAGGACCACCGTCGCGCCTGTCGTCTTGGACTATGTGATTTGAGACACGAAGTCCTCGCTCCCAAATACCTCGTCTAGTAATGAACGCACAAGGTGCACATTCTCGTCTCCGATTTGAACAAAGACGCTGCCGCTATCAGTCATTAATTCGCAGGCAGAAACAAGGCGATCGCGGAGGTAGGCAAGGTAGGAGTGAATACCGTCCTTCCAAGTGTCCCGGAACGCCCGAATCTGCTCCGGTTGGCGCGTCGCATCATCTGCCTTACCGTCCTTCACCTCACGTTTTCGGGTGGAAACCTGCCAGTTGGACCCGAACCGGATGCCGTTGGGCGGGTCGATATAAATCATCTGGATATTACCCTTCAATCCTTCCTTTTCGGCAAGCGAGGTCATGACCAGAAGCGAATCGCCCAAAATCATCCGGTTGGACCAATTCTATTCGTGGTGGTAGAAGTCCACCATTTCTTCGAATTTGATGTCGTTGAAGTCTGAGAAAAGGTCAACCTGGGCGGGTTGCCCTTCCTTGGCGGTCCGGCGAAAGTCTTCTATAAGCGCCTGGGAGTGAATCTTTTCCTGAATGTGGACCGGCACAACAGGCACTTCCAGGTCTTTCGAGTCTTGCTCATCCTTGCCCTTTCAAACCAGTTGCGGGTCAAGCGAAGGGTCGCGGGGATAGAGCATGACCTTCGGTCGTTCCTCATCCTCAGCCACAAAGCCGCGCAGCTCTTCCGTGGGAATATTGGCGCGCTTGTCCTTGTGCTTGAGCGATTCCGCTGCGGCGGACTTTATGCTGGGTTTCTTGGGCATGACGGCTGACCTTTATGATATTCCGGGCGCTCGCGTTTGCTCATTTTCGACTTGGGCACAGGCAGTAGTGCCTGCGTCACCGTGGCGCAGCCACTCCTGGCTGCGCTGTGGCGGCGGCTTTACGCCCTCATGGCGAGGTAAACTCGCCGCTACGTTCTGTTGTAGTGTCGATCTCCGATCGACGACCGGACGGCGGCCGGAGACCCCCGCTACAGTGCCGGCTGGAAGCCGGCGCTACGTCGAAGGCCGCGACCGTGACGATGGCATTGCCGTGCGCCCTGGCGGCCGGGAGCGCGACAGTAACAGGCTGCGGTCCCGAAGCTTTTCCAGCAGCTTGAGCTTCTCGGAGAACGGCAGTTGCTGGAGCCGCCGGCGGGCGGCGTGTTTGTTTTCCAAGACTCTGCGCATCCAATCGGTCATGGTTTGCCTCACGGCGTCGGGGCACGCCATGGCGTGCCCGTACTGTACGCCATGGCGTGCCCCTACCGGAGAAACTTAACGCCAAACTGATTCCATTTTTCCAGCAGTCCGTAACGCTTGAGGATAGCATCCAGTTTGCTCGCGTCCAGAACTCCGGCTTCCACGAATTGCAGAAGGCGGGCGAAATCTTTGGCGCGTCCCGTCTTAAGGGCGATGGCCGCCAGGTGCTCGGCGGTGATCACCCAGGTGCGGGTCCCTTCCACATCGATTTCCACCGCCTGCTGGAGCGCTTCCTCTTCCAGAGCATCGCCGGGCGGAAGAAACTGCACCGGCCATCCCTCAATCACCAAGTGTTCCCTGTCGATTTTATGCCCACGTGAGGTGAGGTAGTCATAAAGTGGGGAGAGCGTGAGCAGGGCGGCGCCGGGTGGCGCCTTGAGAGCTACAAAAACATCAATATCCAGCGTTGCAACCGGCTCGAGATACAAAGTCGCTCCCACCGCCCCGCCGACGGCGTACCTGCCGATAATACCGTCCTCTTGCATCTGATTAATGACGTCAAGAGTGGCCTTCATTGTGACCTCTCGGCAGCAGGACGGGCACGGAGGGCGTTCGCGGCGTCCGACATATCGGAAATACGTAGCCAGAGGTCGCGGTAGGTGGGCTGCCCCGTTTGCAAGGCGTCATCCGCGACGGGAACGCCGAGAACCTTGACAATGCCGCTTTCGATGGCGTCAATCAGGGAGAAGTCCGAAACCACCCAAGGAAAGAGCTTGCCCTCATCGTAGCCGGAGCCTCGCAAGAAGAACGGGGTGGCGGAAAGGTCGTGGACAGCCTTGATGCCGATTTTGGCTTTGACGGCCTCCAACCCTGAGATCCAAACTCTGGCCGCCTCATCGCGCTTGTCGGCTTCCTTGCGCTCCTCGCCTTTGAGCTTTTCTTCCTCAACTGCCCCCGCACGGCGGCGGTAGCAGTGGTGCGCCTCATCGTTCAGCACGACGATGTTCTTCTTGTTTCCCGGCTCGCGGCAGGCGCGACGGACCATCTGGTCCGGGGTCTCTTTAAAGGGGCTCGCTTCCCTACCGCCCTGGGTGATGATCTGTTTGGTGAGTCTGGCCGCCTGGGTGTGCTCTCGAAGCAGGAAACTGTGATAGTTGGTAATGATGATCTTCGCTTTTTCCAACTCCTGCATTAATTCGCTGGGGAGAACGTCGCGCTCGCGGTAATAGTTCTGGGGGGCATTGGGCAGCAGAACGCGCAAACGGTCGCGAATAGTGATGCCGGGGGTCACAATCAAGAAAGCGTCGGAGAACCGCCCGTCCTGAGGATTGGCCAGCTTGTTGAGCGCCTGCCACGCTATCAGCATCGCCATAACCACGGTCTTGCCGCTGCCGGTGGCCATCTTGAAAGCAATGCGGAATAGAAGGGGGGTGGCGTCTTCATTCGCATGACGCAAAGTGTTTTCAATCCACGCGTCGCCGTACTTTGCCGCCACTTCCGTAATGTAGATTGCAGTCCCGACCGCCTCAATCTGGCAAAAGAAGAGCTTCTTTTTACGCTCTGAATTCATCCAGTAGTCGAGCAGCATTCGGCTGGTTTTGGTGATTCCGACATGCTTCCCTTCCCGCCATTGGTCCACCTTGGCGCGAATCCGGTTGATGTCCTCATTGGGGCGGATTCGCTCTTCGGTCCATTCCGTGTCAAACCGAAGTTGCTTGCCCTTCATCTTCGGTTTGACGATGGGAATGAAATAAGCGCTGCCGCGGCGGGCATCGACGATCTCGTTGGTTATGCCATCGTCGTCAAACTTGAAGTGCCGCTCGGGGACTTCAAAAGGGGAGTTGAGGACGGGGTTTTCAATGACGACCTGCTTCATGACGTCGCTCTGCGCGCTCTTTCCTTGGGTTGAAAAGCAGGAATAACAGCGGGTAGTTTACCACTTCGTAAGGGCTTCGGTTGGAGATTCTATCGATGATCGTCGCCCGATCGAAATTTGCCGACCAAAGCATACGACCACGTTCACTCACTGATTCCTCCTGTGCCGGGGGGTTGGCAAAAGCCATCCACGGCCCCGCGGCGGCTGCGTTCGGGCCCATGCCCAAAGCGCCCATCATCCAGAGCGTCAGCCCAAAACAAACCAACAGCACGGGAAAGCCGCGGGTGCGGCACAGCTTGAATGACGGTGTGAACATGTGATCCTCCCACTGCGCGCGATTATACTCCCGGGCGGGCGGCGAACGATCTGTCCCGCCCTGAGCGTATCCCGTCCTGAGCGGGGGATTTTCTCATGCCCGGCGCCGTTGCGTAGGAGCCGGCTAACAGCTCACAGCCGACAGTCAACAGTTAGTCCGTGGCCCCGTGTCCCATATCCCGTATCCCGAGTGCGCCCTAACCCCGAATCCCAAATCCCCAATCCCCAACCGATTCTTCCGGGCCCAGAAATGGATGGATGTGGGCGGGCCGCTAACGATAGAATCCAGCGTTGGGAAGGAGAGGCCATGATGCGAAACAAGGTACGGTGGGGCGTTCTGGGTGTTGCCCGGATCGCGGTGCAAAAGGTGATACCGGCCATGCAGCGGGGAGCGTGGAGTGCGGTCATCGCGATTGCTTCACGCGACCGGCACAAAGCCGAAGCCGCGGCAAGCGCGCTCGGCATCCCCAAGGCCTATGGATCTTATGAGGAACTCTTGCAGGACCCGGAGATTGAGGCGGTCTACAACCCGCTTCCCAACCAACTTCACGTCCCGTGGACTCTCCAGGCGATCGAAGCGGGCAAGCATGTTCTCTGCGAGAAACCGCTGAGCCTTACTGCCGAGGAGGCCCGCGCCCTCTTACCCGCTCGGGACCGCGCCGGCGTCAAGGTCGGTGAAGCCTTCATGGTCCGCACGCACCCGCAGTGGCTGCGGACTCGGGAGATCATCGCGGCCGGCCAGATCGGCGCGTTGCGTTCCATCGTGGGCTTCTTCAGCTTCTTCAACCGCGACCCCGCCAATATCCGCAATGTCCCCGAGTACGGTGGCGGCGCCCTAATGGACATTGGTTGCTACCCCATCACCACCTCGCGTCTTGTTTTCGGCCAGGAACCTCGGCGGGTGATGGGTCTGGTCGAACGCGATCCCGAGATGAAGATTGACCGGCTGACCTCGGCCATCCTCGATTTCCCCTCGGGACAGTCCATCTTGACTTGCAGTACCCAGCTCGTGCCGTATCAGCGCATGCAGCTTTTCGGGACCAAGGGGCGAATCGAGGTGGAGATTCCGTTTAACGCCCCCAACGACAGGCCGTGCCGCGTTTTCATTGACAATGGAAGTGACCTCTTCGGAGGAGGCGTGAGAACGGAAGAGTTCGCCACCTGCGACCAATACACGATTCAAGGGGATGTGTTCTCGAGGGCGATTCGCGAGGGCGGCGAGGTCCCGGTGTCCGTCGAGGATGCCATCAAGAACATGTCCGTGATCGATGCCATCTTCCGGTCAGCGCAATCAGGCCAGTGGGAAAGACCGTGAGTGCACGGCAGCGGCTGCTTCGATAGCCGGAAAAACTTGCGCAACAATCCGCGAGTTCTCGCGTGGTGGCTCAATTCGCAATGATGGATCTCCTCCCAGTCACATCACGGTGCGACCTCCGTCACTGCGGTGTCGCCACAAGCGATACTTGACTCCCTATGGGATAATGGTTGCCCGTTGGGATCGAGGGTGGGCCGCAGCAGGGCAATGATGGACCGGGAGCGCGGGCTTCCAGCCCGCCTTGCCGGGCGGCGGCCCGGATGGCCGCGCTCCCGCGGCCGGTTAGGAGGCTTGTTTACCCATGGCCGATGTCGAAACCAAGTCGCTTGCGGAAAACGCCTACCGGCCTTTGCAGGACGGCGAAATCTATGTGCCCTTGGTGCCCCCCAGCGTGGCGCCGCCGGAGGTGACCTGGCGGGCGGTGCTGTGGGGCACGTTGCTGTGTATCATCTTCAGCGTCGCCTCCGCCTATTCCGCGCTCAAGGTGGGACAGGGAATGGAAGCGGCGATTCCCATCTCCATCCTCGCCATCGGCCTGGCGCGCGCGTACAGGCGGCGCTCCACGGTGCTCGAGAACATGATCATCACCGGCATGGGCGGCGCCGCTGGCAGCGTGGTGGCGGGCGCCGTCTTCACCGTGCCGGCGCTCTACATTCTCCACCTCGACCCGCATCCGATGCAGACCATTTTCATCTGCCTCGCCGGCGGCTGCCTGGGGATTCTCTTCCTCATTCCGCTGCGGCGCTACTTTGTGCGCGAAATGCACGGCAAGCTGCCCTTTCCGGAGGCCACGGCGATCACGGAAGTCCTGGTGACCGGCGAGAAGGGCGGCTCTCAGGCCCGACTGCTGCTTCAGGCCACTGTCATCGCCGCGATTTACGACTTCTTTGCCACCACCTTCCACGTCTGGAAGGAGTACGTAAACTTCCAGTTCGTACCCGCAGTCCGGCACCTGGCCGAGCGTGGGCGCATGGTCTTTAATTTCGACGCCATCAGCTTCGTCCTCGGCTTGGGCTACGTGATGGGCCTGCGCATTTCCTTGATCTTTTGCGCCGGCGGCATTCTGGTGAACTTCGTGCTCGTCCCCATGATCTGGTTCATCGGTAGCCACATGGGCGACCTCACGGTGTACCCTGCCACCATCCCCGTTTCGCACATGACGGCCGCTGACATCTATCGCAACTATGTGCGCTTCATCGGCGTGGGCGCCATCGCCACCGCCGGCCTGGTCGGCATCCTCAAGTCGCTGCGCGTGGTGGCGGGATCGTTCGGCATCGCGCTGCACGCCTTCCGCCACGGAGAAGCGCCGCAGATGGAACGCACCGACCGCGACATTCCTCTCACCACCATCCTCCTGGGCGTGGTGCTGGGCGCCATCGGCGTGGCCGCGTTCTTCGCACGCCTGCATGTTTCGTGGACCGTGGTGGCCGTGGGCCTGGCGCTGACGCTGCTCTTCTCCTTCTTCTTCACCACGGTGGCGGCCAACGCCATTGCCACCACGGCCAACAATCCGGCCAGCGGCATGACGTTGATGACCGTCATCGTCTCCGCCGTGGTGTTGCTGAAGTTCGGGCTCTCCGGCACCACCGGCATGTTCTTCGTGATGGCGCTGGCCGGCATGGTCTGCGTAGCCCTCTGCGCCTCGGGACAGTTCATTACCGACCTGAAGGCCGGCTACTGGCTCGGTTCCACGCCTGCGGCGCAGGAAAAGGTGAAGTTCATCGGGGTGGTCGCATCGGCCATCACCGCGGGCTTGACCATCATCCTGCTGGCCAAGGCCTTCCAATTCGGCGAGGCTGCGCCCGGCGACCTGCGGCAGGTTCTGGTGGCGCCCCAGGCCTCCGCGCTGAAAGCCGTGGTGGAAGGATTCATGAGCGGCCAGCCGGTCGCCTACATGTTGTTCGGAATCGGCGCCATGATCACCGTGGTGATGGAGATGCTCGGCCTCTCTTCCATGGTCTTCGCCCTGGGAGTCTATTTGCCGCTGCAACTCACCACGCCGATCCTGGTCGGCGGATTTCTCTCCCACTTGGTGAACAAGCGCGGCGAAAAGGTGGGCGGCGAGCACGGCAATGCCATTCGCGAGCGCGGCATCATCATTGCGGGCGGCTTGATGGCAGGCGGCGCGCTGGGCGGAGTGATTGGAGCGGCGCTGCGCGTGTTGCCGCACTTCCAGGAAGAGTGGATTCAAACACCTTTCTACGCGCACGAAGCGGTATCGCAAAGCGTTTCCGCCTTGATGTTTGTGGGCCTGTGTCTGTATACATGGTTCGGCTCGGTGAGGAAACGTGGGTAGCGCTGCGAGCGGACCGGGTACCCGCTTGTGATCGGCCGCTAGGGTCATCGAGCAATCGAGCCATTGACGATTAGCGATTAGCGACTTTCGATCTTGGAGTTTGGAGTTTCCAGTTTCGATTTTCCAGTGCCGAACACGCGGTGAGCCGATTTTACGCTGTCTCGCGTCCAACGCCTTACTCCTTTCTTTTCATCAAGATCGTGGAAAATAGCGTATAACTACTGTGTTTTCATCAACATCGTGGAAAGACGGAAAACCGAAAAATCCTCTCCATTTATTTTCAATAGTTTATGAAGATTTTCTCCCATTTTTTATCCCCTTTTTTTTCGCCTGACCTGCGCCGCCAAGAATTAACTAACTATTTTAGTTTCAATAACATAGATTTTTGGGGTATTTTCTCTACTTACTACTAACCCCTGTTTTTTCTGATACATCGTGGAACGTCGCGCCACGTTTCCGTCCCGGATCCGTGATCTGAAGCTAACTCCTTGCATTTTAGTAAGATAAATTGCTGAGACATTCTGACGCTAAACGCTAGCCCCTTTTGTTTCCAGAACATCGTGGAAAGCCGAGGCTCTTCCTAAGGCTCCCACCCGGCGCTGATGACGTTTCATCCCCGATAAAGACCGCGTTCAGCCATCGCTTTCAGCCATCAGCAATCGCCCGTCGACCATCGACAACCGGCAACCGGCAATCAAAAATCGAAACTCGAAAATCGAAACTCGAAAATCGAAAGTCAGCAATCGGCAATCGGCAATCGACAACCGGCAACCGGCAATCGAAACTCGAAACTTGAAAATCGAAAGTCGAAAGTCAGCACTCGACAATCGACAATCGACAATCGGCAATCGGCAATCAGCAATCGGCAATCAGCAATCGGCAATCAGCAATCGGCAATCAGCAATCGGCAATCAGCAATCGGCAATTCTCTTTGGCTAGTATACATTGGTCGGCTGCACGTGTCAATTTAAAAGAGGCTACAATATAAAACCCATGAATTAAGGCGGGGTGTCCGGCCCGGCGCCGGGACAAAGCACCCCGACAAATCATCCGGGCAAATCGTCCCGACAGATTGTCTCGACGTATGCGCGAGAGGTCGTGGGGCGGAACGCTCGCCGCGGCGAGTCTGCGTCTTTTCTCGCCATGATGTAACAAACTGTTGTAGCGTCCGTCAGTCGACGGATCAAAGCTGCGGCGTCCTTTTCTTTCGGACCGATATTTCTTCATCACCGTGCGCCTGCTTCCTCAGTGTACAAAGTTGATGGAGGGAAAACCGCGAACTCGCCGCGGCGAGCGGTCCGCGCTTGGGCCTGCGCACAGCGACAGAGAAACATCGATTATAAGGAAAAAGAAAAGCACGCCGGGGCTTCGACACCGCGATAGAATACGGCACGGTGACGATGATGGCTGGGGAAGAGACGCGAACCGCAAAGGCGGTGGTCCGCGCTTCAAACGCCGAGGTCTGCCAGCCCGCAGATGATGCTTCCATTGCAGTTGCGAACGGGTAGAAAGCTGGCTATCATTTTGTCGAATTTCCGGGGGGGGCTCGATGCCGTTTCAGGTCAATCTTGAAGAAGGCGAACGACTGATCGCCAACCTCACTTTCATGATTCCTAAGGACTCGGCGGTGTTCCAAGTCGCAGTCACAGACCGTGCTGTGTTCCTGCCTAGAAAAAAGTTCTTTGCTGTCAAAGACCCTAACTACACTGAACGCGTACCCTTGAATCGGATTGCCGAGGCAAAAGTCAAGAAGCTAAGTCCGATTTTCCTCTGGGTGCTCGCCTTGCTCATGGTGGTTGGAGGGGCGGTGTTCACGGCCCTAATGTTGGTTCCTATTCTTAGGGGCGAAGGAGGCGAGTTCTCTGGTTTCCCGCCGGCAGCGACCATCGTTGGACTTGTGATCCCTTTTATTGCAAGACAGCGTTACGGGCTCTTCATTTCGATTGTGGATGAGACATTCCTTTGGAAACCGCGCCTACACGTGGACAGAGCATCAAGAAACTCGCTGGAAAGTTTTCTGACTGAAGTTGCCGAGGCCTTTCGGCAAGCGGGAGTAAGTGTCATAGATGAAAGAGATCATTTGTTATCTGATTCAACTCTGAAAGGCGGGTCATACTCGTATCCTGTGGCGAGGCCTGGCGATTCCTCAGGCGGCGGAGGCGTTCTTCGCGCCTGCTACCATTGTGGGAAAGCGCTTAGGGTCAGTCGCTGGGAGGATTGGAATGGGTTTCTGTTCCGATGTCCCAATTGTGGAGAGATTTATGGAAAGCCCTGGAGCCCGCACTGGACTCTGCTGGCAAGTGTGTTGCTAAATGCATTCAGCTTCTTCCTTACTATGAGGTGGAAGCGGGCACTTCCATTGTTTTTGGGATTCGCTCTCTTGGGCGTCATTGCAAGCGTCGCACTCAATCGCGGTCAGCTTGGCGAGACATCTAAGCTGGTTTTGCTGGCCACCTTCTTCCTTGGTCCTCTAACTGTAAATTCTGTACTGCTACTAAGGCATGAAGTGGCCTTGAAAACTGCGTCTGTCGTCAGAAGTTGATTAATGCGGCGATCAAATTGGTGCGCGGGGAATCGGAGCAGCAGGTGGCGCAGCGTCTCGCTTTCCAGCGACTCTGCGGCTTTTCCGAATGCCACGTTCGTAGTCTGCAATGACAGACACGCGATTATCCAAGATTAGAAGCCGCAGAGTTTGAACGGCACAAACTCTGCGCTACCTGCTAGAGCCGCCAAGATGGCGGCGTTACGCCCAAATTAGGACAGCACCTTGCGGAGGGAACAATGGACATGATAGGACGGTTTGTGGCAGATGCAGTTCTCGGTATCGACACGCTTTGGGGTGGCGATGTCATGTGTGCCTCGGGCACGGGACGATTCATTGCCGACTCGTGGTTCTCCGATGAGTCGCTACCTGCGGCCTACACGGTTCCGGCGGCAGCGCGGGTGCGGGAGAGCGGTGGGGTTGCGGGCAAGAAGATTGACCGGTCGGCGGTGGAGGAGTACCTGCGCGAAGTGGATCTGCCGCAAGCCATCGCGGGGATTCGAGATGAGGCGCGCAAGGTGGGCGGCATGCGCGGCGAGTATCTGCTGGGCCTGGCGCTTTGCCTCGAAGTCATGTGGGACCTTGCCATGGAAGTGCTGGGGAAAGGCGCACCGGTTCCCTACGTGCGATCGGTTGAAGCCTCGACCGGCCGTCCCCCGGAAGCCTCCCACCCGGAAGCGAAGCGCGCGCGGGTGGCGGAGTTGTTGGGCCGGGCGGGTTACGCCACCACGGGTTCTGGCGGGCTGCTCGCGGCGGTGGATGCGTGGCGGCGGGATCGGTTGGTCCCCATGGCTTCGGTCCGCGCCCTCGGCGCTGCCATGATCGCCCACTTTGACCGCCTCAGCGCCGTCAACTTGCTTCCCTATCTTCCCCCGGAACTCGCCTCGGTGCCTCGGGCCAATATTGAATTCCTGCCCATCAAGGACGCCTGGTTTTCCGGCTCGATGAACTACCTGGGGCGGGCGCGGAAGGCCGATGGCAGCCCGCGGTACGAAGCCACGTATGAGATTAACGCTTCCCTCCAGATGTCGGTGCCGGAGTTCGAGCAACTGGTGAGCCATGAAGTGGTGCCCGGGCACGTCACCACGTTTGCTTACTTGCAGAATCTCTATGTCCGCGGGAAGGCCGGCTTTGAAGTCACGGTCCCGACCATGAACACCCGCTCCGGCACCCTGTACGAGGGAATCGCCAACAATGCCATTCTCATCGCCCATGGCGTAACCGAAATCGAACAACTGCCCGACGAGGATTTGCAGATCGGCGTGTTGCTGGCGTTACTTCAGGACGATGCCAAGAATCAATCTTCCTACCTGACGTGGGGAGAGAGAGTGGAGCGCGAGAAAGTGGCGGCCATTCTTCGCCGTGATTTCCTGGTCACGGAAGAGCGCGCGGACAAGCTCTCCGGCGCCTGGGGTCAACATCCGCTACTAGGCAGAATGTATCTTCCGGCCTATCGCGTGGGAACGAAGAAAGTGGCCGAGTGGCGACGCGTTCACCCGCCGGAACGCATTCTGCCCGCAATCTATGGCTGTTCCGGGCTGGCGGATATCGTGACCCTCGACGAGATGTTAAAGCCGGAGTAGCGCAGTCCGGTTCCGCCGCTGGAGCAAGAGATCTCCACGCATTGTATCCTTTCGGCTAACCGGAGATGTGACCCACCCGCTTAGAACATTCAGCCGCCATTGCTATCCGATCGCGGATCGCCGGCGGGGGTGGAGCGGGTCCGCCCTTCGTGAATCCGGGCGGGAACGAGGCGTCCAGCAAGAAGATGGAGCAGAAACACGAGCATGAGACCGCCGCCAAGTCCGAGCACGAACCATCTCATGTCGGTGTGGGGGTAGAACAAGGCGTAGAGCACGAGTACCCAAAAGAAAGTCGTGAGGATGGGGATTCCGACCGCGACGAACATGGTTCCCGAAAAACCGGGGAGATACCACGGGAATTGGTCGTGCACGGACCTGCGAGCCCACCAGGAAGTGACGATTTTTATGGCCAGCCCCTCTGCCAGCGGCAACTCCATTTCCTCCGGGCCGCGCCCGTGGCCCAACCGGTAGAACTCGGACAGGTGCGAATCGACGGCAGTCATGCCGGGAAGCGATTCCAAGAGCCGCAAGTAAGCTCGCCAAAATTGGATGACGCGGACGCCGCGGAAGCCGAGGGATATGTAAAATAGCGAAAGCACCAAGCCGAATAGAGTCACAATCAAGCTGATGTTGCGAGCTGTGGTAGTGGCGGAAGTTGCGAACGCCAGGGCCGTGGCGAGAAACGCCTGCACGGTGGTGAAATTATTGATGCGCGCATAGAGAATATTATCCTCGTGGTACAAGCGCTCGAGAATCTTGTGCCACGCCTGCTTCGGGTCGGGAACCTTCGAATTGGAGCTCATCACGACCTCAAACCGCGACCCCGTCTGATTTCGTCGCAACGAAATTGTACATTAGGATATGCCTCGCGGCCCAGTTTCTTATATCCGCTTGTCTTATATCCGCTAAGGCGTCAATAGGAGATGTGACCTTCCCGATCCCGAAAGGGAATTCTGGAAAACTGAAGGCCAATTCAACAGATCAATTGCGCATTGCGGGCGGCAATAACTCGTGGCTTTTCGTTGGTCGGTGCGGCGGGTTACACTTGCGTGGGTGCCGAATATGAGAATTGCCGTCGGGCTCCAAATCGCGGCGCTGGCATTAGCAAGTCTGGCAGTGATCTGGGGCGTTTTTGCTGCGTGGTCGGTCGCTTTCCCCGGACTGGGTGGAGATTGGGCCGGGGTGGGTGTGTTGGCGGCGTGGCTGGTGAACCTGCCGATCGGCCTCCTGACCCTCGGTATAGGATTGATCGTAAGGAAAGGGTCCGCGCGCCTGCGTCGCCTCTCGATCGCCACTTCCCTCGTGGCTCTTTCTATTCCCATCATTGCCAGTCTGATCTGGCGCCACTTGCACTGAATCTACGAACCGATGACCTGCGGGTTCGGTTGCCGCGGCCTTTACGTTGACAGGAATTCTTGCGAGGCGGCCTTTCACTTTTGGCTTTTGCATTGGGTCCTTTGCCTTGTACCTTACTTTTGTCGTCCCGCCGCGCTCCGCCGCCGGCCGGAATCTGCTACAATCCAGCATGTCAGGGCGCTCGAAACAACATGGCCAGCGGTTACAAATCGGACCTGGTGAAGATCTATCATTCCCTGGGGCGCAAGAAACGCCTGGGATTGGTGATTTTCTTCGTCACGTCCATTTGCAACGCCAAGTGCCGCACGTGCTTTTACTGGGAAGAATTGAACCAGCGGGGTGATTTAAGCTGGGATGAAATCCGCAAGCTGGCCCTGAGCATGCCGGCATTCACCGACCTGTGGCTTTCCGGCGGCGAGCCCATGCTGCGGCGCGAACTCACCAACATCATCCACCTATTTCACGCCCAGAACGGGGTCCGCTGGGTGAACCTGCCGACCAACGGTCTGCTGCCCGAGCGCACCGCCGAGTGGACGGCGCGCATCTGCGAGGAGAACCCCGAGCTTAACCTCGATTTAAACGTGGCCCTGGACGGGCTCGACGAGATGCAGGATTCCCTGCGCGCCGTGCCCGGGAATTTTGCCAAGACGCTCCAGACCCTGGAGGCCGTTCAACCCTGCCGCCGGAAGTATCCCCGGCTGCGCGTCAACATCAACACTGTGATTTGCTCGGAGAACTTTGACCAGGTGATGGCGATCGCGGAGTATGTGAAAACCCATTGCGCGGTGGACGGCCACTATTTCAACATCATTCGCGGTCATGCCAAGGACGCCAGCTTGAAGCAGATCCCCACCCATCGCCTTGCCGCCCTTTACAAGGATCTGCAAGCGGTCTACACCTACTACGCGGAGCAGGTCCTCGCCCGCCGCCAGGGAATCGCGCGCAAGCTCGCCCAGGTCTACTACCAGGGCACCCTGGCGCTGCATAACAAGATTCAGCTCGAAAACATCGCCGAACCGCATCCCTGGCCCATGCCCTGCACCGCCGGCGACACAAGCATCGTCATCGACTTCAACGGCGACGTGCGCTCCTGCGAGCTGCGCGGCAAGCTCGCCAACTTGCGCGATTATGATTGCGATTTTGCGAAATTCTGGCAGGCCCAGGAACGCCAGGAAGATCTGGGGGCCATCGTTCATGACCAGTGCTGGTGCACCCACGTCTGCTTTATCCACGACAGCCTGCGCCATTCGCCCAAGGTGCTGCTCTACGACATCCCCGTCACTTACCTCGAGTCGAAGTTCACTTCGCCCTCTGCCCGGGGTGAAAAATTCCAATCCGCCCCCGCTCTAACCACGTCGCCCGCTGTGAAGTAACGCGGACCGGTTCATCGGCTCATCGGTTCATCGGGTGATTCGCAATTCTCGAATTCCACTCTTTGAATCTCGCTTTTCGTTTTGCGATTTGAGATTTGAAACTCTCAAGCAGGGCAGCCCGGGCCTGTTCCGTAAGTCTGCGGCTTTCCCGCAATTGTTAACTTTCTATTGCCGATTTTCGATAGCCGAGGTTCGATTGAACTCATCGAAAATCGCCCATCGCCAATCGTCAAGGGGCGAGCCGCGGACCTACAAAACAGGTCGCGCTACCCTTCCTCTTGTTTACCAAATTCCTGCGCCCCCGCGCCTCTCAAGAGTTTCAGGTTTCAAAATGACCACGGGGAAGCGATTGTTCCCCCCACCTAAGGGTGATCACATGCCGGGGAATAGGCCGGTTGGAGAGTTTTTTGATTCTTTATTTCTGCTTTATGGTATTTCTCTTCTACTTTATTCCTTCATGTTAGTGCTTTATGCCATCAGTTTACTGCTTGTCGTCTTCTGCTCTCTATTTGTTGCTTATTGACCACTGCTTTCGCTACTGTTCTCTCCCTTGATCAATGGCGGCGGGATGTTCCCAGGCACGGTGTTCTTATGCTGTGCCTCCGCCAGCAAGGCTCCCAGCAAGACGTCGAGGGCATCAAGAAGGCGCTTGTCTGACCTTTGAATCAAATAGTTTGCCATGCGCAGGAGTTGCAATTGGCGGGGATTGTAGCTTTCCCCGGTGGACTGAACCCGCTTTCCGCGGCTGGAGCCTAGCAGGCTCATGATGCAGTTCCCCGATGAGGTAATGAGGCATTGCAGCGTGCCCAATTGGGTGGAGCGCTCCTGGAAGACCTCGCTCACCGGCACCCCGAGGGCCAAGGCGATCTTGCGCAGGGTATGGGGGCGAGGTTCCAAGTGGCGATTCTCAATGCGGGAAAGGTACGAGGCCGCCAATCCGGTCAGATCACTTAACTCTTGCTGCGTCAATCCTTTCTGGTTGCGAAGCTGAATGATGCGGGTTCCGATGCTCATGCGTGGCCTCCTATTGACCAGATTTCCTCTATCTTAACACATATGTAATAAAAACGCTTTAGAGGGCTCGATTTCCTTGACTCTCCTGTAAAGGAGAGTATTGTTGATATGGGATCAAGCAGAAACGGAATGATTCGCAGTCCATAGCAGGTGCAGTCCCGGAATCCTGTCGGTCCTGCTGCGTACGCTGAGCGGCAGGCAGCGCGAGGAAAGAGAAAACAGGCCACAGGCGGTGGCCAACTCGATGCCCCGGGGTGGAAGCAAAGTGGGATAAAGGTCGAAGAAGGCGCCCCGTGTTCGGCCAGTCAGGAAAGCGCCCGACCTGAAGAAGCCCGTTCCCGGCGGCAGGATTCCGAGTTTTACAAGTTTTGGTAGGAGGAAAAGCCCACAGTAGGGAATTTATATTTACTACCAACGAGCCCACCGACCCGTCCGGGATTTGTTAAGCAACCCCACAATCCTGCCTGATAAGCCCTGAGCCGGACGGGTCTTTCCTTTCCTCCCCAGCCCCAAACCCCAAAAGGGCACTGCTTCTGATGGCGGGAGGTTTTTCCCACTCTGGGCCTGTCATCCCCAACATTTCACCATTCCTCATTATCCACTCAAGAAACCCCTTAACACGCTATATTGCTAAGGGGATAATCTCCATTTCAATATTGCGCCGCAGGCCGCAAGCGAGCTATCTTGGCAAGCGTACGAACATAACGACGGGAGAGACCTTATGCGGGTGTTGGTAACGGGCGGCGCGGGTTACATTGGGAGTCACACCGCCAAAGCGTTGGCAAAGGCCGGACACGAGCCTTTGGTTCTGGACAATCTCAGCACCGGGCATCAATGGGCGGTGAAGTGGGGGCGTCTCCTGGAATGGGACCTCGCGGACACGGAAATGCTTCCTCAATTCCTGCAGAAAGAGCGCGTGGAAGCCGTCCTGCATTTTGCCGCGAGTTTGCTGGTGGGTGAATCCGTCCAGAATCCCAGAAAATATTTTTGGAATAACGTCGTCAACACGCTGCGCCTGTTGGATGCCATGCAGGAGGCGGGGGTGAAGCGGATCGTTTTCTCTTCCTCCGCCGCAGTCTACGGCGATCCGCAAAAGGTTCCGATTCCCGAGGACCACCCCAAGGAACCGGTGAATCCCTACGGTGAAACCAAGTTGGCGATGGAACGCGCCCTCAAGTGGTATGGAAACGCCTATGGCTTGAATTGGGTCGCATTGCGATATTTCAACGCCGCGGGGGCGGACCCGGACGGCGAATTGGGGGAATGCCACGATCCGGAGGCACACCTGATTCCCCTGGCCATCAAGGCGGCGCTCGGGCAGCGTCCGCACGTCGAGATCTACGGCACGGATTATCCCACCCCCGACGGCACCTGCCTCCGCGACTACATTCACGTCACGGATTTGGCCGACGCCCACGTGCGGGCGCTGGATTACCTCGCCGGCGGTGGCGAGAGTCGCGCGCTAAACCTGGGTACGGGCCAAGGGTACTCCGTGCGCGAGGTCATCAATACCGTGGGGAAAATCTCCTCCCGCCCCGTACCTTTCCGCGAGGCGCCACGGCGCGCGGGCGATCCGCCGGTGTTGGTTGCCGACGCCAGCCATGCGGGCAGCGTTCTTGGTTGGAAACCACAACATTCCCAACTGGAAACCATCATTCAGGATGCCTGGAATTGGCATTCAAAGGGCAATCAAGAGAAGTAGACGGCCACTGTAGTTACGGCCTCTCCCACGCGCGAAAAAGCGCCCCAATTCTCGCCTGCGAATCCGCCGCGCGGACGCCTCATACTATTTGCTCCTTCCCATATATGAGATTTGCCGATTGGGGAAGGATGGTCCGGCCCCTGTGACCGACTCACTGCCAAGTATCGTCAGAGGTACCCTAATTCCTTCCCCAGAGCGCGAAGTTGGGCTCCTTCGATATAAAGCTCGGCTTGCGTTGCGTCGTACCCGTGCTCGAGGGTGCGGCGCAAATGAAGGGCGGCAATCTCGGCAAGCTGCTGGTCACTCAAGTATTTTTGTTCTTTTTCCCGCAGATCGGTAAGGGCGCGACAGGATAGGGAAACCGTAGCGTGCCGCCCGTCGACAAGAAAGACGCAATCAATGGTATCGCTATGCCGGGTGGCGATGGCGGAAAACAGATGCACAAATCGAACCTTGACAGGTTCGGCTTGGGCTCGCGAACTGACTTCAAAGGGCGTAACAATATAGCTCATAATGTGATATACCTTGGCGGCCGGAGCTGGGACCCTCCATGCTGGTAAACTCCACATTATAAACCGGCTGCTGCGGCTGGACAAATTTGAACGGCACCCAACTCCCGTCAACCTTTTCCCGATGAGGGCCCGGCATTGGTTTTATGCAACCTTTGGGGCTCCGCCGACGTCTAATCGAGTAATTCTATTCTGTTGACTACCTGGGGAAGTGGGTAGTCCTGAATTTGCCGAGCTATCCACTTCCTCCTTCCTAATCCGGGCAGAATCCTCAATTCCAGCAGTGATGAGGAAGGCTATGAGAGTACACACGTTCGGCTAAAAGCGATTTACACCAGATGTGGAGGGGCTATATACTGCTTGTCATTGAGCTTTGGCAGATTCTCACAAGGGTTTAACTGCATTTCGCCAAATGGTGAGATTGATTTGCCGGAGCCAGTGCGGAGAGATCACACATGAACCTAATTAAGGAAATTGATGAACTGAGTTGTGATTTCTGCCCACCCCTCGACCCTCAGGGAGTGATGGAGGCCCTCGTCAAGCGCCTGGTCGACCGTTACGCGATGGCCGCTGCCGGCATCTGGCATCTGAACGGCGGCCATTCAGACCTTTCGCTGGCAGCCTCCGCCGGCGGCCCACCGTTCCCAGCCGCAACGCGCGAGATTTCCGCCAGTCATTCGTTCCTAGGGAGGGCCGCGCAAGGGAACTTGCCGCAGGTCTTTAAGGGGCAGGAAGCGCAGGGAGACGCGTTGGCACAATGGGCGGAGCAAAACCAGTTCCGCTTTTTGAGCGCCTACCCGCTGGCGGATGAGTCCAAAACTTCCAGTGTCTTGCTGGTGGCCGCCACCGAGACGCCCGACGAGTCGTTGCTGGCGCTCTTCCGTTTGCACACGCGGCTGGCTTCCATTGCCTTGCGCGACGCGGAGTTGTTCGCAGGCGCCCAGCACAATCTGGACCGGCTTCAGCGCTTGGTTGAAGCCAGCAAGGTGTTCAACTCCACGCTGGACCTCTCCGAGCTCTTGGGCAAGATTCTGGATGTCGTTAAGACCCTCACCCATGCCGAGCGCGGAACCCTGTTCCTGGTGGATGAAAAAACCGATGAGATCTGGTCGCTGATCGCCCAGGGAATGGAGAAGCAGGAAATCCGCCTTCCGCGCGGACGAGGAATTGCCGGTCATGTTGCCTTGACCGGTGATATCGTCAATATTCCCGATGCCTACGCCGACAGCCGCTTCGATCCGGAGGTGGACAAGCGCACAGGATTCCGTACGCGCAATATCCTGTGTCTGCCCATTCGCAACAAGGCCGGTAAAATCCTCGCCGCCCTGCAACTGCTGAACAAGGCGACCGGCAACTTCTCCGCCGAGGACACTGACGTCCTGCTGACTTTGTCCGGACACATGGCGATGAGTCTGGAAAACGCCCAGCTTCACCACGATCTTTTGGAAAAAGAGCGCCTGGAACGCGAAATGGCTTTGGCCCGCGGCATCCAACGCAGTCTGCTGCCGGAGACAACCCCCGTCCTCCCGGGCTTCGACATCGCGGTGCTGAACGAACCCTGCTTTGAAGTGGGTGGTGACTATTACGACTTCCTAAGCCTGGGACCCAACACCCTGCTGGTAGTCGTGGCTGACGTCGAGGGCAAAGGCATCAGTTCCGCCATGGTAATGTCAAACCTGCAAGCCACCTTGCGGTCGCTCGTCCTGCATCTGCATTCCCTCAACGACATCGCTGAAGCCCTCAACAAGATGATCCTGCACGATACGCGCGGCGAAAAGTACATGACCATGTTCATGGGGCTCATTGACACGCGCCGGAGAGCGATTCACTACATTAACTGCGGGCACGTTCCACCTGTCATTTTGCGCCCCGGCAGTGAACCCATCCAGCTCACCGAGGGCGGGATGGTGGTCGGCCTGTTCGAAGACGTTCAGTTCGACCGCGGCCACGTGAAATTCCAACCTGGCGATATCCTGCTCCTGTGCACGGACGGCATTACCGAAGCCATGGATATGCATGACGAAGAGTTTGGCCTGGAACGGCTCGTGGCGAGTGCCAGCCAGATGACCGAAAGCAAGGCCAAAGAAATCGTCCTCAAGGTGTGCGATGACGTGACCGCATACTCGAAGGGGGGAACGCACATGGACGACAAGGTGATGCTGGCCATCAGAGTCCTCGGCGGAGCGTGAAAGGCCATAGGGAGCCTGGGGTTCTGGATTTAGGATTTAGGATTCAGGGTTTAGGACTTATTGAGTGCGGCAGAATACAGTGAGGGGGTGTTTGTCACTCAATTTTGCAGTAATCAGTAGCACTCAGCTTTCTGCCTACTGCCAAGTGTTTACTGCTTTCCGTTAGCATCAACTTAACGGGTCTTCCCTCCCCGAATTTCCTCGTGAACCAATCTTCCATATCGGCGCGCAGGCCATTCACGTCCACCTGGAAACTCACTTCCAGCGCGCCGTCCGCCACCGGCAGCGTCTCATCGAAGGCCTCGCGGCCGGTGAAACTTCGCATGCTATAACTATCCAGCCATTCCCGGGGGCAAGCCGTCGGACCCTCCGGACCGGCTATTTCGACGCGAATTTTCCTGGCGAACACGAATACTCCTTGGTCGAGGGATTCAGGATCGAGGATCTAGCACCACTCTTGTCTGTTTCGCATAAGGGGCTGAATGAGTTCACCTCTCCATGCGTTCCTAAATGACGCTCTCACTCGGCGTTTGGGACCAGAAACTTCTCACCAAATCCTGCCAATCGATTTTCTCGACCGGTCCGATCACACGTCCGCCGGGTCGAGGCTCCACCAGATATTTGCCGGTCACAAAGACCAGACGGTAAAGCTCCGCGAAGGGAAAGTCCGGTGCAGCGCCACCCTGGCCGCCAATCACCTCTGCTCCGCGGCCTACGTTCTCAATCATCCGGCTGGGGTGCCGCAAATGGTAAGGATTCCTCCGTACCTCCCTGCCATGCTCGGCGGTGGCCATGATCAGGATGGCTTCATCCTCGGGGGAAACGCCGACCAGCAAATTCGGGCGAGAGTTCTGATGCCAGAATTCCGTTTCGATGAACGCTAAAGGCCCGCGGCCCGTCCGCTCCAGGTAGTCGCCCACGGCATCCACCACCAGGTAGTGTGTCCCGATATGCGTCGAGTTGAAATCCTCAGCGTGGGGAGCAAAGACCGCGTCGGGCCGCTCCTGTTCCAGGGCCGCGCTGAGCGCGCGCACCTTGGCGGCCCAGTCCTCAGGATAGTCTCTGCGGTTGTCGAGACTGACATGGTCGAAACCCCAGGGAGGTTTGGCAAGGGTGAGACCAAAGCCCAGCACGGAACACGCCGATTTCAGTTCACGCAAACGGCGGGCGCGCTGGTCAGGATTGCTTCCCAAGGTGATGGCGCAATTGGTGACGCTGGCGCCACACTCCCGCCGCAACCGTAGCGGCAGGGCGCCGACAAGCGACTCATCATCGGGATGCGGCGAACAAACCAGCACCTTGAGTGGCGACCCTTTGCCCGCTTTCACCCCGGGCGCCTCCAACAACCCTGCGGAGGGCCCCGGGCGAATCGCCTTCCCGCTTTTCATCGCCCGAATGCTCGTTTGCACAAAACGCATCCAGCGTTGGTGCCGAATTCTCCATGCCCGGGAGGAATCCTTAGGCATATTGCCGCCTCCCACACAAGTCACAACCGGGAAACTCGTTATCCTACGATACTCCTGGGAATTTACCAAGGCCCAAGGAATTCGGGTGCTGTCCTAATTTGGGCGTAGCGCCGCCATCTTGGCGGCTCCGGTGCCTGCTGGAAGCCGGCGTTACGACCCGGATTAGGACAGTACCGGAATTCGGGCGTCCTCCCGCCGGGCGGAAAGGATTAAATCTCCGACTCGCCGCCTCCCGTGTGTACAATGGCAGGATTGACGGCGAGTATCATCAAGTCCACGAGATTATGAATTTAAGGAGTTGCGATGAAAAACGTCATGCGACGCCGGAACTTTTTGCAAACCGCAGGACTTGCCGCCGCGGGTTCCCTGCTTGCCGCCCCACACGCCGTCGCCCGCCCGGCGGAGGGAACTGCCAGCCTCCGTCCTCGGCTTCTGACGGGCTGCTGTGCGTACTCCTACAGAAAGTACTTGGAGTCCGACAAGATGACGATGGAAGACTTTTTCCTCCGGGCGGTGGACCTTGGAATCGAGGGCGTCGACGTCACTACCTATTGGCTGAAATCCACCGACCCCGCCTATCTGTTCAGCCTGCGCCACCTGGCATTTAGGCATGCCCTGCCCTTTTCGGGCACCGCCATTCGTACACAAATGTGCCAGCCTGATCCCGATAAGCGTGCGGCGGAAATCGCCAACATCAAAAAATGGGTGGATGCCACGGAACTCCTGGGCGCGGCGCACATCCGCGTCTTCGGAGGCGATCTCCCGCCGGGCTCGACTGACACGCAGGGGGTGGAATGGACGGCGGAAACCATGAAACCCGCGTGCGATTACGCCGCTCAAAAAGGCATCACTCTCGGCATTGAGAGTCATGGCGGAATCACCTCCCGTGTTTCCAACATCCTCGCCATCCTCCGCCGTGTCGATTCGCCGTACGCCGGATGCAACCTGGACATCAGCAATTTTCAGGAAGACCCCTATTCACAGGTGGAGGCATTGATTCCCTACGCCACTCACACTCACATCCGCGATTGGTACGGGAAGCAGCGCCAACCGCTCGACCTCGATCGCATGTGGCAGATGTTTGCCCAGGGCGGGTATCAAGGTTTCATGTCGGTCGAGTACGAAGGCGAAGAAGACCCCAACACAGGCGTTCCCAAGCTTGTGGAAAAGGTCAAAACGCTTTGCCGGAAGTATTCGAGTGTCTGAGACTCGGGGAGGATTCTCAGCCCAGCCATCCCATAAGCAGGCGTAGCGCGGGCCTTTTCTTTGGGTCCGCAGCTAGCTCCTGATGAGCAACGGACCTTCAAGGCAGGTCTGCGCCCTTCTGCCATGGAAATTCAATAGACTACTTCCTCGCCCTCGCCAAGGCCGTCCGCAACTTCGATGTTCATCCCGTCCTGCGTACCCAGCCGAACTTTGCGGAGCTCCACGGCCGTTGACGTCTTGACGTGAACCGTGGCCACGCCCTCCCGAACCTCCACGGCAGCCAGGGGAATCACCAGAACGTTATCCTTGCGGGCCAGCTCGATGTAAACGTCCACCCTCAGTCCCACGCGCAAAGGAGTGCCGGGATCAACTTCTACAAAGCCCTCGAGAACGTCCATATCGATTTTTTCCGTGGGGTTGTCGGTTTGTATTTTCTTCGGCCCCAGGCCACCGCTGAGGCGCACCACGTGCCCATGGAAAGTTTGCCCACGAAAGGCATCACACCTAATGTCCGCACGCTGGCCAATTTGAATCTTGCCGATGTCGGTCTCATCGATCTCCGTGCGCACCATCAGGTGCGTCGTGTCAGAAACGGAGACGATGGGCTGATAGAGCGATTCATAGGAAATGGACTCGCCGGGATTCATGTAGCGCTTTACCACCACGCCATCCACGGGCGAGTGGACGAAAGCGTAATCGTAGTTGTCCTGCGCCTGGGCAAGCTGCGCGCGCGCCAGATCGAGTTGCGCCTGGGCGGCGGCCACGTCCTCCGAACGCGGCGGGGCCATCACCAGCTTGTAGTTCTCTCTTGCCGAATCCAGCCGCGCGTCTGCCATCTTCCAATCGCGCTCCGCCTGGTCCAGGACCGATTGGGAAATGACGCCGCCTTCGGCGAAAAGCTTTTGCGCGCGCTGGTAATTCAGGCGCGCGTTGTCAGTGGCGGCTTGCGCCTCATTCATGGCGGCGCGCGAGGCAGCGCGCTCCTCCGGCCGCGCCCCGTTCTGGAGCCTTTCCAGCGTTGCCTGTGCGTGCAGCACATTGGCACGCGACTGCTCCACCTGCGCCTGCAAATCGTCATTCTCCAGCACCGCCACAATCTGCCCTTTGCGGATAAGGTCGCCGTCGTTCACCGTCACTTCCTTCAGCCGGCCTACCACGCGCGACGCCAGCTTGATGTCCTGCGACGTTGCGCCTTCCACGCGTCCCCGCGCCGCCAGGCGCGAATCAATCTTGCCCCAGGAGACCCGCACATGGTTTGCGAACCCTGAAGAATTCTGTGAAATCGAACGCACAAACATCACCAGGGGCACGACCAGTACCACTCCCAGCAGTGCGAACATGTAAACGTGGCGATTTGGCTTTGACATAAAGGCTCAAAGGAGTCAGGAGCCGGAAGTCAGGAGAAAACTCCCAATCAAGGCCTGGTCCTTCTCAGTTCAAACTTCCAATTTCTAACTACAAGGTTCTGACTCCTAGCTCTTGACTACTTCCCTTCCAACACTCCATCCTCAATATTGAAAATCTGATCCGCGAGTGCGGTGATTCTGGAATCGTGGCTGACCATGAACACAAGCCGCCCCTCCTCGTGCGCAAGGTCGCGAAGAATCTCGGAAATGAGCCGCCCGGTCTTGGAGTCAAGCATGCCGGTGGGCTCATCGGCGAGAATAATGGGCGGATTGCCCGCCAGGGCGCGCGCCACGGCCACGCGCTGCTTCTCGCCCCCGCTCAGGTCTTCCGGCAGGTGGTGCCCCCTCCTTGCCAGCCCGACGCGCGCCAACAGTTTGCGCGCCTCCGCGCGCCCTCCCTCGCCCCGGTAGCCTTTCAAGTTGAGAGTTGCTTCGACATTCTCCAACGCCGTAAGCGCGGGAAACAGATTGAATCCCTGAAATATAAAACCGATGCGGTCACGGCGCACGCGCGGCAGGCGCGCTTCGGCCAGAGCGCTGACCTCTTCATCAAAAATGTGGACTGATCCGGCGGTGGGCCGCAGCAGGCATCCCATCAACATCAGCAGGGTGGTTTTTCCGCTGCCCGACGGGCCCATCAAGAAGATGAATTTCCCCGCCTCGAGGTCCATCGACACGTCATGCACTGCTTCCACGCACGACTCGCCCACGCCGTAAGTTTTACTGACGTGGTCGAGACGAAGGACGGTTTGAGTTGCGACGGGAGTCATTGTTTTTGTTGGTCCGTTGTCAGTGGTCCGTTGTCCGTAGTCAGTTGTCAGTGGTCAACAAACAACATGGGCGAGGTCTCGCCCGCCACGGACCACGGACAACCGACTACTGACGACTAGCTTTTAAACACCATCGCCGGATCAATTCTCGTCACCTTGGAAATCGACAGCACGGAGGACCACAAGCACATCATCACGGTGAGAATGAAAATCCCCACCAGCACCGGAGTCGGCAACAAGACGGCCAGGTGCCCCCGCTTCATCGCTTGAATCGCGAAGTAACTGAAGCCCATGCCCACGGCAAATCCGATAATCGAATTGATCAGCGCCTGCTCAATGATGATGGCGTACAGGTCCCAGTTCGAGGCACCGATGGCTTTGAGCGTGCCGAACTCTTTCAGGTGTTCGGTGGTGGAAGTGTAAATGGTGTTAGCCACAATCACGGTTCCAATCACCACGCCCATCAGGGCCACGGCCAGCAGCGCCACACCCGTGCCGGTGTTGATCATCCAATAATCCTGCGATTTCTTGCTGAACTCACGCGAGGTATAAACGTCCACGTCGTTCACGGTCTCCTGAATGCGCCGCTTGACGTCCTGCACGGCATAGCCGGGAGCGACCTTCACCAGCACGTAAACGGTGTTCCCCTTGCTTAGGCGGGAAAGTGCCACCGCGTTCTTATACGAAGTGAAGATGTAAGGGCTCTGGATGAACGAGCGCGCGCCGCGCACTATGCCCGCCACACGCACGCGGTGGTCGTTGATTTCCGTTTCCCCGCCAATGGGGATATTGCCCAGGCGGTTGGTCTCCGCCTCGTCATAAAAGATGGAGTTGAAATACTTCACGTCCTGCGGGTTGCCTTTGACGATATTCCAAGGCGCGCCCACCATGGTTTCGGGATCAAAGCCCACCATCTGTATCGTTTCCTGGCTGCCGCTGGGAGTCTTCCAATAACCGAAAGTCAGCATGTACTTGATGGCCCACGTGACGCCCGGAACCTCGCGAACGTCGTACACCTTCTTTTCACTGAAAGGGCGGCCAAAGTCGAAATTCTCCAGGCCGTGAGCGGTAACCCAGATGTCCGCTTCGGTGTGGTCAATGAGCACACTCACGTTGGAGCGAAAAGCCAGGTAAACCCCCAGTTGCACCGTGATCAGCACCACGGCAAAAGAAATGCCGGCCAAGGCCACTGCAAACCGAATCTTGTCGTGAAAAAGGTTCTTGCGAGCAATGGAAACCATTATCAGGCCGCCTCAATCATCAAATTCTATCATGTCCTTCGCGGGGCCGCCGCGCGGAAGGCCAAGACATTGGCGAAAACCTAACCGAGCCGCGCAAAAGCAAGGCCCCTGTTACGCTGACACGTTTTTTTGCTTTTGGGGCCGGGACGTCAACGGCGTATAATAGCGGTTGGCAGGGGTGGCAATGGCCAGGACAGAATTCATTTTCCGCTTCCGACAGGAGTGACTTTGACTGCTGAAGAACGGTTCACCAAGCTGGAAGAACATATGGTGGTGCAGGCGGAACTGGTCGCCCGAATCGAACGCCGGGTCGATGCCTTTATTGAAAGAACCGACCGCCAACTGGAGATGGATGAGAGCCGACTGGACAGCCATGCTCATGAGATGGCTGAGTTTCGCTCCACTGTCGCCCGGGTATTGGAGTTGCTGGAACGCTTCGTCTCCGGCCAGAGCGGAGGCAACGGACATCCTTGAACTCCGTTATGCTGCATCTGACCCTAGCTTACTTCCCCAACGAATTTCTGACACAGTCTCCACCGCAGTGCCTCCGCTTCGCATCGGAGCGCCGCCCTTTCAAGCCTGCCCCGAGCAGCGCGAAGGGGGGATATGCCGATTGGAAGGCGGCACGACGAGCCGCCGGTCGGCGCTCAGGGAGCGCCGCTACAGCATATATCACTCTGTAGGTGTATAGGGCTTACTATTCCAGCTCCGCAATGCTATCAGAAGAAATCTGGAAGGATTTTGACCGCAGGACGGTGCGCTTGAAGGTTTGGGGTTTGTCGTCCGGCTGATAGAGAATTCCGATGGCGTTCGGGTGGGTGGCAAGGTATTGGCGCGACTTCTCCACCCCGCCGACGAAAAAGATTTTGGTCAGCGCCTCGGTTTCGATGCCGGTGGGGACGGCCGCCACGGTCGAGAGCATGTTCTCCACCGGCCAGCCCGTGTGGGGGTTCATGATATGGCAATAGATTTTGCCATTAATCTTGAAGAACTTCTCATAGTTCCCGGAAGTGGACAGGGCGAAATTCTGGAGGCGAAAAACACCCGCCGGCTTGTCCGCTTGAAAAGGATCACGCACGGTGATCTTCCATCCATGCTCGCCCGGTGGCGATCCCAAGGCGTAAATGCTGCTGGTTCCGCTTGATACCAAAGCTGCGGTGATGCCGTTGGAGAGCAGAATCTCCGTCGCCTGATCCACCGCATAGCCTTTGGCAATCCCGCCCAGGTCAAGTTCCATTCCACCCTCGTCAAAACGAATGGTTCGGCGCGCAGGATCCAAGTGGACGTGCTGATACCCTATTTTCTTCCGAACCTGCGAGATTTCCGGAGAGCTGGGCAAGCGCCCCTGGCCGCGAAAGAATCCCCAAAGCTTCATGAGCGGGCCCACAGTGATGTCAAAGTCGCCGCCCGAATCCTCACTCGCGCGGAGTGAATACTCAATCAGCCCGAAAAGCTGTGGCGAAACCCTGACCTCGTGCTGTGCCGCGTCGCGATTGATTGCGGAGAGCTCGCTCTGCGGCTGGTAATTGCTCATTTGCTGATCGAGCTGGTCAATCTCTTCAAAAACCTCGCGGACTACTTCGGAGAGGAAAGCCTGGTCTCGCCCGTACACCACCACGGTATAAGTTGTCCCCATGGCTTGATGCGAGGCCTCGTAGCGGAAGGAAGAACCGGGATACGGGATACGGGACACGGGATACGGGGCGGAAAAGCCGGGGCTCGGGACTCGGGGTTCGGGAGTTGGCCCGTGGGCGCGAATTACGCCAGCCACAAGGGACAGCGAGGCGGCAACAAATAACCACGCGGACGTTTTTGCGAATTTGAGTGCAGGCGGCAAGTTAGGTTTCAGAAAAGGGTAAAGGCTGGATGCTTCCATGCCTTGTCGCGTTCCTTCGTTCTTGTTTCAGTCCCCGAATAACGCCCAGAAGCCGCGGGACTGCAATACATGTCCGTGCGACCTCCGCAGAATGTACCGATCTGAAGGTCGGCGCTACTTCATCCTTTAGCCTTTACCCTTTATCCTTGGCTCCCGCCCCCGGCCAGTAGACTCTCTGGCCCGTTTCCACGGAGCGGTTCCCGTAGATGACTCCCTGAGCATCGGACACGCCGATGGCAAACGGCGCGATGATGGGCTTGCCATCGCGGACACTCAGCAGGAAGTTGTGCAGCTCGCTCCACCAGGGATCGTGGGGCTCTTCGTAATTGTAGATGCCCATCGACGCCAGCCAGTGTTTAGCGTAGCGCATTTCGCGGTCCATGAAGCCGAGTTGGTTAGCCGCGCCCTGTTCGATGAAAATGGGAAGGCCTTGCTGTGCTGCCTGATTGGTGACCGTGGCGCCCGCCCACCAGTTTTCCTTGCTGTTGCCGGTGGAAACCTTGGCCACCTGTTCGCGATAGTACATGCCTTTGCCGAGCGTGATAATCAGGGTTCCCTGGTCACCCATAATCTGCTCGTCGAAGTCGAGGTGGGCATTGTAAAGGATGGAGCTCCAGACCAGCTTTTGTCCGCCCTCGTATTCGTAAATGGCCTCGATGTTATCGCAGGTTTCGCGGCCGTCCTTCCAGTAATTGATGCCTCCAGTGGCATAAACGGAAATGGGGTCGGAGCCGATGGCCCAATTGGCGACATCGATCTGGTGGGAGGCCAGTTCTGCCAGCAGCCCGCCGGAGTACTCCTTGTACATGCGCCAGTTGATCAGGCGCTCGAATTTGGGATCGGGAACGGGACGGCGCCAGTTGTTGTTACGATGCCACTGAGCGCGCACAAACATAATCTTGCCCAGCGCCCCCTTGCGGATCATCTCCATGGCCACCTGGTAGAGCACGCTCGACCGCCGCTGCAATCCCACCTGCAACACCAGCTTGGGATTATCGGCCATCGCCTTGCGGATCATCTCCCCCTCGTCTTCCTTGAAGTACATGGTCTTTTCCACAAAAACGTGTTTGCCGGCGTGGAGGGCGTCCACCACCATCTGCGCATGCAGGTTCAGTGGGGTGGCTATGAGGACCGCATCCATATCTTTGCGCTCCAACATCTTCCGGTACTCGGTGTAGGTTTCAGGATTTGAGCCGATGGTCTCAACCCCTTTCTTGAGATTGGGGGGATAGATATCGCACGTGGCAATGCAATGGCCATCGGGGATGGTGGCCAGAAACTTGAGCAGCGTACAGCCCTCCGTTCCCGTGCCGACGATTCCATAACGCAAGGGATCGCCAGCGCTTTGGGCATGGAGAATCCCGGGGGCGCCCAGACCCGAAAGGGAAGAGGCGGCGGCTACCGAAGCTGCGGCTTTCAAAAACTCACGGCGAGTAACGTCTTGCTCCTTCTCCATGACCAAGACTCCTTTATGATTCCCAAGCTCGATACAGATGCCGGGAAGGGTTCTTCCGCAAAAGACTCTTTATCGATGAAGATCATAGCACTGAATACGCCGGATGGGACAAACGCAGATTGCCCACTACCCCTAAAGGTGGTGGGGGTTGTGTCACGAGTTTCATCCTGCAAAAGATAGTCCCTCATGGTCGATCTCATAGCACGACGCCGTGCCCGAGCGGCGGCCCGAACTTCTCGCTGCGCACTCCGCGGCAAACGCCCTGCCTCTCAGACTCTGCATCTGGGTTATACTGTGCAGGGAGGTTATTTCGACGCCATTGAGAGTTTCCGCATCGATTGTTCGCACCGTTCTTGTCGCTGCCTCGCTCTTCTTCATCGCCCCCGGACTGTACCCGCAGATCTCTCCGGCGCCACCAGACGACACAGCCGCGCAAGCGCTGAAGTTCACGGCACTTTATAACGCCATCGAGCGGCATTACGTGGAGCCCGTCGATACCGACCATGCCATTTTCGACGGAGGTATTCGCGGCATGCTGTCGGCCCTCGATCCCTTCTGCGCGTTTCTGGACCGCGACCAATTCGAGTTGATGAAGCAGCAGGCGCGCGGGGAAGCGAGAGGATTTGGCTCGGTCCTCTATGTTTCGGCCGGGAAAGTGATGATCCTGCAAACGGCGCAGGATTCGCCCTCGTCCCGAGCCGGTCTGGCGCCTGGCGATGAAATCGTGGCCATCAACGGCGAACGGGTGGATCGGCTGGATTTGCAATCGCTGATCGACCTCCTGAAAAGCTCACGCTCGCGCCCCGTGCGCCTGGGAGTTATCCATCCCGGCAGGGTTGTGCCCGAGGACTTCAACCTGCGCCCCGCGGAGATTGCTCTGCCCTCCGTTGACAAGGCCTTCCTTTGGGCTCCCGGCATCGCTTACCTGCACATCGCCAGCTTTGAGGGGAAAACGCCGGAGGAGGTCGCGACGGCGCTGGATGGCATGGATGCACCCCATCTGCAGGGGTTGCTCCTCGACGTGCGGGACAATCACGGCGGCATCGTGGATTCCGCTGCTGCGGTGGCCAGCCTGTTCTTGAAGCAGGGTGACTTGGTGCTGACCACGCGCGGGCGCGGGGTGGAGGAAAAGGTCTACCACGTTCCGCCAGTGCCCCGGCACTATGACTTTCCCATCATAACGCTGGTGAACGGTGACACCGCCAGCGCCGCGGAAGTCCTGGCTGCCGCGCTCCAGGAGCATGACCGGGCGGTCATAGCGGGCCTTCCGACTTATGGGAAGGGCGTGGTGCAATCGGTCATGGAACTGAGTGAGCAAACCGGCTTGGCGCTTACCGCCGGGCAATACTTCACGCCGAGTGGACGATCCATCCAACGACCGTTGGCCGGCACCGCGCTTACCTTTGCCTCCCTCTCCGCATCGGCTGTGCCCCAGCAGAATACGGTGAAGATTCCCACCGGCAGTGACCCGGTCGAACTTGTCGCCGCCACATTCCACACCGACGACGGCCGCCTCGTCACCGCTGGCGGGGGCATCACTCCCGATGTGGCCATCGCGGGCCACTCGGACGACCCATGGTTCACTTTCATTAGCCAACGCGGCTACCTGACGAGCTACGCGGAATCTTATCTGACCACGCACGGCAAATTAGCCGACCCTTTCGAGGTCTCAACTGAAATGCTGGAGGACTTCAAGGCGAGCCTGGGACGCAACGGCGTTCGCGTTCCCCATGAATACTGGTCAAACGATCAGGACGATCTGAAGTTGAAGCTCAAGGTGGAGATTACGACTTTAGTCTATGGATTGGAACGCGGGAACGAAGTTGAAACCAGGGGCGACCCGCAAGCCCAGGAGGCCGCCAGCCTCTTCCCGCGCGTCGCGCAGATTCTGCAAGGGCATTAACCGGGGAGAGTGTGAATCAGGCGGCTCCGTCATGGGATTTCACGGGCTCGTGCGACTTGCGCCCGTAAACCTTCTCGTAGGCTTGGCAGTAAGGACACACGCTGCCCTCCACATGCTTGACGAGCCAGAAGGCCAGGCCCCGCTGCTTGCGACGGGCCCGAGTGCACACCGGGCATTCCACGCAGCCCTGCGCCTTGGCGCGGTCGCGGTCAGTGATTTCTGTTACGCTCATGGGAATATGCCTCACGTTGAAATCAGGGCGCCTCCTCACACAATCGGTGTCGTCGGTACCAGCGAGGGCGGGGCCAAGCGAGATCATCACCCGTGAGGGATAGCGCGTACCATGCATAGGCTCCTGCAAGGTTACGGCCTAAACCCAAATCGGCTGGGAAGGCAAGAGTTGATCCATCCGATTTTCGCGATTGCAAAATGACTGCCAAACGTGTATACTTAATGTGCTTGATCAGTTTTTGTGACCGAACACCACGTTCGTCGAAGGCCGCAAAATTAACGGTTTTGCGGCGTTTTTTGTCTATTGGGAGCGGTTGCGAGACGAGAACAAGTTAAACTTAAAAAATCAAAGGAACACAGAAACAATATGGAAAGAGAACAAGGTGTAGTGAAGTGGTTCAACAACTCGAAGGGCTATGGTTTTATCCAGCGCGCTTCCGGAGATGATGTTTTCGTCCATCACTCCGCCATCCAAGCAGAAGGCTACCGATCGCTCGCCGAGGGCGAAGCGGTGGAGTTCGCAGTCACAAAAGGTCCAAAAGGCTTGCAAGCGGAGAGCGTCAAGAAGCTCTAAGAATTAACCTACAATTAGCGCACTGCCCGCGCCTAGCCCTGTGGCGATGGCGCGGGTGGATATCCTTGGCCAGGGAGGAAACCGTAATGCAAATCCAATATGTCGGATTTCAACTAAAAGCGCATGGCCGGGATTATACCTACCGGGTAATCGACAAACAGTCGGAAGACCGCGAGTTTATCTTCAGCATCTCCAACCGGGCCTTTTTGGAGAAGCAATTACCCTTTCAGGACGCGGCCGCGCTTTGCTACCAGAAACTGCAAAAGGCCCTCGATCTGGAGACTGCCGAGAAGCCTCTGCCCCGGCGTACCACTCTGTCCGACCAAGAGCTTGACATATACCGTGAGTCACGTCGCCCTGCGCGCAAGCGCTCATGGTAACTCCCGCCCGGCCAGGCTGACCGCTCATGCGGCCAAGACTCGCGTTCCACCTTGAGCCTCCACAAACCCCGGCTGCTGCCCCCACAAAAGTCTTCTCAGTATTACCCCCTGTATAATCGCTGGCTCAGTCATATTCCCACGGCGCCATTTCAACTGGACCCCTGCGCCATGCTTCGCAAGACAACAGCACGGTTTATCCCCTCGATCAGTCGGAACGGCGCTTATCCGCAATCGTCCTTACGAGATTCTGCTTGCGTGCCGTTCACTTCTTGTCGTAAGGTAAGAACATCATGAAGACCATGCCGCGGTAGTTCCCAATTCGTCCAGTTCTGAATCCGCACGGCCCCGGTCCGGGCCGAAAACTTTACCCAACCTTATGAATTGGTGTTTATGGCCACCACCGTCACAACTCGCCGGTCATCTTCTTTCTGGGCATCCATACGCGAAGCGCTGCGTGGTTCGCACCAGGACTACACCACGGGCAGCCTGACGCAGGCGATTTTTCTCCTCGCCGTACCCATGGTTCTCGAGATGTTAATGGAATCGCTCTTCGCCATAGTGGACGTCTTCTGGGTGGCGCGTCTGGGAGCGGAGTCGGTGGCCACGGTGGGATTGGTGGAAGCGATGCTCACAATTATGTACGCGGTGGGAATGGGCCTAGGTCTGTCCGCCACCGCGATGGTGGCGCGGCGCGTGGGTGAGAAAGATGGCGAAGGCGCTGCGGTGGCGGGCGTGCAGGCCATCGGCTTGGGATTGCTTGCCGGCCTCAGCATGGGCGCTCCCTGCCTCTTTTTCGCCCCGCGCCTGCTACGGCTCATGGGAGCGTCCCCCGCCGTGCTGGCCGTGGGCTCGAGCTATGCGCGAATCGCCCTGGGCGGTTGCTTCGTGGTGCTGCTGTTGACTCTGAACAACGCGGTTTTTCGCGGCGCCGGTGACGCCGCCATTGCTATGCGCGTTCTGTGGGTATCCAATTCCATCAATCTGCTTCTCGACCCTTGCTTGATCTTTGGCCTCGGACCATTCCCCCGCCTGGGCGTGACCGGCGCCGCCGTGGCCACCCTAACCGGGCGCAGCGTGGGAGTGGTGTATCAATTCTACCGGCTGTATCGCGGCGGCGAACACATCCGCATCCTGGCACGGCAGGTGCGCGTCCATGCGGAGGTTATGCTAAGGCTGCTCCGGGTGTCGCTGACCGGCATCGCGCAGATGTTGGTTCCGCATATCGCCTGGATCAGCTTGATGCGGATCGTCAGTGTGTTCGGGAACACGGCCCTGGCCGGATACACGATCGCCATCCGGATCATCGTCTTTTTCATCCTCCCGGCATGGGGATTGAGCGGCGCCGCAGCCACGCTGGTGGGCCAGAATCTCGGCGCCCGGCAACCGGAGCGCGCGGAGCAATCCGTGTGGAAGACCGGCGTCTATAATGCGGTGGTAATGGGTGGGGTGGGTGCGTTCTTCATCTTGTTCGCTGGTCCCGTGGTCCGCCTCTTCACTCACGACCCGGAGATTGTGTCCCTCGGCACATCCTGCTTGCGCATCGTGAGCATCGGCAACCTTGGCTACGCCTACGAAATGGTGATGATGCAAGCCTTCAATGGGGCCGGAGACACGCTTACGCCCACCATCGTGAATTTCTTGGGCTTCATCGTGTTGGAAATTCCGCTTGCCTACGCGCTGGCCATCCCCCTCGGCATGCACTCAAAGGGGGTCTACTGGGCAATCACCATTTCCGAATCCACTATTGCCCTCGCCATGGTTATCATGTTCCGGCGGGGCCGCTGGAAAGACAAGAAGATTTAGAGGGAATACTGGGCGAGCCGGACCGGTGCGGGGACCCTCGCGCGGGTTTCTTCTGGCGCTTGAACTCGCCTGTGGGGCTGCCAAAAGGGCGGGGCTATTCTCCGGCCGCGACTCCTCTACGGGTGGCGGGCGATGGGGAGCGGCGCCGCCGGCTGCGCCCGCAAACCTACCGGCAGACCATTATCATCGACGAGTAGCTAAGCCTGGGGCGGGGCGATGGCTTTCTTACGGCGCCTCGCAGACGTGGGTTTTGGCGGGGGTGCTTCATCGGACAGCTCGACCACCATGAGCTTGGTGACAAATTTCTTCGCCCCATGCACGGGGAAATCAATGGAGGTACGCTCGGCATCCGACTGGGTTACCACCCCGAGTCCGTACTGAAAGTGCCTGACGCATCGGCCTTCCGGGAGTGACTGCATAAGAACCTCCTTCGCGGAGTGAGGATAATTAAACTAAGACCCATAGCTTCGTACTTGCGAGCGCCAGTCGTTTCTCTTGGCAACGAGATCGCGATTCCAGCCAGTGCTTTTCCATCGGCTTAGGGCCTATCCGCGTGAGCCCGATGGCGTAACGGCGCTGTGCAACAACTACGCGGAGTATATAGCGCCAATAAGTCGAACCGGGCGCTAGGCCGTAACGGATCGTCCTCGGCGCAGACTCAGAACGTTCTCCACCGCGCTCTTCACCACATGCGTGAGTTCGTTGGCAGACAGGGGAGGCACAATGAAGTCAAACGCGCCCCCTTGCATGGTATCTACGTAGAGACTGACATCCGCCAGGCGCGACACCACGATGACCTTCATAGCTTTTCGCGCCCCCAGTGTCTGCTCCACAACGTCCGCCCAGGTGCCATCGGGCAGCTTGGCCTCGGTAAAAACCAAGTGCGGGGGATCCGCCGCTTGCAACAAGGGCCGAGCTTCTTGGAGAGTCGTCAGCCAACGGATCTGGATGGATTGACTCTCCAGAGCCATTTTCAGGAGACCCATCGAGCTTCCCGCCCGGTGCAGCAGGAGCGCCGTAACCTCTTCTTTCACAGGACCACTTGCGGATGCCGGAAACCCTCGCCCGCTCATTGTCGAGGGCGCCATCGTCGGCATCTCAAGAGGTTCCTCGGAGACTTCCGCCAAATTCCTCTGCCCGAATGCCTTTACCGGCGGATAGTGGCGCGCCATATACTCGCGGATGTCCTGCTCGCTGATGCGCAAATTGAGCTCGGCGCAGGAAGCCGGCGTTTCCCGGCCCAATTCCTTTTCCAATCGCTCAAAACAGATGCCCGGGCCGTCCTGGAGCTTTAAGGCAGCCCAAAGATTCGTATCGGATTGGATTTTGACGGTGAATTCGCGCGGCATTCGGGTCGCGTCGAGCACTTGAAAGTTGTAAGTACGGGAATTTACAACCACGTTGAATCCGGTGTACTGAATATACATGCCGCCACCCTCTGGCTACTTGTGAGCGCTCACCGTTCACGCGGGGCTGAGCTTCAACTCAACCCGTGCCGACCCTTCGCCCCGCCAGGAGTAAATATCCCCCGGCAGAGCCGGGGGCTTTAAGACACTGTGAGCCGCTCAAAGCGGCTAGGCGGGGTCGCTGACGCGGCCCCGCGGGGTTTGAGCCACCTGACGGTGGCTGCTCATCGCCACAGA
>Ga0326728_10000973_pt1 | contig 104935 bp, 91 predicted proteins | sample MB3enrmetagenome_FD_207602 | JGI IMG/M metagenome (GOLD analysis project Ga0326728, IMG submission 207602) | Lab enriched peat soil microbial communities from McLean, Ithaca, NY, United States - MB31MN | ecosystem: Environmental > Terrestrial > Soil > Wetlands > Peat | place: USA: New York... | reverse complement strand
GACAACGCCCCGGGACACATTCACCGACGGGCTCAAAGGCGCCAACGCAAGACCGACCTCTGGTCGCCAGCGGCTTTTCCCAGCATGCACCGCCACGCGCCCGTTTTCATCCCTCGTTGTGCCAGACTCGCAGGGGCTGGAATGTCCATTCACCGTCTCATGCACGATCTATCTCCCATCCCCCCAGCAACATAGCATCTTCCGAGAGCATCGGCTCAATCCGCGCGTGCTTCTCTTGAAGCGAGAGGGCACTATACGCTCAGCGAAAAACAGACCCAGGCCAATCGTCGGAACGGTCGGGTTAGGGATGCCGGTTGCGCGGCGCCCACGCACAGATCCGTACGTGCGGAAGTCCGGCATGCGGCTCCTATTCGAGACTTCGATGACAACGCGTTCGTCAAACTCAACCGTTACGAGAACTCCCTCCGCCCCGCCGGCCAACCCCAGGAACGAAAATGGGACCACCGCATTCAAAACCATCCAGCCCTGTCCCCCACGCCACCCAATCGAAAAGCCCCCAGAAACAGAATGCGGCAATCGAACCCACCATGGACCTCAATCCAAAGAAACCACGCCACTTCCCCCTCTCAAAACGAACCCAAAACGAACCCACCGCTGCCCTTCGGCCACCCTCCGCCAGAGGCGGCGCAGCGCCGGCCGTCCCGCCGCCACGGCGGCCGTCCCCAGAAGCGAAAACGGAATCATCGCAGTCCGAGGATTACGAAGCGAACCCAATTCCCAGCAGTCTCAGGGAGCCAACCACTTGAGGGGATCTTCCGAAGAACCCATCACCCGCCCGCCGCCAGCCTCGCCGCGAGACCCCTCCGCCCTGCCCGCCTTCCGCGGTCCTCGCGCCCATCCCAGGAGGCCCGGCACACCCCCGCCCGGCTCGGCTTGAGAGCCGCCCCCCGTTCTGTTATCCTCGGTCTTGGGTTCCAACGGCAGAATTCTGTGTCCTTCCTGAGGTTCGCATGTCAGGCCATTCAAAGTGGGCTACGATCAAGCATAAGAAGGCCGCCACCGACGCGAAGCGCGGCAAGGCGTTCACCCGAATTATCAAGGAGATCATGATCGCTGCCCGCTCCGGCGGCGATCCCGACTCCAATCCCCGCCTGCGCACCGCCGTACTGGCGGCCAAGGCGGCCAGCATGCCCTCCGACAACGTGAAGCGCGCCATCCAGCGCGGCACCGGCGAACTCGAGGGCGGCCAGATCGAGGAAGTGATGTTCGAGGGCTACGGGCCCGGCGGCGTCGCCGTTTTGGTCCACGTGGCCACCGACAACCGCAACCGCACGGTTAGCGAGATCCGCCACGTTTTCGGCAAGTACGGCGGCAAACTCGGCGAGCAGAACAGCGTCTCCCGCCTCTTCGAGCGCAAGAGCCAGATCCTCATCCCGCTCGAAAAGACGACCGAAGAGAAGTTGATGGACCTGGTCCTGGATGCCGGCGCCGAGGATATCCGCGAAGACGGCGCGCAATGGGAAGTCCTCTCACCCCCCGAAGCGCACGAGGCGGTGCTGACGGCCATCCACAAGGCCGGCATCGAGACCGTTTCGGCCGAGGTGGCTATGCTTCCCATGTTGCTCGTCAAGCTGACCGGCCGCGAAGCCTCCTCGATGTTGAAGCTCAGCGAGGCGCTCGAAGAGCAGGACGACGTGCAGGATGTCTACGCCAACTTCGACATCGACGAGAAAGAGATGGAGGCCCTGGCGGAGTAACGGGGCCGGGCGGTAATGCGCGTCCTGGGCATCGATTGCGGCGCCCGAGCCACCGGTTACGGCATCATCGATACCGATGGCCGGTCGCACAGCATGGTCGCGGCCGGAGCGATAGAGACCAGCGCCAAGGAACCGTTCCCTTCGCGCCTGGCCAGGATCGCCGGCGAGTTGCGGGAACTGATCCGGCAGCACGCGCCGCAGGCCGCCGCGGTCGAGGAAGTCTTTTACGCCGTCAACGTCAATACGGCGTTGAAGCTAGCGCAGGTGAGGGGCGTGGCCCTGCTGGTGATCGCCGAAGCGGGCCTCGAGTTCGGGGAGTATTCGCCGCTCGAGATCAAGACCAGCGTGGTCGGTTACGGCCGGGCGGAGAAACGGCAGGTGCAGACGATGGTTCGTTCCCTATTGAAGCTGGACCGCGAGTTGGACTCCGAAGACGCCGCCGACGCCTGCGCGGTCGCCATCTGCCATGCCACCCGCCGCACGGGGACGCCACGATGAGACTCCTGCTATGGTCGCTCGCTGTTGTCAGCCTGTCCGCCGCCGATCTGCCCAAGCTGACTTACTCGAAGTCGTTTCCGGGAAGTCAGCCGGCCTACCTCGCAATCACCGTCGACAAGGAAGGCAGCTCGACCTATCAGGAAGCGCCCGACGACGATAATCCGCTGGCCTTCAAACTCTCTCCTCAGGACACCGAGGCGCTCTTCGCCAAGGCCGAGAAGCTCGGCCGCTTCACGCGCCCGCTCGAGTCCGGCCTGAAGGTCGCGCGCCTGGGCGACAAGACCTTCCGTTACGAGAACGGCGCCGAGAAGCACGAGGTCAAGTTCAACTACTCCGTGGACCCGGACGCCCAGGCGCTGCTCGACTGGTTCGAGATCGTCGCCGAGTCCGAGCAGTGCTTTATCAATCTCGAGCGTGCGGTGAAGTTCGACAAGCTGGGAGTGAACGACGCGCTGCTGACCCTCGATATCGCCCTGGACAACGGCCGCTTGGCGGCTCGAGAGCAGTTCCTGCCGCTGCTGGACCGAATCGCCAAGAACGAGACATTCATGCACATGGCGCGGGCGCGCGCCGCCGAGATCGCGGAATACATCCGCAACCCCAAGCCGGTGCAGAAATGAAGACCCTGGTCCTCGGCCTTCTCCTGGGCCTCTCTCTGCCGGCGCAGGCGCCGCCTGCCGCGGAGGAGAACAGCCTGCGCGAGGCGCTCGAAGAAGCCGGCAACAGCGCCGTCGACTTCATCCGCGCCGTGGAAAGCCACCTCGCCAAGTATCCCAACTCGCCACACCGCGCCGAGTTGGAGCTGAACGTGGCGAAGGCCGCGATCGAAACCAAGGACAACCGCCGCATCGTTCTCTATGGCGAGCGCGTCCTGGCCCGCGAGCCTGGCAACCTGCCGCTGCTCGAGGGCGTGGCCCGCGCGCTGCTCGCGAGCACCAACAAGGATGCCGCCGCCCGCGCCCTCAAGTACGCCCGCCGCCTGGAAGCGGACCTTCGCAAGACCGGGCAGGCCAAGCCGCCGGGTGGCGTCGGCGTGGCCGAATGGCGGGAGGATCTCGACCGCGAAGTGGGGAAGGCGCTCCTGCTCCAGGCGCGCGCTAGCGCCGACCTGGGCCAAGCCGAGGACGCCCTCCGGTTGGCCCGCCAGAGTTACGACGCCTGGCCCGTCGCCGAGGCGGCCCGCGAGATGGCCCGCCTGCTGGCGCGCTCGGGGCAACTCGAGGAGGCCATCCGCCGCTACGCCGACGCCTTCGCCATTCCCGACTCCACCGCCCGCGACTTCGAGCGCGCCTCCGACCGCGCTCATCTGGGCGAACTGTACCTGAAGCTCAAAGGCTCCGAGACCGGCCTCGGCGACCTGGTTCTGGAAGCCTACGACCGAACCGCCGCCTTGGTGGCCGGGCGCCAGTCCGAGCTCCGCCAGCTCGATCCCAACGCCCATCTCTCTGATCCCATGGAGTTCACGCTCTCCGGCCTGGAGGGCGGTAAGCTCGCGCTTTCCTCGCTGCGCGGCAAGGTGGTGGTCCTCGACTTCTGGGCCACCTGGTGCGGCCCCTGCCGTGCGCAGTACCCGCTCTACGAGGAGGTGAAGAAGCGCTTCCGGCTCCGCCCCGACGTCGTGTTTCTCTCCATCAACGCCGACGACGACCGCGAGGCCGTGCCCGGCTTCCTCGCGCAGCACAAGTGGGACCGCCAGGCCATCTACTTCGACGATGGCCTCGCGGGCGCGCTCGATATCTCCGAGCTTCCCCTGACCCTCCTGATCGGCAAGCGGGGCCAAATCGAGAGCCGGCTGGGTTTCGTCCCGGACCGCTTCGTGGAGATGCTCTCCACCCGCATCCAGCAGGCCCTCGGCACCCCATGAGATTCCGCCGCGTCATCCTGATCGTGCTGGATAGCGTGGGCATCGGCGAGATGCCCGACGCCGCGGCTTACGGCGATGCCGGCAGCGACACGCTGGGCCACATCGCCCTGTGGCGCCCGCTCAACCTGCCCCATTTTCGCGCGCTCGGTCTGGCCAATATCCGCCCTCTCGCAGACCTCCCGCCGGTGGCTGAGCCACTCGGCTCGTTTGGCCGCTGCGCGCTGGCCTCGCCCGGCAAGGATACGACCACGGGCCATTGGGAGATGGCGGGCATCCAGCTCCAGAAGCCGTTCCCGCTCTACCCGCACGGCTTCCCGCCCGAGATCATGGACGAATTCGAGCGGCGCATCGGCCGCCGCGCCCTCGGCAACTACGCCGCTTCGGGCACCGAGATCATCCAGGAGCTCGGCGCTCAGCATCTGGCCACCGGCTCTCCGATCGTATACACCTCGGCGGACAGCGTCTTCCAGGTGGCCGCGCACGAGGACGTCATCCCGCTCCCCGAGCTGCACCGCATCTGCGCCACGGCGCGGGAGATTCTGCGCGGCCCGCACGAGGTTGGCCGGGTCATCGCACGCCCCTTTGTAGGCAGCCTGGGCGCCTTCACCCGGGATAACGCCAACCGCCACGATTACGCCGTGCCGCCTCCTCAGGGCATGTTGCTGGACCGGCTGGCGGCGCGCGGCGTTCCCGTCTTCGCGGTCGGCAAGATCTTCGACATCTACCTGGGGCGCGGCATCAGTCATTCGGAAAAGGCCCGCGGCAACGCCGACGGCATGGCCAAGACGCTGGAGGCGATGTTGGCCGCACCCGGCGGTTTGATCTTCACCAACCTGGTGGATTTCGACGCGCTTTACGGCCACCGCAACGACGTGGCGGGCTACGCCGCGGCGCTGGAGGCGGTGGATGCCTGGCTTCCGTCGCTCCTCGAGCGCCTGCGCGAAGACGACCTGCTCGTTTTCACCGCCGACCATGGCAACGACCCCACCACGCCCTCCACCGACCACAGCCGCGAGTACGTGCCGCTGCTTGTCTACGGGCCCAAGGCCGCCCGGGGCCGTAATCTCGGAACCCGCGCGACGCTGGCCGATATCGGCCGCACCATCGCCGGAATCTTTAACGTCGATCTTGAGAAAGGAACCAGTTTTTTGGACGTGATTCTATGAGAAAACCATTGATGGCGGGCAATTGGAAGATGTACAAGACCGCCCCCGAAACCCGCGCCTTCTTCGAGAAGTTCGCTCCGCTCGTTGCGGCAAGCGAGCAACGCGACATCGTGATCTGCCCCACCTACCCGAACCTCGCCGCCGCAGCCGAGGCCACCCAGGGAACCCGCATTGAGATTGGCGCCCAGAACATGTACTGGGCCAAGGAGGGCGCCTTCACCGGAGAGGTTTCCGGCCCCATGCTGCTCTCCGTCGGCGCCAAGTGTGTCATCATCGGCCACAGCGAGCGCCGCCAATACTTCGGCGAGACCAACCAGACCGTGCTGAAACGCACCGTGGCCGCGCTGGAGTTCGGGTTGAAGCCGATCGTCTGCGTCGGCGAGAAGCTCGAGGAGCGCGAGAGCGGCCGCACCGAGGCCCTGCTCGCCGAGCAGTTCCGCGAAGGCATCGCCCCGCTCAGCCCGGAGCAGTTCGCCAAGATCGTGATCGCCTACGAGCCCGTGTGGGCCATCGGCACCGGCCGCACCGCTACGCCCGAGATCGCCGCGGATGCCCACCGCTTCCTGCGCAGCCAGGTCGAGAGCGCTTACGGCCAGGCAGCGGCCGCCGCGGTGCGCATCCTGTATGGCGGCAGCGTGAAGCCGGACAACGTCAAGATCCTGATGGCGCAGCCGGAGATCGACGGCGTCCTGGTTGGCGGCGCCAGCCTGGACCCGGCCGGTTTCGCCTGCATCGTCAACTTCTGAGCTATCGCGGCGTAATCAGGCCGCCGAGTTTGTCGGCCTCGGAGGCGTTGCGTCGCGGGAAGCGCGACGCGTACGCCTCCAGGCTTTTCAGGCCGGCGCCGGTGGAGCAGATCACGATCGTCTCGCCGGAGGCGAGGAACCCGCTAGCGAGCAGCTTGCGCGCCGCCGCCACGCAGGCCGCGCCCTCCGGCGCCGCGAAGATGCCCTCCTGCGAGGCCAGCTCGGCGCCCGCATCCAGCATTTCCGCGCCGCTCACGGCCAGAGCCGTTCCGCCGCTCTCCTGCAACGCCCGCGCGATCAGAGCTTCGCCCAGCGGCCGCGGCGGGTGCGGGTGGACCGAGATCATCTTCGGCAACCGGCCCGCGATCCAACCCAGCGCCTCCATTTCCTGCAGCGCCTTCCATATCCCAACCAGTCCGACACCGCTTCCCGTCGGATACAGGATGGCGCCGGGCAGTTGCCAGTTCATCTGCTCGGCCACTTCGTATCCCAGCGTCTTCTGGCCTTCCACTCGATAAGGCTCCCGGAGCGCGCTCAGGTCGAACCAGCCTTCGCGGGCCGCGCCCTCGGCCGCCAGACGCGCGCAGTCTTCGAACGATCCGTCCACCAGGGTCACCTGCGCCCCGAAGGCCTGGCACTCGACGTAGTTGGCCCGCGGCACGTCCCGTGGCATGAAGACGTGCGCCTCGATTCCAGCCGCGGCCGCGTAAGCCGCCGTTGCGCTGGCCCCGTTTCCCTCAGAGGGAATCACCACCTTGCGGATCTCGAGCTCCATCGCCATCGAGATCGCGCAGGCCAGGCCGCGCGCCTTCACCGATGCGGTGGGGTTCTGCGCTTCGTCCTTGATCCACAACTGAGTCGCGTCCATCCGCTCGCCCAGCCGCCTTGCGCGCGTGAGCGGCGTCATCCCCTCGCCGAGGGAAACGATGGAAGCCGGCTTGTCTACCGGCAGCACCGGAGCGTAGCGCCAGATCGTCGCCGGGCCATGCGGAATCCAATCCCGGCTCCAGCTTCGCCGCGCCAGCTCCAGGTCGTAGCGCGCCAGGAGCGGCCCTCCGCATGAGCACAGGTTATGCGGCCGGCGGGCGTCGTAGCGGCTCCCGCAGACACTGCATTCCAGCTCCGTGAGGGTGGTCATGACGCGCGATCGCCGGTCAGGCCCAGATTCTCCAAGAGAGCCTGGCCGAGGGCGTTTCCATCCAGCGGCGGCGAGGGAGTGTTGAGCTCCTCCATCTTCCGGCGGTGGGCTTCGCCCCTCTGCTCCGACGCCTGAGCCATGGCAGCCATCCTCTTCTTCTGCGCCTTTCTATTAGCCGCTTCCTCCGCCATCGCCAGAGTGAGCTTTTCCTTACTGCCGGCGATGAATGCGACCTGCTTCATGACCTCCGGATTCTTGGCGGCGACCGGCGAAGCCAGGATGACGCCACAGAACTTGTCCAGTTGTTGGAACAACGGATCGAGGTTGAACGGGGCGTCCTCTTCTTCGGGCGCCGCCCCGGCAGCCTCCGCGGGGGCCTCCGGCGGAGCTGTGTCGAAGGACCACATATAGTCGCAGGTCGGGCAGCAGAGATAGTTCCAGATCCGGGCGACGCAGGCCTGGCTGATACAGCCGAGCGGCGCCATCGGCCGCAACGGGACCGGCTGGTGGCATTGCGGGCAGACGACGCGGTCCGGAAATGGGCTTTGGCAGAACTCACACACCACCGCGGAAGGTTGACGGGCGGCAATGGCAATCAGCGTGGAGCCTACGATCTCCGAGTCGGGCAAATGAGGCTGCCAAAGCTCCAGCAGTTCGCCGGGAGCGAGGAAGCGCGATGGACCGAAATACGGGTCGTGCAGAATCACGTCCTGCTCGTTGAGATCGACCAGCACCGAGTAGTGGCCGGCGCCGGCATCGAAGTACAGGCGGTGGTTCAGAACGACGCGGACGCCAGCGGCCCGGCAGACCTTCAGTACGTGCAGTGGATGGCGCGCTTGGATCGCCACCGCATCAAAACCGCGGTTTAAGGCATCGGCAACCATCAAATGGGTGGTGGACGCCTCACTGCCGAACCGGTTGGTTTTGGCAATCGCCGGCCAGATCTCGGTTTGCGGGACTTCCATGCCGAAGGAGCCGTACACCATGCTCAGGCACGCCGCGCCGCAGGTCCGGTTGCTGTCCCCGCTGGACTGCCTCTGATAGGCAATGGAATAATCGCGGCCCGATCCGGCTGCATTCATCTTGCGAACTCCTTTCCAACCATACGGGCGGTCATGGACCGATCAGAACCGTGGGCCAGCCCATGACGATGACGCCACCGTGCGCGGTGTTGTCACCCATCCGCGCCGCGGGCTGGCCGCCGATCAGAACCGTGAAGGAACCCATGACGATGTTGGCCGGCGGGCCAACACAAACGGCCATATCGCCCACGCGCGCAGCCGGCAAACTGCCGATCAGCACCGTAGGGCAGCAGGGCGGAAGAATCGGCCCACCGACGTGGGGCACCGGCCCGTTAGCCGCCGGACAAGCGTGCATATCCGTCATGCGAGCAGCCGGCCGTCCCATGGTTTAAGCCTCCCTCACTTGGCGCATTCGGTCCAGCAAAAACGGCCCTCCGCCACCCCGATGCCGAGTTCCACGAACAGCCGTTGGGTGTCGACGATGCGGGCGGGCTCGACTTTAGTGGTAGCCGTCTTGACGGCATTCGCCACCGCCTTGGCCGGGGGAATCGGAGGTGGCTCCGCGTTTCCTTTCAGACTCGCGACCAGGGCCAGCGCTCCCGCCGCCGAAACCAGTCCGGCGGCCTGGGCGGGAGCCTGCGCCGCGGCCCGGTTAGCCTCGGTTGGCTGCAGCACCCACTCGACAGCGGCCCGCAAAGCGTTTCGATCCGGCGCGGACAGATTGTCGCCGCAGGCGTGCTGGACGCACAGCGAGCCCCACCACACGCCCTCCCGCGCCGCCAGCGCATGGGCCAGGAAATCGATCCCGGCGACGTACTGGCGGTTGGCCAACAGGGCTTCCAAGAACTCCGCCGGCGTCATCCCCTCGCGGAGCAGCGCCAAAGCGTCCTTCGTCGGGTCGAAGCCCGCGCAGATCGCGGCGGCTGTGGGCGCCTCTATCTTGACCAGCGGTCCGTGGCTCACGACCTCATCCTCCCAGCTTCAGTTAATCTGGACCAGTATCCCTTTGATCGTCACGCCTGCCGGGGTTAACGTAATGGTGGCCATTCCTCCCGCCACGGAGAGCGTGATTTCGGCGAGACTCTTGAGCGTCAGGGTGCCGGCGCCGGCGTCAATCACGATACTGCCGGGCGTCATTTCGATCTTCTGATCAACGGGCAGAAGACCCCTCTGAATGGTGACGTTCTGGTCCTCCGATACGACGATCTCCACCCCATTGGTGGAGTCCGACGAGGTTGGCGGCAGCGGCGGCAGGCCGGTGGTGATGCGGACTCCCTGGACGCCGCGCACGTCCACCCGTCCGTCCATCCCCTCGCCGGAAGCCAGCACGGTAATGACGCAAGGAGCGGGCGAGGCTGGAGGCAGGGAGGGCCGGCTGAGCAGCTCTACCTGGTTCGCGTGGAGCCTGTAAGCGCCGTCGACGGTGTGAAGGTGGCTGCCGCCGTCGGAATCCGGGCCGCCGCCCGTTCCCCCCCCGAAACTTTTTTCGCGCTGAGTCATGGAATGAACTCTCCTAGCTTGAGGGATTGTCCGGCTGCGCCGCTTCCTCGAGGATGGCCAGCAGCGGCCCCATCAACGCTCCAAGCACCGCCACAGAGATCGGCAGCGCTCCCTTCGCCCAATTCTTCCAGTCGTCCACAGTCATGGACTTGATGTGGGAGGGCGAAATACTGTGCAGTTTTTCCACAAATTGGGCCCAGGTCCAGAAGCCGAACTTCATCCCCGTCGCGGCAGCCAGGATGGCAATCATGAGCGCGTCGACAACCGCCTGAAAGACGATCGCAAGCGCGGCTCGGGCGTGCTCCTCGTGGATGACGCCATGGAGGAAGACCCATAGGGCCGACACGGCGGCCAGCACGTCGAACAAAACCGAAGGAAGCTTGCCGGTTATTTGGGACGGCTTGAGTTCGATCTTGTCCTCCGCTCCCCAGTTGATGTCGAAAGACTGGCCCATCACCACGGTAGCATTCGTACCCATGGTGTATACCGAGGCACCTCCAAGACCGGACCCGAGAAAAGACTTCAGCCAGGGCTGTGAATCGACAAGCGCCTTGGAGCTGGCCATCAATCCCAGCGGATTGATGGTGAGAGCCACGTTGTTGCCGACGCCCAACGTGAGATTGAGGCCCGTAGTGGCCACCAGGTTCTCCCCGTAGATCATCTGGCCGTTAAGGCCCACAATGCCCACGGGAAGCGGATTCGGCATGGTGTTGCCCTCGTCGAAACCGCCGCCGCCACCGCTGCCGCCGCCGCCGGGCAGAGAACCCACCGTGTAGACCGCGGCGCCCGCCACGCGCTCGCCCTTGTGCCGGCCGGCGCGGTACATTTTGTCGAACTCCGTATTCAGGCTCATGTTGTGCTCCGAGTGAATGGAAAGGTGCTCATGGCCTTTCGTGTCGTTGAATACGATGCCGTTGAAATTCTCATGGGCCCTGCCCCGCACGCTGGCCGAACGGACGCCGCCGTACTGGTCGTACTTGGGCAGGGTGTAGGGCGGCATGTTGGCCGCGTTGTAGACGCTGCCGACGATCAGCGGCTGGTCGGGATCGCCTTCCTCAAAGGCTACCACCACTTCGTGCCCGGCGCGCGGCCAGAAGAACGCGCCCCAGCCCTTGCCCGCCCAGACCTGCCCCACACGCAGCCAGCAGGAGCTCTCGCCGTCCTCCTTTCCCTCGCGATCCCAATGGAAGTGCACCTTGACGCGGCCGAACTGGTCGCAGAAGAGCTCCTCGCCGGAGGGACAGCTCACCGTCGCCGTCTGAACGCCGGCGATTACCGGCTTGGGCGTCACACGCTGGGGCCGGAATCGCATCTCGGCGGGTATGCAGGAGAAACGATTCTCGTAAGTGAAGTCCGTTTCCTCGCCGCTCCGGAATCCGAACAGGCGAGCCTCGTGCTCCACACGGGTCAGCAGGTAGTCGCCGTCTGCGTCCCAATGCCGCTCCAGCGCGATCCGATGCCCCGCGGTGAAGTTGCCGCAATTGCTCCGGCCCGCGATCCGGAGAGCGGCGGATTCTTCCCCTTCCATGCGCAGCCGAACGGTCCGGCTGCGATCTTCGAAGATATGCGTCATGTCGCGCGAGCGTGCGGCACGGTTGTGATCGACGCTATCGTAGCGCTTGGCGTAGCCACCGGGGTACTCGTAGATTTCCAGTTCTTCGCCAGCCAGATCGAACTTGTGGGCCACCCGGCCCGCTTTTACCTGGTCGATCGTCTCCACACTCTCGTCGAGGCGCTGGCCCGGCAGTTCGAAGCAATGGTCCCAGACCGTGTACTTCGAGGAGCGCAGTTCCTGGGTCTTCTCCCACCCGACGATGCGCATGTCCGGCCGCAAGCCGCCAACGATCTCTTCGAAGACGATGCTGGATTGACCTGGAACGGGCTCATGCTTGTTTCCCATGTCGGTCACGACCATCCGATGGCCGCCGTCGGAGTGCCTGAAGAAGTAGTAGATGCCCTCGTCCTCCATCAGGCGGCTCACGAAATCGAAGTCGGATTCGTGGTACTGAACGCAGTAGTTGCGCTGATAGTAGCGTCCCAGCAGCTCGAACCTGACGTCCAGGCCGGCGAGCACCTGCTCGAGGATGTCGGGAACGGTGAGGTGCTGGAAAATCCGGCACCGGACTTTCTTCTCGAGCAGCCAGAGCTTGGGCACCACCTCGGCGCGGTAGGCCACGTACCTTTCGTCGCGGGCGCCCTCGCCGAATCGCTTGACCAATCCGTTGAAGTGGCGGACGTCTCCGTTGAGTTGACGCAAGGCGATGGTCACGCTCCGGCCGAGGATCTGGTCAAAGCGGATGCCGCTGTCCCTTTCGGCCAGCAGATCGAGCTCAAAACTGAAGGGGTGCGAGATGGCTTCGTAGCCTCGGAGGCCGGTGAGCAACAGCAGGTCCGGACCGAGCGGCGTGGTAATGGTCAGAGGCCGGTCCGCTTCCTTATAAGTAGGCATGTGGTTAACCCTCGGATCACAATTCCTCAATCTTACACCTGTCCGCGTGCATTGGCGCCACGGACGAGAGGATGGGGCTTGTGGAAACCCGGCACACACCTTACCTGCACGGGGTCACTTAGTGTTGCAAATTGCAGCTACTGGCCTTGGTTGGGGGGGTGCTTCTTTGACTTGGGGTGCCGGGGAGGATTGCTTCAGGGGTCTTTTATTTAGAGGTTAGTCTCGCTTTGGTGGGAGTTGCCTCCCCGGCTTGATTCTAATAATAGTATATTCCGGATCAGAAAGCAACAGAATTCTGTATTTTTCATGGGCGGCTCCGCACCCAGATTCCCGCCAATGCCTCTAACACCTTGATAGTAGAGCACATATCCTCTTCGCCGTAGCCGCTGGAAAGTGCGGCCTGGAAGATCTGCTGGGTCAGCGCGGTCAACGGAAGGGGTACTCCCAGCTCTTTTCCGGACTCCAGCGCCAGTCCGACGTCCTTGTGCATCCACTTGGTGGAGAAGTTGGTCTCAAAATTGCCCTCGAAGACATAGGGCGCCTTGAAGGCGATCAGTCCCGAACGGGCGGCGCTGTGGTTCAGGATTTCCAGCATCAACTGGGGGTCGACGCCGGCCTTAGTGCTCAGCACGAGGCCTTCGTTGAATGCCTGCAACATATTGGAAAGAATCAGGTTCTGTGTGAGCTTCGCGTGCAATCCCAGGCCCGGACCGCCGCAGTAGAACAGCTCTTTTCCCATAGGTTCGAAGTAGGCCCGGACCCCCTCGAACACCTTCCGATCCCCGCCCACCATGAAGGTCAGGGTCCCCTTCTCGGCCCCGGGCTTGGATCCGGTGCAGGGGGCATCCAGGAAGTGTATCCCCCGGATCGCCAGCGTCGCTCCCATACTGCGGCTTTCCTCCGGCGAGATGGTACTGGCATCGGCAACCACCGTGCCCGGCCGAGCGCCCGCGGCAACTCCATTGGCGCCCAGGACCACCTCCCGGGACATGGCGGTATCCCCCACGCACAGGAAGACGCACTCCGCGAACGCCCCCACCTGCGCGGGCGTCTCGCAATAGACCCCGCCCTCGGTCTGGGCGAGCTCCTTGGCCTTGGCCGCCGTGTGCGACCACAATGCGACCCGGTGTCCCGCCCGCAGGAGGTTGCGGGCCATCGGGTAGCCCATAATCCCCAATCCGAGAAATCCAAGTTGTGCCATAGTCTGCCTCTATTGTAAGGCAGGCCAGCAGGGGGCGCGCCAATTCAGGCACCGGCGGCTCGTTCGCCGAGCAACGAACGAATGGCCTGGAGCAGCGCGGCCGGGGTGAAGGGCTTGTAGAGCACCGGCATGTCGCCGTCCCACTCCGCTCCCGCGAGACCCGACAAACAGAGGACCTTCAACTCCGGGTGCTTCCTGACGATTTGCTCGACCTCGGAGGGCAGGCCGTCGATCAGCAGCAGGCCGATCCCCGTGCGCTGCAATTCGTACAAGCGCAGGGCCCGCTCGGCGCTGCGGGCGGATAGAACCGTGAATCCGGCCCGGCTGAGAATCTCTCTAAGCAGACGCACTACCGACGGATCGCGTTCGACAACCAGAACCGTTGCCGATGATCGGGAGGGCATGACTCCAAAAAACGCCCAAGTTGCGGCTGCCGCGTGGACCGTACCCGGCATCTTCGCACCGCCCCGGTCTCCCCCGCAGGAGACCGGGCTGGTGGGCCGCAACTTGGGGCCGCAAGAGTGATTCCGTTCTATTAGTGCGTTCCGCACGCCAGGCGTTTCACCGAAGTTAAGCGGAATTGGATTTTTTTGGCGGGCCGTTAGAAGGCCGGCGAGCGGGTGAAGAGTTGGAACGGGGCCCAGTAGTAGGGCTTGCGATACGGCCCGGCGGAATGGAGCAGCTCGAGCTTGGCGTCGCGGAGGGCGGCGGCGGGGGCGCGGCCGGCGTTGAGGCCGGCGTAGAGGCGGTCCATGAGCGCGGCCGTGGAGCGGTCGTTGACGTCCCAGAGGCCGGCGATCACGTTGCCGGCGCCGGCCTGGAGGAAGGCCCAGGCGAAGCCGACCAGCCCCTCGCCGGAATAGATCCTGGCGCCCGCTCCGCGGCAGGCGGAGATGGTTACCAGGCGGGCGCGCAAAGGAAGGCCGACCACTTCGCGGGCGTACAGCTTATAGGTCTCCCCCTGGCGGGACAGGATGACCGCGGAATCCAGCGGGCTTTCGCGATTGGCCGTGGCGTGGGCCGAGAAGTGGATGAGCGAGAAACGGCCGGGGTTGGCTTCGCGATAAGCGCCTGGCCAAGCAGCCGCGCCCGTCAGGACCAGGCTCGACGGCCCGGGGAACCTGCGCCGGAGGCTTTCGACCTCGCTGGCGGCATCCGGAAGCGGTGGGTACTCGGCGGCGGCCGGGACGGGGTTGCCGATCAGGAGCAGGGAATCGCCACCGGAGCGCCGGCCCGGCCTGGCTGGCTCGAGGAGCGCGAGCGATGGCACGATGGCCAGCGTTACGTCTTCCAGCCAGTAATGGGGCGGTCCGAAGGGAGCCGGCAGCGCCTCGAGGTTCAGCTCGTGGAGCGCGCCATCCAGCGCGAGGACGACCTTCGATCCGGCAGGTACCAGCCGCGCGAGCGGGGCCAGCAGCAGCTCCGAGAGGCGGCGGCCGGCCGGGTTGGCCGATTCGAGGGGGTCGCGAAGGCTCTGGATGGCCGTCGAATAGGCTTCAGCCGCCGCATTGAACTCGGCCTCGCCGGGCAAACTGAGAACCTCGATCCGCTGCGGCGTGACCACCCAGGCGAAGGACCGCTGGGGCGCGAGCCACACGGAGACCAGCGTCGCGCCCAACGCGCTGGCCGTATCACGAAAGCGCACAGCACCGGCGGGATGCAATGCGGATTCCAGCAGGCCCAGCTTCTGGGCGAGCATCCTGGCGCGAGACGACTCGACCACCTCGATCGCGCGCTCGCTTCGGCCGCGGTCCATCAGGAAGGCGACGTAATCCTGGTACAACCGCTTGGAACTCGAGTGGAAGCTGAGTTTCGACTCGTCCCGAGCCAGCTCCTGGCGGCCTCGCTCGAAGGCCGACAGAGCGGTCTGGTAGTCGGCGTCCGCCGCGGACCAGCGCCCTTCGCGGGCATAGAGGTTGGCAAGCGCGGCGCGCGCCTCCCAGACGGCATGCCGGTCCCCGGGATCGGAGACCGTTGTGGCCGTTTGTCGAAAGCTCCGTTCCGCGGCGGCGAATTCGCCGTTCGCCGCCTGAATCTCCGCGCGGTGGAAGAGCGCCCAGAGGTTCAGACTGCGGTCTCCGGTTTGCCGGGCCAATTCCAGCGCCTCCCGGTTGTAATCGGCGGCGGTGGCCAGGTCCCCGGCGCCGAGCGCGACTTCGGTCAGACGCTCCAGCCAGCGTGCCGTCCAATCCCGCTCTCCAAGCTGCCGAGCGCCTGCCAGCGCCTCCCGGTAGTACAGCGTGGCATGGTAGGCATCGCCACGGCCATCGGCAGCCGCGTCGCCGAGCATCCCCACGTATACCAGGCGGCGATGTGTGTCCCCGGTCTGCCCAGCCAGATCGGCTGCGCGAGAGAGCAGTTGGTTGGCTTTGTCGAAATCGCCCAACTCGTAGTAGCAACGCCCCAGATTGCCCAGAGTGTTGGCGACGGAGACCCGGGCGCCGACTTTCTCGGCCAGCACGAGGGCCTGTTCGAGCCAGAACAGCGCTTCATCGAATCGCGAGTTCCTTAGCAGATTGAATCCCAGCCCCCCTGTCGCATTGGCCTGGAGGTACAGGTCGCCCTTTGCCACCGCGACTTCCAGAGCTTTGCGATAGTGCTGCTCGGCCCCGCTCGAATCCCCCATCAGGCCGAGCAGGTTTCCCTGGCGGAGTTCGATTTCCCCCGACAGAAGGGGGCTCCCGGTGTCGGGTGCCAGACTCGCCGCTTGCTCGAGTAAACCCCGGGCCTCGCCGAATTCCGCCAGCGCGGTCTTGGCCGAGGCCTGGTCCATCAACCGGCGGACAGCGAGTTCACGAAAGGCGGGACCGGAGGGCAGGCGGCCCTCGAGCAACGGGAGCGCTTCCCGGGCCTTTCCCTGCGCCAAAAGGACCCCGGCTTTGGCAATCCGAAACTGCCAGCAGGGTTTCGAATCCGGGCGCCCACACCACTGGCGATAGCCACGCTCGGCCTGGGAGAAAGCGTGGCTGAGATTCCCGCGGCGAATCTCGAGGCGCACCTCGCTATAGAGGCCGTCGGGGGACACTCGCGGAGCGCCGCAGCCAGCTAGCAGAGCGAGGAGCGGAAGGGCTGCTAGTGTTAACCCGTGGGGGGCGGAGTCCCGTTTGTGCCGCCGCCACCAATCCACAGGTCGCCCGCCTGCGGGCTGCCGAGCTCCAACCGCAGCATGGTCAGTTGTTGCGTGTACGGAGCGGCGTGCCACTCCCCGAAGTATACCCGTCCGAAGTCCGGGTGGTGATGGTAGCCGTGGCCGGTTTCGTCGAACTTCAGCAGCGGATGCCGGCCCAGGGCGTAGTGGATCTTGCCGCGCTTCTCGGGATGCTCGGGATGGTTCTTGCGAAACGTCTCGTAATCCGCGGCCTCGTGGGCCATGGCGTGATCGAAGGTGACGTCGAAGAGCTGGCCGTCGATGGTCAGGTTGACGAACTTGCTCTCCTCGGTTCCGATGGAGACGCGGTCGGTGGCGAGGTCGTATTCCAGAGTCAGCTTGATGGTGACCTCGCCGGCCTTGAGGACGTTAGCCACGTTGATGTCGCGCACGGTGGAGATCAGCACGGTTTTGTGCACTCCCGTGGCGCTCTCCGAACCGTCGATGGACATCTCGGCCGAGGAGTAAGAGAAGAGCAGCCGGCCGGACTCCGGATCCAGGAGGCTGAAAGCTGGGGCGCGGGACGAAACATTTCCACCGCAGGCTGGAAGCACACAAACGCCCTGCGGCGCCAGGGGGTGGTCGATGGGGCGGGTAATCCGCCCGGATACGGCGATTCCATTCGCGTTGTAGATGAATCTCTGCATGCCGGTACCTTAGTTCAGTTGGATCGTGAAGCGGAAGCGGCCGAGTTCCACAACCTTCGAGCCGCCGGCTAGCCCGCGCAGGATGAGCGTGTATTCGCCGGGCTGAAAATGGGATGCGGGGATGAGAACGTTAAGCGGCGCTCCGGGCGAGGAGGGCGCCGGGACGGCGATCAAGATCGGGTTGCCACCCAGCAGGGTGCACTCGAAGCTCGACCAGGCGCCGCCTGGCGGGACGTCCAGGGAAAGGCCCACCAACGAGGCGGTCTTGGGGATCTCAAGCACCTGCTCATCGCCCCGCGCAACCGGACGCAAGACGAAGGCCGGATAAGCCCGCGGCGCGGTGAGGCGCGCCATCTCCCGGTGCACTCGGGGAAACCGGAGTAGCTCGTCGTAGGCGACCAGGAACAGGAGGGCAGCCAGGATCGCGAAAACCCAGGCCGGCCGCCGCCATTCCACCCACCAACGGTGGACGGGGGCGTGGCGGCCGGCCTCCTCGGAAAGCACAGCGCGGGCGTTAGCTACGAAGACGGCGCCTGCTTCCACCTCGGCCGCGCACTCGGCGCAACCGAAGAAGTGCTCCTCGAACTCCTGCTGCTCGGCAGGCGATAACTCGTCGAGCAGGTACTTCTCCGCCGCCTGCCGCCCGACCGCCTCCAGATGATTCATTTCAGCGCATCCATATATAAAGTGAAACTCGCCTCAGTTCCGTTTCACAGACTTGTGGCTTTTCGCCTCCGCAGGCCGATCCGATTCCGGAATCGGGCCTTGGCCCGGTGCAGCACCACGCGCAGGTAATCCGGGGTGACCTGGAGTTCACGGCACACCTCGTTTTTGTCGCGATCCTCCAGGAGCAGCATCCGCAGCACCCGGCTATCGGTGTCGGAAAGCTGGCGGAGCACGCTCTCAACGACACGTTTGCGGTCCTGATCGATGATGTCGCGCTCGATCTCCATGCGCTCGTCGATGGGTTCCGGGGCTGCCGCGTCCAGCTCGCGAAGCCCACGGTCGTCCAGGCGCCGGTACTCCCACAGGACGTGATTGGAGGTCGAGCATACAAAGGCGCCCAGGCTGGCCGGCTGTTTGATATCGCCCGCCCGCACCGCCTCCAGCACCCGCAGCAGCGTCTCCTGGCGGACATCCAACAGCATCTGCCAGCTCCGCACGCCCTTGGCCAGCTTGACTTGCAGCAGGAAGCCGAAGTAGTCGCTGAAATGGCTTTGGGTTTCGGGATCGCCCTCTTTCAGGCGCCGCAGGTACTCCGCGTCGAATTGGGCGGGTTCCGGCAACTCAGCCATCGGGAAGGCAGTAGTATATCGAGTGGGTCCGGTGGGCGCAAGGTGCGGGCGTGGGAAAGCCGCAAATTGAGACGGGCGGTACTGCTGGTACCGGATCGCCTCTCAGGCGTGTACCACGGCTCCGAGTTCCTTGACGATGCCGCCCAGGAAGGTCTTGGCGTCGCCGAAGAGCATCAGGGTCTTCTCCTCGTAGTACAGCGGGTTGTCGATGCCGGCGAAACCGGGGCTGAGGCTGCGCTTGATGACCATGACGGTGCGCGCTTTGTCCACGTCCAGAATCGGCATGCCGTAGATGGGGCTGGAAGGGTCGTTGCGGGCGGCCGGATTGGTGACGTCGTTGGCGCCCACCACCAGGGCCACATCGGCCTGGGCGAACTCGGAGTTGATGTCGTCCATCTCGAAGAGCTTGTCGTAGGGGATATCGGCCTCGGCCAGCAGCACGTTCATGTGGCCGGGCATGCGGCCGGCCACCGGATGAATGGCGAAGCGCACCTCGACGCCGCGCTTGGTGAGCAGGTCGTAAAGCTCGCGCAGTTTGTGCTGCGCCTGCGCCACCGCCATGCCGTAGCCCGGGGCCACAATGACCAGACGGGCGGAGTCCAGGATTTCGGCCGCGTCTTCCGCGGTCGCCGATCGTACCGGGCGCTGGGCGGCTTGCGCCGTGGACGCCTGCACCTGCCCGAAGGCCCCGAAGAGCACGTTGGCGAAGGAGCGGTTCATGGCGCGACACATGATGACCGACAGGATGAAACCCGAGGAGCCATCCAGAGTCCCGGCGATCACCAGCAGCTTGTTGTCGAGGGCGAATCCCATCGCCGCGGCCGAGAGCCCGGCGTAGGAATTCAGCAGCGCGATCACGGTTGGCATATCCGCCCCGCCGATGGGAACGATGAGGAGCACGCCGAAGAGCAGTGCCAGCGCGGCGAAGATGGGGAACATCCAGGTGCGCTCGGGGTGCAGCACCAGCATGACGCCGAACAGGATGGCCAAGCCGAGAATGGAGAGGTTGATCAGGTTCTGGTTGCGGTAGGTGATGGGCCTCCCCGGCAGGAGTTCCTGGAGTTTGCCGAAGGCCATCAGGCTGCCCGTGAAGGTGAGGAAGCCGAGGAGCATCTCGATGGCCAGCGCCACCATAACGAAACCGTGCGGCGAGTGCCTGTAATACTCGGCGGTTCCCACCAGCGCCGCCGCCAACGCGCCGAAAGCGTGCGAGAGCGCGGTCCGCTGAGGCACGGCGGTCATGGGCATCAGATAGGCCAGGGGCACGCCGATCGCCGAGCCGAGGAAGAAGGCGATCAGGATGCCCTGGTAACTCACCACCTCGTGGCGCAGCAGCGTGCCGACGATGGCGAGCAGCATGCCGATTTCGCCCACCAGCACACCGCGGCGCGCCGTAGCGGGCGCACTCATCCATTTGAGCGACAGGACGAAAGAGGCCGCGGCGGCTACGTACAGGAATTGCACGGCATTTTCCGTCACGGCTTTTGGGCCTCCCGCTTCTTGAACATTTTGAGCATGCGGTCGGTGATGAGGAAGCCGCTGACGACGTTAATGGTGGAGGCGGTCACGGCGACGAACCCCAGCGCGCGGCTGAGCGGCGGAGCGCCCTTGGCCCCGAGGATCAGCACCGCGCCCACCACGGCGATGGCGGAAATCGCGTTGGTCAGCGACATCAGCGGCGTGTGCAGCAGCGGGGAGACGCGCCGGATCAGTTCGAACCCCAGGAACGCGGCCAGCATGAAAACGAACAGCGTGGCTTCGTCGAATCCCATAGGAATGCTCCTTTCAGGCCGCTCTTTCCACCAGGCAGAGAACTTCGCGCACCCGCGCATGCACCACCTGGCCGCCCTGCGCGACGAGGGTTTCGCGGGTAATCTCGTCATTCTGTTGGATGGACAGATTCCCATCCTTCAAGAGGTGGCGCAGGAAGGCCGCCAGGTTGCGCGCGTACATCTGGCTGGCGTGATAGGGCACTTCGGAGGCCAGATTCAGGGGGCCCAGAATCGCGACGCCATGCTCCACGACGGTCTCGCCGGGACGGGTCAGCTCGCAGTTGCCGCCCCGCTCGGCGGCCAGGTCCACAATCACCGAGCCGGGGGCCATGGCTGCGACCATCTCGCGCGTGACCAGCACCGGAGCGCGCCGGCCGGGCACCGCGGCCGTGGCGACGACCACGTCCTGCTCGCGGAGAGTCTCGGTGAGGAACTCGCGCTGGCGGCGGTAGAACGATTCGCCCATGGCCCGGGCATAGCCACCCTGGTCCTCGGCGCCGCCGGCTTCCAAAGGCATGGCCGCAAAGCGCGCGCCCACGCTCTCGACCTGCTCGCGCACCGCGGGCCGCACGTCGTAGGCGCTCACGAGGGCGCCCAGCCGCCGCGCCGTGGCGATGGCCTGCAAGCCGGCCACTCCCGCTCCCAGCACGAAGACGCGGGCGGGAGCGAGGGTCCCGGCGGCGGTCATCAATAGCGGAAACATGCGGGGCAGCGTATCGGCGGCCATGAGAACCGCCTTGTAGCCCGCGATGGTGGCCATGGAGGAAAGCGCGTCCATGCTCTGGGCACGCGTGATGCGCGGGATCAGCTCGACGGCGAACGCGTTCACACCGCAGGCGGCCAGCTCGGCGCACTCTTGCGCGGCGGTGAGCGGCTCCGAGAAGCCGATGACCGTCTGCCCGCTGCGATAGAGCTCGAGGTCCGGCCGGCCGGCGTCCGGATTGGCGCCAAAGGTCCGCACCTGGAGCAGAACGTCGGCCCCTTCGAAGACCTCGGCGCGGCTGGACACGAGGCGCGCACCCTTCTCCTGGTACTCGGAGTCGGGGAAGCCGGCGGCGGCCCCGGCATCCGATTGAATCAGGAACTCAACGCCGGAGCGCGCCAGCAACTCCATGGCGCGCGGGACCATGGCCACGCGCCGCTCCCCTGGAAATGTCTCTTGGACTATGCCAACCGTAATGCCCACTCTGAGTCCTCCCCATTCCTCTGAGCCGCGCGCGCCGGGGCGCACGGCCTGCATCTGCTTAGATGATAGCGTCCCAGGAAACGACGCAGCCTGCCGGACACAATTGTTACGGATTTTGGGGCGGCGGGAGGACCGCTAGGGCTTGCTGGAGCGGAGCCGGATGGACTTGCCGGCGACCATGAAGACGCCTTTGCCCTGGTGATGAATCGTGCGCGAATGCTTTGCGGCGGGGTCGATCCAGGCTTGGAGGACTTCGAGGACGAAGAGGCAATACTTGGGGACGGCCCGGGTATCGACCACCTTGCATTCCAGGTTGGCGTAGCACTCGGCAATGAGCGGCGCCTGGACCTGGGAGGCGGCGACGGGGGTGAGTTTGAAGGCCGCGAACTTGTCGAGATCGCGGCCGGAGCTGTTACCGCAGGCGACCACTTTCTTCGCCAGCTCAACGGTGGGGATGTTGATGACGCATTCCCTGGTGGCCTTCAGAGTCCGAAAGCTGAAGTTGCGATTGCTGACCACGCAGGCCACCAAGGGCGGCTCGAACTCGAGCATGGTGTGCCAGGACATGGGCATGACGTTGAGCCGCCCCCGGGCGGCGGTCGTGAGCAAAACGACCGGCCCGGGTTCGAGCAGGCGGTAAACCTCGGAGAGCGGGAGTGACTTTCTGGCCATGCTGGCTTTATGGCGCCTGGATCGATAGAAACACGTTGCCCTGGGTGCTCATGCCGTCGATTTGCCCAACAATGGCGGCGTCGCCGGATGGCAGGCCCTGCGGAACCTGGATGTTAAGCTGCCATTCCCCGGCTATGGTGATTCCGGCCCACAGGACCTGAGCCGGCTTGCCCCCGATGGTCAGGGTGATGGCGGAGAGGTTCACGACCGGGAAAGCGGTGGTCACAACCTGGCCGGAGGGAGTTGGGGGCGAGGTGGGCCCGAAGCCGGTGGCCCACAGAACAAGCGTTTCACCGGGCTGGGCGGGATTGGACGGTCCCACGAGGTAGGGTTGCGTCAGATGCTGGGCGATCGCGTAATACCGGCTCGCCACTGGGTACATGAACAGGCCGGGGGAGACGGTCTGCATCGTGGCGGTGGTGGCGGCCGTGCCTTGCGGAGTGGTGACCACCACCTGGACGGGCCCGGTGGCGGTGTCATCCGGCGCCTGGACGTTGAGCTGGCCGGGGCTGATGTAGTACATGGCCGCCGACTTGCCGTCGATGGTCACGCTGACGCCATCCAACTGGGTCGGAAACTTGCCGTTAATAATCTCGGTGTCCGGGTTCCACGTCCGCGCCTTCAACGACGGGTTCGTGTCGAATATGACAACCCAGGCGCCGGGGGAAATGGCCGGCTGGTAGCCCGCGGCGTCCTCGACCACTGTTGGCGAGATCTTGGCGACGAAGCCGTGGTAGCAGCACGTGGGGACGGGAGACGGGTCGGCGGTTTCGAATGCGCCCGGAGTGGTAATAAGGTCCGCGCCGATGTTATTGCCGGCGACGTAGATCACGCCGGCGGAATTGACCGCGAGACCGGCGGCGGTCATGGAATCGAGCCAGCCGGATCCGATATTCGTGGAGAACAGCAGGTTGGAGCCCGTCGGGTCGAGTTCCAAGACCACCTGTCCCGGGGCTCCGCCGCTCCCAGCAGGCTCCAGGGGGTTAACCAATGGAAAACGGTTATTGGCGATTCCCGTGACATAGACATTCCCCTTGCCGTCTAACTGGACGGGACCGACGAAAGTCATGTTGTCGCCTCCATCCTGCTGCGAGCCGCCCAGGTAGGTGGACCAGACGATGGAGCTAAGCGATGAGTTGAGCTTGGTCAGATGTCCTGCGTCGCATGTGCCACCCTGCCCGCAAGCGGTACTGAACGCGCCGCTGGTTACAGGAAAATCGCTGGAGTTAGTGTATCCGACGACATAGATATTGCCGGAGCTATCGATGGCGATGCCGTTGAGATAGTCGCTGGTATTGCCGGTCTTTCCGCCGAGATAGGTGCAGGCGGCCAAGGATGGTCCTGGGGCGGACGTGACCGGGCTGTACTTGGCGACGAATCCACGGTAAGCCGTCACATTGCTGCCCGAGTAGTCGAGAGGGCCGGAAGTGGGCTGAAACGCGCCCGGCGTGGTCGGCAGCTTGCCCGCTTTGGTATCGCCGATCACATAGAAATAGCCGCTGGAATCCACCGTCATCCCGGTAGCCAAGACAGTGCCGAAGCTAATGGTAAGGCTGCTCTTCAGCCCGTTCAAGTCGCCGAAGAGAGTGGAGTAGAGCAGGTTGGCTCCGGTGGGGTCGAACACCGCGGCGAAGGCCCACTGACCGTTTTGGGCGGCGCTGGTGGCAATGGTCGCGCCGGCAGTGGTGGGGAAGCAGGCTGGAAAGGTATAGGAGAGATTGCAGGGGGCATTCTCGTTGCCGGCCACGTAGGCGCGACCTGCAGAATCCACCGCAATGGCGGTCCCTTCCGACCCCCCATAACCGCCCAGAAACGTCGAATAGACTAGGCCGGTGCCGGCAGGATTCAGCTTGGTCACAAATGCCGAGTTGTTGGTGTAGCAGGATGCTTTAGTTACCGTGCCCGGGGGATTGCTCGGCGATGGCGAGCAGAGGGTCTGGTAAGCACCGCTGGTAACGGGGAAATCGTTGGAGTTGGTGTTACCGGTGACATAGGCGTTGCCGCTGGAGTCCACCGCGATCGCATCGGCGTAGTCGACGCCGATGCCGCTCAGGATGGTGGAATAGACCAGCGAGCTGCCGTCGGGACTGAATTTGGCGACAAACACCGAAGAATTGCTCCCTTTGTTACTTGCGCCTTGATAAGGGTTCTTGGTAGGGAAGTCCGCGGAGGTGGTGCGGCCGGTCACGTACACGCTGCCTGCGGCGTCGATCGCGAGTCCCTGCGAGGTACTGTTTACGAGTGGGGCGGTGTACTGGCCAATATAATCGGCGCTGGAGCCAGCCAGGTAGGTGACGTAGCTGAGCACGGGATCGATGACCAGCAGCTGGGAACGATCGTAGCTGCCCAGCCGGAAGCCAACCTGGTCGCCGGCCACCACGAAGGCGCCTTCGACGTTGGCTTTCTTGTCGCCGAACATCTGGTACACTACCGGCTTGCGGAAGGTGGCTGGACCGTGGGGTGCGTTCAGCGTCAAATTGCCCCGCGCATCGACGCTCGCGCTGGCCCCCTCGATCCGCCAGGCGATGCGGCTGGGGTCGGCGCCGGGGGCGACCACAAAGTCGTACTCCAACTGGCGCTGATTCCCGTAAAAGACCAGATCCACGCCGGGGTAGATCTGAGCATAGTTGACCCGGCCATAGGTCGGGATGCCGGTGCGCCACTTCTTCGGGTCGTTGCCAATGAAGTAGCTCACCACGCCGGGCTGCGGGAGGAGTCCTACGGGGTTGGCCTTGAGATTGGCCCCGATGAGGCTCATGCGCAGGGTGTCGACGGAGGCGGCTTGGGGTGCGTGACCTGCCGCCGCGGCCGAGGCCGACTGCTGCCGCTCCAGGTTCAGGACGAGGTTGCCCGGAGTGAGGTAGAGCGCGTAGCCGGCACCGCGCGAGAGAAACTGGACCGTGGACGCCGACTGCCCCTGGTTCGGCTCGAAACTCAAGGGCACGCTCAGAAGCTTCGGCTCGGGGCGATGCTTGTCATTTAGCGCGGCTGCGGAGGCATGCGGCCAGCCAAGACCGAAGGAGATCGAGATTATCGTGAGCGTCGCTATTGTCCGGAGCGCACGCGCATGGCGTGCAACCGAAAAGTGTTCGCTGGTCATAGTCGTTGTCCCTCCTCTTGGCTTCCAGCAACCATCAAGGATAACCCAGTCGGACAGTTTGCCGCGGAAACGCGCCGCCGGTGCGGACAGCGGGAGGAGGCGCGCCGTCAGGGCGGGCTGTGCGGAGGGGAGTCCACGGTGGCATTGAAAACGGGTAAAGTAGAAAGACTATGAAGCCATCATCCAAACCGAACAATCCCTGTTTCTCGTCCGGACCGTGCGCGAAACGGCCGGGCTGGACCATCGAGGTACTGAAAGACGCCGCTGTGGGGCGGTCGCACCGCTCCAAGCTCGGCAAAGCGAAGCTGGCAGAAGTCATACAGCGCAGCAAGAAGCTGCTGGGCATGCCGGAGGGCTACCTGCTGGGAATCGTCCCGGCGTCGGATACCGGAGCGATCGAGATGTCGATGTGGTCGATGCTCGGCGAGCGCGGTGTGGACGTGTTCTCGTGGGAAAGCTTCGGCAACGGCTGGGCGGCGGACTGCAAGAACCAACTCAAGCTGAAAGACCTGCGGGCGTTCAAAGCCGGCTACGGCAAACTGCCGGATTTGGGCCAGGCGGACTGGACGCGCGACACCGTGTTCACCTGGAACGGGACGACATCGGGCGTGTGCGTGCCGAATGGGGACTGGATTGCGGCCGAGCGGGAGGGACTATCGATCTGCGACGCGACCTCGGCGGTGTTTGCGATGGAAATCCCGTGGGATAAGCTGGACGTCGCGACCTGGAGCTGGCAGAAGGTGCTGGGCGGGGAGGCGGCACACGGGATGCTGGCGCTCAGCCCGCGCGCGGTGAAGCGGCTGGAGAGCTATGCGGCGGATCGGCCTTTGCCGAAGATCTTCCAGATGAGCAAGGGCGGCAAGCTGGCGGCCGGGATCTTCGAGGGCGAGACGATCAACACGCCTTCTATGTTGTGCGTGGAAGATGCGCTGGACGGGTTGCGGTGGGCGGAGAGCGTCGGCGGACTCGGCGGGCTGATCGCGAGGTCGCAGGCGAACCTGGCGGCCATCGAAGAATGGGTGGCGAAGTCGAATTGGGCGGGCTTCCTGGCCGAAGAGAAGGCGAACCGGTCCAGCACTTCGATCTGCCTGAAGATCACCGACCCGGCCTACCTGGCGCTGCCTGTGGAAGATCAGGTGAAGCATGCCAAGGCGGTGGTCTCGATGCTGGACAAGGAACGCGCGGCGTACGACATCGGGTCGTATCGGGACGCGCCGGCCGGCTTCCGGGTGTGGGGCGGGGCGACGGTGGAAACCTCCGACATCCAGTTGCTGCTGCCGTGGCTGGATTGGGCCTACGGCGAAGTGAAAGCTACGTTCTGAGGCTTGGTGGGGAAGCGTCAGACGTCCAGGCCCACCGAGCGCATTAGCTCGAGGGCGTTGCTCTTGCGGACCAGGCCGGGGCGAAGCAGGTAGTCGAAGGTGATCCTGCCGCCCTCGATGTGATCCTCGAAATGCACGTTGGCGGCGCGCGGCGCCAGCACTTCGACGATCTCCGCCAGCGCCAGGTCGTGGGTGGTCAGCAGGCCGATGGCGCGGCGCTCGACCAGCGTGCGGATGACCGCCTCGGCCCCGATGCGCCGGTCGTGGGAGTTGGTTCCGTGCAGCAACTCGTCCAGCAGGAACAGCACCGGGCGGGGGCCCTTGGTGAGATCCACCAACTGGCGCAGGCGCTTGATCTCGGTATAGAAGCGGGAAGTGCCGCCCTGGAGCGAATCCAGGGTGCGGATGGAGGCGCCCAGGGCCAAGGGGGCCAGGCGAAGACTGCGGGCGCGCACCGGGGCGCCGGCCTGCGCGAGCACGGCGTTGGCCCCCACCACGCGCAGCAGAGTGCTCTTGCCGGACATGTTGGACCCGCTCACCACCAGCACGCGCAGCTCGCTCGAAAGGCGGACGTCGTTGCGCACCGAGCGGCTCTCGGCGACCAGCGGATGGCCCAGGGCCTCTCCCTCGAAGCAAGCCCCGCCTTCCACGAATTCGGGAAAGGGATCGGCGGGGTGCTCGAAGGCGTAATTGGCGAATGCGGAGAGGGCTTCGATTTCGCCCACCGCCTCGAGCCAGCGGCGCACGGATGGTCCATATTTCTTCCGCCAGGCCTCGATGGCGAAGGCCACTTGCGTGGTCCACAACAGGGGCGGGCCGATGACGCGCAAGAACACGTTGTCGCGGGAGTGGAGCAAATCCATCAGGCGGTTCAGCCGGGCGATGGCGTGAGAGGGCGGGGCGCCGTCGGTAGACAGCGCGTGGCGCAGCTCGAGGAGGCGGGCGCTCGAGAACGGCTCGCGCTCGGTGCGGCCCAGGACCTCCGCCAGCAGCGCGATGCCATAGGCGGGTTCGCCCACCACCTCGACCACGCCGGCCACACGTGAGCGAAAGCGCAGGAAGAACACCGCTTCCAGCACGGCGACGGCAAGGAAGAACTCGACCACTCCGAAGACGGCCCAAACCGCCAGCGTGGTCAGGGCGGCCAGGGCCAGCACGGCCGCGCAGGTGCGCGCGGCGGGGGCATCCAGAGTGAGCGGCTGCTCGGCCCAGGCGGCCAGGGCGCGCGGGTTGATTCTGGAACGCAGGTCCTCGCCCAGGAGGGCCATATCTTCGCGCAGATCCAGGCGCGGAGAGAGCTCCCGCACGGCCTCATGGCGCGCGCGCAGGACCTTCGGCTCGGCCGGCTCGAGCAGGAAGCGGGCGAGCGTGTCCTCGCCGGTGCGCAGGCGCGTGGTGCAGAGCAATTCGAAGAGGGAGCCTTTGCCGAACAGGTCCAGATCCTCGGCGTAGGGGTGGGCGGGATCGACGAAGCGTTCGCCGGATACACCGGCGCCGGCCCAACGGTCCTCGAGGCGCTCGAGGCCTTTCTCAAAGAAGGCGCAGGCGCGCGCGGCGGCTTTCCGGGCCCGTATCACGCGCTCGTGCTCGAGGGCCAGCCCGCCCAGCACCATCGCCGGCGCCGCCAGCCACCAGGCCGAATACCAGCGCTGGGTGAACGCGATCCAGCCGGTCAGCACCGCGAGCACGAAGACCCCGACCTTGGCGTAGCCTAGCGCGGCGTGGCGGCGGTCGAGTCGCGCGGAGACGGCGCGGCGCTGCCGCAGGCGTTCAGAATACTCGATATGGGGATCGCAGGCCACCTATCCCGCCCCGTACGCGGCTTCTCAGGCTGGCAGGTGCTGGCGCAGCCGGGTGAAGAACGCCGCCACGAAGTCCTGCGCGGTCTCGACCGCGGCTTCGACCTGGTTCCCCCGGACCGGCACCACCACCCGCACCAGCGCGGTGTCCGTGCGGTTGTAGCGGATCGCGTCGGCCACGGTGTAGAACCGGGCGCGGTATTCGCTGGCGATCACACGATCCCGCGACTGGTACCAGTACAGCACCACGCTCCTCTCTTCCCCCTTGGCGACCACGTAGAGGTTCACCTCGATCGGCTGGGCCAGCCCAGGCACACTCATCGAGACGATCCGCGACTCGGAGGGCACCCATCCCGCGCCCGGCAGGCAGTTCTTCGGGGAATGCGGCATCTGGCCGGTGCGCTGCGACTGGAAGTAGGCCACGAACAGGGTGGCCATGCGATCCGAGGCCGGATTGTAATAGGTGCGCTCCAAGACGTCGTCGGCGCGGAGCACTTCCATGGTCGCCTGGTCCAGCACGCCCTCTTCGAGCATGTTCCAGCCGGCGATGCTCGCCGGAAACTCCGCCAACGGCCGGGCCAGCGGCGTCCGTTCCTGGCGCGAGACGGCGTACAGGCCAATGACTTGCGCGATCAGGAACAGCGTGGCGATGCGCGCGTATCTGCTCTTCAAGAAGGACAACCCGGCGCTAGGTAGCGGCATGGAATAGCCTGTAGATTCGATTGATCGCCGCATGGACCACGATCAGGATCAGCAGGGCGACCATGAAGATCAGCCAGCCCGATGCGGTGTGAAACACTCCCTCGGAGAGCTTGGGATTCACTTCGCTCAGCAAACCCGCGATCGTCACCCGGCTGGCATTGGCGACGATGGCGATGGGCGCCGCCGCCAGCAACAGCGCGAAGCGCATCCACACCTTCTTGTCGAAGAAATAGGCGTAGACCAGCGACAGGAACGAGAGCGTCAGCAGCGAGCGGATGCCGCTGCACGCCTCTACCACCGAAAGCCTCTGGCTGGCCAGCTCGAGGATGTTCCCCTCGCGCAGGACCGGAACGCCCAACACTCCCAGCGCAATCTCCGCCAGGCGGCTGGCGATCAACTGGAACTGAAAGGTTATCTGGTTGTAGATGATGTTGGGGATCGGTACCATGAACAGCAACAGGAAGAGGGGAAAGGCCAGGATGCGCAGGATTCGGCTCCCGGCCAGGAGCAGGATCATTCCCACCAGGGAAACGATAAAGGCGGTTCGCGCCAGGAACAGTTCGGCGCCCAGCGTGGCGAGGTAGAGCTGCAAGGCCCCCCACACCAGCACCGCCAGTCCCCACCAATTGGGAACCAGCGGGGCGGCCAGAAGCTCGTCGCGCCGCTGCCAGGCGATGTAGCCCGCCACCAGCGGCACGAAGAAGCCATGCCCCATGTCGCCGTCGGTGGCCCACTGCACGACCAGCCGCTTCAGAACCGGCGCATAGCAGAGGATCAACAGCACCCCGAACCATGCGATCGCGACCCACGGAAAGGCCCTCCAATCCGCTGGGGCCGCCTGGCTCCCGCCTTCACTCCCGGTTTCGTCACTCATCGGTAACACCAAGTAGAGCACAACCCTAGCGGCCGTGGCAACGGCGATCGGTCGCGACGCATAGTATGCCGCAGTCTCGCTTCGTTGCGTTGGGCCGGCGGCAAGACCGCTAGCGCCACCCGAGGCGTTAGGCTTCTTCGGGGATCACCCGCACGATAATCTCGGTGGTCACTTCACGGTGCAGGCGGATGGGAACCTTGTATTCGCCGAGCTGCTTGATGGGCTCGTCCAGATGGATCTTCCGCCGGTCGATGTGGTAGCCCTGCTGCTCGAGGGCTTCGGCGATATCCTTCGAGGTGACGGAGCCGAACAACTGCTCCTGTTCGCCGGCTTTCTGGGCGAAAGTCACCGTAACTCCGGTCAGCATTCCGGAGAGGTCCTGAGCCGAGGATTTTTCCTTGGCCTCGCGGCGCACATGCGCCAACCGCTCCTGCTCGACGACCTTTTTGTTGGCCTCGCTGGCGGGCACCGCCAGTTTCTTGGGCAGCAGATAATTGCGGGCGTAGCCGGCGGCCACCTTGACGACCTGGCCACGGGCGCCGAGCTTGTCGATATCTTCTCTGAGGATGACTTCCATGGGATCTCCTGGCGCCTTACATGGGCGAGGTGAACGGCAACAGGGCGATGTTCCGCGCCTGCTTGATGGCTTCGCTCAGCCGCTTCTGGTGCGGGGCGCAGACCCCCGAGAGCCGGCGCGGGACGATCTTGCCGCGCTCGGTGACGAACGCGTTCAGCATCTTGACATCCTTGTAATTGATGTCGTCGACCTTTTCGACGCAGAACCGGCACACCTTCTTGCGCCGGAAGTACTGCTTCTTCCCCATCGAGGCCTTGTCGGTTCCGGTGGGCTGTTGCGAGGCGCTTACGGGCCTTCCTCCTCTGCCTTCCGCCATGGTTATTTCTCCTTCCCGGCGTTCTCGGCCGCCGCCGCATCCGCCATCATCTGTTCCGCCACCGGGGTCACGGGACGCCCCGGAGACCCGCTGCCGCTGGAAGCGCCGCTGGGCGCGGGCCGGCGCTTAGCCCGCTTGTCCCGCTGCTTTTTGCGCTTCTCGATCTTCTTCAGCTTCTCGTCGATGCGCACGCTCAGGAACTTGAGCACCAGGTCGGTCACCCGGAAGCGGCGCTCGATTTCCTTGATCACATCGGGCGCGCAGGTGAACTGCAGCAGGACGTAAAAGCCCTCGTCGCGTTTTCCCACCCGGTAGGCGAGCCTGCGGATGCCCCATTTGTCGGCCTTCTCCACCGTGCCGCCGCCTCCGGTTATCACTTGCTTGGTCTGGTCGATGAGCAGGTCGATCTCCTCTTCGGAGGCGTCCGGTCTCACGATGAACAACTCTTCGTAGATCCTCATTCTTCCTCGATTTTTTCACCTTGGGCGCGACGATTGTGTTTCGTCATGGCCATTTCGACGCCCTCGGAAATTATGGAAACGACCGCCTGGGCCGCCTGGTCCAGAAAGCCGTCCAGTTGCTTGCGCTGCTCCCGCCCCAGGGGCTTGAGCAGATATTCGGGCTCGGCCCGGCCGCGGCCGAAATCGATGCCCAGCCGAACCCGCGTAAACTCCATCGTTCCAATACTTCGGATCACGGACTCCATACCGTGATGCCCGCCGGCCGAACCGCGCGGCCGGATGCGCAACGCCAGCCAGGGCAGATCGTGATCGTCGTAGACCACGATGAGATTGCCCGGCGCAATCGAATTCTTCTCGAGCAGCGGCTGGACCGCCTCGCCGCTGAGATTCATGAAGGTCTGGGGCTTGGCCAGCAGCACCGATACGCCGTCGATGGACACCTGGCCCACCAGCGCCCGCGACTGCTTGCGCTTGAGGCGCGCCCCGCACCCTTCGGCCAGGCGATCGACCACCATGAAGCCGACATTGTGCGGCGAGTGCGCGTACTCTTCGCCCGGATTGCCCAGACCGGCCACCAGCCATTCCACCATTTTTGCGCGGCGGGCCGGCTACTTCTTCTTGCCCTTGGTCTCGGCCTCGGCGCCCTCTTCTTCCTTCTTGCCTCTCTTGATGACCTCGGGTTCGGCCGCGGGCGCCACACCCTCCTCGGGCGTTGCCGCCGCAGCCACGCCCTCGGCAGCCACGGGCGCCGCCACCACTTCCTCGGCCCGCATCGCCACCACGTGCGCGATTACGCTCTCGGCCGGGCTTATCAGCACCATCGAGCCGGAGAGAGCCACATCGCCCGCACGGACGCTCATGCCCATCATCAGTTCGGTCACGTCGAGGGTGAACTGCTCGGGAATCTCGTCCGGCAAGCATTCGATTTCCACTTCGCGGACCACCAGCTCGAGCAACCCGTCCTGCTGCTTGACGCCCTTGGCTTCGCCCTGCGTCCGGACGGGCACCGAAACCTGGATGCGCTTGGTGAGGTCGATGCGCTTCAGGTCCACGTGCAACAGGGTGTCCTTCATGGGGTCGTACTGCCAGTCGACGACCATGGCCGGGCTGCTTTCCCGGTCCTGAAGGTCCACGTTGAAGATGGTGTTGTGCCCGGTCTTGCTGTGCAGGATGCGGGTGACTTGCTTGGGATCCACCGAAACCGCCAGGGCCTCCTGATACGCCCCGTACAGAATCGCCGGAATCAAGCCGCGCTTGCGCAAACGGCGCGATTCGTTCTTTCCCCGGGTCGCGCGCGGCTCGGCGGCGATACTAATGTCTCTTCGCATGCATTCTCCTTAACCGGGACCGGGCCAATCCGGCCACGGCCCACCTGGGGGACGCAAGTCCGCCTTCCGGACGTGGGTTGCGTTGCCCCTCAAATAAACAACGTACTGACGCTCGTCTCCTCGTGGATGGACTGAATGGCCCGCGCCAATAGCGGGGCCACCGACAGCGTCCGGATCTTGGTAGACCGGCGCGCTTCCTCCGACAAAGGAATCGAGTTCGTCAGCAAAACTTCCCGAATCCGGGAACTCTCGATCCGCTCGACCGCGGGCGGGGACAGAACGGCGTGCGTGGCGCAGGCCAACACGCCGGCCGCCCCTTCCTTCAGCAACGCCTCGGCGCCCTTGACCAGGGTCCCGCCGGTATCGATCAGATCGTCCACAATCAAACACTCTCTATCGGCAACCTCGCCGATGATATGCATTACTTCGGCCACATTCACGTCGTCGCGGCGCTTATCGATAATGGCCAGCGGCGCGTTGATGCGCTTGGCGAAGGCCCGCGCCCGTTCCACTCCACCGGCATCCGGCGAAACCACCACCGTCCCCGGGGTTTGCACGGCCTTCAAATACTCGATCATCACCGGGGTAGCGAACAAATGGTCCACCGGGATGTCGAAGAAGCCCTGGATCTGCGCCGCATGCAGGTCCAGAGCCAGAATCCGATCCGCTCCAGCCTTTTCGAGCAGCTTGGCGATGAGTTTCGCCGAGATGGGGACTCTAGGTTTGTCCTTGCGGTCCTGCCGGGCGTACCCATAATAGGGTAACACTGCCGTGATGCGGTCTGCTGAGGCCCGCTTGAGGGCGTCGATCATGAGCAGCAATTCCATGAGGTTACGGTCGACCGGCTTGCAGGTCGGCTGGACGACGAAGACGTCGGCGCCGCGCACGTTCTCATGGAGCTGGAGATAGATCTCGCCATCGGCAAAGGTCTTGACCGAGGATAGGCCCAGCGGCAGGCCCAGGAAATCGCAGATCTCCTGGGCGAGCGGCGGGTTGGCATTGCCGGTGAATATCTTGATCCGGTCGGGATCCATCATGCGTACCTGCTTTGGGGTGGCCATACTTTTGCCGCAATATGCGCGTCCAGCCGCCGCCACCACAACGCCCGGTAGCGCGCGCGGCTCACTAACGAAATCACAAAAGCCCGCTGGTTGGAGAAATGCCCGCGGGCGCGTTCGGCTTCGCCCCGCCCGCCAAACAGGCCGAACAGCGCGGAACCGCTTCCGCTGAGCATGGCCGGGGAGGCGCCCAGCTTCTCGAGTCGCCTCTTGAGAGACTTCAACTGCCGGTACTTGGAGAAAACCACGGATTCGAAATCGTTTTCGCCGGCAGCCGGCCCGAGAGAGCCCGGGAGAGCCTGTCCCAGCTCCCAAACATAAGGCTGGAAACTACTTATCATATTTTGCCAGGCCGCCAAAGTCAATGTGGCTTCGCCCCGGCCGAGCGACTGGTAGGCCTCGGCGGTGGAAACATGGAGGTGCGGGGCGACCACCAAACCGGCAGCCGGCGGGCGATCGGGCAGCGGGTACAACTCGGCGCCGCGGCCTACGGCCACCGCGGTTCCTCCCAGCAGGAAGAAGGGCACGTCGCTGCCCAGACTGGCGGCCAGGTTCAGCAATTCGGCAGCCGGCAACCGCTTCCCGGCCAGCACGGGCAGGGCCAACAATACCGCGGCCGCATCGCTCGAGCCGCCGCCCAAGCCCGCCCCCATTGGGATTCGCTTCTTCAGACGGAACTCGACGCGCCCGGTCAGCCGCAGGGCATCCAAGGCCAACCGCGCAGCCCGTTCGACCAGATTGCCGGGAATCTCGGGATCGGAGAGCAGGCTGATGTTGGTCGAGCGGGCCGGCGTGAACTCGACTTCGAGCGTGTCGGCAAGGGAGACCGTCTGGAAGACCGTGCGCAGCTCGTGATAGCCGTCCGGGCGGCGGCCCAGCACCTTCAAGCCGAGGTTGATCTTCGCCAAGGCGCTCAAGCGTGCGCGGCGCGGCGCGGTGGTCATTGGCCGTACGCAAGCAGGGAGAAGACGTCCTGGCCTTCCAGCTTGCGCCGCCCATTCAAGAACAGCAGTTCCAGGACGAAGCCGAGCCCGGCCACGCGCCCGCCCAGTTTCTGGACCAACCTGGCGACAGCGGCGGCGGTACCGCCGGTGGCCAGCACGTCGTCCACGATCAGCACGTTCTGGCCGCTGGAGATGGCGTCCTTGTGGATCTCCAGGCTGTCGAAGCCGTACTCGAGCTGGTACTCGACGCTGACCACCGGGGCGGGCAGCTTCCTGGGCTTGCGCACCGGAACGAAGCCGGTGCCCAGCGCGTAGGCCAGCGCCGGGCCGAAGATGAACCCGCGCGCCTCGATGCCCAGCACCACGTCGATGCCGGCCCCGCGGTAATGCTCCGCCAGGGCGTCGATCACCGTTTTCAGCCCCGCCCGGTCTTTCAGCAGCGTGGTGATGTCATAGAAGAGGATGCCCGGTTTGGGGAAGTCGGGCACCTCGCGAATCAGCTTCTTCAGGTCCGGCACGCTCAACAAGTCGCTCATGGGAAGTACCCGCTTCGAAAGTATTCGATTCGAAAATCGCTGTAATCCAGCACCGCCGCTTCCATCTCTTCCAGGCCGTGCACGTCGGCCATCGGCGGACCCATCCGAAGGCGCCCGGCCAGCTCGGAGAGCTTCTCGGGAGTGCCGATGGCGTACACCTCGACGCGGCCGTCCGTGAGGTTGCGGGTGTAGCCGGCCAAGCCCAACTCGCTGGCCACACGCTGGACGAAATAGCGGTAGCCGATGCCCTGCACCCGCCCGCCGGCGAAGTACCGCCGCGCACACACCGTCGGCGATTTCTTCGAACGGACCACAGAGTTCTATCCTAGCAGCCCCGGATCGCATCGGCAGGTTATAGCCAGCCCTTCTGGCGGGCGATGCGGGCGGCCTCGGTGCGGTTGGAAGCGCCCAGCTTGCCGAGGGCCTCCGAGAGGTAGTTGCGCACCGTTCCTTCGGACAGGCTCAGGCGCGCGGCGATTTCGGCGTTGGAAGCGCCTTCACCCGCATAGCGCAGGACTTGGCGCTCGCGCTCAGTGAGCGGGTCGGTTTCGCCCCAACTCTCGGCGGCCAGTTCCGGATCGATGGAGCGGCCTCCCGCGTGGATCTGGCGCAACGCGTTGGCCAGGGTGGCCGCCGGGGCGTCTTTGAGCAGGTAGCCCGAGACACCGGCATCGAGGGCGCGCCGCAGGTAGCCAGTGCGCGCGAACGTGGTCAGGATGGCCACGCGGACGGGAAGGCGCAGCCTCTTCAGCTCCGCCGCCAACTCCAGGCCGGTCATCTCCGGCATTTCGATGTCGGCCAGCACGATGTCGGGCCGGTGGGAGATGGCCAGCGCGAGCGCTTCCCGGCCGTTTCGGCCCTGACCCACGACTTCGATATCCGGCTCGGTTTCGAGCAAAGCCGCCAGGGCGCCCAAAACCATGGCCTGATCTTCGGCAATCACCACGCGGATGCTCATGAGGTTCCGCCCGCCTCCAGCGCCTGCAGCGGGAGGCGCACGCGCAGCGTCGTACCGCGCGACCCGTCGATTTCGAGCGTGCCGCCGAGCGCCTCGACGCGCTGCCGCATCCCGCTCAGCCCGCCGCCGCTCAAAGTGGCACCGCCGCACCCATCGTCGGCGATTTCCAGTTCGCAGGCCGAGCCGGTGGAGCGCAGCCCCAGCCGGCAGGTGTGCGCCTGAGCGTGGCGGATGATGTTGGTGGCTCCCTCTCGCACGGCCAGCGCCAGGACGCTCTCCTGGGCCGGGGTGAGCGGGACGGTTTCCATCGCGGCTTCCACCTGGACGCCCGCCGTCGCCAGAGTCTCCCGGGTCCGGCTCAGCTCGCTAGCCAGCCCCACCGGGCGATAGCCGCGGACGGCGCTTCGCACCTGGGCCAGCGCATCGCGCGAGATGCGCTCGACATCCCGAATCTCCGCCATGGCGCGCTGGGGGTCCTTCTCGCCTAGCCGGGAGGCCAGCTCGGATTTCAGCACGATCACCGAGAGCGTGTGGCCCAGGAGGTCGTGCAAGTCGCGCGCGATGCGCTCCCGCTCTGCCACTTTGGCCAAGTGCTCCACCTCTTCCTGCGCCAGGCTTAGCTTGCGGTTCATCCTGGCCTGTTCCGCGAAATGGATGTAGACCGAGCCCAGCAGCGCCGAAAGTACCAACGCCACAATCCAGAAACCGGGAGGAAGATGGAACAACCAGGCTTCGGCGGCAATGATGGCCAGCAGCGCGCCCAGGTATCGAAAGGCGACGCGAGGCTCGGCGCTTTGGCCGACGAAGGAAGCAGCGTAAATAAAGAAGACCGAAGCGCTGGGATTCGAGGGGGCGTACAGGCAGCCCAGCGCGGCAATACCCGCCGCCGCCCATAACTTGCGCCGGCCCTGCAGCCAGTAGCCCCAAAAATAGAGGGGCAGGAAGGCGGCGATCCCTAGCCCGGTCAGCGCCCAGGTACGCCAGGAGGCGTGTTCCAAGAGTGGCTGAACCGGAAAGACAAGCAGATACACCAGCCAGGCGTAGGGCGTCCAGCCTAGTTGGCGATCTTCCGGCAGCAGGCGCATCATCCGTATATTCTCTCTTGTTGGCGGCGGTGTCCAATCCAGGCCAAGCCACCGAAGAGCAGCGCGAAGCCGACGAGCGCGCCCGCGTGCCCGGCCAGAGTACCGCGCGCCGGGCCGTCGAGGACTCGCAGGCCAATCTGCGCCAGGTGATAGGCCGGCAACGCCGTCGCCGCCTGCTGGATGGCCTTCGGCAGGAAATCGATCGGAACCCAGAGCCCGGAGCAGAAGGCCATGGGCAGATAAATGATGTTGATGATCGCCGGCGCCGAGCTGGGCCCCGCGAAGTAGCCGATGGCTAGGCCCAACGCACAAAACGGCAATGCGCCCGCTACCAGGCTGCCCCCCAGCAACAGCCATTCGGCCGCGGGCATACGCACGCCGCCGCCGAGGGCGCCCAGCAGGAACAGCAGGGCCATCCCTACCGCGCCCAGCAACAGGCAAGCGGTTGCCTTGGCTGCCAGATAGGCTCCGGGCGGCATGGGGCTAGCCTGTTTGAGCTCCAGCCAGCCCAGGCCGCGCTCGACCGCCAGGGTCACGCCCAATCCGAACAGAGTCGCCGCCACCACGCCGAAGGCGCCGTAGGTGGCCAGGATGTAGCGCGCGACGGGCAGCGCTCCGACAGACATGCTGGAGCCCATCAGCAAGCCGAAGAACACGTAGAAAATCAACGGGAACAGCAGCGTGCTGGCCACGTACATGGGCGTGCGCACCAGCTTCAGACACTCGCACCGGGTCTCGGCGCGGTAGATGCGGAGCCACGCGGACATGGTCACGGCTTCACCTCCGGCGCGGCGGTCAGCCGCACTTCGTCAATCTGAAAACCGAATCTCGCGGGCTTCGGCCCAGCCGAAAAAACGATGGCGGTGACGTCGCGTCCATCCGTGCCGCCGACTTCCGCGAGCGGGAAGGTATAGAGGCGCCACTCCGGCCCGGCCGTGAAGGGCTGCATGCCGGGGATGTAGCCGCGCGCCTGCGAGTAGACCATCAGCCGGTACGTCTGGCCGTCGCCCTTGGCCCAGAAGGCGATGGCTTGGGACGCCGAAAGGTCCGCCGGCTGCATGGGCGCGCTGCCGGGATAGAACGCGGCGCCGGCAAAAGCGAACGGGAAGCCCGGGAGGATCTCGCCGTGGACTGCAAGAGCAAACCGGCTGCCATTGGCGCCGCCGGGGGCGACGTGAATCTCCGCCGTGGATTTTCCGCCCACCACCTGGTCGCTGGTGGCGAGCCATCCGAAGCCGAAGGACGCCTTGGTCGTGCCGTCCTCGAAATCGGAGATGGGCCGCGGGGCAATTGTCCGAGATGCGGCCTGGGAGGCGGCGGGCTGGGGCGCCAGGGCGTGGCCGGCCTTCCAGACCGCGACGATGCTGCGCGTGGATTCGATCCGGGTAGTGGGGTCGCCATCCACCAGCAGCAGGTCCGCGCGGGCGCCTGCCGCGATTACACCGCGGTCTCCCAGATGGAACGCGGTGGCGGGCGCGGAGGTTGCCGCGCGCAGCGCTTCGATCGGGGTCAGCCCGGCCGCGACGAGCAGCGCCAGTTCGCCGTGCAGGCCCACGCCATGCCCGCTGGCATTGGGCGCATCGGTTCCCGCTAGGATGGGCACGCCGGCCGCCTTCAGTTGGCGCACCGCCTCCGCCGCATGCCCTCCCTCCGGCAGCACCGTGAGCGTCGGGATGACGAAGATATGATGCGCCGCGGCGATCTGGCCGAAATCCGGGGCGGGCGCGCGGTCCGCGAACAGGTGGGCGAGGCCGTCCACACCGGCGGCAATGGCGTCTTCCGCTCCCTGGCGCGAATTGATATGCACGACGGCCAGCTTGCCGCGCCGGTGCGCCGCCTCGACGACAGCGGCCAGCGTCTCCTGGCTGATGGTGGGCACTGGAAGCGGAACCGTGTAGACGATCTTGATGTAGTCCGAGCCCTCCGCGATGCGTGCGTCCACAAAGGCCTGGGCCTCTTGCGGGCCGGTGATGGTCGGAATCGCAAGGCCATATTCGGTCCCGTGGCCGTGCGGCGCCGTGACCAGGGTCCCGGCCGAGCGAAGGTCGGCCATATCGGCGTCCCGGCCCGCGGCCTGCTCGGCCTTGATGCGCCGGGCGAACTGGTAATCGGAGAACATGTCCAGCTCGGTAGTGACGCCGAACTTGAGAGCTTCCCGCAGCACGTCGCCGAAAACGTGGGTGTGCGCGTCGATCAATCCGGGCAGCAGCGTCCTGCCCGAGCCGTCGACGACCGGCAATCCCGCGGGCGGCGCCAAATCCCGGCCCAGCGCGGCGATTTTTCCGTTTTCGACAACCACGGTGGCCTTCTCCAGCACGCGCGAGCCATCGAAGACGCGTGCGTCACGGACCACGAAACTGCCCGACGGCAACTCGCCCGCGATTCCGGCGCAGGCCGCCAACAAGAACGATAGGTATCTCCGCATGTTAGTTAGTCCTTTCCGAAAGCGAGCCGCCGGTGAGCGCCAGGACGGCCTCCTCGAGTCCTCCCACACCGATCTCGAGGCCGGAGAGATACGGATCGCGCGCCAGCAGTTCGCGCAGAACGCGCTCCGGCTCGGCGGTGAAGATCTCCGCGGCCCCCTGGCCAAGGCCAACACGCGCCACGCCCGCGATGGCGCGCAGAGACGGTTCGTCCAGCCGGGTGGCGCAGCGGATCTTCTTCAGCGCAGTTCGCGACTTGACCTCCGCCGGCGTCCCGGCGGCCACGATGCGGCCGCGATGGATCACCACCAGGCGGTCGGCCAGGGCATCGGCCTCGTCGAGCTGGTGGGTGGTGAGCAGGACGCTGCCGCCGCGATCCACGAAGCGCCGGATGTGCTCCCAGAGCGCGCGGCGCGCCTCGATGTCGAGGCCGGCGGCCGGCTCGTCCAGGAAGAGCAGCTCCGGATTGCCGCACAGGGCCAGTGCGAACAGAACCCGCTGGCGCTGGCCACCCGACAACTGGCCGAACAACCTGTTCTCGAGCCCGCCCAGAGCGGCCGCGGCTACGGTTTCCGCCAGGGGCAGGGGCGCCGGGTAGTAACTCGAGAACAGCTCGATGTGCTCGCGCACCCGCAGCATTTCCGGCGCACGCGCCCCTTGCAGCATGGCCCCGCAGCGGAGCCGAACCTCGCGCCGCCGCGGACTCTGGCCGAACAGGGCAACCTCTCCGGCGCTGGCGGTGGCCAGGCCGAGCAGCAGGCGGACCAGCGTGGTCTTCCCGGCTCCGTTCGGGCCGAGCAGGGCCACCAGCTCGCCACGGCCGATCGCCAGATCGACTCCGCCGAGCGCCCGAACCGCTCCGTATTGCTTCACGACGCCCCGCGTTTCTGCGACCACCGTCTCTCTCATGCCTTCCATGTTGAGGCAACCCCCGCGCTCCCGGTAGTGCCGGAAGTCAGCCCCGTCCGATGACAATTGTCATAGCGGCAAGAGGGGTGGCCCGGCGAGGTTTGGGGTTATAATCTCTCTTTACGCCTATGAAACGCATCGCAGTTGCATTGGCTTGCTTGGCCGCCTTGAGCGCGGGCGCGGCACCTCCCGGGAAGGGCAAAGCCGTGGGCTCCTCGATCGCGCCCATCACCATCGAGGTCTTCAGCGATTTTGAATGCCCCGCGTGCAAGGGCCTGCATGACGAGGGCCTCCGCATGCTGCTGAAGGACTACGTGATCACCGGCAAGGTATATCTGATCTACCGGGATTTCCCACTCCCGATGCACAAGTACTCGCGCCTGGCGGCCTCCTACGCCAGCGCGGCGGCGCGGATTGGCCGATATGCCGAGGTCGCCGATGCGCTGTTCATGAACCAGTCGACATGGTCCGTGGATGGAAGGGTGGAGCAGACGGTGGACAAGGCTCTTACCCCAACCGAAGCAGCCGAGGTCCACAAGCTGTTCACGGATCCCGGCATCACGGCCGAGATCCAGCACGATATCGAACTGGGCAAGGCGGCGGGCATCAATCAGACCCCGACCATGATTGTGAGGCACAACGGGGTGCCATACCCTCTGCCCGGCGGTAACGTCAGTTTCGACCTGCTGCGCAGTTTCCTGGACCACATGCTGGTGAAATGACCATGGCCCGCTATCTCCGTCTGTTTCTTCGCATCGCGCTGGGCGCGGTGTTTGCGTACGCAGCCTGGCTGAAGCTGAAGGAACCCTGGCAACTGTTCGCCATGGCGATCGACGGATACAAGCTGCTGCCGCAATGGGCGGTGGTTCTGGTAGCTCGAACGCTGCCCACCGTGGAATTGCTGCTGGGATTGCTGCTGATCGCCGGCCCGTGGCTGCGCTATTCCTCGGCGGCGCTCACGCTGATCCTGGGGGTGTTCTTCGGACTGATGGTGCGATCCTACGCGCTGGGCATGCACAACGACTGCGGCTGCTTCGCGGGGAACGACCCCATCTCGGCGCTCACTCTGCTGCGCGACGGCGCTCTGCTGGCGGGCGCGCTGACGCTTACCGCGCTGGCTTGGCTCGCGCCTTGCGCACGCCGCTCCAATACCACCATTTCCTCTTCTCCGGCTCCAGATCCGGATTCCGCGCCTGCGCAATAGCGGCTGAGAAAACGTCCAGGCAGCAGGGGTCGATCCGCTGGCCTTTGATCGCGCAGAGCCGCTGGTATAGGTCCGTATCTTCGCAGCGGGCGAGTTGCGCGACGCTGGTTACTCCCAGTTGCCGAAAATCCTCGAGCGTGGCCGGGCCGACTCCGGCCAGGTCCCCCAGTTTCCGCGTCTGTGGCGCCATGGCAGCTATTGTAACGTAGAGGCGCCGGGCAAACTACGGAGTCGGCCCTTTCGCCGCCCCTTCGCACTCGCCCATTGTCTCCCGGACGAAATCCCCTAGTTTGCCGGCGTCCCGCTTTCGAATCAGATCGTCAAGAAGCGGCCAGCGCGCCTCGGGCTGGCTCTTCAAGACGGCCTCATAGGCCTTCAATACGCCCTCCAGACCCGCGGTGTAGTGCGCGAGTTGGTCGCCGGCCTTAGCGGGATTCTGGATGCCGAAGGCGGCATCGGAGATGAGCATCTGTGCGAGGAGCTCCGTCGAGAAGTTCTTCTTGGCGCCAAGAAGGGGGTGGAGAAACGTGGCGCATACCTTCACGTGAATGTCCGGTGCCTCGATCAAGAATCTCAAGACCCATTCGCGGTCCTGATGGGCGGTGGGGCCGAGCGGGTCCGACTCGAGTTCGCGGGCTACGGAGACAGCCCGCTGGCGCTCCTCGGGCGTCGAGGGACCCCGGTCGGCAGCGCGCGATGGCGCGAGCGAGAACAGAGCGGCGAGGCAGATGCCGGCGATTGGACGAAGAAGCGACCGTTTCATGTGCCTATCCATGATACTGCGCATCCGGGGCGTCGCGGCGGCGGTAGAATCAGCATAGATATGCCATTCCCTATCCATCGCATGAGAAGGATGCGCTCGAGCGAGGGGCTGCGCGCGCTGGTGCGCGAAACTTGGCTGGAGCCCGCGCAGTTCATCCTGCCGCTGTTCGCCTGCCCGGGCACGGGCGTGCGGCGCGAGATCGCCTCGATGCCGGGGCACGCGCAGCTTTCGGTCGAGAACGTCGTGTGGGAGGCGGCCGAGGCGCAGTCTCTGGGCCTGGGCGGCGTGCTGCTGTTCGGAATCCCGGAGAGCAAGGACGAGATGGCCTCGGGCGCTTACGCCGACGATGGCATCGTGCAGCGGGCCGTACGCGCCATCAAGCAGAGCGTGCCCGGCCTCCCGGTAATCACCGACGTCTGCAATTGCGAGTACACCAGTCACGGGCATTGCGGCAAGGTGGTGAATGGAGAGGTCGATAACGACGCCACTTTAGAGTGGCTGGCGAGGGCCGCGGTCTCCCACGCGCGGGCCGGTGCCGATATCGTGGCGCCCTCGGACATGATGGATGGGCGGGTCGCGGCCATCCGCAAGGCGCTGGATGCCGAGGGGTTCACCAACACGCCCATCCTCTCCTACGCCGCCAAGTATGCGTCGGTGTTCTACGGGCCGTTCCGGGAAGCGGCCGAATCCGCGCCGCAGTTCGGTGATCGGCGGAGCTACCAGATGGACCCGGCCAACGGCCGCGAGGCGCTGCGGGAAATCGAGCTGGATCTGGAGGAGGGCGCGGACATGATCATGGTGAAGCCCGCCATGCCCTACCTGGACATCATCCGGCAGGCCCGCGACCGCTGGGATGTGCCCATCGCGGCCTACCAGGTGAGCGGCGAATTCAGCATGATCGAGGCGGCGGCGCGCAACGGCTGGATCGACCGCCAACGCGCCATGCTGGAATCGCTGACCGCCATCCGGCGGGCCGGCGCCGATGTGATCATCACTTACTTCGCCAAGAACGCTGGCGCCTTGCTGAGGCCGCCGCGCGGCGACCAGTGAGCGGACGATCCCGCGCTTACTCCCGGAAGCGCCGCAGGGCTTCGCTGGCGCCGCTTTCGTAGGCGTCGATGAGCTTGTCCCAGGCGGCGTTGGCCGCTTCGTCGATCTGCTTCCGCGCGGGGTCCGCGTCGAACCAGGCTAGAGTCCGCCGAATGCCTTGCGCGAAGGGCAGGGTGGCGCAGTAGCCGGGCACGAAGCGCTTGATCTTGGTGTTATCGAAGACCACGCTGGCGGCCTTGTCGCCGATCAGGCTGCCCAGCTCTTCGGGCAGGCAGGCGGCGATGAAATCGGAGGGGATGTGAACCAGTTGCGGCTGGGCGCCGGCGGCCTCGGCGACGATCCCGTAGAACTGGTCCCAACACATGGCCTCGTCGCTGGTGATGTGGAAGGCGTGCCCGATCGCCTGTTCGTGACCCAGTAGCCCGACCAGTCCTTTAGCGAAATCGGTGTTGTGGGTGATCACCCAGAGCGAAGTCCCATCGCCGGGCACAATGACTTTCTTTCCTCGGCGCATGCGGTCCACCACGGTGTAAGACTTGGCCCAACTGTTGACCGCCAGAGTAACTTGCGTGTCGCCATAAGTGAGCGAGGGCCGCACAATAGTAACCGGGAAACCCTCCTCGCGGTAAGCGCGCAGTAACCGCTCCTCGCAGGCGATCTTGTTTCGCGAATACTCCCAGTAAGGATTCGAGAGCGGCGTGGATTCCGTAATCAGATAATGCGAGGGCGGCTTCTGATAGGCGCTGGCCGAGCTGATAAAAACGTACTGCCGCGTGCGGCCGCGGAACAGCCGCAAATCGCGCTCGATCTGGTTGGGGGTGAAAGCGACCCAATCCACCACCGCGTCGAAGCGCGCGTCCCCCAGCGCCAGAGCGGCTCCGGCCTCATCCTCGATATCCACCGCGGACGTCTTCACCGAGGCCGGAAGGAGCGCCGCGCGGCGTCCGCGATTCCAGAGCGTGAGATCGATGCCGCGCTCGGCCGCCAGCGCCGTACACGCGGTGCTGATGATTCCGGTTCCACCTATGAATAGAACTCTCATATCCCACCCCGCAGTTTGAGCTCCTCGACGAATAATTCGCAGAACGGACGCCGCATGCCGGATTTCTCGACCGCGCCATCGGAGGTGAAGGCCATGTAGGGCTGCGCCGACACGTTGAACTTAGGCCAGACGGGAAGTCCGGGGCCGTTGGGGTCGCCCGAGCGCGCGAAATTCACCCAGTAAGCTTGTATCTGGTCGGATACCTTTTGGTCGGCAGGCGCGAGCTTGACATCGCCGGGCCATGTGCCGAAGACGAAGTTCAGTTCGGAGGCGTGAGAGGTGGCCGACTGGCCGGGCTGCGGGCGCTCGAATTCGTACTCGTAAGTGGGACGGCCCGCCGCGGCGTGGGCTAGAGCTTGGGCGGCGGAGGGACACCGGAACTCGAGGTCGCTCGACCACTGCCGGCCCGGCACGCCGTAGAGCGGGTCCGGCGCGCCCTGGCCAACATCGGCCAAGCCATACAGCGCAAGCGCACGATCCGCCAGGTCGGGGTAGGTCTTTCGAATCGCCTCACGAAGCCGGTCTGGGGATTCGAGTCCGCCGGTTTCCTGCGCGTTGCTCCCCGTAATCATGGGAATCGCGGCGCTCTGGCCTTGCGCGAAGACCTCGACGGGAGACTTCGGCAAAACGTAGCCATCGAGCGACGAACCGAGGCCGCTGCGGTCCCAGTTCGTGGCGGCTTTAAAGGCTTCCAGGATCTGCTCGGGCGGCAGCTTGCGCAAGAACGGAATGGCGCCGCCTTCGGGCGCGCCAAGCTGGGCGGCCAGCTTGCGGGCATTGGCTTCCGCGTAGGCCGAGGTCATGGAGCCGTGGAAGGCGGAGACCGCGCAGCTTTCCGCGATGGCGCGCTGGAACAGGCCGCGGGCCGGCGGCGAGGTCATCAGCAGGCCGGTATCGTAGGCGCCCGCCGATTCGCCCGCTACGGTGACGTTGGCCGGATCGCCGCCGAACTTCGCGATGTTCCTGCGCACCCATTGGAGCGCGGCGATCTGGTCCAGGAGGCCGTAGTTGCCGCTGGAGTGGTGAGGCGATTCGGCGGCCAGCTCGGGATGCACCATGAATCCCAGCGCGCCCAGGCGGTAATTGATGGTGACCAGCACCACGCCGCGGCGCACCAGCGTCCGCTGATCGAATCCCGCGGCTTCGCCCGAGCCGGACAGGTTGGAGCCGCCGTGAATCCAGAAAAAAACCGGGTGCTTGGATTTGGGCGGCCATTCGGGCGCCGCGACATTCAGATACAGGCAGTCCTCGGCGCTGCCCCTCACATACTGAATGTTCCAACCCTCCGAGATCTGCGTGCAGGCCACGCTGAAGGCGGCCGCATCCCGAATCCCTTTCCATTGCGCCACAGGCTGGGGATCGCGCCAGCGGAGATCGCCCACGGGGGGCCGGGCATAGGGAATTCCCTTGAAGGCCGCGCCGCCATCCGGCGTCGACCGCCCGCGGATCTTGCCGCCAGTCACGCCCACCACGGGACCGGCCGACTCCGCCGCGATGGCGGAGGCAGCCAACAGAATCGCCCACAGCGCGGTGGATGGTCTCATGGCCACGATGGTAACAGATCGGCCATAGTACAATCGGTCGAGATGCCTCGGCCCCTGCCGCTGGTTGCGCTGCTCGTCCTGGGTACCGGGCAGACGGCGCTGGGGCGGGAGCCGGTGCGCGCCGCGCACGCCATGGTGGTCTCGCGGGAAGCGCAGGCCACCGACGCCGGCGTGGCCGTGCTGCGATCCGGCGGCAACGCGGTGGATGCGGCCATCGCGGTGGGCTTCGCGCTGGCGGTCACGCATCCCGCGGCGGGCAACATCGGCGGGGGCGGATTCATGCTGATCCGCTTGGCCGACGGCCGCAGCACCTTCATCGATTTCCGCGAGCGCGCCCCCGAGCGGGCCAGCCGCGACATGTATCTCGGCCCGGACGGCTTCCCGACGCGCGAAAGCATCGTTGGCTACCGCGCCTCCGGCGTGCCCGGCACCGTGCGAGGCTTCGAGCTGGCTTCGAAGAAGTACGGGAAGAAGCCGTGGGCGCAGTTGCTGGCCCCGGCCATCGCGCTGGCCTCCCACGGCTTCCGCGTTTCGAAAGGACTCGCCGAGAGCCTGTGCTCCGCCAAGACGCGCCTGGAGCCTTTCGCCGATTCGCGGCGCATTTTCCTCAACCATGGCGGCTGCTACGAGGCCGGCCAGCCACTGGTACAGCCCGAATTGGCGGCGACGCTCGAACGCATTTCGACCCTCGGCGCGCGGGACTTCTACGAGGGGGAAACGGCCCGCCGGCTGGCCCAGGCGATGGCCCAGCACGGCGGCTTGATCACGCTGGCCGACCTGCAGGCTTACCAGGCCGTGGAACGCGCGCCGCTCAGCGGCCGCTACCGGGATTTCAAAATTCTCACCGCGCCGCCCCCCAGCTCCGGAGGAGTGGGAATCCTCGAGATGCTGGGCATCCTCGAAGGCACCGGTTACCAGAACTCCGGCCCCGGATCGGCGGCCTCGATACACTTCACCGTGGAGGCCATGCGCCGCTATTTCGCGGATCGCAGCGAGTACCTGGGAGATCCCGATTTCGTCCGCATCCCGCTGGCGGGCCTGCTCCAAAAGCCCTACTTGGCGGGTTTGCGGAAGTCGATCGACCCGCGACGCGCCACGCCCAGCGCGCAACTGAGGTCGGGTTCGCCACCGCGTGACGAGGGAGCGCAGACCACGCATTACTCGATTGTCGACGCGGAGGGGAACGCCGTCGCGGTCACTTACACGATCAACGCCGGTTACGGCAGCGGCGTGACGGCCCCTGGCCTGGGCTTCCTGCTCAACGACGAAATGGACGATTTCGCCGCCAAGCCCGGCAGCCCGAACCTCTTCGGCCTGGTACAGGGCGAGGCCAACGCGATCCAGCCGGGCAAGCGCCCTCTGTCGTGCATGACGCCCACCATTCTGCTGCGCGGCGGCCATCTTTACTTGGTGCTGGGCTCGCCGGGCGGCCCGCGGATCGTCAGCTCGGTGCTCGAAGCGATCCAGAACGTGGTCGATTTTCGCATGAGCGTGCAGGACGCGGTGGACTACCCGCGCTTCCATCACCAGTGGCTCCCCGATATCCTATATGTTGAGCCCGGCGTTTCCCCCGGCGCCGCGGCCCAGTTGTCCGCTTGGGGCCACAAGCTGGAAAGGACCCAATCCATGGGAGAAGTAGCCGCGATTTTGGTGAATGCCGGCGGGCTCGAGGGCGCCGCCGACCCGCGCTCCGAGGGTAAAGCCGCCGGATACTGAGAATCCATGACTCACGCCATCTCCACTCATCTGTTTGCCAACCATCGCCTGACCGTCGCCGCGCTCGAGCGCATACAGCACGCCGGAATCGAAGCCGTCGAGATCTTCTGCGCCCCGCAGCACCTGGACTACAACAACCGCGCCCAGATGATGGAGCTGAAACACTGGTTCGCGGATTCCGAGCTGAAGCTGCACTCGCTCCATTCGCCGATGTATACCGACGATGTGTGGGGCCGGAGCGGCCCGCACGCCGTGATCACCATTACCGAGCCGGTGAAATCCAGCCGGGTCCTGATGGTGGACGAGATCAAGCGGGCCATCGAGATGGCGGAGTACGTCCCGTTCCGCTACCTGGTGCAGCATCTGGGCGTGGGCGGGGAGGAATACGACGAGCGGCGCCAGGAAGCCGCCTTCGACTCGCTGGACGAGCTCACCGTGTTCGCCCGGCAGCGCGGGGTGGAGATCCTGCTCGAGAACATTCCCAACGGATTCTCGAGCGCCGAGCGGCTGGTGCACTTCCTGGGCGAAACCCATCTGCACGTAGGGTTCTGCTTCGACGTGGGCCACGCACACATGCACACGGGAATTCCCGCGGCCTTCCACCTGATGAAGGACCGCATCCGCTCCACCCACATCCACGACAACAACGGAGTCGACGACAAGCACATCTTCCCGTTCCTCGCAGAGGGCGGCACCATCGACTGGAAAGAGACCATGGATCTGCTGCGCACGCGCCCCGATCAGTACCCGCTGCTGCTGGAATTGAAAGAGACCCCCGAGTTCAAGCACCCGTACGATGCCTGCGTCGAGATTTTCGATCGATTGGAGAGCCTTTAGATGAGCGTTCCCACCATTACCATCGCGGAGGCCGGCCGGCACGCCGGAGAGAGCGTGCGCATTCCCGGCTGGCTCTACAATCTGCGCAAGTCCGGCAAGATCGTTTTCCCGCTGCTGCGCGACGGGACCGGCATCCTGCAATGCGTGGCGGTCAAGAGCGCGCTGGCCGAGCCGCTCTTCGAGAAGATCAAGGATCTCACGCAGGAATCTTCGATCGTCGTCACCGGCAAGGTGCGCGCCGAGCAGCGGGCGCCCGGCGGCCATGAGATGGATATCGAGGATCTGGAGGTGGTGCAGCGGGTGCCGGAAAGCGATCCGTACCCCATCACTCCCAAGGAGCACGGCATCGACTTCCTGATGGATCACCGGCACCTGTGGCTGCGCAGCCGGCGCCAGCACGCCATCCTGCGAGTGCGGCACGAGGTGATCCGGGCCGTCCGCGATTACTTCGATTCCAACGGATTCACGCTCGTCGATACGCCGATCTTCACGCCCGCCGCCTGCGAAGGCACCACCAGCCTGTTCGAGGTGAACTACTTCGACGAGGGAAAGGTCTACCTCACGCAATCCGGCCAGCTCTACAACGAGGCCACCGCCATGGCCTTCGGCAAAGTCTATTGCTTCGGGCCCACCTTCCGCGCCGAGCGCTCGAAGACCCGCCGGCACCTGACGGAGTTCTGGATGGTCGAGCCGGAGATGGCCTACGCCACGCTGGAGGACGTCAAGCGGGTGGCCGAAGAGTTGATCGTCTTCATCGTGAACCGGGTGCTGGAGAATCGGCGGGCCGAACTCAAGGAGCTGGAACGCGATCTGAGCAAGCTGGAGTGCATTCGGGCGCCGTTCCCCCGCATAAGCTACGACGAGGCGGTGAAAACCCTCCAGGCCAAGGGCAGCGAGATTCAATGGGGCGGCGATCTGGGCGGCGCCGACGAGACGCTGCTCGGCGAGGACTATGACCGCCCGGTGATGGTGGACCGTTACCCCACCGCCGTAAAGGCGTTCTATATGCAGCCGGACCCCGACCGGCCCGAAGTAGTGCTGGGCGTCGACGTGCTGGCGCCGGAAGGCCACGGAGAGCTGATCGGAGGGGGCCAGCGCATTCACGATCTGGATCTTCTGCTCCAGCGCATCGAAGAGCAGGGCCTGCCCAAGGAGGCCTTCGACTGGTACATCGATCTGCGCAAGTACGGCACGGCGCCGCACGGCGGTTTCGGTATGGGCATCGAGCGCTGCGTGGGCTGGATCTGCGGACTGGAGCACGTGCGGGAGACCATCGCCTTCCCGCGCATGCTGTACCGCACCCGGCCGTGAGTCGTCATGCCTAATCCCCGCATCGCGGTCATCGGCGCGCCGCTGGATCTGGGGGCCGGACGGCGGGGCGTCGATATGGGCGTCTCGGCGATCCGCTTCGCCAACCTGGGCCAGCGGCTGAGCGCGCTCGGATACCGGGTCGAAGACCTGGGCAACCTGGAGGTCGAGCAGCCGGAGCGGGCTCGAGCCGGCCCCAGCAGCGCCCGCTTCCTCCCACAGATCGCCGTGGCCTGCTCGCGTCTGGCCGGGATGGTGCAAGCCGCGGCGCAGGCCGGCAAATTGCCGCTGGTGCTGGGCGGCGACCACTCGGTGGCCATCGGCACGATTGCCGGAATGGCCAAGCGCCTGCGCCGGAGCGGACAGCGGCTGGGCGTGCTTTGGGTGGACGCGCATCCGGACATGAACACGCCGGAGACCTCGACCAGCGGAAACGTGCATGGCATGCCGCTGGCTTGCTCGATCGGCCTGGGTCCGCGCCGGCTCACGCATCTGGGCGGTTTCGCGCCCAAGGCCGAGGCGGCCAACGTGGCGCTGGCCGGCATTCGCGACGTGGACGCGCTGGAGAAGCCGCACGTGCGGGACTCCGGCGTGCGCGCCTTCACCATGCGCGACATCGACGAGCGCGGCATGCGCGCGGTGATGGCCGAGGCGCTGGAGATCGTCTGCGCCGGCACGGCCGGCTTCCACCTGTCGCTCGATATGGACTCGGTGGACCCCGAAATCGCTCCCGGCGTCGGCACGCCCGTGCGCGGCGGCCTCAACTACCGCGAAGCCCACCTGGCCATGGAAATGGCCGGCGATACCCGGCGTATGCTCTCGATGGAAGTCGTGGAGGTGAATCCCATCCTGGACGACGCCAATCGCACGGCGGCGCTGGCGGTGGAGTTGGTGCTGTCGGCGATGGGAAAGAGAATCCTATGAAACTGCGCGTGGCCGTCCTGTACGGCGGAAGAAGCGGCGAACACGAGATTTCGATCCGGTCGGCGGAAGCCATCATGGCCGCCATGGACCCGCAGAAATACGAGATCGTGCGCCTGTTCATCACCCCGCAGGGCAAGTGGGAGCCGCGAGCCATACAGCCCGAGCCCGGCGCGAATCCCGGCATCGACGTGGTGTTCCCCGCCCTGCATGGAACGTTCGGGGAGGATGGCACCGTGCAGGGCCTGCTGGAGCTGGCGGATCTGCCGTACGTCGGCGCGGGCGTGCTGGCGTCCTCGGTAGCCATGGACAAGGAAATCACCAAACGGCTGTGCCGCCAGAGCGGGCTGCCCATGGTGGACTACGCGGTGCTGTGGCGCGGCGACCTGGATTTCGAAAGTCCCTTCGGGTACCCGGTCTTCGTGAAACCCGCCAATCTAGGCTCGTCGGTGGGCATCTCGAAGGCGCGTGACGCCGCGCAGCTTGCGAGCGCGCTCCAGGCGGCCGCGCAGTTCGACCGCAAGATCATCGTGGAGCGGGCCATTGTGGGGCGCGAGTTCGAGTGCTCGGTGCTGGGCAACGAAAGCCCGCGGGCCAGCCTGCCTTGCGAGATCCTGCCCTCGCGCGAGTTCTACGACTATGAGGACAAGTATCTGCTCAACCAGGCCCGGACCGTGCTGCCCGCCGATCTCCCGCCGGACCGCCTGGAGGAGGTTCGCCGCCTGGCCGTGGCCTGCTACGTCGCGGTGAGCTGCGAGGGCATGGCGCGGGTGGACTTCCTGATGGAAGGCTCCTCCGGCCCCATCTACATCAACGAGATCAACACGATTCCGGGCTTTACCTCGATCAGCATGTATCCCAAGATGTGGGAGGCCTCCGGAATCGGATACTCCGAGCTGATCGACCGGCTGATTCAGCTTGCGCTGGAGCGGCAGGCGGCCAAGAACGCGACGCGCTACGCCAGGTAGGCTCTGCTTTTCGCGATCCGGATCTCCTATTTCGCCTGTTCCACCGGAGCGGGCGGCTGGGTGGGCGCGAGATAGCCGTTTCTGGCCCGGACGGAGAATCCAGCCCGATTCCGGATGGTCACCTGGAGCTCGTGGAAGCTGCCGTCCGTTTCCAGATCGGACGGGGAAAACGTGAGAAGATAGCGAACTTCGGGGGACCAGGCAAGCCGTTTGAAGCCAGCGTAGAAATCGTCGTTCCGAATGCAGACGCCGCCGCTGGAACGAGCCAGTTGAGCCAGCAACTCCGCGTTGGATGCCCGATCGGGAAGATCGTAGGCGTTCTTCCCATCGGGAGCCGGCGGCGGAAAAGCCCCTCGCGCATCGAGCGTGTTTATGGGGATTCCACTGTGCGCGGCCAGGTCGATCAGCTCGTTCAGACCGGCCAGCGCATCCGGAGCCGGGAAACCCGGGGAGACGAACACAATGGCGCGATCGCCGGGCATCGCGGCCAGCCTTTGCACGGCGGTCTTGAGCTCCGACAGCGCTCGTTGGCTCTGGGCGGCGTACAGCCGCAAGGCCTCCGATGCGGCCGCGTTGGCGATGGCAGCCGCGGTCTCGCTGGAGGCGCCGGGCGGAATCCTCCCGCAGGCGCTGGCATCGGAGACGACCAGACTCAACGCGTTCGGGTCGTCATGGTTCACAAGCCGGTCCGCGACGTGGTGGCTCACCTCGGGACAGAGCAGAGAGGGCCCGCCGGAGGGGGTCTGCGGCGAGATGCGGTTCATCGCTCGCTCGACCTTGGCCAGATCGTCGGTGAAATCGAGGGGGGTCGTTTCGGACGCCGGGCTCAGTTCGTCGAAGAGGTTCTGGACGTGGCCGTCCCCGGCCTCGGTCAGACCACCAGTCAGCTCGAGGGATTTCGTTTCAGAGGTCGCCAGGACCGCGATGCGCGTAGGGAGCTCGGCCGGATCCCGGAGGGCGCGCTCGGCTGCGGCGCGCGTCCCCGAAAGCTCGCCGGAGGCCAGGTGCAGGTTGTCGAACAGGTACAGGACGTAGCGGACAGGCACTTCCTGGGCCGGGAGGGCGGCGACCCGGCTTTGGATCTCGAATCCCGAGATCTGTTGCCGTATTCCGTTGTCGAGCAGCTCGAAGTCGTCCGAGCGGAGATTGCCAACGGCATTGCCGTATTCATCCGTAACCACAACGGGAACCGGAATCTCCGCCGGGCGCACGGGGACGACTGGCTGCCTTGCGGCGGGGACCGGCCGCTCCGCGCGAACCTGCTCGGGCGGAGCCGGCGGAGGTACGGCCGGGGTCTCAAAAGATAACTTTGTTTCGGCCTCGAACTTCCGATAGTTCGTGAACTCGACCCGATTCAGATAGTGCGCCAGAACGCCGAGGTTCACGATATTAATCTCGGCCGTGGCCATCAGTTGTTCGTGGACTGGGGCATTCGACGGGTGTCCATCCATGACGCTAATGCTGCGCGCGGGGCACAACAGGAACTTGCCTCCCAGATTGACGGCACGGTACTCCACCGCAGTGTCGCTGCGTTGTACCGGAAAATCCTGGGGCAAAGAGAGGGCTTGCTCGGTGAGGCGAAAGACGCCTCCGGAAGCGGGATCGATGGAAACTTGGCCGCGATAGGCGGACTTTCGGCTGAAATCGCGGTGACCCTCCGGTCCGCGTTCGCCGGACCAGGAAACAGTGAAGCGCGAATCCGACCTGGGGACCGAATAGTCGTACACCGCGACGCGTCTTCCATCCACCGTCTCCCAGCGGCGCCAGACGAAACTTTGCGTGCCGGCGGCGAACAATGCAGCGAGGGCGTTGCCGAACTCGCCGGAGGTTGTCATGCCGGTCTTCGGATCGGAGCTCTCGTTGCTGAGCGACTGCTTTCCTCCGGGAGCGGCGGCGCTGGTCTGTTGAAGCTTGAACGACTCCGCCCGGTCGCGCACCGTCAACTCGCCGGCGATCGTGTCGCGCAAGTGGAGTTCACCGGCGCGGTAATGGCGGCCGGGGGTAGATGCGTCGTCGAAACGGTAGACGGTCTCGCGGCAAATCAGATTCGGGAGGACATTGACGTAGTGGAGAACGTAGTTTGACGCCGCTTGAAGCATGGCCTGCTGCTGGGCGGGGGTGGGAGCGGGGCCGGGAGCGATTTCGGCTGCCGGCGGGCCGAGAAATGCGCTCTGGTCCGCGGCCAGCTCCAGCGCCTGCCTTGCGCCTTCACCCAGGCCGCGCTCCAGCGTCGAGAGCGTTTCGCCGAAGAGGCGTTCCTTCAAGGCAACGCGGCCGATTTTTCGCGCCATCTCGTCGTCGGGCGAATGGGACGCCCGCGCGGAAGCCAATAGCTCGGCAAGCTGCTGAACGGTAACCCGCGAAGCGGCGCAAACAGGCAGCGACAGGGCCCATAACTGAGCCAAGGCAACCCATACGTGGCGTCTCATGCGGCCTCTCTCGATCGGATCGTATCCACGATCCAGGCTGACGTGCGCTATGCTAACACGGTTTCCCGAAAGTTGGGGAAAATCGGGGCTTCAGGACTGCTGGGTTTCGGCGTGGTGGCGGACGTCGACGCCCTGGACCAGGAAGACCACGTCCTCGGCGATGTTGGTGGCGTGGTCGGCGATGCGCTCGAGATTGCGGGCGATGAAGATCAGGTCCAGGGACCGCGAAACGGTGGATGGATCGCGCTCCATGAAGTTCACCAGCTCGTCGTAGATGGCATCGCGCAGATCGTCGACCGCATCGTCGGAAAGCAGGACCTCGCGGGCCAGCTCGGCGTCGCGGCGCACGAAAGCATCCAGGCTCTTGTGGACCATGGACTCGGCCAGGCGGGCGAGCTGTGGGATATCGATCAGCGGCTTGACCAGCGGCTGGCGCATCAGGGAGAGCGCGCGCTGGACGATGTTGACGGCGAGGTCGCCCATGCGCTCGAGATCGCTGTTGATCTTGATGGCCGCGGTCAGGAAGCGCAGGTCGCGGGCCATGGGCTGCTGGAGGGCGAGCAGGCTCACGGCGAAATCGTCGATCTCGATCTCCATCTGGTTGATGCGCGCTTCGCGGGTCAAGACCTGGAGGGCGTGGGCTTCGCTGCGCTCGGAGAGCGCGAGCACGCTGTTCGAGATGGACGACTCGACCAGGCCGCCCATCTCCAGCAGCCGCTGCTGCAGTTCTTCGAGCTCTGCCAGAAAGTGGCGCATTTATCCGAACCTTCCTGTAATGTAATCTTCGGTCTCTCTGCGCGCCGGCCGCTTGAAAATGACTTCGGTGCGGTCGAATTCTATCAGCTTCCCCAGCAGGAAGAAGCCGGTGTGCTCGGCGACGCGGGCGGCCTGCTGCATGTTGTGGGTGACGATGAGCAGGGTGCAGGTATCCTTGAGCGTGAACATCAGCTCCTCGATCTTGGCGGTGGCGATGGGGTCCAGGGCGGAGCAGGGTTCGTCGAGCAGGAGAACCTCGGGATCCACGGCCAGCGCCCGGGCTATGCACAGGCGCTGCTGCTGGCCACCGGAGAGCGCATAGGCGGAATCGTGGAGCTGGTCTTTCACTTCATCCCACAGCGCCGCCCGGCGCAGGCTGCGTTCGACCGACTCGGCGAGGGAATGGTGGCGGCGCCAGCCGTTCACGCGCAGCCCGTAGGCCACGTTGTCGAAGATGGACTTGGGGAAGGGATTGGATTTCTGGAACACCATGCCGACGCGGCGGCGCAGGCTGACCACGTCCATGGCCAGCATGTCTTCGCCGTCCAGCAGCAGCTCGCCCACGGCATGGGCGTTTCGGACGGTCTCGTGCATGCGGTTCAAGGTGCGCAGGAAGGTCGACTTTCCACAGCCGGATGGGCCGATCAGCGCGGTGACTTGGCGGGGCGGGATGGCCAGACTGACGTCGTGCAGCACGTGGTTGTCGCCGTAGTGGAAGTTCAGATGGGAGACGCGCAGCTTGTCAGGCATTCTGGTTCACCTTGGGGGACAGCACCAGGCGCGCGGCGACGTTGGCGGTAAGCATCAGCGCCAGCAGCACGAGGCCGGCCGCCCAAGCCTGACGGTGCCAGTCGTCATAGGGCGAGATCGCGTAGTTGAAGATCATCACGGGGAGGGAGGCTGTGGGCTGGTTCCACCCCGAACTCCAGTACTGGTTGCTGAAACTGGTGAACAGCAGAGGGGCCGTCTCGCCGGCCACGCGGGCCACGCCCAGGATGGTTCCGGTAAGAACGCCGCGAAAGCCGGCCGGAATCACCACGCTGGCCACGGTCTTCCATTGACTCGCGCCCAGGGCCAGCGCGCCTTCGCGCAACGTTTGCGGCACCGCGCGCAGGAACTGTTCGGTGGTTCGCATGGTGATGGGGATCACCATGATGCTGAGGGCCACCGCGCCGGCCAGCGCCGAGAAGTGGCGCATGGGCTTGACCACGATCGCGTAGGCGAAGATGCCAATGACGATGGAGGGAACGCCGTTTAGCAGATCGGCGGTGTAGCGCACCACGGCCGGGAAACTGCCCCGGCCGAATTCCGACAGGTAGACTCCGGCCAGGAACCCGGCGGGAACTCCCATGAGCGTAGTGAGCAGGAGCAGCTTGCCCGTACCCAGGATGGCGTTGGCCATGCCGCCACCAGCCTCGCCGGCAGGAGTGGGAAGATGCGTCAGGAAACTCCAGCTCAGCGAGCGGCTGCCATACCACAGCAGGTAGCCCAGGATGAAGAAGAGCACGGAAACGGTGGCGAGCGCGCACAGGCCGGTGAGCGCGAACATGATCCAGTTGACCAGCTTGCGCCAGATCATGGATGTTGCGTCCCCCGCCGGGTGGTGGAGAGGATCAGCAGCCGGGCCACGCCGTTGAGCAGGACGGTGAGGAAGAATAGCACCAGCCCCAGCTCGATCAGTCCGCTGAGGTGCAGGTCGGAAGTGGCCTCGGTGAATTCGTTGGCGATTACGGCCGCGATGGAGTAGCCGGGGGCCAGGATGGAAGCGTGAATGCGGGGGTCGTTGCCGATGACCATGGTTACCGCCATGGTCTCGCCCAAGGCGCGGGCCAGGGCCAGGAACACCGAACCCACGATCCCCAGCCGGGCGAAGGGGACCACCACCTGCCAGGTGGACTCCCACCGAGTGGCGCCCAGAGCCAGGGCAGCCTCGCGCTGCTCGCGGGGCACCGAGAGCAACGCCTCGCGGGAGATCGATACGATGAAGGGCAGGATCATCACTGCCAGCACCACGGCAGCCGTCAGAACGCCCACGCCGTACGGCGCTCCCAGCGCACGCATGATGGGTACCAGAACGAAGACGCCCAGCAAGCCGTAGATCACGCTGGGTACGGCGGCCAGCAATTCGATGACGAAGGTGAGCGCGTCGGAGATGCGGGGCGGCGCCAGCTCGGCGAGAAAGATGGCTGCCCCGAGTCCTAGTGGGACGGCCATCGCCAGCGCTAGCGCCGAGGTCGCCAGCGTGCCATAGAGGAACGGCAGCGCGCCGAACTGGCCGGCTACCGGATCCCAGATCCTGGTAAACAGGAAAGCCCAACCGAACTTGTCCCTGGTGAGAGCCGAACTCTGGAACAGCTCGAATACCAGCAGTCCGGTGAGCAGCAGAATACCGCCCGCGAAAGTGGCCGTGATGGCGCGGGCAACCTGGTCGCCAGCGAGCAGCCGTCCCAGGAAACTGCGGGGCCGGGAGGCTCCGCGCACCGGGTCGATGGTCATGGCGGGGCTGGACATGCTACTGAATCGCGGCAACTGCCTTCAACTCGGCCGCCACGACGGACTTGGGCAGAGGCGCATAGGACAGCGGCTCGGCCATCTTCTGACCCGGTCCCAGCATCCAGCGCAGGAAATCGGTCAGAATCAGCTTCTTGGTGGCGTCCATGATCTGGCTGGGGATGAGCAGCCAGGTGAAACTGGAGATCGGATAGGCGCCTTTGCCCGGCGCGTTGGTGATGGAGACGCGGAAATCGGCGGGCATGTCGGCGGCGGCTCCGGCGGCGGCCGCGGTCACCGAAGCCAAGTCGGGCTGGATAAACTGGCCCGCGGCGTTGCGCACCCGCCCGTAAGCCATCTTGTTCTGAATGGCGTAGATCAACTCGACGTAGCCCAAGGAATATTGGCTTTGCTTCACCATGCCAGCCACGCCCTCATTGCCTTTCGCCCCCAGGCCCGTCGGCCAGTTCACCGAGGTCCCGGATCCCACCTGCGTCTTCCACTCGGGGCTGGTCTTGGAAAGGTAGTCGGTCCAGATATAGGTGGTCCCGCTGCCGTCGGAGCGGTGTACCACCAGGATGTCATTGGCGGGCAAGGGGACGCCCGGGTTGGCTTTCACCAGCAGCGGGTCGTTCCATTTCTTGATCTTGCCGAGGAAGATCCCGGCCAGGGCCTCGGGGGTGAAGTTCAGCTCGGCTTCCACGCCGGGGAGATTGTAGGTGGCCACCACCGCGCCCATCACCGTCGGGAAATGCAGCGGCTTGATGCTGGACTTGCCGAGCTGCTCTTCGTTCATGGGCTGGTCGGTGGCGCCGAAATCCACGGTGCCGGCCTGGAGCTGGCGGATGCCGCCGCCGGAGCCAATGGACTGGTAGTTGATCTGGGCATCGGGATGCAGTTTGTGGTATTCGTCGAACCACTTGGAATAGATAGGGTAAGGGAACGTGGCGCCGGCCCCGTTGACCAGGGTCTGGGCGGACAGTGGGACAAGTAGTGCAAACAGGCAGAGTGCCAATCTCATTGAGTATCCTCAGCTTGATTCTCGGGGGGCCTTGTTACAGGGAGATTAAGGGGGGTTAAAGAGTCGGTGAACGGTGGACCGCCACTGCACCCGAGATGCCGGCTGTGAAATTCAGCGGCTAAAGGCCGGGGAATTCTGCATCCGCATCCGCGTTCACACATCTGATAGACATGAACCAGACCAAGTGGTCCGCCAACGTGGGGCACCTGGGGCCTTGGTACTACTAGTACCGCAAGTGGCTGTTGACAGGGCGGCACGGGTCAGGTTAAAGTGTATTAATATAAGCTTGTACCCCTAACGGGGCGGGGCCGGGTGTGTATGCCCGGCAGCTGGGATAGGGCAGTCGGGACTGAAAGGGCGTAAGCCTGCCCAATTCTGGGTTTTCGGCGTGCCTGAATCGAAATGATGGGGGGCGGGGAATCCTCTTCCAGCAGTGCGAAGGGTAGCGGTGTACAGGTGTGCCTCAGAAGGGCGGCGTGAATCCATGCTGGGTTGGGATGCTTCCATGGAACTGCACGAGTGGTTCGCGGTACGCGTGAGGTCCAATTGCGAGCTCACGGTGGCGCAAGCCTTCTCGGCCAGGGGCTTAGAGCACTGCCTGCCGCTCCGCAAGCTGCGGAGACGCTGGTCGGACAGGTACAAGATTGTCGAGTTTCCCCTCTTCCCGGGCTACGTCTTCTGCCGCTTTCACCGCAGCCGCCGCACGGCGGTGCTTTCCACGCCGGGGGTGCTCCATGTGGTGGGCTTTGGAGGCGTTCCGGCGCCCTTGGATCCCCAGGAAATGGCGGGCGTCCTGGCCATCGCCGCCAGCGGTTTGCCAGCCGAATCCTGGCCGTATCTGAAAGCGGGCCAGAAGGTAATGATCGGCGAGGGCCCACTCTCGGGAGTGCCGGGCATCGTCTGCCGGGCTACGAGCCACTGCCGCCTGGTGGTGAACGTGACCCTGCTGCAACGCGCGCTGTCCGTGGAGGTGGAATCGGACTGGGTCTGCCCGCTGCTGGAAGCGGACCCGGCGGCGAAATGCCCTGGCGGCGCCCTGGTGCAACGGAGTCGCGAGGCGTTGGACCTGGCAAGGGCCGTGGGTGCGCAGTGAAAGGAAGCGAAATGTCCGGCATCATGCGAGTTCTTAGCGCGGTTGGGTTGCTGACGCTGGCGGCCGGGTGCAGCCTGGCGACGGCCGACCCCCCGCGGGAATCCCCCGCAACCAGCGCCAGCGCGGACTCCGACTACGTGCTCGGCCCGGACGATCAGATCAAGATCTGGGCCCTGGGCGTCGAGGAGATCCCCGACCGGCCGTTCCGGATCGGCTCCGACGGCGGCGTCGATCTTCCGGTGGTGGGGCGCGTGGAAGCCAAGGGGCTAACCGTGGAGCAGTTCCGCGTGGAATTGCTCAAAAGGCTGGAACACCAGGTGTGGAAGCCGCAGGTCTCGGTGGAGGTGGTGGAATTCGGGAGCCAGCCCGTGACCGTACTGGGCGCGGTGATGAAGCCGGGAACGGTGCAATTGCAAGGCCGCAAGAACCTGGCGGAACTCCTCTCCCTGGCGGGAGGGACAAGGCCGGACGCAGGCTACGACGTCCGGATCTCCCGTGAGAAGCGTTACGGCGCCATTCCGCTGGATTCCGCGCACTGGGCCTGGGACGGCGACTACAGTGTGGCGGACGTGAACCTCAAGAGCCTGTTGGCGGGGGACAATCCGGCGTGCAACATCGCGATCAAGCCGCACGACACGATTACGGTGCCCACAGCCGAGACGGCCTACGTGATCGGCGCGGTGGTAAAGCCCGGCACGATTGTTCTGGCGGAGAGGCAGACCATCTCGGTTTTGCAGGCGCTGGCGATGGCGGATGGCCTCGGCAAGAATGCCAAGCCGCAAAACGCCAAGATCCTCCGAACCGCTCCAGGCAGCTCACAGCGCACCGAGTTGCCGATTGACCTGAAGCGGATCATGGAGGGGCGGGGCGAGGACGTCAGCCTGAAGGCCAACGATGTTTTGTTAATCCCCGAGAACGCCGCCCAGAAGGCGGTCTTCAGGACCTTGGAAGCGATGATCCAAATGGCCACGGGAGTGGTCATTTTTCGTCCTTGAGCCGGGAGTCGAATCTAATGAGCCAACCATATCAGCTTCTGCCCGGGGCCGAAGGGCCCAGACCGCCGGCGTTGCAGCCCATCCCGGCCGCAATCTCGCGCGGGGAGGGCTATCCCACTCAGGGCGTCGCCGAGGCGAACCGGCTGGGCGATTACGTTCCCGCCTTCAAGAGACGAAAGCTGCCGGTGTTAGCGATCACGCTGCTGGGGGTGCTGGGAGCGCTGGCGCTGAGTCTCACCGAGCCCCCCACTTACCGGGCGACGGCTTCGGTCGAGGTGGAGGGCCTGAACGAGAACTTCCTCAACCTGAAGGATGTGTATGCCACCGAGAACCCGACCACTGGGGGCTCGCTCGAAGGGACGGTGGACACGGAGCTGGCGGCGCTGACGGAGGAATCTCTGCTGCAACGCGTGGCGACGGAGCTAAGGCTCGATCACCGGCCCGAGTTCCAGCCCAGGCCGGGAATGCTGGCCCGGGCCAAGGGCTGGGTGGGCATGGGGCCCGTGGCGGGGGCCAAGCCGGACGCGGGTAGCGCGGTGGCGATCCTGAAGGAGCACATGCTGCTGGAGACGCCGAAACAGGGGCGAATCATCAGGATTCAGTACGAGGCGCGAGATGCCGCGCTGGCCGCGGAAGTGGCCAACACGCTGGCCAAGACGCTGATCCAGCAGAACCTGGAGTCGCGGTGGAACGCCACCAAGCAGATTGGGGAATGGCTGAATCCGCAGCTTACCGAGCTGCAGCGCAACCTGTCGGAATCGGAAGAGCGGCTGCAGAAGTACGCGCAATCCGAGGGTTTGCTGATCACCCGAAACAACGAGAGCGCGGGCGAACAGGGCCTGCGCCTGGAACAGGAGGAACTGGCCAGGGCGCGAGCGGACCGTATTTCCAGGCAGTCCGTATACCAGGCGGCGGTGGATGGACCGCCGGGCGTCGAGGCTCCCAACGCCGATAGCGGAGTATTGCACGAGAATCAACTCAAGCTCACGGACCTGCGGCGGCAACTGGCGGAGCTCAGCTCGGTGCTCAAACCGGAGAACTACAAGGTGGCGCGGGTGCAGGCGCAGATCGCCGAACTGGAGGCCGCCCAGCAGGAAGAGTTGGGGCGGGCACGCCAGCGGATGGAGGAGCAGTACCAGGCCGCGCAGACCCGGGAGCAGTTGCTGACCAAGACCTACTCGCAGCAGGCGGCGCTGGTCTCCGCGCAGTCGATCAAGACCGAGCGGTACGAGAACCTCAAGCGCGAGGTCGAAGTCAACAGGCAACTATACGAAGCCATGGTCCAGAAGGCCAAAGAGGCCGCTATCGCCAGCGCCATCCGGCCCTCGAACATCCGCATGGTGACGACCGCCGCGCCGCCCGCGCGCCCGTTCAAACCGAACGTTCCGTTGAACCTTGGCATCGGGCTATTCGTGGGCCTGAGTTGCGGCATCGCCTACGTGGTGACCGCCTCGCAGTTGGACCGCAAACTGCGCGCGCCCGGAGACGCGGAGCTGTACTTGAACCTGCCGGAGCTGGGAGCGATTCCAGGGGCCAACCGCAGCATACCGCGCAAGCTGATCGGCTCGAACGGGGACCGCAGGGGCTTTGAGCTGGTGGCCTGGGACGAAAAGATGTCGGTGTTTTCGGAGTCCTTCCGCGCGACGCTCACTTCGCTGCTTTTCGCGGGCGGCGCCGCGGCCTCTCCGGGGGTTTTTGTGGTCACCAGTCCGCTGGCGGGCGAAGGCAAGACCACGGTGGTGAGCAACCTGGGCGCCGCATTGGCGGAAATCGACCGCTGTGTGCTGCTGGTGGATGCGGACCTGCGCGGCCCGGAGCTGCACCGAGTCTTCTCGCTGGACAACGACCGCGGCCTGAGCACTCTTTTGAGCGACGAGCGGCCGCTGGACGGCACGGCAGTGAAGGAGCTAATCCGGCAAACGCACATCCCGAACCTGTTCGTGCTGACTGCCGGACCGCCGGTAGATCGGGTGAGCTCGCTGCTCCACACCGATCGCATGGCCCAGCTTTTGGCCCGGCTCCGCAACACCTTCGACCATGTCATCGTGGACGCGCCGCCCAGCCTGCTGTTCGCCGACGCCAGAATCGTCGCCCGGCCGACCGATGGAGTGGTGCTGGTGCTGCGCGCCAATCGGACCAGTTGGCCCACCGCCCAGGCAGCCGTGCAGCGCCTCCAGATGGATGGGGTTCCGATCCTCGGGACGGTGCTGAACGACTGGCGTCCGGACGCCGACAACGACGTATATGGCTACCGCAACATGCATAAGTATTACTCAGCCCGTTAGAAGCGGAGCGACCAGACCCATGGATCAAAATCCAGAGCCGGCTCCGATGGCGCGTTCCTTGAGCGCGAACTTTTGGTGGTTCTTCGTCGGGAATGCGACCTACTCCTTCTGCCAGTGGATCATTCTGGTGGCGATGGCCAAGCTGGTCACTCCACTGATGCTTGGGAAATTCGCGCTGGGGCTGGCGGTGTCGGCTCCCATCCTGACCTTCACCAACCTGCAACTCAGGGCGGTTCAAGCTACCGACGCGCGCGAGCAGTACCATTTCTCGGAATACTTCGGCTTGCGGATCGTCACGACGGCCGCGGGCCTGCTGGTCATCGCCCTGATTGCTCTGTTCGGGCGCTTCCAGCCGGGCACCGCGGTGATTGTCCTGGCGGTGGGGATGGCGAAAGCCGTGGAGTGCATGAGCGACGTCTTTTACGGGCTGTTCCAGCACCACGAGGACCTGAAGCGCATCGCGGTGTCGATGATGTGGCGCGGACTGATGGCCTCGGCCGCGCTGGCGGCGGTGGTCTATCTTACTCGCAACGTTCTGTGGGGCACGCTGGCCATGATGGGCGTATGGGCCGTGGTCTGGGCGCTGCACGACTTGCGGTGGGGACACCGGATGGTCGCAGCGGCCCACGCCGCCACGGGAGGACGGTCCCAGCCGGGCGACGGGCACGGGTTGAGACCGCGCACCGAGCCGGTCAGGAGCTGGACGCTGTTCAAGCTGGCACTGCCTTTGGGGATCGTCATGGTGCTGGTGGCGCTGAACACCAATATCCCGCGGTACTTCGTGGAATACCACATGGGGGAAGAGAACCTGGGGGTATTCTCGGCGATGGCTTACGCCATGGTGGCGCTGACCGGAGTTGGGGAGGCGCTGGGCCAGTCGGCGGCGCCCAAGCTGGCCAGGTACTTCGCGAACGGCCAGATCGCGCAATTCCGCTCGCTGGTAGGGAAGCTGCTGGCGATCATCGCGGTTCCGGGAGCGGCGGCGATTCTGGTGGCGCACTTCGGCGGTGCGACGCTGCTGGGTCTGATGTACACGCCGCGATACGCCCAGCACGCGGATGCGTTCACCTGGCTCATGGTCACCGCCGCGGCCACCTGCGTGGCGCTGCTGCTCAGTTCCGCGGTCACCGCGGCCCGGCATTTCAGGATTCAGGTGCCGATGTTCGCGACCACCGCGCTCACCCTGGCCGCGGGGTGCTATTTCCTGGTTCCCGTGGCGGGAATGCGCGGGGCCGCCATGGCCGCGGCGTTCGCTTCGACCCTGCATGTTTTGATGGCGGCCGGCGTCCTGACCTGGGTTCTGCTTAGTCACCAGGCGCGACAGATAACGCGATACGAGCAAGCGCGACCGGAAACGTGTATCGCGCCAGGTCTGGAGGCTTAGTGCTGGCCCACGCCGACAATATCGTATCGATCGCCCCGGCGGCGGTGGCAACTCCGAGGCCGCTCGCCGAAGAGCGCCCGGTGAACTTCTGGCTGCTGGGTTACATTGCCCTGCTTCCGTACCAGTATGCGGTGATCCATGACGCCAGGGTGGGTATTGCCGACGCCTGCTTGTTTGCGTATCTGATCTTCAACGCTTCGAGGATCAGGCTCCGCCCGGAGGCTTGGAGAATCTGGCACTTCGCCTTGATGGTGCTGTTCGCCGTGGGTCTGCTGGTAAGCGCGCTCCGCGAGGGCGCGGTAACGCCATATCAGTACCTCAACAAGGGGTTCGGGCTGCTGACTCTGTTTGCGGCCTACGCCATGATCACTTCGGAGGTCGAAAGCTGGGGGCAACTCAGGCAGGTCATGCGCGTGTTTGTCCTGGGCGTCACGCTGCAAAACGCAGTGGCGCTGGCGGCGCTACTCGCCTCGTACGTCGCGAAAATGCAATTCTCCTTTATCAATTACGACAACGAGCGGCTGTCCGGGTTCCTGTACGACCCCAACGCCTACGGCGGCCTGCTGGTGGTCGCCCTGGCATTTAACCTGGTGGGTGGCTCCGGTTCGGTCGCGGTCACCCGGGGGTTGCTACGGCTGTTCTGCAACATGACCCTGGCCCTGGGAATCGTATTCACTTTCTCGCGGTCCGCCTGGATGGCGCTGGTAGCCACCTGGCTCCTGTATCTGGTCTTTCAGCCGAAAATGGCCGCCAAGACGCTGGGCATTGTGGCGGCGGGCTTGCCTTTGCTGGTGGTGCTGATCGGACTCGGCCTGCTTTCGCCCAAAAGGATGCTGGACCGGCCGGACACCATTCAGCAGAGGGTGGGATTGATCAACGACAGCCTGATTCAGTTCGAAAAGCACCCCGTCTTCGGAATGGGGCTGGGAGAGTTTCGCGCGGCGGAGGGGCTCATCGTCCACAACACGCCGCTGTGGTTTCTGGCCGACTTCGGCCTGGTCGGACTGGGGGTCTTCATCGGCTTCGTCGGGTGGTTCTTCGTGGCGGGATTCAAGACCTACCTGGTGGCGGCTCAGGTTGGCAAGTCCTATGTCGTCGGCCTGCTGGCGGCGCACTGCGGGATGCTGGGGCTCTCGATGGGGATCGAGGGATTCTACCAGCGGCACTGGTGGTTGTGTTTCGCGCTGATCGCGGCGGCGGCGGCCGTCGCAAGGAACGTACCGGCGGCGATTCAGCGGGCGCCAGTCGGCCAAATGCGGGCGCGAACGTGGAGGCCGGCGGCCGCAGCCTACGGGAGACATCGGGCATGATCGGGCCTTTCCAAGCGGCGGGTGGCGAGGGACGGAGATTCTATTACGTCATGAAGCGACTTTTGGATGTGATTCTGTCCGGCTTATCGATGCTGGTTCTCCTTCCGGTGGGCTGCGCCTGCGCGCTGGCCGTGTTACTAACCTCCCGGGGACCGGTGATTTACAAAGCCCAACGGATGGGTAAGAACGGCCGGCCGTTCCCCCTGTATAAGTTCCGCAGCATGATTGTGGGCGCTCCGGACTGGCGCAACTCCGATGGCTCGGCCTTCACGAGCGATCGGGACCCGCGGGTGACGCCCGTGGGACGCTTTTTGCGCCAAACCAGTCTGGACGAACTGCCGCAACTGTGGAACGTGCTGCGCGGAGATATGAGCCTGGTGGGGCCGCGTCCCGACCAGGTGGACCAGATCCGGTACTACACGGAGGCCGAGAAGGTAAAGCTGGCGGTAAAACCGGGGATCACCGGACTGGCGCAGATCAGCGGCCGCAACTCCATTGCCTGGGAAACCCGCAAGGTTCTGGATGCCGAATATGTCAAGCGGCAGTCGTTCCTGCTGGACCTGGTCATCTTGTGCAAGACAATTCCGTACATATTGAAACGCGAAGGGGTGAACAGCCCCGCGGCAACAAATCAGGAGGTCTAAGTGCCAAGAGCCCGATTCGATCTTTCGGAGGACCGCCAGTCGATTGCGGATCTGCTCCGAACCCGCCAGGAGGACGGCTACGAACCGCCGCCGCTGCGGGTAGCGTCCGACGCCGCGCTGGAGCGGGAGTTGGAGTTACTGGGGAGCGAAGAGAGCTTCGGCGCCGTCACGCGCCAAGGCTCCCAAATCCTTGGACTGGCTAGCTGGAGGCGATTGGCCTTCGACAGCGAGCAGCTTGGAATCCCCGCGGCGCGGCTGGACCTGCTGGTTTCCGCGGGCGGCTATGCGGAAGCTCTGGAGCGCAAGACGGCCTTGCTGGGAATCGTCACCGAGGAATGCCGCTTGCGCGGGGTGCGTTACCTGACGGCCCGGGTGGCCGCCGGCGAACTCTCGACGATCCACGCGCTGGGCCGATGCCGTTTCGACATTCTGGACGGCATCGTGACGTTCTCGATCCGTTTGGATCAGGCGGAGCGGCGGCCGGTCTCCAGCAGCCTGGAGGTGCGGCTGTACCAGGAGGGGGACCTGGAGCAGTTGCTGGAGATCGCCCGCTCGTCCTACACCTGCGACCGCTTCCACATCGACCGGGCGCTGCCCCCGGGCGCGGCCGACCGGCTGTATGACGCCTGGGTGACCCGTTCGTGCAGCGGCGAAGAGGCCGACGCGGTGATGGTGACCACGCTGGGCGGCCGCGTGGCGGGCTACGTCACGTGCAAACTGGTGCGCGATCCCGGCCAGAGCGGGAAGCCCCCCAGCGGGGTGATTGGCCTGGTCGCCACGGCGGAGTTTGCGCGCGGCCAAGGCGTCGCCAGCGCCACTCTGCAGGGCTCCTTCGATTGGTTCCGGCAGCAGGGGGCGACCGTCGTCGAGGTGGGCACGCAAATGCAGAACGCCGGGGCCTGCCGGCTGTATGGCCAATGCGGGTTCCGGATGGCACGCATGAGTCTGACTTACAGGAGGCTTCTCTAAATGGCAACTTCCATCGCGCGGGCGGGACGAACCGCCTTTCTGCCGTACAGTCTTCCGTGGATCGGCGAGGAAGAGATCGCCGAGATGGTGGACAGCTTACGCTCGAACTGGATCACCACGGGGCCCAAGACCAAGCAGTTCGAAGCGGAGCTGGCGGCCTACGTGGGTGCCAAACACGCGATCGCGGTCAATTCCTGCACGGCGGCGCTGCAGATCGCGCTGGCGGCGCAGGACGTGGGGCCCGGCGACGAGGCGATCGTGCCCACCTTGACTTTCTGCGCGACGGCCAACGTGGTGGTGCACTTGGGGGCGACTCCCGTCCTGGTGGACGTGGGGAGGGATTACCAGATCTCGGTCGAGACCATCGAGCGGGCGATTACGCCGCGAACGAAGGCCATCGTGGTGGTGCATTACGGCGGCCAGGCCTGCGATCTCGACGAGATTCTGGCGCTGGCGGGACGGCACGGCATCCCGGTGATCGAGGACGCCGCGCACGCCATCGGCACCGAGTACCACGGCCGCAAGATCGGAACGCACGGCGCCGCCACCGCGTTCAGCTTCTATGCCACCAAGAACATGACGACGGGCGAGGGCGGGACCATCACCACCAACGACGACGAGCTGGCCGCGCGCATGCGTATCCTGTCGTTGCACGGTATGAGCCGGGATGCGTGGCAGCGCTATTCCGAGCAGGGGTCGTGGTACTACGAGGTGGTGGAGGCCGGCTTCAAGCACAACATGACGGACTTACAGGCCTCGCTGGGCCTGCATCAGTTGCGGCGGCTGGACCGGTTCATCGCCACGCGCCAGGAGATCGCACGGCAATACCGTCAGGCGTTCGAGGGCCTGCCGGAGCTGATTCTGCCCGAGGAGCGGCCCGACCGCAACCACGCCTATCATCTTTTTGCGGTGCGCCTGGACCTGAGCCGGCTGCGGATCGACCGGGCCGAGTTCATCCAGCGGCTGCAGAAAGCCAGAATTGGGGCCAGCGTCCATTTCATCCCGCTGCACAGGCATCCTTTCTATCGGGACACCTATGGATACCGGCCCGAGCAATTCCCGTGCTGCGAGGAGTTGTACGCGGGGCTGCTCTCGCTTCCGCTTTATCCGAAGATGACGCAGGCCGACGTCTGGGACGTCATCGAGGCGACACGCGAGTTAGTGGAATCGAACCGCATTGGTTAGCGGCGTTTCGGGATCGTGGGCGGCGTCCGGCTGGGAACCGGCGCCGAACTGGGATTTCAATTCGAGGGGTAAGGGAGAGAAGACATGTCGGGAATAGCAGTGAATAACTACCAACTGGCGGGGCAGTCTTTGGAGATCAAGGGTAGTAAAAAGTGGATCCGCGCCTACCTGGCGCGGCTCACGGCGGGCTCGAGCCGGCGAAGCGTGCTGGCCGGGATACTGGCCGATTTCATAGCCGTACAGTGCGCCGCGATTACGGCGCTGCTAGTCAAGCTGGTATGGCTCCAGAGCGGTGTCGCGGATCCACGGAACATGCAGGGCGCGGGCGTGCCAGGCTGGTACATCATGACGTTGCTGCCATTCTCGGTCGTGCTCGCTCTGGTGCTTTTCCTGAGCGGCGGCTACTCGGTGAGCCGGCTGCGGAGGCCGAGGCAGGGCAGCCTGCTGGTTCTGCGCGCCTGCGTTCTAGCGAGCGCTTTGTACGCCCTGGTGTGCTGGTTCGGCGGGCGGCTGGAGGTGCTGCAGGGCGGGACGGCGATGGTCTTCATGGCGCTTTCGTGCTTCGGGGCCATGGGCCTGCGCTACCTCAAGCTGTGGGTGGATGCCCCGCTCGTGGAGGACTCCTTTCCCAGCTCGCTGATTATGGCCGAAGGACCACCGGAGGCCCCCGTACTGGTGATCGGAGGAGCGGGCTACATCGGATCGGTCCTGGTGCGGCGGCTGATTGCATCGGGCCGGAAAGTGCGCGTCCTGGACAGCCTGGTCTACGGCAACGGAGCATTGAGGGACCTGTTTGGACATCCCAACCTGGAAGTGATGTTTGGCGATTGCCGGAACATCAAGAGCGTGGTGAGGGCGGTGGACGGGGTGGACACGATCGTCCTGCTGGCGGCCATCGTGGGCGATCCGGCTTGCGAACAGGACCGGCAGGCGGCGCTGGAAACCAACTACGCCGCCACGCGGATGCTGATCGAGGTGGCCAAGGGCGCCAAAGTCCGCCGGCTGGTTTTCGCTTCCAGTTGCAGCGTCTATGGCGCGTCGGAGGAACCCACGGACGAGACCTCCGAGGTGAATCCGATCTCGCTCTACGCGCAAACCAAGGTGCAATCCGAGAAGGCGCTGCTGGAGGCCGCTTCGGAGGATTTCCAACCCATCATTCTGCGGCTGGCGACGGTGTTCGGCCTTTCCTACCGCCCGCGATTCGATCTGGTGGTGAACCTGCTGACCGCCAAAGCCTACCAGGAAGGCGTCATCACGATCTACAACGGAGAACAGTGGCGGCCGTTCATCCACGTGCGCGACGTGGCGGAGGGGATCGTCACGCTTCTGGAAACGCCGATCTCGGTGGTGGGCGGGCAGGTGTTCAACCTGGGCGACTCCCGGATGAATTTCACCCTGGGCCAGGTGGCGGACAAGATCCGGGAGATCTTCCCGCAGACCAGCGTGGAATACGTGGACAACAACGACCGGCGGAACTACCGGGTTTCGTTCGACAAGATTCAGCGGTTGACCGGATTCCAGACCAGCCACGACCTGGAGGACGGCATCCGCGAGCTGAAGAGCGCCTTCGAGCGCGGGGTGATCGAGGATTACAAGCACAAGCTGTACAGTAACCTGTGTTTTCTCCAGACTTCGGCGGGCCGCCTCAAGAATTCGAGCGAGGTGGATACCTACGTCATGGCGGCTTTTTCGCGGCATTTCCAGGTTCTGGCGCAGACCAGCGCGAGATAGCGGCCGGCCCGCGCTTAGCGAGGACGAGAGCCGATATGCACTCCTGGTCGTCAGTATCGAACCATCCCGCCCTGGTCCCGGGCACTTTAGCCCGGGCATCGGGATGCGGCCGTTGCTTCGATGTGGCGTGCGCGGCAGCGGGCCTGCTTGTGTTGTGGCCGGCGCTCCTGCTGGTGGCCATCCTGATTCTGATTTTCGATGGCTGGCCGGTGTTCTTCCGGCAGACTCGCATGGGCTTGGGGGGGAAGCTCTTCCGGATCTGGAAATTCAGGTCCATGAAGCCGGAGAAACCCGGGCAGGACGGGCCCCTGGTGACCGCCGCGGGCGACCACAGAATCACGAGATTCGGGCGCCTGCTGCGAGCATCCAAGATGGACGAGCTGCCGCAGCTCTTCAACGTCCTGGTGGGGGAGATGAGCGTGATCGGGCCGCGGCCGGAGGTTCCGCGCTACGTGAACCTGGAGGAACCGGTTTGGCAGGCAGTGCTTTCCGTTCGGCCGGGCATCACCGACCTGGCCACGCTGGCCCATCTGGACGAGGAACGGACGCTTTCCGGCTCCGAGGATCCCGAATCGTACTACCAGGAGACCGTCCTGCCCGGAAAGCTGGCCCTTAACGTGAAGTATCTGCATCTAAGAAGCTGGCGCACGGATTTGCGCCTGATTGTTTTGACCTTGCAGGCGGTGCTGCATCTGCGCTGCCGCGACCAGGGTTGGATTCGGGAGTTTCTTTCTACCGAGATTGCGTGGCAGGCCCATGTTAAAGACGACCAGTGAGCGCCCGATCGAAGCGCCGCCCGGAACCCGGGAAGCCGATCCCCGCCCCGGCCAGAATATCGCCGAGTTCATGGAACGCCGCGGCCGGCGCATCGTGGAGACCTCGGAGTGCTTGTGGCACAGCGTGGAAAACCGCTTCTTTCTGAGCCTGCCCTACCAGGCGCCGCGCGACCCGGAATTCTCCGAGATCCGCCGTTTGCTGGTCGCCGAACGCGCGCTGGGGGCGAAGTTCCTTTCCCTGAATCGCCCTGGATTGGCCGGCGGGATCTACGTCTGCCGGCGCAAGCCGTACGGCCTGGATTGCATTCACCAGAAGCTGCGCTCGCAAGTGCGGCGTGGGCTGGAGAAGTTCGCGGTGCGGCCGGTGGAACAGAGCGAGCTGCTCGGACAGGGACTTCAACTCAACCGGGACACCATGGCCCGGCAGGGACGCTACGACGCGGAGTTCGGGGAAGCCGGGAGCTGGGAGCGGCTGGCCGGGGCGGTCTACCATTCGCGCGGCGTCATGGCCTATGGCGCCTTCTCGGAAGGCCGCCTGGCGGCTTACGTCATCACCTGCCGGGACGGCGGCTGGCTGCACATCCTGCACCAGATGTCGCGGACCGAAGATCTGCCGCAAAACCCCAACCACGCGGTGACATTCTCCGTGACGGCCATGGCGGCCCAAGATCCAACGCTGGAAGCGGCGTCTTACGGATTGGTGTCGCTCCTGAGCGTGGATGGACTGCACATGTACAAAGTCAGGTTTGGCTACGAGGTCTTGGAGGGCGCTAACGCGTTCCAGTTTCATCCGGCCCTGGCTCCGGTGATGCGCAACGGCGCGCTGCGCGGAGCGGTGGGCCTGTTGCGGAGGATCCGGCCGCAAGATCAGCGGCTCGAGAAAATGCAAACCGTATTGGACGCCGCCCGGCTTTCGGCCAGGCCCGTGCGCCGCACCGCCGCGGGCGTGGGAGCGCCTCTCCAGGAGACAGGCCGCCGGCCGGCGTAACGATCTTATGTGGCAAACGGACTGGGCCGACAACACTTCTCCGATCGCGCGCAGCGCGCCGGAGAACGTCTCGCTCCTGGAGAGCGGGGCCGTGGAATCCGTGTACCTGCTGCACTGGCGGGAACACTGCCTGGAGTGCGCGCAGCCGGACTGCTACAAGGTGTGTCCCCTCTACGTCCAGAGGCGCGACCGCCGATGCGCGCGCTTCAAGAACGGCATCCGCCCGAATCCGCAGTACGCCGGACTGTACCCGTACGGCGCGGAGATCCACTATCGAAGATGGGGCGTTCTGGAATCGACTTTTGGCTTCGGCGCGGTGACGCCGAAGCAAGCGCGGCGCTTCGATAGCGCCGATCGCGCCCTTCTGAGATGCACCGGAATGGTTTCGTCGCTCCTGCGCCGCATCAGCCCTAACTACCGATTGAGCCGCGCTTACGGGGTCCTGCGCGAGCAATTCCTCGCCGCCACCACGCGCCGTCGGCGAGTCGCTTTCGACGAGTTTGCGATCGAAGTGTGGAATCTGCAGCCGGAGCCGGTTCGCCTGGTGATTGAGTGCCAGCAGGACGGGCCGAAGTTCCGGGCATCCGTTCTCTTGGAACCGGGCAGAACCATGCACCGCATCCCGGTGGAGTCGATGCACATCGACCTCTACGGGCGGCCGGGCGTGCTGCGCGTGTATCCGGAGAACGACGCCTTGGCGCACGTGGTCTTCACGTGGCTGGATTTCGTACGCTACGCGGGCGTCCGCCAGCGCGGCCCGGTGCCGAGCGCCCAGCCGGCTCATCCCGCGCCGAAAGTGAAATGCGTGGTTTGGGACTTGGACAACACCGTCTGGGACGGGGTCCTGGGCGAGCAGGAGCCGGAGCGGATCGCGTTGCGTCCCGGAGTGCGCGAAACCATGCTGGCGCTGGACGCCCGGGGCATCCTGCAGAGCGTCGCCAGCAAGAACGATCACGACGACGCCTGGCGGGTTCTCGAGCGCCTGGGCGTTTCCGATCTCTTTCTTTACCCGGCCATCAACTGGCAGCCCAAGAGCGCGAACATCCGGCGGATCGTACAGGAACTGAACCTGGGAGCGGATGCCTTCGCGCTAGTGGACGATTCCGCGTTCGAGCGGGCGGAGGTCGCCAGCCAGTTGCCGCAGATGCGGGTCTACTCCGATACGGATGTCGCCGGGCTGCTCCAGAGGCCGGAGTTCGATGTGGCCGTGACCGAGGAAAGCCGGCAACGGCGCTCGTTCTACGTGGCGGAGTCGGGCCGGAAACAGGCTGCCGCGGGCTACCAGGGCGATTACGAAGCGTTTCTCCGGAGCTGCCACATGGAGGCGCGGCTGTTCGCGCCGTCCCAGGCCGCCCACGTCGAACGCAGTCTCGAAGTGCTTCAGCGCACCAATCAGTTAAACCTCACGACGCACCGCTACACCCGCGAGGAGTTCGACCGGCTGCTGCGCGATGGAAATGCAATTTGCATCTGCACCTCGTGCCGCGACCGGTTCGGGGAATATGGCCTGGTGGGCTTCGCTTCGCTGAAGCGTCAAAACGACCGGCTCGATCTGGTGGATTTCGTGATGTCTTGCCGGGTGGCGCAGAAGAAGGTCGAGAACGCGTGGTTCGGCTGGCTGGTCCGGGAGGCGCGGGCCGCCGGATACGGGAAGATTGGCGCGCGCTACGTGAAGACCGCCCGGAATCGGGTCATGCTGGATGCCTTTCTGGAGGTTGGATTCGTCGAGATCGAAAACCACGACCAGTATTCGTTGCTGGAACTCGACTGCGCCGCCACGCCACCGCTGGCGGGGCTGGTCGCGGTCGATGCCGGAGCGCTGAGGGGCGCTTTGCCGGCGGGAGTGATGACGCGAGGATGAGCCATCTATGAAGATACTCGAAGTTCTCGGCGGAGGCGCCTGGGGCGGCGGCTCGGTAGTAGTAATGTCGATCACGCGCGGCCTGATGGCGCGCGGGGACCAGGTTTGGGTGGCCTGCAGCGACGGAGAGAACGCGCGGCGGTTCGAGGAAGCCGGCGCGAAAGTGGTGCGCCTTCCGCTGTGGTTCCGCCCCATCAGCCCGCTGGACGCCGTCCCGTTCCTGTACCTGGCCGGCCTGTGCCTCAAGGAGCGGTTCGACCTGGTCACCACGCACACTTCCAAAGGCGGTTTTCTGGGCCGGCTGGCGGCGCGGCTGGCGGGTGTGCCGCACATCGTGCATCACGCGCATGGATTTGCGTTCAACAAGGTGCTGAGCCCGCTGACGCACAAGTTCTTCGTGAAATTGGAACGGCTGGCCGCGCGGGCGGGGGACTACATCATATCGGTCAACGACCAGCAGCGGACGATGGCCGTCCAATTAGGCGTGGTGGAACCGGCGCGGACCTGCACGGTGCACAACGGGATCGATCTGCGCCCCTACAAGACCGTGGACCGGCTGGGTGCGCGGCGGCAACTGGGATTCCAGGATTCGGAGTTGCTGATCGGGGCGATCGGCCGCCTGGCGCCGCAAAAGGGCTTTGTGCATCTGATTCGCGCCATGCCGCAAGTGCTGGCGGCGGTTCCCAACGCGCGCCTGGTGCTGGCCGGCGATGGCCCCCTCGAGCGCGAGCTGAAAGACGAGGCCGTGGAATGCGGGGTCGCGGAGCGCGTGCAGTTCCTGGGCTTCCGGCGGGACATTCTGGAGTTGCTGACGGCTTTCGACATTTTTGCGCTGCCGTCGCTGTGGGAGGGCCTCTCGATTTCCCTGATCGAGGCGCTGGCCGCGGGCAAACCGATCGTGGCCACCGACATCGACGGAAACCGGGAGGTGATCGACAACCTCGAAACCGGACTGCTGGTTCCACCCGCCGATGCCGGCGCGTTCGCCGCGGCGCTGCTGAGGCTGCTTACGGATCGGTCGTTAGCGGAAAGGCTGGCCGTCAATGCGCGGCTTTCCGCGGAGAGCCGCTTCTCGATGGAGCGCATGGTGGAACAGAATCTGGCGGTGTACAACCGGGTGGCGGCCGGCGAGCGCGCGGGGAAGCAGCGCGCCTCGGGGCCGAGTTACGTGAAATCCGAGCTGTGAGTTGCGGGCAAGTCGACAGAGGAGACCTCGGTGAGCGACAGTGAGCTGGCAGGGTGCAAGGGCAGGAATCTGGCGCGCTTTTTCCAATTGAGAGGATGGAGCGTGGCCGCGGTGGGCCGAACGTGCTGGGTGTCTTCGGGAACCCGGGCGCGCTGGCTCATGAACGTCCCGGACCATGTTTTCCCGGAGGCGCAGCCGGAGGCGCTGGCCGCTCTGCTGCGCGCGGAGAACATGTTCGCGCTGCGCTACCCGTCGCGCGACGAGCCGGGGCTGCCGGCGGGATTGTACATCTGCCGGGACCGGAATTACTCGATCAAGAACGTGGCGCGCGGCTTCCGATCCGCCGTGAAGGGAGGCTTGGCGCGCTGCGAAGTGCGCCGCGTTTCGCCCGACGAGATGCTCTCGCAGGGCCTGGAGTGCAATCGGGAGACCATGCGGCGGCAGGGAAGGTACAATCCCGAATTCGGCGATGCCAGGCGCTGGGCAGTGTTCGTGGAAGCGGCGTCGCAAGTTCCGGCCATCGAGGTGACGGGAGCGTTTGTCGACGGCCAGCTCGCCGCTTACCAGCTCGGCTGCCTGGACGATGGGTGCTGGAACATTGCGTACGCGTTCTCGAGGCGCCAGCTGCTGGAGCACCATCCGAATCACGCTCTGATGTACTCGACTCTCGAGAAGTCGCTGCACAAGCCGGAGGTGGAGGCGGTCTGCGCCGGGCCGAAAACCGTCCTGGTTCAGGACGGCCTGCACGACTTCAAAACGCGCATGGGATTCGAGGTCGAGCCGCACCAGGTGGTGGTGCGGTTCCATCCCCTGCTGGAGGGGCTGCTGGTGAGCTCGCTAGTGAGGAAGCCGATCGAAATGCTGCGCAAGGCGCGGCCGGAAACGCTGCTGCTGAAGCGGGTGCAGGCGTTTCTGGGAGCGGCGCGTTCGGCCCGCAACGGGGTAGCGGCGCCTGAATTGGCGATGGCTGGGAGGAACGGATGAACTGGATCATTGTGACGGGCGCCTATCCGCCCGATGAAATGGGTTTGGCGGACTACACGGTGCTGGTCTCCGAGGAACTGGCCGCGCGCGGCGACCGGGTGTGGATCTTCGCCGGAGCGGGGCCGGATACCGGCCGGAGCACTCCCGCCGGAGTCGCCCTGCGGCGGTTCCCGGCGCACTTCGGCTTGCGGGCGCTGGCACTGATGAGCCGGGAGCTTGGGAAAGTGCCCCAGCCACGGCAGATCCTGCTGCTCTATGTGCCGCAGGCCTTCGGGCCGCGCGCCTGGATGCAGAAGCGCAGGTTTCGCGGGGTGCCGCTGTCCCTCTGCCTGTGGCTACAAGTAATAGGCGAGCGGGTGTGGACCACGTTCTTCGAGGCGGCCGTCGTCCCGGGGCCCAATCCGTCGCGCTCGACGCAGGTGCTGGCGGCCGCGACGCGCTGGATGCTCAATCTGACGCTGCGCAAATCGAGCCGGGTTATGGTGGCCACGCCCGAGCTGGCCCACATCATCCGGGAAGTGACGGGCAGAGAGCCGGCGACGGAATGGCTGCCGGTCCCGAGCACCTTGCCGGTTCGGGTCGACAAAGCCCGCGTCGCCGAGCTGCGCCGGCGGCTGCTGGGCGAGGATGGCGAGACGCTGCTCGGGCATTTCAGCTCCTACCGGCCGGCCATGGCCGATCTGCTGTATCCCATGGTCGAGTCTCTGTTGCGGGATCAAGCCAAGCGGCGGCTGGTCCTGATCGGGCAGGGCAGCGAGGGTTTCGCCGCGCAGTGCCGCGCCGCCTGGCCGGAACTGGCGCCGCAACTTATTGCTACGGGCAACCTGCCGGCCCAACAGGCCGCGGAGCATCTGGCGGCGTGCGACGTGGTGGTGGAACCCTATCTGGACGGAGTGACCACGCAACGCACCTCGACCATGGGGCCTCTGGCGCTGGGCTGCCCGATCGTGACCAACGACGGTCCGTGGACCGAGCCGGTGTGGCGGGAGTCGGGAGCAGTCGCGCTGGCGGCCAGTCCCGACGCGGAGCTGCTCGCCGCGAAGGTGGAAGAGGTCTTGCGCACGCGGCCGGCTCTGGGAGAGCGAGCCGCGCTGCTCTATGCCCAGCGATTCTCTCTGGGAAAGCTCGTGAATACCCTGGCCAGCCCCGGCGAGAGCGCCGTCATTGCGGGGGACCAGCGACGGGAACCGGCAGCGGCTTGAGGCCCTGAATCTGGAGGCCCGCCGCGGTATCCAGGGCCACTCCCAACTGCTGGCGGACGCCTTCCAGCACATTCGGGTCGCGGGTCCAGTTGCTCCAACTGGCTCCGGCTTGCGCGGCCACCTGCAAAGCCCACGGACCCTGGCCGGCCTGCTCGAGCAGTGCCACGTATTCGTAATCCTGGACACCGTCGCGGAGCCATTTGAGCCGCATCGAAGGGGCCACGCCCGCGATGCCCACGCTGGCGCCCGGATAGACCAGCATCCCCTCGCCCGGATACTGCGTGTAGCCCGCCACGTTCACCACGTTCCAGGGGTCCTGCGACCACAGATCCACCCGCCAATACAGGAGACCGGTCAACCCCAGGCTCGCACTGATGAAGCCGGGTTGAATCCGGTAATCGATGGGGTCGAAGTCGATCTCCCACTTCGGCGAGTAGGAATCCTGCACCAGAGTGTTGTAGGACCAGGCTTGGTCGCCCTTGGCCTGCACCTTGAGCACGTTGGGCACATCCTGGTCGTAGGTCGCGGGCAACATCACCCAGATGTCCACCGCGGAACGCCCCGTCCCGGAGCCGTCGTCCATGAGGGCTGGAATCGGCGCCATGGTGACCAGGTTGTCTACGCCGGCGGCATGCAGATTGCGCGCCCATTGCTGCAAATCGGGGATGAGCGCGGTGCAATCACCGATCTCGTCGGCGGTGTAATTGAAAAGGAACAAGCCCGGAGCTTGAGCGGCTTGCGCTTGCCCAACAGCCACGGGCGATGGCGCCGGGCCCATACTGCAATTGGTCAGATCGGCTCCGCTCCAGAAGCCCAGGTCCGAGGAGGCCAGCCCGAACGAGTTGATCAGAGTCGCCTGCAGTGCCGGCGGCGCCCGGAGAGGATTCAATTTGTTGCGCAGCAGTTCCTCGATGATCAGGGTGTCGGGCGAACTCCAGATCAGGAAGGCGGACTTCATGGAGGGCTTCACCGGCAACGCGAAGTTCCACACCTTGAGAAGGACCTGCCCGGAGGAACGTCCCTGATCGCAGGTCACCGTGTAACTGCCCTGGTACAGGCCGCGCCCGGCAGTGAGTGGAACATAAACGTCGACCCAAATGACCTGGTTCTGGCCGGGACTCACGCTGAACGGGGCCGCGACCAGGGAAGCGCCGCTCAAGGGCTGTCCGGTATCGGGATCCACGAAGGGAATCAGCCCGTCCGGATAGGTGCCCGGGCCGGCCGGTTGATTGGCCCCGCCCCTGTTCAAACTGCCGGTTGTCACCTGAACGTACTGTTCCCGGTATAGCGTGAGATTGGAGCTCGGAATGACCTGGTTCCCAACTCCCGTCAGATCCGTCACCGAGACGTTGACGTTGGTTAGTTGGCTGGCCGCCGGTGCCTGGATGGCGATCTGAAACGATTGGTACTCCCCGCGGGCGGCCTGCAACGAGGCATCCAGAATCGAGCCCGGCGGAGTTGCGGGCAAGACCCGCACCAAGCTCGGAACAACCCAAACGCTCAGGCCATCGCCGGCGGTGGTTGGACAAAGCGCCAAGAACCCTCCGACGATCCCAACTGTAAGAAATGCCCTCGAAAAAACGGCACGCATCCTGTCCAGCCCCTTGTACCTATTGTACCTCGGGAAGGCCCCGGAATGCGTGCCGGTTTTGTAACATCGCGGACCGGCCGAAGCGTTGACGCCCCGGCCGGTCCGCCCGGGCTCAGTTCGGAATGGTCCACGAGCCCATCTGGACAAAGCTGCCGATCGCGCCTGTCAGATCTTGCGCGCGGAGATAAACGTTCTTCAGGCCGGCGAAGGCGGTCTTGAAGGTCACAGTCAGCTTCAGGGTCACATTGGCTCCGGAGGTCACATTGGTTCCGGAGGTCACGTAGGTGGCCGTGCTGGCCTGGATGGAGCACTGGGAGTTCTGGAGCGTCACAGCCGACCCCAGGGTCGCATAGCTCCAGGATCCCGCATTGTCGGCAGCCAGGGAGAGGGAGTTGCCAGAGGGGCTGTAGTTGAACCAGCACGCGGACTGCCCACTAGCGGCCGTGTTGATTAGCACGTTGGCATTCTCCAGGCCTTTCGGGACCGAATAGGTGAAGGCGAAAATCTGGACGAGTCCGGAACCCGAGGAGGGTGTGACGGACACTGGAATGGGAGACGGATTGACCGGCGCTGGCGCTGCTGTGGTGAACGACCAGGTGGCCGACGACGTGGAACCGGCCGCGTTCACGGCCACCACGCGCCAGTAGTATGTCGCGCTGCCGCTGAGCGTCCCCGGGCTGTAACTCGTGCCCGTGGTATTGCCCACCTGGCTGCAGGATGCGGTGGTTCCGAAGTACACATTATAGGATGTCGCGCTGCTCGCGGCGGACCATGTGAGCGCCGGCGTCGGGGACACTCCCGTGGCGCCGTTTGTTGGAGACAGATTCGCCGGCGTTCCCGGAACCGCTAACTGCGTCGTGAACGACCAGGTGGCCGACGACGTGGAGCCGGCAGCGTTCACGGCCACCACGCGCCAGTAGTAAATCGTGTTGGCGCTGAGCGTCCCCGGACTGTAACTCGTGCCCGCGGTATTGCCCACCTGGCTGCAGGATGCGGTGGTTCCGAAGTACACATTATAGGATGTCGCGCCGCTCGCGGCGGACCATGTGAGCGCCGGCGTCGGCGACACCCCGGTAGCGCCGTTTGCGGGAGATGGACTCGCCGGCGTTCCCGGGACCGCCAACTGCGTCGTGAACGACCAGGTGGCCGACGAGGTGGAACCGGCCGCGTTGACGGCCACCACGCGCCAGTAGTAAACAGTGTTCGCGCTGAGCGTCCCCGGGCTGTAACTCGTACCCGTGATGCTGCCTGCCGAGCCGGGAGTTGTGGTGGTTCCGAAATAGACGTTATAGGATGTTGCACCGCTCGCGGCGGACCATGTAAGTGCCGGCGTCAGCGACACTCCCGTGGCGCCGCTTGCGGGAGACGGATTGGCCGGGGTCCCCGGGACTGGCAACAGTGTGGTGAACGACCAAGTCGCGGACGATGTGGAACCGGAGGAGTTCACGGCCACCACGTACCAGTAGTATATGGTGTTAGCGCTGAGCGTCCCCGGGCTGTAACTTGTGCCCGTGGTACTGCCGGCCAAGCCGGGAGTTGTAGTGGTCCCGAAGTACACGTTATAGCTGGTCGCTCCGCTGGCCGCAGTCCAGGAGAGCGTGGGCGCGAAAGTCACGCCTGTGGCGCCGGTAGCGGGCGCCGGATTCGAGGGCGCGCCAGGGGCGGCACCGCCTCCTCCAAGCTGGTCTAACTTCTCTCCGAGTTGCAACCGAGCATTCTCGAGAACGTTGATGTCCCGGGTCCAGGAGGTCCAGTTGGCGCCGACGCTGTTGGCCACCGATAACGCCCAGGCGCCTTGGCCGGCGGTTTTGAGCAAGGCAATGTACTCGTAATCGTTCACCCCGTCGCGGAGCCACTTCAATCGCATCGACGGCGCCACGCCCGCGATTCCGACCGTGGAGCCCGGATATACCAGAATTGCCTCGCCCGGATAGTTCGAAAAGCCGGGAGCGTAGGGGCTGGTCCACGGACTGCTGGGCCAATCGTCGACCCGCCAGTAGAGCAAACCCGACAGCCCCAAGCTCTGATTGATAAAGCCAGGCTGGATTCTGAAGTTGATCGGCGCGAAATCGATCATCCATTTCGGCGAGTAAGCGTCCTGCACCAGGCAGTTGTAGGACCAGGCTTGGTCGCCCTTCGCCAGGACGTAGTTTACGTTGCTGACGTCTCCGTCGTAGGTCACCGGCAGCATGACCCAAATATCCACCGCCGATCGTCCGCTGCTCGAGCCGTCGGAATACAGTTGAGGAACCGGCGCCATGGTCACCAGGTTATCGATTCCGGCCTGGTGCATGTTGTACGCCCACTGCTGCATGGTTGTGTAAAGGTTAGTGCACGCGTTGATCTCGTCGGCCGTATAGTTGTAGAGAAACAAGCCCGGCTGCTGCGCCGCGGCCGCGGCTTGGAACTGGCTCACCGAAGGCGCTGCCGACATGGTGCAATTGCCGATATCGGCGCCGCTCCAGAAACCCGTCTCTTGCGAGGTCAGCCCATAGTTGTTCATCATCGAGACCTGGCTGGCGGCAGGGGTTCGTTCGGGGTTGATCCGGTTACGGAGCAGTTCTTCGATCGCGGCATCGCTGCTCGCGGTCCAGTAGAGGAAACTGGACTTCATGGTCGGCTTGAGCGGCAGGGTGAAGTTCCACACCGTCAGGCCGATCGTTCCCGTCGCGCTTCCCTGGGTGCTAGTGACCGTGAACGTGCCGGTGTAGTTACCCGCGGCGGCCGTGGCCGGAACGTTGACGTCCACCCAAATAGGCTGGTTCTGCGAGGCACTCACGCTGAAGGGCACAGCCTCCAGCGACGCGCCGGTAATGGGCTGTCCGGTTCCAGGGTCGGTGAATGGGATCAGGCCGTCTGCGTACCAGCCCGGCGGGAGCGGCTGGTTGGAGCCGCCCCAATTCGGGCTGCTGACCGTGACGTCCATGTACTGCTCGCGGAACAGAGCCAGATCGGTGTGCGGGATCGTTTGCCCGCCCGGACCCGTCAGATCCGATACGCTGACATTCACGTTGGTGAGGCCGGCTCCAGCGGCGCTCACGACGATTTGAAACGACACGGATTGCCTCTTCGCCGCGTAGATCTGCGCCAGCGTCGAGTTGCCCGGGGCATCGGTTTGCCCGACTCGCTGGAGGCTGGGCGCCACCCAGACCACCGGCCCACTCTGCGCACAGGCGAACGGCGAGAGGAAGAGAAATACGGAGGCCACCAGGATGGCCGTTAGGCCGCTCCAGGTGCTCGTGAAGCGAAGGTACTGCGCTAAGTGAGGATTGCCCACTCGGAGATGTTGGTTCATTTGTTCAGACATTAGCATTGTAAACTCCGTATCCTTACTTCAACAGCCGTCTCCCATGCCGTACCCAGTTACAGAGCTACCGAAGCCAGCCGGGATCTCCGCCGCCGAATTCCGCGAGGGACAAACGGAGCGGGAGAACTGACAAAGGGGCGTGGGATACACAACCTAGAGAGCCCTGAGCCCGTTTCCGTGCGCTATGACGGTGCAACATGAAGAAAGCTACTCCAGTATCTTGCCGTAAGGATCGCCGAATCGATTCAGTCTAAGCCGGCTAGTCGGAAAGATCAATAGGTGAAAGCGATATGGAATACCTATGAACCTCGTGCATGCCCGGAGATGCGGCGCATTCACGACGATTCCGGCCCCCCGCAACGGAGGGTACGTTCGACTTCCGACCTTCGGCTCCTGTTGTCGCAAGGCGCGAGTAATGCAGTTGACTGGCCAACACTCGAAGGCGGGTTAGAATTGCGGGAAACAAGGCATCGTCCGCCGCCTGGGAACACGCGTGTATGTCGTTCTTACACTCGCGAACGTAAGCCTTACACGGGCCGGTTTTTGCGGCTCCCACCGGTGGGGGAGCAAGAGGTTTGAACCAGTGCGGGGGGTCTCTGCCCCCCGTCCGTCACTTGTTAAATCTGCGCGCCATCGCCCCGCACCTGCCCCGCAGCGCTCATCGCGGCGGAAGCATCCCGCGCCGCGACTGCCGGACAAGACCCTGTTGGCGGGGCCCACCCCGTCAGACAGAAGGTGGGAAGCGGAGAAGCCAATGAAGCGCCTCGGCGCGGCGGTGGCACAGTGCCAGAACGCCACAACGCCCTTTCATGCTGCTCTGCTCGTTCCCCGGGGAACATGCGGGCGAAGGTTATGGGGTTTTAATCTTCAGTCCAAGAGCCGGGCGGCTGTTTTACGAGTTGAAGCTTGTTGAACAGTCGGACCGTAGCCAAGCGGCCAACCTGTTCATCGGGCGCTTACGGATCAGGTCAGTTAGTAAGTGTGCCGCTAAACTCGCAGCTTCTGCGGCGCCGATGTAATGGTGGGTCTTGAACCCGCTCGGCATCCGCCCGGGCTTTCAGGCTCCTCCGAGGGGCAAGTCGGCCCGGAGCCGCGAAGCGGCGTCGGGCAAAGCCGGGCGCGGTTTTCTGGAACGCTCAAGACCCGAATCCCGTATCTGTGTTATCGTGTTTCCACGAAGACGGAGCCGACTTATGTCCGAGAACCAATGGAATCGACGGCAAATCATACAGTCCGCGCTGGCCTTAGTGCCCGGGGCGGGCCTGGATTGGAACTCCCTTCCCACGGCGCAGGGCGGTCCCTCCGGCGCCAACCAGTTTGACGCGCTGGTCGTCGGAGCCGGCCTGGGCGGGCTGAGCTGCGCGGCGGCCTTTGCGCGGCAAGGATTCAAGCCGCTCATCCTCGAAAAGCACGACAAACCCGGCGGCTACGCCACCACATTCCGACGGCCGGGCGGCTTCGTGTTCGATGTCTCGCTGCACTCGACCACGGTCGGAGAGCGTGGCGGCATCCGCAACCTCATCCCCGGCTTCCCCGAGATCGCGGACGTGGAATTCGTCCCCCACCGCACGCTTTATCGCGCCATCTTTCCCGATTACGATATCCGCGTTCCGCCCCGGGACCTCCCCGGCTACATCAAGACGCTGGCCGGCCTGTTCCCCGCGGAGGAGTCCGGCATCCGGGCGCTTTTCGACGACATGCAGGGCGTGGCCGACGACATCGACAGATTCTCGAGCGCGGGCGGTAAGGTCGACATGGCCCGCTTCCCGGCGGAGTATCCCCACCTGCTCCGCGCCTCGAGCTCGACCTGGGGCGCCATGCTGGGCGCACGTATCAAGGACGCCCGCCTGAAGGGGATTGTCTCGGCGCTGTGGGGATACTACGGCCTGCCACCCTCGAAACTCGCCAGCTTCTACTACGCACTGCCCACCATCGGTTATCTCACCCAAGGCGGCTATTACCCCAAGGGCAAATCCCAGAAGATCAGCGACGCGCTGGCCGCTTTCATCACGGCCCGGGGTGGCAAACTGCTGCTTAACACGGAAGTGGTGAAGATCCTCACTCGCGACGGCACGGCCTACGGCGTAAGAACCGCGGACGGCCAGGAGTATACCGGCCGGGCCGTCATCGCCAACTCCAATCCTTACGACCTGTTCCACTCCCTGCTCGACGAGGATGCGCGGTCCAAAACTTATCAGGAGCGGATGGCTCGCTGGAGCGTCAGCCTGTCGTGCTTCCAGGTCTTCCTGGGCCTCAAGAAGGATCTGGTAGGCGCGCTTGGCATTCCGGATACCGAGGTTTTCTGGAGCACCGGGTACGATGCCGAAGCCGGTTACCAGGCCGCACTTAGTGGCGACCTGACCAATCCCAGCCTGGGCATCGCGCTTTACGACAACCTGTACCCGGGTTACTCCCCCAAAGGCAAGAACACCATCAACCTCCTCACCCTCCAGGGCTACGACCACTGGAAGCCGTACGAAGCCGATTACCGGCAGGGCCGCAAGGAGACCTACCGGGCCGAGAAAGAGCGCATCGCGAATCTCCTGATACAGCAGGCGGAAAGGGCTCTATTGCCGGGCTTGGCGAAGGCCATCGAGGTCAAGGAAATCGGCACGCCGCTCACCAATGTCCGTTATACGGCCAATTATCGCGGCGCCATCTATGGCTGGGACCAGACGCTGGACAACTCGGGCATGCGGCGCGCCGGTTTCTCTACTCCCATCCGCGACCTGTATCTGGCGGGCGCCTGGACCAGGCCCGGAGGCGGCTACAGCGCGGTGCTCATGAGCGGCCTACAGTGCTTCGCCGAGATCACGCGCAACTGGGCCTAACCAATGCGGCCACAACGCACCACCGCCATTCATGTCACCCTGGTGCTCGTGGGCAGCGGCTTGGTCTTCTGGAGTTTCCGCGGCGTTCCCTGGACTGCGTCCCGCCTGATTGGATTGGCCCTCGCGATTGCCTCCTTCGGGCTGTGGTTCGCGGCGCGCATCCAACTGGGCCGGTCCTTCGCCGTGCGTGCTCAGGCCAAGGAACTGGTCACCCACGGCCTGTACTCGAAGATCCGCAACCCGATCTATCTGTTCGGCTCCCTCTTCCTGGCCGGGATGTGCCTGCTGCTCGACAAGCCAATAGCACTGCTGCTTCTGCTGGTGTTGGCGCCGCTGCAGGCCATGCGCGCGCGAAAGGAAGCGCGGGTGCTCGAGGAGAAGTTCGGCGACGCCTATCGCCAATACCGCGCCCAGACCTGGTTCTGACTAGCATCCGCCACCGCCGGTTTCGTGTCGATATCATGGGGTTGTGGTATCTTGGACATTCGCCACGCTGATTGGCGCCTTGCTCGCCGCTGCCATGGTTTACGGCCAGGTTCCGGTGACCGCGGAGGCGGCGCCATCGGCTGAACGGCTCTTCCAGCCGAGTCCGGAGGAGAAACCGCTGGCGTGCGAAGTTCGCCCGCTCGCCCCTGAGTTAAGCTACCGCCTGGTCTATCGTGCCGGATACTTGGCCACTGTGCCGATGGGCCAGTTCACGGCCTCCCAGCGTGGCCTGGCTGCTCTGATCCGTGTCACGCCCCAGCGCGCCGGCGCCCGGCCTCTGTTGTTGAAGGATTTCGCGAAGTTCCCCGAAAGGTCCGGCGAACAGGGCCGGGACACCTCGAAGTTCGAAGCGCAGATCCCGGGCGGCTTTCTCCTCGGGGAAGGCCAGTACCACGCCGAACTGGTGTTGGCCGACGACCAGCACCGTGTCTGCCGCAAGAGCTGGGACCTCGAACTGAAACCGCACAAGGCTGTGAATGCGGTGCTTTCTCCCGGCCAATTGCTGGCCTTCTCGCAGATCGAGTGGCCGCACCTGGGCGCGCGGGCCGGCAGCTTGACCGTTTTGTTGAACGCAGGTAAGCCAACGGAGAACCGGGTGCTGCTCGAATCCCTCGCCGGCATCCTCGAGCAGATGGCATTCGGCCACGTCCGAGTGGTCGCATTCAGTTTGGATCAGCGCAAGGAGTTGCTTCGCCAGGAGGTGGCCGGCGCGGAGGACCTTCGGCGGGTCGAGGAAGCGCTCGACGGCTTCAATGCCGCCACCGTCTCCTACGATGTCCTGCGAGATCCCGCCGGGCTCGGGAAGTTCGTTGCACGATTGCTGGCTCAGGAGGAGGCGCCCGCGCCCGGCCACGCGGTGCTCTTCCTCGGCTATCCGGCGCTCGACGATTCCCACGTCCCGGCGCCGGAGGCCTGCACGGACGGCTCGCACAAGGCCCTGTATGCCTACTTCGACTTCGTGCCGCCGCCGACGCCAGTGCGCCGGGAGCGGCCGCCCGAGGCCTCGATGCGGCGCCATCGGGGCGGCTGGGCCGAGCCTGTTCCGGTGACGCGCCTGATGCCGGACGCCATCTCGCGAATCACCCATGCGTGTTCCGGCAAGGTTTACCACATCGGCTCCCCCAACGATCTGGCCACCGCGCTCCAGGAGACGGATCAACTGCTGCCCGGCCGCTGAGCGGCGAACCGCGCGGTGCGGCAGAGGGTTGCGTGTATACTGGCGGGAGGCCGGCTGGCAGGAAACCGGCCTTCGCGATGAACCGCCCCGCGTTCTACCTCTTTCCCACGCTGGCGCTCCTGGTCCATCCCGGCGCCTATTCGGCCGATGGATCGGCCTTTCGATGTTCCGCGGCGCGCGAGAGCCCCAAGGAAGAGCAAGCGCTTCTCAGCCGCGCTCCTCACGGCGCCAGGCGGATCACCAAGCGTTTGATCGAGGTCGGCTGGGCCGGCGGCAAGCGGATCTTCACCGACGAACCGCCCTACGATGAATCGCTGGCGGGCGTTCGCTGGGTTTACTGCGGGTATGACCCGAAGCTAAAGTTGCACCTTCTTTACAAGGATGATGAAACCGTCGGTACTGGCGTCCTGTTGGACGATGCGACGGGCTCGCTGCTGCCCGGCGGCCAGGAAGTGCTGTTCTCTCCGGACCAGCGTTACTACCTGGCCTATGAAATGGAAGATGGAGATACAACGGAGATACTCACGCTGTATCGGCGCAGTGGAGGAACTCTCTGGACGGGACACAATGGTTTCACCAAGCCGGAGACTGGCGAAATCCTCGCGGAATTCAAGGATCTTCACTGGACCAGCCAGAACACGGTGCAAGCCCTCGCCGTGCCCGCCGATGGGACCAAACCCGTCACGGTTACCCTCGCGCCAGGCCTCAACGGCAAATGGGAATGGCTTCCCCGGCTCTTGAAGTAGCGCCCGTTTCTCAAATCCAGCGCCTTGAGGTATGATCGCAGTGGAGGACATGTGAATCTCCGTGCTCCCATGCTGCCGACTGTGGTGCTGTACAGCCTTGTCTGTTGCGCCGCCATGGCTCAGGAGCGCGTGCCCTGCGCCGATGATGTACGCCGCGTTGCCGGTCTGGAGGGAGAGCCACAGAGAACGGCGCTTCGCGAGATTATCGCGGGCTACCAATCCACAGATGAAGTTCCGAACGCAATCTTTTACTACGAAGCACGGCTTCGCGATCCCTTGCGCGCTTTGCTTCGCGATCCGAAGGTTGGGGAATCCGCGCGAGGACTTCTCGCGCTGATCGGCGTCTCCGAGGACCTCCAACTGGTTGTCCAACTCGCGCCGCCTCCCAGAGACGGGCCGTTCGATAATCGATGGGCCTATGAGGTAGCTTGCGCGCTCCTGGAACCAGGCTCGGAGCGGGAGTGGGCGTTCCTGCGCAAGGCAGCGCTAAACGAGTTCGATGACCGCTGGGTGGACGCCGGAGCCATTCAGACTCTAAAACTGATCGCCTCGCCACGGAGCCAGAAGATCCTCGAGGAAGCCCGCACTGGCAACGCGGAGCGCGCGAAGTCCATTGCCAGGGCGCTGGACTACATCCACTCCAATCCGCCACCGCTCGCGGACGAGAACTTGGAGACGCTGGCCAAACGCCTCGCTGGTGCGATGAGATTCGGGAAATGGGAGGGAAACGGAACGCCCCGTTACAATCAGAGGAGGGACAAGGCGCTCGTGGATTGCCGGTATTCCACTGGTGAAGACTGGCTGACCTTTACCGCGACTTTCCACCTGGTAAACGGCATCTGGAGACTCCGCGGGCTTCGGGAAACCCTCCAGCAGCTCGCAGTGCCCGTACCGGCGAAGTGACTCCCGTGCGATGGGGGCGGGCCGCTCGCCCTTCCGATAAACTGTAGGTGTGCGCTTCCTATGCGGTCTCCTGCTGGCGGGTATTCTGCCGGCCCAGGTCCATTGCAGAACGGGCTAGAACCGCTGCTGATACCGGCTGGCGATCCGCGATAAGGCGGCAGCATAATCGAGCCGGGTTGCGTTGTAATCCACCCACTCAAATGGAAACGGCGCGGCATTGGTGGCCCTGTAGCGGAGAACGAGAAACTCATCGAAAGCGGGTTGTGCCTGCTCCCGCAATCGGCGTTCCGCCTCCGGCGCCTCCTGGATCGGGTGCGGGAAACCGCCCCTGCCGGTCGTGGGGAACGGCCGATCGCCCTCATAGCCGATCACACTTTCGGCGTGATTAACTCCGACAACAGCTACACAGATCGGGCTGCCCCCACCGCGCCGGAACTGGGCGACCTGATTGCGGAGATCGTTGATCACCCGGTCTATCTGTTTAATCATCGCCTTCGCGAGAATCTTAACCTCAACGCCTATCTCGACGGTTGCGATGGGACCTCTGGCCACCGAATAGCCAGGTTCGATGATTGGAGTCTCCCCGGGAATGATCTCTCCAAACGTGGCATCACCGCGCCGTGCCCGGACACCTCTACGCCGGTTCTGGACATTCAGCACACGGTCCCGGCGGTTCAGCACCGCCTCAGCGTACCGCTGTGAGCGATTTACCGTGAGCAGATCCTCGTACAGATGGATGGCGACGAAATCGCCTTGATTCGATGCCCGATGCCGGTAGACTCGTCCTTCAAACAGCCGTCTGAATTCTACGAGCAGGCGAAATTCCGGTGGAACCTGGGGTGGCGTCAATCCACATGTACCTCAGCCGCTATCGCGCCAACCGTGCGCACTTGCCGCGCGGCCTTCTGCAACCGCTTTGCGGCGTGCTGCACGTAGGTAGATTCGATTTCATTGCCTATCGAATTCCTGCCTGACATGATAGCAGCTAAGGACGTGGAACCTGTACCGGAAAATGGATCCAGGACGGTATCGCCACCAAACGAAAAGAGCCGGATAAGGCGCTCGGCTACTTCAATCGGATATGGAGCCGGGTGCCCGTCGCGGGTGGAGGCTCCGCGCAAGTCCGTCCAGATGGACCTCTGCCACGAGCGCATCTCGTCCCGCGTCAGCATCGACAGCGCCTTCTGAAGCATCGGAGTGGTCCGGTACTCACCACCCTTGCGGAGAAACAGAATGTACTCGATGTCGTTCTTTATGACCGCGCCGGGCTGGTACGGCTTGCCGTAGAATCCCGCACCGTTGCCCTCGGCCTCGGTCACGCCATTTGCGATCTTGTGCCAGAAGATCGGCGTGAGGCAGTCCAGGCCAAGCTCCCGGGCCCGCACCTGGATATCGGAGTGCAAAGGCATGACCCGGTGTCTCCCATCGAACTTGCGCGGAATGCAGACGTCGCCGACGACGCAGCAGACCCGGCCGCCTCCCACCAGGACGCGAGCGCATTCCTTCCAGACCCTATCGAGTTCATCGAGGAAGCGGGTGTAGTCCGCAATGTGCCCCAACTGCCCGGCGTGTTGGGGATACTCCTTCAAAGTCCAGTACGGCGGCGACGTAACCACCAGGTGAACCGATGAGCCCGGAATCCAGGAGAGGTCGCGCGCATCGCCTTGGTGGAGCCGATGCACGGTCTTGTCGTACGGCGCGGGCCACGGGTGCTGACGGAAGTAGGTGTTGGCCGTGAGAAGGGCCTGCATTCCCTCCGGTGTGTTGTCTTCGGAGGGGAGCGCAACGGGACAATTGCCGTCCTCCGAGAAAAGCGGGGCCGTACCGTTCGCGCCGTTCTTTCGAACACGCGGGCGCCCGCCCTCCCGAAACAAAACGTGAGCGCTCTGTTGTTTGCTCAAAGCCCTAAACCTATATAGTACCGGACGCCGCTCTTCGCGCGCCGGGTTTTCTTCAGGGGAGGTTAGTTCAAGCATAGCGCGGCGCGGTCACGCCTGCTGGATTCATCGGCATGGCCGCCTGAAACCGATAGGGCCGTCAGCCGGCACGAGGTCTGGGATTGCTCCGCGGCCGCTCGCCCTTCCGATAGACTGTAGGTGTGCGCTTCCTCTGCGGTCTTCTGCTGGCGGGAATCCTGCCGGCGCAGGTGCGGGTTTTCCCGCTTCAGGATGTCCGGCCCGGGATGAAGGGCGTCGGGAAGACGGTGTTCTCGGGCGACCGGATCGAGGAATTCCAGGTCGAGATTCTGGGGGTGCTGGATAACATTGGGCCGAAACAGTCTATCATTCTGGCGCGGATCTCCGGCGGCCCGCTGGCCAAAACGGGCGTGCTGCAAGGGATGAGCGGCAGCCCGGTCTATATCGGCGACCGGCTGGTGGGCGCCCTGGCCATGGCCTTCGCTTTCTCAAAGGAACCGATCGCCGGCATACAGCCGATCGAACAGATGCTGCGAGTGCGCGAGCCCGGCCCGCCGGCGCTGCATCAGGCCCGCGGCGGGCTTTGGGACGGCCAGCTCGCCAGCGTGCTGCCTCCCCGCGAGGACGTGCTGGAGTGGGGGGGGACGAGAATGCTGGACATCGCCACCCCGGTTTCCTTCGGCGGGTTTACTCGCAACACCATCGAGCATTTCGCGCCGCAACTCCGCTCGCTCGGCCTGGAGCCTTGCCAGGGAATGAGTGGCGGCAGCCGGCTGGGCACGGCGCTGGGCGATCCCGCGGCCCTGCATCCCGGCTCGATGATCAGCGTGCAGCTCCTTTCCGGCGACCTGAGCATCGGCGCGGACGGCACCGTCACCGCGATCGACGGCTCGCGCGTGTACGCCTTCGGCCACCGCTTCCTGGCCATCGGCGCGACCGAGCTGCCGTTCGCCCGCGCCGAGGTGCTCACGCTGCTGCCCAACCTCTCGACGTCGTTTAAGATCTCCGCCGCACGGGAATGGATGGGCGTTATCGACGAGGACCGCAGCACCGCCATCGCGGGCCAGCTCGGCCGGCGCGCCGCTACCATCCCGGTCGAGATCTCGGTGCGCCAGCGCGGTTCCACCGCCGCCTCGGAAACTCCCGTCTCCTACCAGATGCGGATGGTGGACGACACCGTTCTCTCGCCCTTCCTCTTGCAGATGGCCGTTTTCTCGGCGATCGACGCCACCGAGCGCACGGTCGGCGACGCCAGCTTTTCGGTCGCTGGGCAGGTGGAGTTCTCAGGCGGCGCGCCCCCGCTCAAGCTGAACGATATGTACGCGGGCAACACGAACCTGGCCGCGCAGGCCTCGCTCCTGGCCGCCGTGCCGGTCGCCTGCGTCATGCAGAGCGGATTCGAGGCGCTCAAGATCAAGCGCGTGTCGCTCGAGATCGGTTCGTTCCCGCGCAAGCGCGAATTGCAGATCGATCAGCTCTGGAGCTCGCGCCGCGAAGTGCGTCCCGGGGATAGCCTGGAGCTCACGGTGGTGCTGGCGGGCGACAACGGCGCGGAGGTGACCCGCAAGATCGCCTACCGCGTCCCCGTCGGCGCGCTCACCGGGCCTTTGCAGTTCACCGCGGCCGACTCCACCACCATCAACCTCACCGAATATCGCCAGTTGCTCACCACGCCTCCGAAATCGGTGGCGCAGTTGCTGACCTTCCTGAATTCGCTGCGCTCCAATACCAAGGCCTACCTGCGGGTGTGGCGCGCCGAGCCGGTCTACGAGGTGCAAGGCGAAAACCTGCCCGGCCCGCCGCCTTCCCTGGGCATGATCCTGGCGCGCTCGCAGCAATCGCTCACCGGCCTGCCCGCGCCGCCGAATTCCAAGCTGGCGGAGTTCGAAATCGGCGCCGGCGACATGGTGGTGAGCGGGTCCAAGACAATTCAAGTGGAAGTGAAAGAATGACCAAACGCCTCCTCGCGGCTTCCGTGTGCGTCCTGCTGAGTTCCACCGTCGTGCTTCGCGCCTCCAGCCCCACCGCCTGGGAGATGAACTCCTACAAGGATTTCCTGGCCGGCCGCCTGAGCGGGCTCTCGCTCACTCGCGACGGCCGGCTCATGCTGGCGCCCAAGACCGAGACCCTGTTCGCCTCGGAGCAGCCCATCGTGTGGAGCGTCGTGCAGGCCCCCGACGGCACGCTCTACGCGGCCACCGGCCATCGCGGCCGTGTATTCCGCATCGAGCCTTCCGGCAAATCGTCGCTGCTGTGGACCTCCGACCAGCCCGAGGTGTTCGCGCTGGCGCTGGACTCCAAGGGCGCGCTGTACGCGGGCACTTCGCCGGATGGCAAGATCTACCGCCTACAGAACGGCAAGGCCAGCGAGTACTTCGCTCCCGGCGCCAAGTACATTTGGGCGCTCGCGTTTGCGCCCGATGGCGCGCTGTTCGCTGGCACTGGCGATCAAGGCCGCATCTATCGCATCGCCTCCGCCGGGAAGGGAGAGCTGTACTACGACACCGGCCAGTCGCACGTCACCTGTCTGGCCTTCGATGGCCAGGGCCGCCTGCTGGCCGGCAGCGAACCCAACGGAATCCTGTATCGCGTCTCGGCGAAGGACCAGGCCTTTGTCCTGCTGGATTCGAGCCTGCCCGAAATCCGCAGCGTGGTGCCAGCCTCCGATGGCTCCGTCTACGCCGTGGGGCTGGGCGGAGGCATGGCGCGCCGCGCGCTGGGCGGCATCACCTCGACGCTGGGAGTTCCAGCCAGCGCCAGCGTCACCGCAACTTCGACTTCGATCACCGTGGAAGCGCAGGCCGGCCTCGATCTCAAGCCCAAGCCGGATGCGGCCAAGCCGACCCCTGCTCCGCCGCCCGCGCAGGTTGTGCAGGCCGCGCCCGCCGTCGACCTGAGCGGCGTCGACAAGTCCACCATCTATCGCATCGCGCAGGACAACACTGTCGAGAGCCTGTGGAGCTCCAAGGAAGAGAACGTCTACGACCTGCTGGTCGCGGGCGGGCAACTCACCTTTTCGACCGACGGCCAGGGGCGCATCTACCGCCTCACACCCGACCGCCAGGCCACGCTGCTGGTCCAGACCAACGAGGGCGAGGCCCTGCGCCTGCTGGCCACCCCCGACGGCGTGCTGGCCGCCACCGGCGACACGGGAAAACTATACCGGTTGGGAAGCCGGCCGGGCTCCAGCGGCAGCTACGAATCCCCCGTGCACGATGCCTCCACCGTAGCCCGCTGGGGACGGCTCACCTGGCGCGCCGAGTGTCCCGCGGGCAGCCGCCTGACCTTCCGCACGCGCTCCGGCAATTCCGCCCGGCCCGACAAGACCTGGAGCGACTGGAGCGAACCGCTCAGCGACGCAAGCGGTTCCCCGGTGCGCAGCCCTAACGCGCGTTTCATCCAGTGGAAAGCGGAGTTCGCCGGCAGCGCCATCCTGGACAGCGCAACGCTCGCCTATCTGCCGCAGAACACCCCGCCGGTGGTCAAGAGCGTGACCGTCGCGACGCAGCTTGTAGCTGCCGGCACCGCCCGGCCCGCCGCCCAGACGCAGTCCGCGACCGCTTACAGCATCACGGTCACCGATACCGGCGAGGCCGGAGCCACCACCTCCGCCGGTACGCCCACTCAGAATCTCGCCCGCGCCGGCGCCGTGCAGATCCAGGTCAGTTGGCAGGCCGAGGACCCGGACGGCGATCGGCTGGTTTATGCCCTGTACTTCCGGGGAGAGGACGAGCGCGAGTGGAAGCTCCTGAAAGCCAATCTCACGGAGACCACTTACACGCTGGACGGCGATTCGCTGGCCGATGGCCGCTACCTCTTCCGCGTGGTGGCTTCCGACAGTCCCGCCAATCCGCCCGGCACGGCGCGCGAAGCCGAGCTGGTGAGTTCGCCCACGCTCATCGATCAAACGCCGCCAGTGGTCACCTTCGGCGCGCCCCAGCGCTCGGGATCGCACCTGGAGGTCGAGGTCCAGGCCGTGGACGCCGCGAGCCCCATCCGCCGCGCCGAGTATTCCTTGGATGCCGCCCCCTGGGTTCCCATGGCGCCGCTCGATGGCATCCTCGATAGCCCGCGCGAGCGCTTCCTGCTGCGCCTCGAGAATGTGCCGCCCGGCGAGCACCTGCTGGTAGTCCGCGCTCTCGACGCCGCCAACAACGCCGGCCTGGCTAAAGTCGTGGTGCGGTGAGGTCGGCGAGACCAGCCGCCAACTGGCCGGAGCATTCAATGGCGCGCCGAAGACGCCGGTGAAGGCTACGCGACTTTCGGCGGGTGGTTGCCGGCCCCGCACGGCTCGCAGGCAGTTCCGCGAGATGCCGACTACACGGCCAGCGGATGGCAGGGCCTACGCAGCGGTGATACCCTCGTTGGAAAGGAGAGCACTATGAAACCTGCAAAGAAGCGCACGCAGAAGTCTCCCAAGAGCGCTACGGCGACCGGAAAGAAGCCCACGGGATTCACGGACGAGGAACTGGCCGCGATGAGGGAGCGCGTCCAGGAGCTGAAAGCGGCGGCGCGCCGCGGGCCGCGCGCCGGCGGGGCGGACGGGGAAGGCCTCGTGCTCGCGAAGATCGCCGCGCTACCGCAGCCGGATCGCGCCATGGCCGAGCGGCTCCATGCAATCGTCAAAGCCAACGCGCCAGCCCTCTCGCCGAAAACTTGGTACGGGATGCCCGCCTATGCCAAGGACGGCAATGTCGTCTGCTTTTTCCAAAGTGCACAGAAGTTCAAAACGAGATACGCTACGCTCGGCTTCAGCGATAAAGCGAACCTCGACGAAGGCCACATGTGGCCGACCGCCTTCGCGCTGAAGGAGCTGACCGCGGCCGAAGAGGCAAAGATCGGCGCACTCCTCAAGAAAGCGGTGAGCTGAGGATCGAGTGGCCGCTGGACGCCGCCTTGTGCCGGATCGTCGGTCGGGACGAGTCGTTCCCTGCATCGTAACGCCTGTTGCCGATATGCGGCAGGCCAACCGATAGACCTTCCCTGAAGCCGAACGGGCTAGGCTCCCGCTCGGCGAGCGGCTCGTCGCCACCTCGGAACCCACCCACCTCCCCGGAATCCCCTCACGGGGACGGCGGTATGATAACCTCGACTGAACGCCGATTCGCCGAGGAGGAAGCCGTGGAGCTTCGAGCCGTTCTGAGTTACCTGCGCGAAGGGATCTCGACCAAAGATGAGTTTCCCATCGCCTCTCTGGTCGAGCTGACACTGGGCCGCGATCCATCCTGCCAGATCCGTTGCGACGAGAGGGACGAATCCGCCAGCCGGCGCCATGCCCGGCTCAGCGTTGGCCGGCGCGATCCGCTGGAGATCGTTCTCACCGACCTTAACAGCCGCAACGGGACCTTCGTGAACGGCCAGCGGATACAGGGGTCGGTCAAGCTGAGCTCGGGCGACCGGATTCAGCTCGGCGCCGGTGGCCCGGTCTACCAATTCGAGATCGCGGGCCAGAGCGAAACCAAAGTGGTCACCCCGACGGCGCAGGTCATGGATGTCCCGGCGGCAACGGTGGTGGTCCCGGTTCCGCCTCCGCCGCCCCAAGCCGTGGCTCCGCAGCAGACCTTCGACGTTCCCGCGCCGCCCAGACCCGCCGCGCCGGCTGTCGGCTCGGCACTCTCGGCGCGCCGCACGCTGATGTACATCGGTTTGGGCCTGATGGCCCTTGGCGCAGCCGCTCTGGGAGCATACGCCCTGGTCCGCGGGCACGGTTCGCTCTCTTACAAGGTCTACCATCAGCGCACGGTGATGAGCGTCGCCTATAAGGCCTACGGCAACCCGGAAGCCGTCGGAGGCCGGTACTGGTTCGCACGCACGGTCCTGCAGAATACCGGCAAAGGCGTGGTGAAGAACGTTCACGTGTCCTATCAGATTCCGGGATTCATGACCTGGACCACCCCCGATGAGGCCCCGGAGGTCCTGCCCAACCAGACCGTGGTCTTCGTCTACTATCCGAAGTTCCCTTCCAAGCTGACCGAGTTGCGAAGCCGCACCCCGGCCGTTCTCGAAGTCAAGATCGAATACGACGACGGCACGGGACATCAAGAGCACATCGAGAAGCGGGAGTTCGAGTTCTTCGGCGTGAACGAGTTCGCTTACGGCAGCATGCCGGCGAGCGAGGTGGTCTCTCGGTCGGACGCCGAAAACAACAATCCGCTGCTGGCCGCCTACGTCACCGACGAAGATCAGGCCGTCAAGACCTTCTACGCCAAGGTTGCCGAGGTGAGCGGCGGATTCGGGACGGGCGCCAACGAGAAGGATCTGCTGCAGTTCATGAAGAGCACTTACAACTACATGGTGTCGCTGGGGATGACTTACTCGGGCGCCAAGGGAGTTCCGGACGAAACCGGCGACGTCAAGACCTTGGTGCAGAGTATCCGCCTGCCGCGCGACCTTATCTACGGCAATTCCGGGCTGTGCGTCGAGCTGGCGATTCTGTGGGCTGCGCTGGGGCAGGGCGCGGGCTTGAAGACCTTCCTGGTTCTGATCCCCGGCCATGCGTTCCCGGTCTTGCAGGCCCAGGATGGCACGACGATCCCCATCGAGAGCACCGCCATCGGGGGCTCCTTCGGCGGGAACCTGGGCAAGGCCGCGAGCTGGGACCAGGCGATTGAGTCCGCATCGAAGACGTTGAAGGAGAACAGGGGCAAGCCAACCACGGATATTCTCGACGTCCGCGAGCTGCAGGGCATGGGCATACGGCCGCCCGAGCTTTCGGAAATCAATCGTGCCGAGCTGGTGAAGATGCTGGACGACCGGCGGGCCAAGCACGGACCGCGAGTCGTGGTTGTGCCTCCGCGTCAGCAGCCGGTGGTGTATCGATGGTGGTGGTGGCGCCGCCGTTAGGGAGGTGAGCTATGAGACGAATCCCACTCATTCTGCTTTCGATCGCGTTCGCGGCCGCGGCTCTAGCGGCCCCGCAGTTGGAGACCATCAACATCGATCAGACGCTGACTGTCGATCCGGTCGGCGACGGAGTGCTGACCCTGAAGCTCACTCTCGACGGCGAGCAATTCCAGATGTGGCAGCAGAAGTACGGCCAGAACGCCTCGCTGCTGAAGCGGGACATGAGCCAGTACGTGAGCCAGTACGAAGCCTATGGCTGGGACATGCAGGAGAACCAGATGGATCGCATCGTCACGGTCACCTGCAAGTTCAAGGGCGGCATGCTGTATCGCGGCGGGGGGATCTTCGAGTTCCGCGTGCCCAAGGCCTGGCGCGGCGGCACGCGCCACGATAACACCTACCTGTTCAACTTCGTCCAGCCCGTCGCCGACGGTGTGGTGTCGCAGAACAACGTGACGCTGATTCTGCCGGCCGCGGCCTCCGACTTCAGCGACGATAAGTCCGAGACCGGCGACCGCGTGATCCGCTACCATCTGCCGGTGGGAGGGATGGGCGCCTGGCTGCTCTGGGTTGGCCTGGCCGCCCTGGTGGCCGGCGCTGGGGTCACGGCTTTCGCCGAGTGGGGAATGAAGGCTCCGGCGCGGTGACGCGCGTAGTCAGCATCCTCCGCACGGCGGCGAAGATCCGCTGGATAGCCGGGCCGCGATAGGCCCACTTTTCGTCGGGATCCGGCGCATTGACCACCATGGTGGCGTTGGCTTCGAAAAGCAAGAGATCGCCGGCCTCGCTCACGCCGAAATCGATGCCGCCGTAGTCCAGTCCCAGCGTGGCTTGGATCTGCTCCAGCGCCGCCATGACGCGGGGCCCGAGCACGCCCGGCATGTTTTCCAGAAACGCGGCGTCCTCGGCGCGATGGTCCGGCCGGTCCGCCATGTCGGCTCTGAAAAAGTGGATCTTCCAGTGGCTCGAAACCGCCAGGTGCACGGGATAGAGATGCCCATCGATCGTCATCACCCGATACTTGCGCGCCTTGCCGTCGGCGCCGCGGGCATTCAGGAATTCGATGACGGTCAGTTCCTTTCCCGGAAGCTGGGCCACCGCACCGGCCAGCGTTTCCGGGCTTTCTACCCGCAGAAAATGGCGCCCGGTGTGAAAGCCTGGCGTCCGCACCAGCAGCGGAAAACAAAAGCCGTGGCGGGCCAGCGTGGCCGCCGCTTCTGGGGAGCTGAGCTGTTCCCGGGGCAGCGTGACTGTGAGCGGCACTACCACGCCCGGCACGTGCGCGAGCCGCGCATGATCGGCGCGCCCGGTCGCCAACACCGCGGAAGGAGCATTGATCACCGGCGCCTTCGTGAGGGCCAGGAGGGACTGCGCGGCCGATAGCGCGGGCGCGGCCAAGTCGGCATCGCCGATGGCATTGAACACCACTTGATGCGGCGGCAGCGGTGCCCTGAGATCGTAGAACTCGGGCGCCACCACGAACGTCTGGAAGACCCGGTCGTCCAGGAAATTGCGGGTCGGTATGTTGCCGCCCACCGACGAAACCAGCAACAGCAAGGATACCGGCGGCCCGTCTCCGCGATACGGCATTTCAAGCACCGGGCGAGCCCCAAAACCTCTGCGCCGGTGCCATTGCGCGCCCTCTTCGTCGCCCGCTTCGGAGAGCACGTACGAGAGGGACTGATGCGCCTCCACATGGCCTGGATCGAAACGGAGCGCGGCTTCAAAGTGCTCCCGAGCGCCCCCAAAATCGCCGTCTTCGAAGAGCATGTTGCCCAGGTTCACGCGGCTCATGGGATCGCCGGGATGGCGCGCCACGGCTTCCGCGTAGGCTGTGCGCGCGGCCGTCCGATATCCCGTCGAGTGCAGCAGCGTCCCCAGATTGTTCAATGCCGGCCGGTGCGACGGCTCGCGCGCCAGCACCTCCAGATACGCCTCTCTGGCTTCCAAAGTCCGGCCCATCTCGGTGAGCAGACAGGCGCGCTCGAATCGCAGGTTCACCGCGCCGGGATGGGACGCGATGCGGCCATTAAGATCGCACAGAGCGGATTCCCGGGCGCGTTGCGGAGGCCAATCCTCGCCCCGCTGTGGGTTGCTCATGGGTGAGCCACTCCAACTATGATCGACGGAACCCCATCCGAACAATACATTTCAATCTCAAAGGCTAACGACAATCTCCGGTTCCGCCGATATCACAGTGGGAAATTGGGCCACTGGGTTAACGCCCCGGCTTGTTGCGAAAATGCTTCTTGCGAAAATGGGACGCATTGTCTATTTCAGCTTTCCTGCCCACGGACATGTTAATCCCACCCTTCCCGTAATTCGGGAGCTGATCCGCGGCGGGCAGCAGGTGGCCTATTACGGCACGGAAAAATTTCGTCTCGCGATCGAGGGCACGGGCGCGCTGTTTTGCCCGTACTCCGCGCGGTTCGCGATGCCGGAGCAAGGCCCGGGACCTTTCGCCCAGTTATCGACGACGCTCGAAACCCTGCTCGATCTGACTCGCGTGGTGCTGGATTGTCACCTGGAACAGGCGCGGATGTTGCGTCCCACGCACATCGTGCACGACAGTTTCGCGCCCTGGGGACGCTTTGTGGCGCAACTCCTGCGGCTCCCCTCCATCGCCTCCGTCCCCAGCATCCTGATCAATAACGAAATCGATTCGCGTTACGGAGCCGGCCGGGACGTACAACCCAAGGATCCGCGGCTGACTCCGCAGTGGTACGCCGCGTTCCGGTCGCGCTGCCACGCTGGCCTGGCGCGTTACAGTCCCCCCGCATTCCCGCCTCCACAACTTTTGCAGAGCTATGGCGACTTGAATGTGGTCTACACGTCCCGGTTGTTTCAGCCGATGGCCGAGGCCTTCGACGAGCGTCGGTTCAAATTCGTCGGGCCGTGCTTCGGGTTCCGTCCGGAAGCTCCGCCATTCCCCTTCGACCGGCTGGATGGCCGGCCGCTGGTGCTGGTTTCCTTGGGCACCGTGTACGGGAACCACCCCCAATTCCTTCGAACGTGCTTCGAGGAGTTGGCCGGCGCCGCCTGCCAGGTCGTTTTGTCGACCGGGGGTAATCTCCGGAGCGGGCTCCTTGGCCCCGTACCGGAAAACTTCATCGTGCGCGATTCTGTGCCGCAGGTCGAACTCCTGCGGCGTTGTGCCGCATTCGTCACTCATGGAGGGATGAACGGCGTCCAGGAAGCGCTGTACTACGGCGTCCCGATGGTGGTGGCGCCGCAGGGGGCCGATCAGTTTTGGATATCCGCTCGCGCCTCGGAACTGGGTGCTGCCGTGGTGCTGGGTGGGCTTCCATCGGGAGCCATCCGCGAGGGCGTCGCGAAGATCCTCTCCGGGACGCGTTACGCTGCCGCTGCGGCGCGCATCGGCGCATCTCTGCGAGCGGCGGGCGGAGAGCGGAAAGCCGCCGGCGAGATTTGGAGTTTCATTTGCCCTAGCGCTCGGGGAGGCGCAACCGCGGCCTAGGAACGCATCCGCGCCGCGCAGGGAGGCGTGATGTGATCGGTGCGGGATACTGGCCAGCGAGTTGGTTGTCCTCATCACCGGCTCGTCCGATCGAACGCCGGGCATAGCTCTTTGGAGCGGTTCGGACGAAGGCCTTCCGGCGTGGCTCCGTGCCGATGGCCGGCGTAGTAGCTACCGATGACCGAGAATGTCACACGTAAATCGCGGACCAACACGCGCGCGCAGGTAAGCGGCCGGTGGCTATGGAGCGGTCAGCAAGGCCAGCCGGCGCTGTGCCAGCGTATAGCTCGAGGGCTCCTGCCCGGAATGTTCCGGCTTCTTCAACCTCTGGTAAGCCGACCGCGCAGCTTCCTTGAGACCATCCTGCTCCAGAATCCGCCCAAACACGTACCAGTCGTCGTCGTCTGGCTCGTCGTGCCCCTCGGTCTCCATACGCTGCAGAATGGTCGTCCGCGCCTCTCTGGTCTTCCCAACTTCGGCGTACATCGCAGCGGCCGTGTGCAGAATCGCGCCCGACTGGTGCTGAGTCAGCAGGTTCGCCCGATCAATCGCATCGAAGGCATCCTTGCCGACGGAACCCTCGAACAGCGCGTTCCAGGCGAGCCCGTTGTAGTCGTTCGCCTGGGCCTTGCCGGAGTTCATCAGGGTCCTAAGCAGTCCGTCCGACCTCTTGAAATCACCGTGGATGGCGTAGGCGCCCGCCAGGACTCGGATGCCAGGGGCGGGGTCCGGAAAGTGCTCAATGCGGGGCGCGGCCACCTGATCCAGTTCCTTCCAGCCGCCCGTTCGCTCCAGCGCCCAGACGTACAGGGAGCAGGCCGATAACGAGTCCGTAACGCGATCGGAAAGCCCGCGAATCACCTCCAGAAAGTCCGCATCCTGGAAGGTAATCGAGAGAGCCGACGCCAGCGCGCCGTCCACCACGTTGCGTTCCGCCCCGTCCGCCAGCTTGTCGCGGTATTCGCGAAGAATTGGAATGGCCTCGGCTGCGCTCGACTCGTCGTGCACCAGCAGGGCTGCGGCCGCAACACGGATCGCCTCCTTCGGCCCCTTTGACCCGCGCGTCCACAGTCGTGCGAACTCAGGCCCGCCCAGCGGATCGTCTCCGCCCGCCGGCACCACCAGTTCCCGAATTCGATCCAACCACTTCTGCGCCTCGGCGAGTTTATCCTGCGCAGCGAGCTCCAGCACCAGCCGGCCGACTCCCGAGTACTCGCCGCCCATGCTCAGAATGCGATATACGCCGGCCTCACGAACCACGAACACCGCCTGCTGGGCCGTTCCAGGCGCCTGCATACGCACCCGCCAGCCGTCGGCATCGCTGCCCTCCGCCGTGAAGGTGGTCAGTGCCAGGCCGATGTCCATTGCGACATCCATCGCCAGGCCCGACCCAGCCGACGCGGCTCGCAGTGCGGAGCCGAACGCGGCCAGATCCTTCTCCTTTACGGTTTCTCGATTCGTCCACCGCTCACTGAACATCGACTGCAACGCGGGAAGACCGTCGGGACCCGCCGCGAACGCCTGCATCATCCGGCCAACCAGGTCCGCCGGTTTCTCGCTCGCGAAGACGATATCCTCCAGCTTGCGCGCGCGCCGCAATCCTTCCACCAGCCCGAGCACCGCCTCCGGTTGCGTAGCGGCCGTTGCTCCCTCGGCCATCAGATCGGCTGCCAGATCGTACATCCGAAGTCGGATCAGCGTCTGTCCCGCCAACAACAGGGCCTTATCCTGTTGCGCACCATCCCCCGACTTCCGCGCGCTCTCGATCGCCTTGGCGGTCCCAAAGGCCGCGGCGTCCGCGATGATCTTCAGCGCCCGATCGGTGTCCGAAGCGTCCAGCGTCCGCAATTGCTCTCGGAGATCCGACCACCGATGCGCCCACATCAGCGCGACAGCCAGGTTGTCCCGAACGCCCGCTTCGCGAAGCTGGTCTTTCATCTCCTGGTACTCGCCAATCGCCTGATCCAGCGGCGCGCCTTTTCCGTACCGCACCCCGTTGGCGTTGTATTCGAGCATAATTGCCAGGTTCGCCCGGCTCGCGTAGTCCTTCGGGTCCAGCTCCTTCGCTTTGCGGTAGGCCGCCACGGCGCCCGCGAAGTCCGCCCCCTTTCGGTCCTGACGACCGATCGGATCGTGCCGCAAAACCAAGGCCAGGCCCTTCCAGGCCGCTGCCGAAGTCGGCTCCAGCTCTACCGCCCTGTGCGCCTCTGCCCGCGCCATCTCGCCCGCCCCAGCTTCCAGCAAGGCCAGCGAAACTTGTGAATGATGCAGCGCTTCCTTCGGATGCAGCTTCTCCAGCGCCTCGAATTCGCCAATCGCCTCCCTCACCTTCCCTTCCGACAGGAGCGCAAAGCCGGTCTGCTCGAAGCGAATCAGCTTCATGTTCTCGCCGTCCAGCTTGCGCACCGCCTCCCGCAACGCCAGACCCTGCTCCGCGCTGAATCGCCGCTGTGGGATCTCGAACCGCAAGGTGGCGCTCACTACGGCGTCCGGCCCGCTGCTGTAAGAGGTGGTCAGTGTGGCCGGTCCCATCTGGCGTTTCTCGGGCTCGGGCAACTCGCGCACCCGGAACCCGGGCGGCGGCACAACCCGGTAGCGCCACTCATAGCTCAGGGGCTCGGAGATGTAGAAGTCCTGCGTCCTCTTCGCCGCCGGCGCGCTTGAATCGCCCTTCGCCGCTTCCTTCTTCTCCTCCTCCGAAAACCAGCCCGGCAAACGAGTTTCAAGTCCGCTCGTGCGAATCGCTACTACCGCATCGCGCTCCGCCGTGGTCCCTCGCGCCGCATTGGTCGCCTCCAGACGCAGCTTGTAGGGATGCGTAAAGTCGTCGGCCGGTTCGTGGCTGATGGTCACCGGCTCGCTGGACGCATATGTCCATTCGACGTACTTCTGAATCGTCTCGTTCGAGGACTTATTCTCCCCGTAGCCAAATGAGGAACGATAGGATGCCTCGGGCGTGCCCCAGATCTCAGTGCTCTCCACGACGTGCGCCGGACCGGTCTCTGCGAGTCGGAACTCGCGCGTCTCGACAATCCGGTTCTGCGCCGAGGTAGCCGCCGGCGTGCGCACCAGCTCCTTCGTCGCGGCATCGGCGAGCAACGCCCACCGGTCCTGGTCGGACCTTGGAAGTACGCCCGGCCGAACATCCGGGTCGGTAGGGTCCAGCCACAGGGCCGGTTCGCCGGGCACATACACGATGGCGTGACTAAACTGGCCGATGCCCGCATACTCGGCGTCGATGTCTTCGCCGCTCGAGGCGTACAAGAGCGCGACGCGTGCGGCGATGCCGGCCGTGCGCAGGGCGGCGACCAGCAACGCGGCTTTGTCCTTACAGTCCCCGTAGCCATGCTTCAGCGTCTCGGCCGGTGCGTGTGGAACGATCGCCGACTCGCCGAATTCGAGGCCTGTGTATCGTATCCGCTTGTTCAGGCCGTGCAGGATGGCCGCGATAGTCTCCTCCCGACCCGAAGCCTTCCCCACCAAATCGTGCACCACCGATTTCAAGTCGGCATCGGCGATTTGGCGATCCACAATCTCCTCGTAGGCTTTCGCGACGTCGTTCCAGTTCGCCACTGTGGTATAGACGACGCGCGGACGGCGCGGCTCCTCGGGCGGCAGCAGAGGGGGCAGGTCCTCTCTGGCCGCCAGCGCGCCCTGGTCGAAGGTCGCCACTACACGCCCGTCCTGCTCGTGCCGCTCGGTTTTCAGCGCAGGCAGCAGCCTCCACTTGTACCGCAGAGGCAGCGCCAGCGGAGCCGACAGCGTCAGCCGCGTGTGCAGCACCGGCACGGCACGACCGAAATACGTTGCCCAGAAGTCGCCCGAGGGGAGCGCGGGCGCGGCATCGCGCGTAACGATTTCCTGTTCCACCACCGCGCCCTCCGCCATAGCCGGCAGCGGCGCGCGAACGCTCCTCCGGTCCGTCAGCGCGTCGTCTTGGTCGTCCACCGGTACATCGGCTGCGGTGGCCGGATCCAACTCGTGAACCGCACCATCGGCAGACACCACGCGCGCGCGCAAGCCCGGCCGCTGCTGGCGCCAGGGGGCCCAATCGCCTTCCAGCATGCCCCAGTCCTGCGCGCCTTTGGCCGTGACCACTTTGAATACCAATCGCCATGTCTCGGTCACACGGCTCTGGGCGTCGAACTCCATGCGCGTATCTTCGAGCAGAACCACGATATCGGTCCCTGCAGGCGGCTGCGCCTCCGCGGCGGCTTTCAACAATGCGGCTGGCGGTAGGCTGAAGGGCGCGGCGGTCTCCACCTGTTGCTGTTGCGCAGACGCGAAGGTCAGCCCCAGGGAACCGGCGATAGCCATTGCGGCAAGACAGGTTGGGTGGTTCATACAGAGGATGAACCGCTATCGTATCACTTAGTCGGCGGTCGCACCGGCTTCCACCTTACCGACGAGTATGCATATCCAATCCCGGGCCCGATTCGGACGGATGATCCCATGAGGCTGCGTGGAGATTTCAGCCGACGGCCCTGCCGGCAGCTAGGTCTATGACCGCGTGAAAGGTTGCTTGTTGTAGCCAAACCTGCGACGCGCGGCTTTGCGGTTGAACTTCCAGTTGATCTTGATGCGGGCGCGATTCGTGCGGC